>ERZ507644.19-NODE-19-length-102293-cov-8.1072_pt1 | contig 102293 bp, 101 predicted proteins | sample MGYA00513419_ERZ507644 | MGnify/ENA metagenome assembly ERZ507644 | reverse complement strand
TTATCCTACACGAGGAGGCCTTTTGTCTATTGTCTACTTTTTACGGACCTGTTCAGTCCGCGAGGATGACTTTTTCCAGAAAGTCGAGGGCCGTGGCCCGCTTCTGGGAGTAGACCTCGGCCAGGTGGGTGGCCTCGTCGCAGGTCTGGAAGAAATGCTCGCTCTTGGCGATGATGGCTGTCTCGGCGTAGCCGCGCTGACGGACAAGGATGAGCTCGTTTCTCAGGTCGTCGAATTCGCTGGAAAGAGCGGCCATCTTGGCCTGAAAATCCGCGTCGTCCAGCCGCACCAGGTCCAGCTCGCTGCTGCCGAAGCGGAGGCCTTCGATGTAGGAGGCCATATCGCCGAGGAGAGCATCCTCCGGCGTGCCGGAAATTTCGAGCTTGACGATGAGCTGGGTCTTGCCGCGCACGAGGCCGGCGTAGTTGACGACCCGGGCCGTACCCTGTATCTTGCCCACCAGCACGAGGACAGCGAAAAACAGGCTGATCAGGATGGCTGTGAGAAGGACGGTGAAAAGCTGGATGATATGCCCGAACCGGGAAGAATCATTCTTCATGATGGAAACTCCATTCATAGCGCAGGAAATCAGTCGTTTCCTCACTATTATAATGTATTTCAGAGAGCGCTTCGAGTTTGGGAACGGCTGAGAGAGCAAGCCGGGTTATGACGGGGTTTATTGATATTTGTCAGATGATATGTTGAAATTTCACAAGTGGCGCGGGTCTGCCGCGGCTCATAGTTCTCCGCCTTCGAGCTTTCTGCGCACCTCGTGGAGCGAAGCGCACTCGCAGGCATAGAGCCTGCGCATCTCGTCGGTGGCGGGCGAGAGGTCGGGGACCATCACGGTGACAAAGCCCCCTGCCGCGCCGGCCCGGACGCCGTTGTAGCTGTCCTCGAGCACCATCGTCTTTGCAGGCTCGGTGCCGAGCTTCTGCGCCGCCAGCAGGAAGATGTCCGGCGCGGGCTTGGAGCGTGTCAGCTGCTCGCCCGAGATGACGGCCTTGAAGTAATGGCCGAGGCCCCAGTGTTCCAGATGTCCCTCGATGACGGTCATGGGGCTGGAAGACGCCACCGCCATGGGGATGTGATGCTCGTCCAGCCAGGCCAGAAGCTCGTCGAGGCCGGGCATTTTGGGGACAGGCTTGTTGAAGGCTTCATAGGCCAGCCGGTAAAGCTCCTCCACGATGCCCATGGCGGGGCAGTCCTCGCCGTAGAAGCGCCGCAGCACATCGCAGCTGCCGGCCTTGGTGGTGCCGCGGGCAGCCTGCGAGAGGCCGTCCTTGCAGGGCAGGCCGAATTTTGCCAGTGCCGGCTCCCAGCAGATGCTCCAGATGCGCTCGCTGTCGAACATCAGCCCGTCCATATCAAAAATAACACCCTGTATCATAACGCAAGCTCCTTTCGGCGAAAAATCCACATATATACTCTATTGTATCATGTTTTTCCGCTTTTGAACACCGATAAGGTCATAATTTGTGGCAACTTGACTGCCCCAAAGATGAAACATTTTTCGGTTGCTTGCAAATCCGTTTCACGGCATTATAATAGAAAACAACATTCGGCATATTTGGCGCAGGGCGTGCAGCCCGCGCGGCGCTGTGTGAGACCAGAAAAGAGGGAAATTTATCATGTTGGACATCAAGATCACTCGTACTACCTGCCCGAAGGAAAAGCCGCAGGACGAGTCTAAGCTGGGCTTTGGCAAGAAGTTCACCGACCATATGTTCGTTATGGACTACACCGAGGGCGAGGGCTGGCATGACGCCCGCATCGTCCCCTACGCACCCTTCCAGCTGGACCCCGCTACGGTCGTGTTCCACTATGCACAGGAGATCTTCGAGGGCATGAAGGCTTACCGCACGGCGGATGACACCATCCAGCTGTTCCGCCCCGAGTGCAACGCAAAGCGTATGCAGGACTCTGCTGACCGTCTGTGCATCCCCAGGATCCCGGTTGAGGATTACATCCAGGCCGTCGAGGCTCTGGTGGATGTGGACCGTGACTGGGTGCCTCACTCTGACGGCGCTTCCCTGTACATCCGTCCCTTCGTGTTCGCAAACGATGTGGGTCTGGGCGTCCACGCTTCCAAGCACTACATCTTCTGCATCATCTGCGCTCCGTCGGGCGCTTACTACGCCGAGGGCATCAACCCCGTGCGCATCTACGTCGAAGACGAGTACATCCGTGCCGCTCCCGGTCTGACCGGCTTTACCAAGTGCGGCGGCAATTACGCTGCTTCCATCAAGGCCGGCGAGCTGGCTGAGGAGCAGGGCTACGCTCAGGTGCTGTGGCTGGACGGCGTCGAGAAGAAGTACGTCGAGGAAGTCGGCAGCATGAACATCATGTTCAAGATCGACGGCAAGGTCTACACCGCCGCCACCGTCGGCACCGTCCTGCCCGGCGTCACCCGTCGCAGCTGCATCGAGCTGCTGAAGGACTGGGGCTATGAGGTCGTCGAGGGCAAGCTGGCCATCGCCGACATCATGCAGGCGGCCCGCGACGGCAAGCTGGAAGAGGTCTTCGGCACCGGCACCGCCGCTGTCGTCTCCCCCGTCAAGGAGCTGGTCTGGAAGGGTGAGCACGCCTACATCGGCGACGGCAGCATCGGCCCTGTCACCCAGAAGCTCTATGACACCATGACCGGGATGCAGTGGGGCAAGATCCCCGATACCAAGGGCTGGATCGTCCCTGTGGAGAAGAAGTACTAAGAGCCGAAAGGCTTATGAACGCCGCCCGGCTGTACGCCCGGCGGCGTTTGCTGTATCCGGTGCGGATTGCAATTCTCTGCCGCGGGTGATACACTTAAAGTACACCTGAAAAACGAGAGGGAATGAGAAGATGATAAAGAAGTGGAGCATCCGCTACCCCGCTGTGGGCGGCGAAGAAGAGCGCCGGGCCTATGTCTATCTGCCCACCATGTACGAGGCTGACCCGGACCGGCGGTATCCGGTGCTGTATATGTTCGACGGGCAGAACGTGTTTTTCGACGAGGACGCCACCTACGGCAAGAGCTGGGGCGTGGCCGATTATCTGGACTACACCGATACGCCCCTCATCGTGGCGGCGGTGGAGTGCAACGCCGGTGCCAACAATGAGCGTCTGGTGGAGTATTCGCCCTGCCGCTTCGACGATAAGCAGTACGGCCACTTCGACGGCAAAGGCAAGGACACTCTGAACTGGTTCGTCCACGAGTTCAAGCCCTGCATCGACGCCAACTACCGCACCCAGCCCGACCGGGCTCATACCTTCATCGGCGGCAGCTCCATGGGCGGCCTCATGAGCCTGTACGCTCTTTTGCAGTACAGCGACGTGTTTGGCCGTGCGGCGGCGCTCTCGCCCTCGCTGTGGGTGGCTCCGGAGGCGCTGACGGCGCTGGTGGGCCGCTGCAAGCTGGCCCCGGGTACCGTGCTCTACATGGATTACGGCTCCAAGGAGATGGGCAACCACGACGGGATGCGGAAGGGCTTCGGCGAGATGTGCAGCAGGATCTTTGCCCGGGGCATCAACCTGACGGCCCGCGTCGTGCCGGGCGGCAGCCACAGCGAAGCCAGCTGGGAAAAGCAGCTGCCCTTTGTGTTCCACACCCTGATGTACGAGCTTGACTGAACCAAACTGAGGAGGAAAGCATATGGAGATGCAGTATTTCAAGGAATACAGCCCGGCGCTGGGCCGGGAGATGGAGTGCAAAGTCTACGGACACGGGGGACGGCCCATGCTGTACATCCCCTGTCAGGACGGCCGCTTCTTCGACTTCGAGGACTTCCACATGGCCGACACCCTTGCACCCTGGATCGAGTCGGGCCAGCTCATGGTCATGTCCATCGACACGCTGGACAAGGAGACCTGGTCGGACACCAATGGCGACCCTTACTGGCGCATCCGCCGGTATGAGCAGTGGCTGCATTATATCGTGGACGAGGCTGTCCCCAAGCTGCGCTATCTGTCCAAGGAGCGCAACGGCTGGGATGACCTGCCCGGCGTCATCGCCTTCGGCTGCAGCCTTGGCGCGACCCATGCGGTCAACCTTTACCTCCGCCGGCCCGACATCTTCTGCGGCTGTCTGGCCCTCAGCGGCATCTACACCGCCCACTACGGCTTCGGCGACTACATGGATGAGCTGGTGTATATGAACTCTCCCGTGGACTATATGCGCAACTTCCCGGAGGATCACCCCTATATGGAGCTGTACCGGAACCAGAAGGCTGTCATCTGCTGCGGTCAGGGCGCATGGGAGCAGCCCGACACCACCTGGATGCTCAAGCGCATCTTTGAGGCAAAGAACATCCCTGTCTGGGTGGACCTGTGGGGCCGCGACGTCAAGCACGACTGGGATTGGTGGTATAAGCAGACGGTTTATTACATGCCGTATATTTTGGGGTGACGAAAGGCTCTCCCCTTGGGAGAGCTGGCGCGTGAGCGCCTGAGAGGGCAGGGACGCTGAAAAGAGACAAAAGGACTCTGCGATAGCATCGCTCTGACAAAGGGCCTGCTTATCGCTGTGCGGCGGCGCTGTTTTACCGGGCTTGCCCTCTCCGTCACCTGCGGTGACACCTCTCCCAAAGGGAGAGGCTTTTGAAGTGTCTCTTTGCGGGAGGCAGCAAAGAGAGGATATTCAAGGAAAGAAGACGCGAAATGATGCAGAATTTTATTTTTATCTCCCCGAACTTCCCGACGAACTACTGGCAGTTCTGCCGGGAGCTGAAGAACGACGGCATGAACGTGCTGGGCATCGGCGACCAGCCCTACGATGAGCTGAAGCCGGAGCTGAAGGACAGCCTGAACGAGTACTACAAGGTCGGCAGCCTCGAGAATTACGACGAAGTCTACCGCGCTGTGGCCTTCTTCATCTTCAAGTATGGCCGCATCGACTGGCTGGAGTCCAACAACGAATACTGGCTGGAGCGGGACGCTGCCCTGCGCACCGACTTCCACATCACCTCCGGCTTCCAGACCGAGGATATGCCCCGCATCAAGTACAAGAGCAAGATGAAGGAGTACTACCAGAAGGCCGGCATCGCCACCGCCCGCTACCACATGGTGGACGATCTCAACGGCTGCAAGGCTTTCATCAGGCAGGTGGGATACCCTGTGGTGGTCAAGCCTGACAACGGCGTGGGCGCTTCCGACACCCACAAGCTGTCCAATGACGAAGAGCTGAAGACCTTCCTCGCCTGCAAGGCCGAGAATCACCCGGACGTCTCCTACATCATGGAGGAGTTCGTCCGCGCCGAGGTCAACAGCTACGACGCCATCATCGACGCCTCCGGCAACCCCATCTTTGAGGCCGGCAATGTCAGTCCCGTGTCCATCATGGACATCGTGAACGACAACGACAACTCCATCTACTACATCATCAAGGACCTGCCCGAGGACACCCGCGCCGCAGGCCGTGCCGTCGTCAAGAGCTTTGGCGTCAAGAGCCGCTTCGTCCACTTCGAGTTCTTCCGGATGACCGAGAACCAGGCCAGCATGGGCGAGAAGGGCCAGATCGTGGCCCTCGAAGTCAATATGCGCCCCTGCGGCGGCTTCACTCCCGATATGATAAACTTCGCCCGCTCCACCAACGTCTATAAGATCTGGGCCGACATGATCGCCTTCGGCGGCACCGATATGCCCGTGGGCGAGCACTACTACTGCCCCTTCGCCGGCCGCCGCGACGGCAAGAACTTCGTGTACAGCCATGAGCAGATCATGCAGAAGTACCAGAAGAACATCAAGATGGTGGACCGCATCCCCGACGCCCTCTCCGGCGCGATGGGCAACCAGATGTACGTCGCCACCTTCTCCACCCGCGAGGAGATGGAGCAGTTCTACTCCGATGTTCTGGCCGTCACCGACGGCGATGCTGCCGCCGCACAGGCCGCGCTTTCCCAGGTGCTGGCTCTGGGCGAGCCCACCACCAAGGCCCTGACCCCGAAGCCCAACCTCAGCCCGGCGGTCAAGCCCACCACAGCCGTGACCAAGACCCCCACCCGCGCCGTCACCAAGACCAGCCGCAAGGGCCGGAAGTGATTTCCACAAAAACTTTACAAACCGCAGCCGCAGAGAGAAATAAACGCCTCTGCGGCTGTTTTTTGACATGAGGGCAAATATGATGATTGACAGTGCCCCGGAAAAAGTTGTAAGATAATGCAAATGCAAAAGAGGAAAACGCCTTTGCAAAATGAGCTGAAAGACAGGAGAATTTTCTATGAAGCTGTATCAGAAACTTACTTCTCTGCTGGTGGCTGCAGTGATGGCTGCCGTGCTGATGCCGGTGTGCATGGCTGCTCCCGGTGACTCCGTTGAGACCCGCATCAACAACGCACTCGCACAGCGCACCGGCGCAGAGCTGTATCAGGAGATCGTCACCACTGCCCCCGATGGCACCACCCAGACCATGATCGCAGCCCGCAGCAACGGCAACGCTTATATCAAGATGGATATGGGTGACGCCGGCAGTCTGGTCTATATCCTGAAAGACGGTCAGGGCTATCTGGTGGACGATGCATCCAGGATGGCCGTCAAGGGCGAAGTCCCCACTGTGAGCGCAAGCGAGGCAGTCTCCGCTGACAAAGGCGAAGCGCAGGAGATCCCCTGCACCGTGACCACCGTGAATGTGAACGGTCAGGACTGCGAGGCCCTGTCCTACACTGTCACCGATGCCAACGGCCAGACGGCTACCGTTTCCTACTGCCTGGTCGGCGATGACCTCAAGTATGTCGTTACCGATGCTGCCGAGGGCCGCACCATCGTGGAGTACCGCGTCACGAGCACCACTGTGGACCAGAATCTCTTCAACATCCCTGCGGATTATCAGATCCTGACGCAGGCAGAGTTTGAAGCGGCACAGGCCAGCCACTGAGAAATTTTTCTGTAGAATATGGGAGCTGCTGCGTCATGCGGCGGCTCCTTTTTGTTGTCCGCCGCCCGGGAATGTGCTATACTGTGTGCAACAGAATGCATGAGAGAATGAGGAGAACCCCCTATGAAAATACCCGCAAACGGCTTTACCCACGCAGGCAAGTTCCACGCTGACGACGTGTTCGCCACTGCCCTGCTCCAGATCCTCCGCCCGGATATTAAAATAACCCGCGGCTTCGTGGTGCCGGATGACTTCGACGGCATCGTGTACGACATCGGCTTTGGGATGTTCGACCACCATCAGGAGCCCCGCGAGACCCGCCCCAACGGCATCCCTTACGCGGCCTTCGGCCTGCTGTGGCGGGTGCTCGGCCCCGGCCTTGTGGGCGAGCGTCAGGCCCGGCTCATTGATGAGAACTTCATCCAGCCCCTCGATCTGAACGACAATACCGGCGAGCAGAACAGCCTCTGCGACGCCATCGGCTTCTTCAACCCCGTGTGGGACTCGAAAGAGGACCAGGACGCCTGCTTCTTCAAGGCCGTGGCCGTGGCAAAGCAGATCCTGGAGAACCAGATCGAGAGCGCCAACGCCGTCAACCGCGCCGACGAGAAGGTCCAGCAGGCATACAAAAACTCCCGCGACGGCATCGTGGTGCTGCCCTGCTATCTGCCCTGGAAGAACGGGCTGTACAAGACCGACGCCCTTTTTGTCATCTATCCCAGCCAGCGGGGCGGCTGGAGCGCCCAGTGCGTCACCGACCACAAGACCAAAAAGCCCAAGCTCCCCTTCCCCCAGAGCTGGGCCGGCCAGCCGCAGGAGGTCATCGAGCAGAAGAGCGGCATCGAGGGCATCAGCTTCTGCCACGCCAGCCGCTTCCTCATCACGGCCAAGGACAAGGAGACGGCCCTCGCCGCCTGCCGTCAGGTGCTGAAGAACAATGGCCGCATCTGAGAAGCCGGAAAAGACAGCTTACGTCTACATGGTGCGCTGCGCGGGCGGCCAGCTTTATACCGGCTGGACGAACGACCCGGAAGCCCGCCTCAAGGCCCACCAGAGCGGCAAAGGCGCAAAGTATACCCGCACCCATACCGCGCTGGGCTTTGCCTACCTGGAAGCGTGTGCGGACAAGTCCGCCGCCCTCCGGCGGGAGATCGCCCTCAAAAAGCTGACGAAGGCCCAGAAAGAGGCCCTCTGCGCCGGGTGGACGGCTGAAAAAGAATGAATAAAAACACGAACGCCGCGCCGTGCCGGAACTGGGCCGTCAACCCCGTGCCGACGTCGGACAGAATGGATGAACCGGACTGTATACAGCCATGCATATACAAACTAAAAATGCATAAAATTTGTATATATTTATAAAATAATGCATAAACATACAAAATAACAGAAAAGGACCGCCAAATCTGCACAAGGTTTGGCGGTTTTCTGCATTGACGGAAAAACCGCTTGGCGTATAATAAAAGCGTACTCAGAAAGACAAGACGTCGAGCGCCCCGGGAGGGATGCCCGGGCGGAAAACAAAAGTATAAAAAGTGTAATAAACAAAGGAGCGATCATCATGAAAAAGGAAGATATTAAGAAAGTTGTTCTGGCTTACTCTGGCGGTCTGGATACCTCCATCATCATTCCCTGGCTGAAAGAGAATTACAACAACTGCGAAGTCATCGCTGTCTCCGGCGACGTGGGTCAGGGTACTGAGCTGGACGGTCTGGAAGAGAAGGCCAAGGCTACCGGCGCTTCCAAGCTGTACGTCCTCGACCTGAAGAAGGACTTCGTCGAGAACTACATCTTCCCCACCCTGAAGTTCGGCGCAAAGTATGAGGACTACCTGCTGGGCACCAGCTTCGCACGTCCCTGCATCGCAAAGGCTCTGGCCGACATCGCCATCAAGGAAGGCGCAGACGCCATCTGCCACGGCTGCACCGGCAAGGGCAACGACCAGGTGCGTTTCGAGCTGACCCTGAAGGCCCTCTGCCCCGATATGGCCATCATCGCTCCCTGGCGTGAGTGGGACATCGAGAGCCGTGACGAGGAGATCGACTACGCCGAGGCACACAACATCCCCCTGAAGATCAACCGTGAGACCAACTACTCCAAGGATAAGAACCTGTGGCACCTGAGCCACGAGGGTCTCGACCTCGAGAACCCCGCCAACGAGCCGCAGTACAATAAGCCCGGCTTCCTCGAGCTGGGCGTTTCCCCCGAGCAGGCTCCCGACACCCCGACCTACCTCACCCTCCACTTCGAGAAGGGCATCCCCACCGCCGTTGACGGCAAGGAGATGGGCGCTGTCGAGCTGGTCGAGTACCTGAACAAGGTCGGCGGCGAGAACGGCATCGGCCTGCTGGACATCGTCGAGAACCGTCTGGTGGGCATGAAGAGCCGCGGCGTCTATGAGACTCCCGGCGGTGCGATCCTGTACAAGGCCATCAATGTTCTGGAGACCATCACTCTGGACAAGGAGAGCGCACACTTCAAGGCTCAGCTGGCTCAGAAGTACGCCGACATCGTCTACAACGGCCAGTGGTTCACCCCGCTGCGTGAGGCGCTGGATGCCTTCGCCGACAGCCTCGAGAAGACCGTCACCGGCGATGTCAAGCTGAAGCTCTACAAGGGCAACATGATCAACGCCGGCGTCACCTCTCCGTACACCCTGTACGACGAGCAGACTGCCTCCTTCGGCGTGGATAAGGACTATGACCAGTCCGATGCTACCGGCTTCATCAACCTCTTCGGCCTGTCCATCAAGGAGCGCGCAAAGCTGTCCAAGAACTGGCCCGAGGTCAAGGAATAACCTGCTTGTCATCCCCTTTGGCGTGTTTTTTACACTTTCACGCTGAAGGCTCAAATTACCGGCATCATTGCTGGCGGCACCGCCGCGGGAGCTTTTTCCCCTGCGGCGGCTTTGCCGTTTCTATAGAGGAGTTTCTTTTATGGCAGAACAACTTTGGAAGGGCCGTTTCTCCAAGGCGGTCGATTCCCGCGTCAACGACTTCAACTCTTCCATCCGCTTCGACCAGCGGATGATCGCGCAGGATATGCGCGGCAGCGGCGTCCACGCCGCCATGCTGGCAAAGCAGGGCATCATCTCCGAGAAGGACTGCGAGGATATTCTGAGCGGTCTGGCCTCCATCGCGGATGACCTGGCCTCCGGCGCTCTCACCATCGACCCCAACGCCGAGGACGTCCATACCTTCGTGGAGCAGACCCTCACCGCCCGCATCGGCGACGCCGGCAAACGCCTGCACACCGGCCGCAGCCGGAACGACCAGGTGGCGCTGGACATCCGCCTGACTCTGCGGGACTACAGCCACACCCTGCAGGCTTACATCGTGGAGCTGGTCAGGGTCATCTGCGGGAAGGCCGCCGAGAACACCACCGCCGTCATGCCGGGCTACACCCACCTGCAGCGCGCCCAGCCCATCACCTTCGGCCACGCCCTGATGGCCTATGCATGGATGCTGTTGCGCGATCTGCAGCGCTTTGAGGACGCCACCGCCCGGATGGACGCCCAGTGTCCGCTGGGCTCCGGCGCTCTGGCCGGTACGACCTACCCGCTGGACCGTCAGTTCACCGCCGAGAAGCTGGGCTTTGCGGCGCCCTGCCCCAACAGCCTTGACGGTGTGTCCGACCGTGACTTCTGCATCGAGCTGGCAAACGCCATCTCCATCTGCATGATGCACCTGTCCCGCCTGTCCGAAGAGATCATCCTCTGGTGCAGCTGGGAGTTCAAGTTCATCGAGCTGGATGACGCCTTCACCACCGGCTCGTCCATCATGCCCCAGAAGAAGAACCCCGACGTCACCGAGCTCATCCGCGGCAAGACGGGCCGTGTCTACGGCGATCTGAACACCCTGCTGGTCATGATGAAGGGCATCCCTCTCGCCTACAACAAGGATATGCAGGAGGACAAAGAGGCCATCTTCGACGCCGTCGATACGCTGGAGCTCTGCCTGAAAACGGTCACTCCCATGCTGGATACCATGAAGACCCTGCCCGCCAATATGCGCCGGGCCGCTGCCAAGGGCTTCATCAACGCCACCGACTGCGCCGACTATCTGACCAAGAAGGGGATGCCCTTCCGCGACGCCTACAAGCTCACCGGCTGCATGGTCTCCGACTGCATCAGCAAGGATAAGACCCTCGAAGAGCTGACCCTCGATGAGTTCAAGGGCTACAGCGCTCTGTTCGAAAATGACATCTACGACGCCATCGACCTCATCAAGTGCTGCGAGGGCCGCACCAGCTACGGCGGTCCCAGCGAGGCCAGCGTCAAGAAGCAGATCAAGCTGGCAAGCGCCCAGCTCGGCGGATGGGAGGCGGCAAACGCATGAGCGTAAAAGTCTTTATCGACGGTTCTTCCGGCACCACCGGTCTGCGCATTGCCGACCGTCTGGCCGCCCGGCCTGACATCGAGCTGCTGAGCATCTCGGCTGAGGGCCGCAAGGATGTGAATGAGCGGGCGAAGGTCATCAATTCCGCCGACCTTGCCTTCCTCTGCCTGCCCGATGCGGCCTCCAAAGAGGTCATGCCTCTGCTCCGCCCGGACGTCAGGGTGCTGGATACCTCCACGGCCTTCCGCACCGACGCGGCCTGGGACTACGGCTTCCCGGAGCTGAAGGGCCAGAAAGAGAAGATCAAAAATTCGTATCGTGTGGCGGTCCCCGGCTGCTATGCCAGCGGCTTTATCAGCATCGCGCGGCCTTTGGTGGAGCTGGGGCTGGCCTCGGCGGACTATCCGTTCAGCTGCACCGGCATTTCGGGCTACTCCGGCGGCGGCAAAAAGATGATCGCCGAGTACGAGAGCGCCGACCGTCCGGCTCACAGCAAGCTGGATGCGCCCAAGAGCTACGGTCTGGGCCTCGCCCATAAGCATCTGCCCGAGATGCAGAAGATCAGCGGCCTCGCCCACACCCCTGCCTTTGTGCCGGTGGTGTGCGATTATTACAGCGGGATGCAGGTCCTCGTTCCGCTGGACCTCAAGCTGGCTGGCACCAGCGCCGAGGCGGTGGCCGCAGGCATTGCGGACTATTACAAGGAGGGCGCGACCGTTTCCGTCCACGCCCTCAACGAGCCGCTTCCCGAGAATGGTCTGTGCTCCAACGCCCTGTCCGGCAGCGACAGGATGGAGCTGTACATGACCGTCAACGCGGCGGGCGACCAGATGATGCTGGTGTCTCTGTTCGACAATCTGGGCAAAGGCTCTTCCGGTGCAGCCATCCAGTGCATGAATCTGATGCTTGGAATGAACGAGACGGAAGGATTAGAGTAAAAACGGGCTTGCCCTCTCCGTCACGGCTTTCGCCGTGCCACGCCCGGGTTGCGGCACCCAGCATCCGCTTCGTGCTTTGAAAAGCACTTGCGTCTTGCTGGCCGCGGCCCCAACAGCGACTCCCTGTTTCCGCCACTGGCGGCGGTCGTCGTTGTTGCTCCCGAAGGGAGAGGCTTTTGGCTCCCCCTTTGGGGGAGCTGGCGCGTAAGCGCCTGAGAGGGCAAGGATGCTATAGTAGTGCTATAGGGGGATTTTCAGATGCAGTATAAAGAAGTTGAGGGCGGCATCTGCGCGCCCAAGGGTTTTGCAGCAGCCGGTGTCCATTGCGGCATCCGGGCAAATCACAGTGAAAAGTACGATCTGGCGCTCATCAAGGCCGACGTCCGCTGCGCCGCCGCCGGCGTCTACACCACCAACAAGGTCTGCGGCGCACCCATCAAGGTAGACCGCGCCCACCTGACGGACGGCTATGCACAGGCCATCGTGGTCAACAGTGGCAACGCCAACACCTGCGCCGCCAACGGCGTGGCACTGGCGGAGGAATGCTGTGAGCTGGTGGGCAAGGCGCTGAACATCGACGCAAAGGATGTCCTGCCCGCTTCTACCGGCGTTATCGGCCAGCCGATGGTCATCGACCCCTTTGCCCGGGGCATCCCTGCCGCCGCCGCCAAGCTGGCGGCTGACGCACAGGGCAGCGCCGACGCGGCGACGGCCATCATGACCACCGACACCCACAAGAAGGAATATGCCATCCAGTTTGAGCTGGGCGGCAAGACCTGCACGGTGGGCGCTATCGGCAAGGGCAGCGGCATGATCGCCCCCAACATGGCCACCATGCTGGCATTCTACACCACCGACGCCGCCGTCTCCCCCGCCCTGCTGGAAAAGGCCCTCAAGACCGTCGTCCCCGGGACCTACAACCAGATGAGCGTCGATCTGGACACTTCCACCAACGATACCCTGATCATCATGGCCTCCGGCCTTGCGGGCAACCCGGAGATCACCGAGGAAAACGCCGACTACGACGCCTTTGTGGCTGCACTGACCGCCATCGCCGAGCATATGTGTGCTGAGCACGCCGGTGACGGCGAGGGCGCGACCCACCTCATCACCTGCGAAGTCACCCACGCCCCCGACCTCAAGACGGCCCGCGCCGTCAGCCGCAGCGTGGTCTGCTCCAACCTCTTCAAGGCCGCTGTCTTTGGCCGCGACGCCAACTGGGGCCGCATCCTCTGCGCCATCGGCTACACCCCCGGGGATTTTTCCATCGATAAGGTCTGCGTCTGGCTGTCCAGCGCCGCCGGTGAGGTCTACGTCTGCGAGAACGCCGCCTACCACCCCTACAGCGAGGACGAGGCCGCAAAGGTCCTGGCCGAGCACGATATTCTGGTCAAGGTGGATATGGGGACCGGCGATGCTTCCGCAAAAGCATGGGGCTGCGATCTGACCTATGATTATGTGAAGATCAACGGCGACTACCGCACCTGAGAAGGAGAACAGCAATGAAAAACGAAGAAATGGCCCTCCTTTTCTCGGAGGCGACCCCTTATATCCAGAAGTACCACGGCAAGACCATGGTCATCAAATACGGCGGCAACGCCATGATCAACGAGACGCTGAAAAACGCGGTCATGAACGACCTTGTCACCCTGACCCTGCTGGGCGTGCGGGTGGTCCTGGTACACGGCGGCGGCCCTGCCATCAATGAGATGCTCAAAAAAGTGGGCGTCGAGAGCCGCTTTGCGGGCGGCCTGCGCGTCACCGACGACGCCACAATGGAGATCGTCCAGCAGGTGCTGGCCGGTAAGGTGAACAAAGACCTCGTGGCAAAGCTGCGGGGCCGCGGCGTCGGCCTCTGCGGCATGGACGGCCAGATGCTCCGCTGCACCGAGCTTGACCCTCAGCTGGGCCATGTGGGAGAGATCGTCCACGTGGACCCGACGCTGATCTCCAGCCTGCTGGACAGCGGCTATATCCCCGTCATTGCAACGGTGGGCATGGACGACCTGGGCCAGGCGTATAACGTCAACGCTGACACCGCCGCTGCACAGATCGCTATCGCGCTCAAGGCCGAAAAACTCGTCTCCATGACTGATATTGCGGGCCTGCTGCGGGATAAGGAAGATGAATCCACCCTCATCCCCGAGGTGGAGGTCTCCGAGATCGAGGGCTACAAGTCCGCCGGCATCATCGCGGGCGGCATGATCCCCAAGATCGGCGGCATGGCCGACGCTATTTATCAGGGCGTCCACGAGGCTGTCATCATTGATGGCCGCGTGCCGCACTCCATCCTGCTGGAGCTGTTCTCCGACCGTGGCTCCGGTACCCGCTTCTATCGCCGCAGCCATCACGAATAAGGGTTGCGCGATGCGCCGGAGTACCCTATAATAGTTGATAAGAAAACTTTCCGATATGCCAAGGCCTCCCCTCGATAGGCAACAGCGATGACCGCCGCCAGCCGTGACGGAGAGGTTTAGCCTCGCTGCGATTCACGGCTAGGCTCTCCTTCGTACGACCTCTCAGGCGCTTCGCGCCAGCTCCCCTTGTAGGGGAGCCTTTGGCAAAGAGGGAAAGTATGTGGCTCCACCGTCAGGAGGTAGATATTATGGATTCCGAAAAAGTCATCAAGAGGGACAACGAGTATGTCCTGCATACCTACGCACGCAACCCCATCGTCCTCGAGAAGGGCCACGGCCTCTATGCCGAAGGCCCCGAGGGGCAGAAGTACCTCGACTTCACCAGCGGCATCGGCGTCAACAGCCTGGGCTACTGCGATATGACCTGGGCCGAGGCCGTCTCCGGGCAGGCACACAAGCTGCAGCACACTTCTAACCTCTACTATACCGCCCCCTGCGGCAAGCTGGCCAAAAAGCTCTGCAAGCGCACCGGACAGAGCCGGGTGTTCTTCGGCAACTCGGGTGCAGAGGCCAATGAGGGCGCCATCAAGGCCGCCCGCAAGTACAGCTTCGACAAATACGGTGCTGACCGCTACAATGTCATCACGCTGGTCAACAGCTTCCATGGCCGTACCATTGCCACCCTGACCGCCACCGGACAGGGCGTGTTCCACAACTACTTCGGCCCCTTCAACGAGGGCTTCCAGTACGTCAAGGCCGGCGACATCGACGCCCTGACCGAGATGGTGGACCGCCACACCTGCGCTGTCATGCTGGAACTGGTACAGGGCGAGGGCGGTGTTGTGGCGCTGGAACCCGAGTATGTGCAGGCTGTCCGCGCCCTCTGCGACGAAAAAGACCTCGTCCTCATCGTGGACGAGGTGCAGACCGGCGTGGGCCGCACCGGCACCTTCCTGTGCTGCGAGCACTACAACCTCCAGCCCGACGTCGTCACGCTGGCCAAGGGTCTGGGCGGCGGTCTGCCGATTGGCGCTGTCCTGATGAATGAGAAAGTTGCTGCCGGTATGGGACCCAGCAGCCACGGCTCCACGTTCGGCGGAAACCCGGTGGTCTGCGCCGGTGCGAATGTTGTCGTGGACCGGATGGACGCCAGCTTCCTCGCCAACGTCAACGAGCGGGCTGTCCAGCTGCGCACCGGTCTGGAAAAGCTGCCCCGCGTCAAGAGCCTCTCGGGCATCGGCCTGATGGTCGGCATCGAGTTCCTCGAGGGCATCAAGGCCGCTGATGTGCTGGCCGCCTGCCGCGAAAAGGGCCTGCTGGTGCTTACCGCAAAGACCCGCCTCCGCCTGCTGCCGCCGCTGACTCTGACCGCCCACGATGTGGAGATGGCGCTGGATATTCTGGGCGGCGTCCTCGCGGAGATGGACCCCAGCAAAACGGAGGAGCAGGCATGAAGCATCTGCTGAAAATGAGCGACCTCACCCCTGACGAGGTGGCCCACATCCTTGATGTGGCCGATGAGCTGAAAGCGCAGCAGAAGGCCGGAGGCACCGGACCTCTGCTCAAGGGCAAGAGCGTCGCGCTGATGTTCTCGAAAAATTCCACCCGTACCCGCACCAGCTTCGAGGTGGGTGTCTACCAGCTGGGCGGCCTCGGCAACTACATGAATGCCGCCACCGAGCTGCAGTCCGGCCGCGGCGAGCCGCTCAAGGATACCGCCCGGGTGCTGGGCCGCTATTATGACTGCGTTGTCTGGCGCACCTACCGCCAGAGCGATTTGGAAGAGTTCGCTGAGTTTGCGGGCGTCCCCGTCATCAACGGTCTGACGGACTATGCTCACCCCTGTCAGGTGCTGGCCGACCTCATGACCATCCGGGAGCGCCGGGGTGCGCTGGCGGGCCAGAAGCTCTGCTTCGTCGGCGACGGCAGCAATATGGCCAACAGCCTCATCGTGGGCGGCCTGCTCTCCGGCATGAAGGTGGACTGCGTCTGCCCCCACGGCTACCGCCCGGCGGCAGATGTGCTGATGTTCGCCCATAAGTACGGCAGTGCGTTCCGCCTGCTGGAAGACCCCGCCGAAGGCGTCAAGGACGCCGATGTGGTGGTGACGGCTGTCTGGAATACCGCCGCCCCCGGCACCTCCGAGAGCGAGAGCCGTCTGCGGGACTTTGCAGGCTTCCAGCTCACCAGCGGCCTTCTGAAAGCCGCAAAGCCGGACTGCATGGTGCTCCACTGCCTGCCCGCTCACCGCGGCGAGGAGATCTCTACCGCTGTCTTCGAGGCCCACGCCGACGAGATCTTCACCGAGGCTGAGAACCGTCTGCATGTCCAGAAGGCTGTGCTGGCGGTATTGCTGGCGGGAAAGTAAAATATGTAATGAAAAAGGGGCTGTTGCAAAATGGCTCCAAATAAAAATGAGATAGACTTCCCCGAAAGGGGTTGCCTATCTCATTTTTTGTTGTAAGCTGAAACTGCAATAAACCAACTATGAACGCCTTTTGAATTGCAAAATGATTTTTCAGTTGCTATACTGGGCTTATCAAAATCTTTTTGGGAGGCTGCCGCAGTGACTGCACAGATAATGAAAATCGGGAACAGATCTTGCCGCATTTACGGCGAAGCTCATGCAGAATACCTGCTGCTCCAAATGACCGGCGAACACGAGCTGCAAAGCATGGATGACGAAGTGGCTGCTATTGCACAAAGCGCACATCAATTTTTGTTTGCGGCTATCCCGGTGGAAAGCTGGAACGATGCGCTTTCTCCGTGGGAAGCCCCTGCTGTGTGGGGAAAGCAAGGTTTCGGCGGCAATGCTGCGGACACCCTGCGCTTTCTGACAGAACAGGTCGTGCCAACGCTGAAACAACAGTTCAATCTCCCGGAGAACGTCAAAATCATTCTGGGCGGCTACTCGCTGGCGGGATTGTTTGCACTGTGGGCATCTACGCAGACAAAGCTGTTCTACGGTGTCGCCGCCGCCTCGCCCTCTGTTTGGTTTCCGGGCTGGATGGAGTTTGAACAGCAGCACCCGATGCAGGCACAGCACGTTTATTTGAGCCTTGGCGACCGGGAAGAACGCACAAGAAATGCAACGCTGGCTGTGGTGGGGGATAACATCCGCACCCTGCACAGCCGACTTATAGAGCGTGGCGCAGACTGCGCCCTTGAATGGAACAGCGGCGGGCATTTCAAAGACGCCGACCTACGCACTGCGAAAGCCTTTCGGTGGGTGATGGAGGAAAACCGATGAATATTTTGATCGATGCCGACGGCTGTCCGGTTGTCGATCTGACGTTGCAGATTGCAAAGCGGTTCGGCATCTCGGTCATCATCCTGTGCGACACAGCTCACCAAATCGAGCGGGAAGGTGCGCAGACGCTGGTGTTCGATAAAGGGGCTGACAGCGTGGACTTTGCGCTGGTGAACCGGGTAAAACCGGGGGATGTGGTCGTGACACAGGACTACGGGCTGGCGAGTATGTGTCTTGCCAAGTGCGCACGAGTGCTGAATCAAAACGGTCTGGAATACACCGCCGACAATATAGACGCTCTTATGCTGCGGCGATACGAAAACAAAAAGCTTCTCCGTGCCGGAAAGCACCCCAAGGGGAGCCTAAAACGGACAAAGGAGCAGGATGCCAAGTTTGCGGATACGCTCGAGAAGATCCTGAATTACAACCATTGATACATGCTTTTTGAAGGCTGGAGAAATCCAGCCTTCTTTTTTCATGAGAAAATTGTAACATTTTTTGCAATTTGGTTGCGTTTTGAGGGGGAGTGAATCGGCCCCGTCGTTCTTTCGGCTCGTTTTCTTGCATCTGCTTTCCCGAATCTGCTATACTGAAGTCACTTTTTTAATCGGAGGCTTTCATGACAACCCTTCTTCTCCTGCGCCATTCCATCCCGGAGCGCGGCGGTTCCAGCCCCGACCCCGGCCTTTCTGCCGAAGGTCTTCAGCGGGCCGCCGCAGTCTTTCAAAATGACGCTTTCCGCACGGTCTCGCTCGTCTGGTCGTCCCCTTCGCTGCGTGCGCTCCAGACCGCACAGCTGCTGGGGCTTCCCGTCCGGCAGGACACCCGCCTTGCCGAGCGCCGCACCGGCGACACGACCGGGCAGAACGCTTCGTTCTGGAAACGCCAATACGAAGACCCGGACTTCAAAAATCCGGACGGCGAGTCCTTCCGTGAGGTCAGCGCCCGGATGGCAGACTGCATCCACGAACTGCTGGATTCGCTCCCGGAGGGGCAGAACGCCCTTGTCGTCTCCCACGCCGCCGCTATTTGCAGCTACTTGCAGCGCTTTTGCACCGTTGAGGTGACCGACGCCGCACAGAAGCTCCGCCGGATTACATTTCAGGGCGAAGTTCTGTTGGATGGGCACTTTTGGGAGGCTGATGGATTTGTGCTGCACATCGAAAATCGCCACCCTGTTCTCATCCGCACCATCTAGCCGCAAAAAAGGCACCAGCCTGAGCTGATGCCTTTTGTTGGCGGAGCATCAGGGAGTCGAACCCTGGCACCGGTCTCCCGGCCTATCGCATTTCGAGTCTTTCCTGTCTCGCAGTACTCAATGGAAGATAGAGGCACCCACTCCACTTTATTGGAAAGCTCAAACCATCGGAATCACGTCAAAAATCCATTCCGCCCCCAAAAAGCATAGGAGCCATGCGGATTTGAACCCACTTCAAAAAAAGCGAAAAAATCCGCCCTTTGGAGAGAATCTGAAAAGATTTTGTGCCTGTTGGAGAGAACGGGCGAGAGAACTTCCCATATCATCAGTCCATCCACAAAGTATGCTGCTTCTGCTGCTGACAAAAGCAAAACAGCAAAGGATGGATGAACATGACAACCCTGTTAGAGTGCTATAAACTTCTTGAAGAATACCCAGACACCATGACCAAGGACCAGTTCTACCGCATCGCCCATATCAGCAAACGCCATGCAAAATACCTTCTGGATTCAGGACTTGTGCCTTGCCACGATACCGGCAAAAAGACCCGTCGCTATACGATTCAGACCCGCGATGTTATCATTTTCCTATGTGATCGCGAGGACAACCCTGAAAAATACAAAGCCCCCACAGGATTGTATCGTGGAAACAGCGGGAAGAAACGCCGAATCAGCGCTACGCCTTCCGTTTATTTCAACTTTACAGAGGCCGAAAAGACGGGGCTATATCTCAAGTGGGAGCAGCTTGCCGCCGATTATGGTGACTTGATGACCACCGCGGAAGTCTCAGACCTGACGGGCTACTCCACACAAAGTATTCAACGGTGGTGCAGCAAAAAAATCCTTGTCGGATTCAAAATCCACGGGGCGCTCACGATCCCCAGACTTGCGATCCTTGAATTCATGTCCAGTGATCGTGCAACGTCCATTGTCCGAAAATCCTCCAAACACTTTGACTTGCTCCGCACCTATGCACAGGAGTGTCACAAAGGTGCAATGACCATTCTATACTAAACAAACAGGGCTGCTCCACAATATCTTGTGAGGCGGCCCTGTTTGTTTAGTAGGGTTTTCTCCATCATGCCGATCCATCTGGATCTTTAGAATCGTCGATAGAGATGATTTTCCACATGAATACACCGGCATGGTTGAAAATCCACGGCCTTACCAAATAGCATCGGACTGCTTCTATGGTCAGGCGGACGAGTGGTTCTCCTAGTTCCGCATCCTGACAAATCGTATAAGACTGGCTGCAAAAACGGTGGGCTGAACGAACAGAGGCCGGTATATATCATTTATTTCCGTCCAGAAAGTGCAGGAACTCTCTCCGCTGTGCCAAACACAAAGCATTCAAGCGGTTCCTGTTTTATTTCAGGACCAAACAAATCATATCCTTGCCGTAGGGAGGTGGGCTTATCGCAGAAAAACACGAACCAAACGAAAAGGAGCAGATCCAGCAGCTCCCCCTTACCGAGCTGCATCCGTTCCCGAACCACCCTTTCAAGGTGCTGGAAGATGAAGCCATGCAGCGCACGGTGGAGAGCATCGCACAGTATGGGGTGCTGGCCCCTTTGATCGCCCGGCCCCGGCCGGAGGGAGGGTATGAGATCCTCTCCGGGCACCGCCGCCAGTACGCCGCCAAACTTGCCGGGCTGGAGATCTTGCCGGTGATCGTCCGCAACATGGACGACAGCGCCGCTGTCGTGCTGATGGTGGATTCCAATTTGCAGCGGGAGCACATCCTGCCAAGTGAACGGGCTTTTGCCTATAAAATGAAGCTGGAAGCGCTGAAAAATCAAGGTGCCAGGTCAGATTTAACTTCATCCCAAGTTGGGATGAAGTTGCAAGCCCTTGATATTGTTGGTCAGGAAGCTGGAGATAGTCGCAATCAAGTGCATCGTTTTATCCGTCTCACCCACCTCATCCCAGAGCTTTTGGAGCTGGTAGACCAGAAGAAAATATCCTTCAATCCCGCTGTGGAGCTGTCCTATTTGACAGAGCCGGAACAGCGGGATTTTTTAGAAGCCATGCAGGACACCCAGAACGCCCCTTCCCTCTCTCAGGCACAGCGGATCAAGAAGCTGAGCCAGGAGAGCCAGTGCAGCTATGAAGCCATCTTTGACATCATGGGGGAGGAAAAGAAGGCAGAGATGGACCGTGTCACCCTTAAAAATGAGGTGCTGCGCAAATATTTCCCCCACAGCTACACCCCCAAGCAGATGGAGGACACGATCCTCCGTCTGCTGGAACAGTGGCAGAAAAAGCGCCAGCGCAGTGCAGAGCGCTGACCCAGCACACGCCGAAAGACCTATAATTGGGTCTTTTCTTTTTTGTCGATACGGAGGAAAAAAGATGAAAAACAACACCGCCCGCACATCCCTGTCCCCTGGCGTTCCATGGACGCTTTCTGCCTCTCCTCAGCTGAGCGGCCCAGCCGAGGTCTATCTTGCTGCCGTCGCCCCGGATTTAGAGCTGACCGTCCTCCCCCTTTGCCGGGCCACAGAATTCCTGCCCTGCTTTGATGAGTCCGATATCTGCCACAACATCCGGGACACGCCGTTGCTGTTCAGCCATCACCCGGCTCAGAAGCTGACCCTCGGCGGCAGGTGCTATCTGGTGGGGACGGTCCTCTTTTTCCGGGCAGGGCCGATGGGAGAGATCGTCACCCTGACCGCCGAGGACCTTTACACGATCCAACAGTTTCTGGAGTCCCACAGCGTCACCCTGATGTACGGCAGAGAGAAACTGTGCTGTCTGTGCATGGAGTGAGACAAGCTGCTCTGCTTGGAGGAGGTGGTAAACGATGCAGGAAGAGATTGAGCAAAAAACCATCAACCTATGCATCAGCACGACCCAGCTCACCGCCCGCACCCTGCTGAATGTTGGGCGAGCCTATCTGCGGCATCAGCAGGACACTGGCCCGCATGGGAAGCAAAGCGTCAAAAGCCTGCTGCGGCAGAACCGGGGCGTGTCCAGTCTGGAGATCGGAAGCACCGGCATCCGGGGCTTTGAACGGTACGCCCGGAGGTACGGCATCGACTATGCCATCCGCAAGGACAGCACCGAAACTCCGCCCCGGTATCTGGTCTTTTTCAAGGCACCGGATGCCGAAGCCATGAACGCCGCCCTGAAAGAGTACGCAGGTTTCTTAAAGGAGAAGCCTCAGCGCCCCTCGGTGCTTGCAAGATTGCAGGAGCTGGTGCAGGCCGCCGCCGAACTCCCCGGCAAAGTCCGGCGCAAGGAACAGGAGCGGGGGCTGTGACCACAAAAAAGCTGACAAAACTGCTGGCGCTGTATCTGCCCTATATCCTGCTGGGACTGGTGGCAACCAATTTCGGCGAAGCATGGCGTCTTGCCGAGGGCAAAGAGTTGGGCGACAGGATCATGTCAATGATGGGAACCTTCCCTCTGGCGTTTGCAAACCCTCTGCCCAGCCTGCATCCGCTGGACTTGCTGGTGGGCCTGTGCTGCGGCGCAGGGTTACGGCTTGCGGTCTATCTGAAATCCAAAAACGCCAAGAAATACCGCCACGGCCGTGAGTATGGTAGTGCCCGTTGGGGCAGTGCAAAGGATATCGAGCCATTTCAAGCACCAAAATTTGAGGATAACATCCTCCTGACCAAAACAGAACGGCTGATGATGAACAGCCGCCCCGCAGACCCAAAAAACGCCCGCAACAAAAATGTACTCATCGTGGGCGGTTCTGGCAGCGGCAAGACCCGCTTCTGGATCAAGCCCAACCTGCTGCAAATGCACAGCTCCTATGTTTTGACAGACCCGAAGGGCACCACCATTTTGGAGGTACTGGGACAACAACGGGCAGGACATCCGTGCCATCCTGGACGGTTCGCTGCTGATGGAGTATGATGAAACCGGGGCAGAGATGCAGTTCAAGTCCGCCGCCGCCATCAGCGTCACCTATACGCTGCTGGAACGCTGCGGCTGCCAGCCCACAGGCTGGTTTGACCAGGCGAATTTCCACGCTGTCTGCGACTTCTCCACCCCGGATGCCGTCTTTGCCCTGGGTGCGGCGGTCAGCGACATGAGCCGGGAGGTGCTGCGGCAGATCGAGCGCACCGTCAAGACCCACACCCGCCGCCAGAATCTTGAAAGGAGCCACTATGAACACCAGGAGCACAAGCTACTCGACCATCGGGGACTATCAGCTCCCGAACCTGACCCTGCACCAGCCGTCAAAACCGCTGGGCAAGTACGGCAGGATGCGCCGGGCCTATCTGATGGAGCATCGCCCGGTACTGTACCACACGATGCTGCTGAACGGAAGCCTGTACCCGCATCTGTTGGAGTTGGAGCAGACAGCCCAGAGCCGGATGCAGCAGCTGATAAACTCCCTGTTGAAACAGAACCCCGCCCCGGACAAGGAGAGCCAGCAGATGGGCTGGGTGCAGCACGTGAACAGTCTGAAAGCACAGGTGGAAGAAATGATCCTGACGGAACTGATCTACAGCTAAGTTTTCTGGATGCGGGCCTCCCCACCGAAGCCCAGCAGATCGAGAATATAGACCAAGCGGAGAGCGAAAAAACGCTCTCCGCTTTTGTTTTGCCACAGGCTGAGATCGAGCACGAACTGCGCACCTCCGGCTCTGGCTTTGCGCAGGGAAAGCAGCGCATTATGGAGTTGTTCCAGACCCAGCCGGATAGAAACCTTCGTGCCAAAGCTCTGGCAAAGGAATACGGCATCGGTGGGCACAGTCACTCCTATCTGGATGGCCGGAGCGGTTTTATCACCTACAACAGTTCCGGGATGGAATTTTCTCTGCATAGTGCCCGGGAGCCGTTCAAGCTGAAATGGGCTGCGATCGAACAGTATATCGACCTGATGATCCAGTCCGGGCGATATCTGACCGATGAGGAAAGAGAACAGCGTACAGCAGCGCAGGAAGCAACCATCTATAAGGTTGGGGACGAAGTTGTAGTAGACCTGTCTACCAGAACGATCGAGGGCACTATCGGCTATGTTGGCGAAACCGATGTGCGCATCGACACCAGTGCGCACGGTCATTCTTGGGACAATGAGGTCATCAACAAACCGCAGTTCGAGGATGCACTGCGGCAGGAGGAGCCGGACGAGCCGGAGCTGTCGGATGAAGAACTGGACGAGCTTCCCGTCTCTGTTGTGATCGATGGAAAGGTACAGACCTTCCCGGATGCCGCTGCCTTGGATGAAGCCCTGAACACGGAGAGTGTCCCTGAACCTGCCGGGAATTTCCGTATCACAGACGACCATCTGGGCGAGGGCGGCCCCAAACAGAAATACGCCCGGAACGTGGAGGCCATCCGCACCCTGTTCCGGCTGGAACAGGAACACCGTGCCGCCACTGCCGAAGAACAGCAGGTGCTGTCACAATATGTCGGCTGGGGCGGTCTGCCGGATGTCTTTGACCCGGACAAGGACAGCTGGGCCACGGAGTACGCCGAGCTGAAAGGACTGCTTTCAGAGGATGAATATGCCGCTGCCCGTGCCAGCACCCTGAATGCCCATTACACCAGCCCCATCGTTATCCGTAGTATCTACAATGCATTGGAGCACATGGGGTTCCGCAGCGGCAACATCCTGGAGCCGAGCATGGGGGTGGGCAACTTCTTCGGGATGCTGCCGGAGGGGATGCAGTCCAGCCGCCTATATGGTGTGGAGCTGGACAGCATCACCGGGCGCATTGCACAAAAACTGTACCCGCAGGCCGACATTACGGTTGCTGGCTTTGAGACCAGCGACCGCAGGGATTTTTTCGATCTGGCCGTGGGCAATGTGCCTTTTGGCAACTACAAGGTCAACGACAAGGCGTACAACAAGCTGGGATTTTCCATCCACAACTATTTCTTTGCAAAAGCCATCGACCAGGTGCGGCCGGGCGGCATCGTGGCCTTTGTCACCAGCCGCTACACCCTGGACAGCAAGGACAGCACGGCCCGCAAGCATATCGCGGAACGGGCCAACCTGCTGGGCGCGATCCGTCTGCCTAACAATGCCTTCAAGGCAAACGCCGGGACTGAAGTGGTTTCGGACATTATCTTTTTGCAGAAGCGGGACCGTCCGGCCGATATCGAACCTGCATGGGTGCAGCTTGGCCGGACGGAAGACGGCTTTGCCATCAACCAATATTTCGTAGACCACCCGGAGATGGTGCTGGGGCAGCTCACGCTGGAAAGCACCCAATATGGTCACGACTTGACCGTTGCACCCATTGAGGGTGCAGTGCTGGCAGACCAGCTTGCACAAGCGGTGCAGCATATCGAGGGGCAGTACACGGAAGTCGAAATAGAAACACCGGATATTGCGGATGCAGAAGCAGAACGCAGGACTCTCCCCGCTGATCCTGGGGTGAAGAACTTCTCCTATACCGTAGTGGATGGCGAAGTGTACTACCGGGAAAATTCCGTGATGACCCAGGTAGCGCTGTCCGACACTGCCCAAGAGCGGGTCACCGGCATGGTGGAGCTGCGGCAGATCGTCCACGAGCTGATCGACCAGCAGCTGAACGACTTTTCGGATGAGGATATCCAGGCAACGCAGGAGCGTTTGAACGCCGCCTACGATGCCTTTACCGCAAAGTACGGTCTGCTGAATGACCGCAAAAACGGGCGGTTGTTTGAGCAGGATTCCTCCTATTATCTGCTCTGTTCGCTGGAAAATCTGGACGAGCAGGGGCAGCTCAAGAGCAAGGCGGCAATGTTCACGAAACGCACCATCCGACCGGAACGCACTATCATCCGTGTGGATACCCCCAGCGAAGCACTGGCGGTGTCCATCGGAGAACACGGCAAGGTGGACCTGCCCTATATGGCGCAGCTGCTGGGGACCCCAGGTGAATACGGGCATATTACCACGGATCTTTCCGGCGTGATCTTCAAGGACCCTGCCGCCGACCCCACTGACCCGGAAGCCGGCTGGCAGATGGCAGACGAGTACCTGTCCGGCGATGTCCGGGAAAAGCTGCGAATGGCGCAGTTCGCCGCCGAAACGAACCCGGAGTTTGTGGTCAATGTGGATGCGCTGACCAAGGCGCAGCCCAGAGAACTGGAAGCCTCAGAAATTGATGTGCGGTTGGGGGCCACCTGGCTTTCCCCTGACATCGTCCAGAAGTTCATGGAGGAAACCTTTCGGGTGCCCTACTATATGCGCCGCTCCATCGCCGTCAAGTTCTCCCCTCACACAGCGGAATGGCGCATCGAGGGCAAGACCGCCTTGGGCAAGGGAGATATCACCTCCTGCGAGACCTACGGCACCGGCCGGGCCAACGCCTACAAGATCCTGGAAGAGACCCTCAACCTGAAGGACATCCGCATCTACGACACCATCGAGGATGCCGATGGCAAACCAAAACGGGTGCTGAACAAGCGAGAGACCACCTTAGCCCAGCAGAAACAGCAGTCCATCAAGGATGCCTTTGCAAACTGGGTCTGGCAGGACCCTCAGCGCCGCAACGCCCTGGTAAAGCAGTACAACGAGCTGTTCAATTCCACCCGGCCCCGAGAGTACAACGGCGAACACCTCCACTTTGTGGGCATGAACCCGGAGATCACCCTTCGGGAACACCAGCGCAACGCCATTGCACATGTGCTGTATGGCGGCAACACGCTGCTGGCGCACGAGGTAGGGGCGGGCAAGACCTTTGAAATGGCGGCCTCTGCAATGGAAGCAAAACGGCTGGGGCTGTGCCAGAAAAGTCTGTTCGTGGTGCCCAACCACCTGACCGAACAGTGGGCCAGCGAGTTTCTGCACCTATACCCCAACGCCAAGCTGCTGGTAGCCCGGAAGAAGGATTTTGAGACCGCCAACCGCAAAAAATTCTGTGCCCGCATCGCCACCGGGGACTACGATGCCGTCATTATCGGTCACAGCCAGTTTGAGCGCATCCCTCTTTCCTTTGAACGGCAGGAGCGCATGATCCAGGAGCAGGTCCAGGAGATCCAGAACGCCATTGCAGAGCTGAAATATTCCAACGGGGAGCGCTTTACCGTAAAACAGATGGAAAAAACCCGCAAAACCCTGGAGGCCAAGCTGGAAAAGCTCCGGGCCGCCGACCGCAAGGACGATGTGATCACCTTTGAGCAGCTGGGGGTAGACCGGCTGTTTGTGGACGAAAGTCACAATTTTAAGAACCTCTTTTTGTACACAAAGATGAGGAACGTGGCGGGGCTTTCCACCAGCGAGGCGCAGAAATCCAGCGATATGTTCGGCAAGTGCCGGTATATGGATGAGCTGACCAGCGGGCGGGGCGTGGTGTTTGCCACAGGCACCCCCGTCAGCAATTCCATGACCGAGCTGTACACGGTCATGCGCTACCTCCAGTACAGCACCTTGCAGCAAAAGCAGCTGACCCACTTTGACTGCTGGGCCTCCACCTTTGGCGAGACCACCACCGCCATCGAGCTTGCGCCGGAGGGCACCGGCTACCGGGCAAGGACCCGCTTCGCCAAATTTTTCAATCTGCCGGAACTCATGAATATGTTCAAGGAGGTAGCCGACATCAAAACGAGCGACCAGCTCCATCTTCCGGTGCCGGAAGCAACGTTCGAGACGGTGGTGGCAAAGCCCTCTGAACTCCAAAAAGAGATGGTGCAGAACCTGAGCGAGCGTGCCGCCAGGGTGCATTCCGGCATCGTGGATGCATCCGAGGACAATATGTTGTGCATCACAAACGACGGCCGGAAGATCGGGCTGGATGTGCGCCTGATGAATCCCATGCTGCCGGACGACCCGAGCAGCAAGCTGAACGCCTGTGTGCGGAACGTGTTGCAGATCTGGGAGGAGGGCAAAGACCAGAAGCTGACCCAGCTTTTGTTCTGTGACCTCTCCACCCCAAAAAACGACGGCAGCTTCAACGTGTACGAGGACATCAAGGCAAAGCTGCTGGCCGCCGGGGTGCCGGAAAACGAGATCGAGTTCATCCACAACGCCGACACCGAGGCGAAAAAGGCAGCGCTCTTTTCCAAGGTGCGCTCCGGGGATGTACGCATCCTGCTGGGCAGCACCCAGAAGATGGGGGCGGGCACCAACGTGCAGGATCGGCTGGTGGCGGTGCATCACTTGGATGTAGGATGGAAGCCTAGCGATATGACCCAGCGCAATGGCAGAATTATTCGTCAGGGTAATCAAAACAAACAAGTTTACGTTTATAATTACGTCACGGAAGGGACATTTGACGCCTACCTCTGGCAGACTTTGGAGAACAAGCAAAGGTTTATCTCCCAGATCATGACCAGCAAAAGCCCGGTGCGCTCCTGTGAGGATGTGGACGAGCAGGCTCTCTCCTATGCGGAGATCAAGGCGCTGTGTGCCGGCAATCCGCTCATCAAAGAAAAGATGGACCTGGACGTGCAGGTGGCAAAACTCCGGGTCCTGAAAGCAGACCACCAGAGCCAGAAATTCCGGCTGCAAGACAAGCTGCTGACCAAATTCCCGGCAGAGATCCAGGCGCAGACTGCAACGATCACTGCCTTGAAATCGGATGCTGAGATTGCTGCGGCACATCCGCAGGGCCAAGAGACATTCTGCGGCATGACCCTCAAGGGCATGACCTACGACGAGAAAAAGTCAGCTGGTGAACGGCTGCTCCTAGCCTGCACGGAACTGTCGAACACAGAGGAACAGTTGGTGGGCAGCTACCGGGGATTTGCACTCTCCCTGCGGTTCGAGCCCTTCCGCAGCGAGTACCAGGCGGTACTGAAAGGCCGCCTGCCCTACCCGGTATCGCTGGGCACCGATCCCCACGGCAGCATCACCCGGCTGGACAATGCCCTGAACGCCTTTGCAGACCGCATCGCCCACGCCGAGAACGAGCTGGACAACCTGAAAGAGCAGCAGCAGGCAGCGCAAGCAGAGGTCGAAAAGCCCTTTCCGCAGGAGGAAGAACTGGCGGAAAAGTCCGCTCGCCTTGCGGAGCTGAACTCGCAGCTGGATATGGAGGACCATCGCCCCAAGCCGGAACAGGCGGAAGAACTCCCCCGCCCTTCCGTTCGGTCTGCCTTGGAAAGAATGGATAAGGCAGCGCCTGTAAAGCCGTTCAAAACTTTCGCGAACAAGGAGGAACGATGAACCAGCCCCGCACCCGACAGCTGCATTTTCGTGTCACAGACAGCGAAATGGCCCGCATCCAGCAAAAGATGGCGCAGCTCGGAATTTTGAGCATCGGGGCCTATCTGCGCAAGATGGCGCTGGATGGCTATGTGATTCGGCTGGAACTGCCCCTTCTGAACCGGATGGCCTACCTTTTGCAGATGTGCAGCAACAACCTGAACCAATATACCCACGAAGCCCATCTAAGCGGCTATCTCTACCCCCAGGATGTTGAGGCTTTGCGCCGCCAGCTGGAAGAACTGACCGACCTGGCCCGGCAGATGCTCTCCCAGCTGCGGGTCTTATAATCGGCGGCCCACATCCTTGTGACTGCCGAGGGGATCTTTTATACTAGATGCAGTCCAGCCCACATGGAGGTGAATGACGATGGACTATCCTTTCATGCTCTTTTTCTATCGCAGCACGCTGCCCTCACGCACAGAGGAAGCATTGGCGAACAATGTCTCCTATCACCGCTTGGAGGCACAAGCCAAAGAACTGGAGGAGGCCCTGCGGGAATGCATCTCGGCAGATGCATGGGACCTTTATTTGAAACTTTCCGACCTTTCTGGAGAAGCAGAACAGATCCTATGCGAACAACTTTACCTGCAAGGCGCAAAAGACCGAGAACAGATGCTTCGATAGGGGGTGAGCGCCCAGTATGGCAGCCACACGCCTGATCGCACTGCACAAAAACAAGGGCAAATCGGTGTCCGCCTGCCTGAAAGACCGCACCGACTATGCCCAAAACCCAGACAAGACCGCCCAGGGGGAACTGGTCAGCAGCTATGCGTGCAGCCCCCTAACTATGGACGAGGAGTTTCTGCTCTCCAAGCGGCAATATGAGCAGAGCACCGGACGCAGCCAGAAACGAGATGTGATTGCTTACCAGATCCGGCAATCCTTTAAGCCTGGTGAAATTACGCCGGAAGAAGCCAACCAGGTGGGCTACGAGCTGGCCATGCGGTTCACCAAAGGCAAGCACGCCTTTCTTGTGGCCACCCACATCGACCGCCAGCATATCCACAATCATGTGCTGTTCAACTCCACCTCTCTGGACGGCACACGGAAGTTCCGGGACTTTTTTCTGTCCGGTCTGGCTGTGCAGCGCCTCAGCGATCAGATCTGTTTGGAACATCAACTCTCGGTGATCGAGATCAAACCCTACCGGGAGCGGCAGAAGCGCATCCCCTACCCGCCAAAAGAGAGCAACCGGGAGCGGCTGTGCGGGGTCATCGACACCATCCTTGCGGAAAACCCCACGGATTTTGAAGCCTTTCTTTCAACATTGGAGCGGCAGGGCTATGAGATCAAACGGGGCAAATACACCTCTGTCAAAGGCCCCCGGCAGAAGCGGTTCATCCGTTTCAAAACGCTGGGCGAGGGGTACAGCGAGGAGGAGATCAAGGCTGTGCTGACAGGCAAGGCAAAACACCAGCCCCATCAGAAGCAGCCGCCGAAAGAGCAGCCTTTCCAGTTGCTTGTAGATATTCAGGCAAAAATGGCAGAAGGCAAAGGCGAGGGCTACAAAAAGTGGGCAGCAAAGCACAACCTGAAAGAAATGTCCAAGACCCTGCTCTTTTTGCAGGAGCAGAAGATCGGCAACGAGGATGAACTGAAAGAGCGCACAGAAGCTGCTGTTTCCCGGTATCATGCCCTGGGAGATTCCATCAAGGCAGCAGAAAAACGGATGGCGGAGATCGCCTCCCTGCGGGAGCACATCATCCACTTTGCCAAGACCTGTGATGTGTACGCCGAGTACCGCAAATCTGGTTACAGTAAAAAGTTTCTGGAGACTCACCGGGAGGCAATCGAACTGCACCGAGCGGCCAAAGCCGCCTTTGACGACGCGGGTCTGAAAAAGCTGCCAAAGGTGAAAGAGCTGAACGCAGAATATGCAGAATTGCTGGCAAAGAAGAAAGCCATCTACCCAGCGTACCGCAAGGCACGGGAGGAGATGCAGCCGCTGCTGCGGGCGCAGAAGAATGTGGAGCTGTTCTTTGCGGAGGAAAAGAATAGGCAAAAAACAGCTCCGAGCAGGTAAAAGAGATCCGCCGAGGGTCCTCTCTTTTGGGGAGGGGCCTCGGCGGATTTTTAGTACCAAATCACGCCATTTTCTTAGACAGTCTATTTTTGAAATTAAGTTCTGATTGCGTTTTCTTGTGTGGGCAGATTTGCAGCTGATCTATTTTATTCTGCCCATGCTGCATTCCCTTAAAACAGAGCCGGATTCCAGTGCCGCAAATCGTATCCTGGTGTGAGAGTAAAACCGCTGTGTACGGCCGATTCCTGCTCCAACGGAAGTCAGAAACCTTTGGCTGTACCATCTTCGATATCAAGGGCATGCAGTGCAGAAATGATAGTCCTCTCCTTGGAGTCAGTGATGCGGATATCCTTAATGCCAGAGAAAGGTTCATCAGGCAAACATTTAATCCAATGTATTTAGGAAGATACACCGTATGAATCGCCAACACCTTAAAAAACGCCCTTTTCCATTTGATATGAACCACCTCATATTGTTAAAGGCCCCAAAAAATGACGTATTTGCAAAAAAAGAGTCCATTTCAAAAAGCATATATTCTTGCTGATAGCAAGAATATATGCTATAATTAAATTGATATTCTATAGGCTGATTGATAAGGAGGGTAAAACAGCTGTGGCCACTCCAAGTGAGCTGTTTTTCGAGCGAACCAAAAAAAGAAGCATTTATAATATTCAACCCATCAGCAATATTCCCTCTATAATTCGTCAGGGTGTTCTTTCTTATAAGCGCGTTACAGCAATGAAACACACATCGATTGCTATGGAAGACGTGCAATCTCGACGGGATAATGTAATCATCCCAAATGGTGGTCCATTGCATTCTTATGCGAATGCATACTTCGACCCACGTAATTCAATGATGTATAAGCGACAAAGTATGGCTCAGTCCCTGTGTGTATTGGCCATTTCTTCGGTTGTACTAGACTTCAAAGGGACTGTTATTTCAGACGGAAATGCGGCCAGTGAATATAGTCGGTTCTATTCACCCGAAGAAGGAATCAAAAAACTAAATTTTGCCCAAATCTATAGTAAATGGTGGACTGACGATGATCCTTATGAAGAATTAAAGAGGAAACGAATCAAGTGTGCAGAAATATTGGTTCCAGATAAAATAGATTTTGAATATATCATCGGTGCTATTGTCGTGAATGAAAAAGCACAACATGATTTGGAATCGCTTGGCTTCCAGAAAACAATCATGGTACATCCCAAAGTATTTTTTTGGAGGGAGGGATAATTATGAAAATACTACTCGGAAACATATTTGACAGTAAATGTAGTACATTGGTAAATACCGTGAACTGTGTAGGTGTTATGGGTAAAGGTATTGCCTTGGAATTCAAAAAAAGATACCCTTATATGTTTAGTGAATACCAGTTGCTCTGCAAAGAAGGAAGAGTACAGCCTGGACATCCCTACCTTTATCGTGATTTGGCCGGTGCTTCCATAATCAACTTCCCTACAAAGGATAATTGGAGATCTCCTTCGAAATTCTCATATATTATTGAGGGACTGGAGTGGTTTCGACAGTCATACCAGGAACTAGGGATCTCCTCTGTCGCTTTTCCTCCCTTAGGCTGTGGAAACGGTGGGCTGAGTTGGGATGATGTTGGCCCTAAAATGTATGAGGAATTAAAAGATCTGCCCATTGAAATTGAAATATACGCTCCCTATGGTACCCCTATAGAAAAATTATCTCCTGATTATTTGGAAAAAGCTAGATCAGATTGCGAAAAAACTGAAGGCACGAGAATGCTCCCATTTAATAACAAGTGGCTTCTAATCCTTGAAGTAGTGCATCAAGTAAACAAACAACAATACTCTCTCCATGTTGGTAGAGTTATCTTCCAGAAGATTTGCTATGTGCTCACTCGATCTGGGGTTAAAACCGGCTTCAATTTTACCAAAGCAAGTTATGGCCCTTACTCTATACAAGTGAAAGAAAGCATTACAGCTTTATCCAATGCAAATCTGATGGTTGAAACTCAATATAATGGGCAGAACATGGTGGAAACACATGTAACCTCAAACTTTGTGTTTGATTCCACATTATATTCCACTGAAGAACTTCAATGCTTGGATAGGACTGTAGATCTGTTTTGCCGGATTAAAAACACGAACCAAGCTGAAATGATGGCAACGGTAATGTTTTCTTACGACAGTCTTCTAAAACAGAGGAAAAAAGTGACCGAAAAAGACATTTTTGATGATGTCATCGATTGGAAAAAGCATTGGAAAGAATCAAAAGAAGACGAAATAAAGCGCACTATTCGCAGTCTTTTGATTCTTGGTTGGATTCGGCCCGAAATAAGCTTCTCAACAGATGAAGATAGCTGAAGAACCTGTTATATTCCACAATGTTTTTAGTTGATCTATTAGATATGTAATTTTTATATAATCAACTTAAGCATTCAACAATCATCTATTCGTTTTAAAAACGCATCCTTGATATTTCAGTTCTAAAGATCAAACGAAACACCCCCTTATGTTTATTTTACAGACGAGTAATAAGCATCTCAGGCTGCAACTTTTTTGGAGATAGCAAAACCTCCCCGTGTAGTTCTATTATCCTACACGGGGAGGTTTTATTACTGTCTACTTTTTATGAAATCCGACCAACACTCATCGGCACGTATCTTCCAAATATATAGCCATTATGCACTATAGCTTACGTCAACCTGATTATTGTAGCCTCTCGGAGTCGCCTTAAGCCAACATGTTCCACTTACAACACCTTGGAGGCTTACTTTAAACGACAGTCTTGAATAAGAGGCCGAATATTCTAATTGTACATCACTATAGTCATAACCGATCGTGTAAACGCCCCAATCACGCGCCATTACGATACGATTATTCACTAGGTCTACATAATATTCAGCATCAATGGTGGTTGTATCCATGCTGACCAACCAAGACCCAGCTGTTCGTGCTGCCCCTGATACTCGTTTAATCGAAATACTTGCTTCATTCCCATTTTTATCAATGAATTTATGAGTGACGCTTTCTTCATCCTGAAGTTGGTCAAGATTATAAAAAGAGACTTTCCCATTATTCCCAACTGCATACGGCTTCTCTGCCATTGCAAATGCGTGTGGTTGCATTACTCCCACACACATTACAAAAGCGGCAATAATCGAAGTTATTCTTTTGAAAAGGTTTTTTCTTATAAGCATCTCCTCACTTCCTGTTTTTGGTAAAAAGCATTATCACTGCACTAATGATAACAGCAATTCCTATGATGTAGAGCACTCCAATCGTTGACATACTAACACTGAAAATCGGCTGCGGCAAAATACCGATCATACTTCCGATAATCAGCAAAATCAACGATACTACTACTGCTACAAATAAAACAACTCCAACTTTTTTCATAAAAGTCGCTCCTTTATAAAATCAAAGAGAACTATTCTTCTGCATGGGAATCACCTTCCTTGATTCCAACTTCATTCAAAACGCTCGGCGTTCTTTACTGCGGGATTCCCCGAATGATCTTATTATCGCAGGTCAAGAAATTAGCGCAACATTCAAACAGTATATTTGCGATATGCAATTCAACGCTGTTGCTGTTGCATTAAAAAGTCGAATTGCTATGATTTGACCAGACAGAAGATTATTTTGGAGTTCCACTGAAACTTTTGGCAGTGAGATTGGGGAACCTTTGTACGCCGTCCTGGAGGCATCAGCCTCCCATGGTCTCTGAAACGAACAGATAAACAAGAAAGATCCCCCACAGGATGCTCTCGGCGGCGATCAGATACCGCAGGTGTTTCTGTAACCGGCCGGGATCGATCTTCTCTTTTTTCAGGAAATTCAAGGTCTGCGACCGGAACGCTTCGAGTTCTTCTGCGTCCATCTCGGTTTTCATGCAGAACCTTTTCCCAAAGAAAAGTTGATACAGCCCATAATAGATGGAGATTAGGATCAAAAACGAGGTAAGGCTCACGAGCGCTGGCTGTGTCCAGCTTACGACGGCGCCTTCTCTGAGCGTGAGGTCTCTGTAAAAGATAAGCTCACTTAACCCCATTGCAAACAGCAGAAGATCCCAAACCAAAAACGTATAGAGTGTCTTTTTCATTTTCTATACCTTCAAATCTTAACCACCAACAGCTTGGTAGTAATCAGTCTCTGTCAAAAAAGGCGTAGATGCTCCACTATTATAGTACGACAAAGTCTGATGGTAGCAATGCGTATAATAAGAATTATCGTGAACAAACAACACCTCATATGTAAGGCTATTAACCACTACTCTTTCATATGTTGAGGTATCAACAGCTTTTTTTAGCATATATTCGGCAACAGAAAATGCGACGAATGCTGATATACTACTTTTTCCAAGAATTACTTTAGCAAGTGATGCGGCAGTGCGGCATTGAATAATTTCCTGTCTTGTGATTGTTACAGGACCAGGTGTGCCAACATAACGATGTTTGTATTGCGAACCCGTTATCTCTGACCCCGCTGGAACAACGCTATACTGCGATTCGTAAATCTTCTTGTACAACTTATAATCCGCTTTTAGTTCTGATGTCGAAACCGAGCCGTCTTCTATTGTTTTAATCGTCATCACTCCGTTTGGAGCAATTGTACGAATCATCGTTGCGTCAGGGAAAACAATTGTTTCAACAACATTTTCCCCATCCATCCGATAGGAAATATTTAATCCATTGCTAGCGTTTGCGGCTGCCGCATTGATGGTCAGCATCGAAAACATCAAAGCCAATGCTACGCACAGTGAAACAAAGCGCTTCGTTAATGTCATTTTAAGTCATCTCCTTTTATTTCGGTATAAAATTTTACAGCATAACGGATAAGGTACTTCGCAAGCATAAACAAGGAAATTACTATAACCGTTGCTATTAGTACAACTGTTAATATCTCCGGTACAGTAAATTTCATAAACAAACCTCAACTGATCACCGGCTCATCTGCAAGCTCCCACCGTCTGCATGGGTGCTCCCCCTTTCCCTCTTGGTTTATATCTTCTTTTTATGGTGATTTATGGGAATTATTTATATTTACAGTATACACCGTCCTGTCAATAAAATCCATTTTATCGTCATGAATGCAGATAATTTTGTAATATATGCCGACACGCTTGTCTGTGCTTTCCCATCTTCTCTCTACACAGACCACATCGTTCTTTACAGAATCAGCATTCAAACCAGAATGCGCCGCCCGCTGCTTACAGCAGCGGTACATCAGGGTTTGGGAGAAGTCCCAACAAGCATTTTGAAAACAGGCCTCCGGCCTGGTTTCAAAAATCGCAGCCTGGTACCAGGATGCCCTGCTTGCCACCTCGTTTTCCTCTAGTTGCCTCGAAGATCGGAAATATCGATTACCTCATCGCATTGTTCCAATACCTTCTGATCATGTGAAACCAATAAAATGATCGCTTGCGTTTTCCTTTGTTTGAGCAGCGTCATCAGCTTTTCAATGCTATCCTTGTCAAGAGCAGAAGTCGGCTCATCCAACAGGATCAGAAAGCTTTCTTTACTTAATGCTCTTACAATCGACAGCTTTTGTTTTTCTCCCCCTGAGAGATTGCTTCCGTTTTCATTGATATCTTTTGTCAGAAGACCGTCTATTTCCAGCATTTCTATGAGCATTTTTTGTGTCTCTGCGACAGATTGGCTTTGCTCAATTCCAAAATTCAAAAATGCCTTGACCGGCATATTCAACATGACTGGAGTTTGTTCGACATAGGAAATTTTCTGCCGCCGGAGCAATGGCATATTGAGCCGATCGATCGCAATTCCGTTATAGGAAACGATTCCAGACGTTTCTCCCGAAAAAAGACCGATAAGGGCGTTCAAAAAAGTTGTCTTGCCAGTTCCATTCTGGCCGTACAGACCATAAATTCTTCCTCGATAAAATGTAATGCTGCAATGATCCAAGAGCATATGGCTTCCATGCCGGAGAGAAAAGTCTTTGCATTCAACTTTTTGAATCGAATCGATCCCCTGTTCCCCTTTTTCCTCGTCGGGTGATTTCAAAATCTTTTCAATACGTTGAAAAGATATTTTGGCATCCTGATAACTTCCAGCCAATCCAATAAAGTATGAAATTGAGCTGATAATCATATTGAAATACGTGTTTATTATGGAAAAGAAACCAACACTAAGACTACCTGTACTTACTTTGTAGCCGCCAATCCCGACAATGCACACATAAATCAATAAAACTACAAATTGATTTAAATTTGTAAATACGTAGCTTACTTTGATTGCATGTATCGATGATCCCATCATTTTATCAAAAGCTTCTTGAAATCGACTTTTCATCTCAATATTCAAGGTGTTTCTTTTAATATATTCAAACTTATTAATCTGTTCTGAACAGCGTGAAAAAAACTCATTCGATTTTTCTTTTTGTATCCTCCGAGAGATATACAATCCCTTCTGATTCCAGAGAAATGTAATAATATATACCGGTATCACAGAGAAAACAATCATACAAAGCAATTTATCTGCTCTTAGCACAATTATAGCACTAATAATAATTGTCGCAATTTGAAAGAAAAAGCTTAGTATGTTGGCAGAGAAAAAAGTTACAAGTGTAGAAGTATCTTTGTTGATTTGATCTATATAATAAGCATTATCAACATTCGTATACTCGCTGTATCTTGAGTTAAAAATTTTTTGATAGATATTACTACTGATACTTGCAACTAGCTTCTGATTGAATTTTGTTGATGCCACCGACATAAAATATCGACAGAACATTTGCAGACTTCCAATAACAGCGATAACTACGACAAACCAAATAAGCAATTTAAAAGATATCTCTGTAATCAGAAAATCAATATAAAGTCCAGATATGTATGGAGTCAATATTCCAATAAGCCATAAAAACAATGTGATTGAAAGATAGGCAATCGCTTCTCGCCTAACCTCCTTGATTTTACTCATTAAAAAGCAAAACATTTTTATCACCAATCAATATCATAAAAAGCAAGAGCATTGCAACCCTATGGAGAGAATTCCCAAAAGAATCACAATGCCCTTGCTCATATAATTGTGTCAGCTCATGGTAAATGTGCCTGAACACTCATACGAATTGTAAATCGGCTCGCACGTAAAATCAAAATCGTAACACTGACTCGGGCAAGGCGGTGTGTATCCAATGAGACACAAATCCTCAGGACATTCATCGCATACTCTCGGCATGTTAACAATGGGAGGAATTAAAATGTTCATACTGTTCTCCTTTCGATTATAATATTAGAGATAACATCAATATTAGCATGCATCTACCGATGCTATTCTCATCCATCATTAATTTTTAAAATGGACTTCGATTCGACCATTCTCCACGTAGAGATTCATTGCGTGTTGATTCGCAGCATCCAAGCGAGATTTCAACATACAAGAACCATTTTTGACCCTAGCCTTTACCGTGTAATCCTCATACCTGCCTACAACATCTCCCTTGATCTCTCCGTTCTTCACCGTGCAATCGTATTGAGAGGAAGTTGGATGTTCGAACACTACGGAGCCGTTTTCAATTTCTGATTTTATTCTGTCAGACTGTGTTTTTGAAAACACCGAAGATCCATTTTTTAACTCAGTGCAGATTTCCTTGGCTGTAATAGAATCCATCTCTACATTGCCTCCGGACGGATTTTCTACAACGATCGACTTATACTGACGCTGGGGCAGGACAATCTCCAGGTCATAGGCGCTGTCCACCTCAAACTGCATAATCGTTCCGTTGATGGTGACAACTTTCGGGGGTGGGGCTTTTAATTTTTGGACGACCAGGGTGCCGTTCTCGACCTGAATCTCGTACAGTGCTTCCGCTGTCGTATCCGCATAGCGGACGCAGACTTCCTCTCCCTCCCCCGGTAGGAAGCGGACCGTCGACCCCTCCTCCTGGACTTGGACAGCGGTCACTTCCTCCAATGTTGAAAACTGTCGCCTTACCGCCTGTACTTCTGTGGGTTGCTCTGCCAATACATGCATTCCCATCCCCCCCATCACACTAAAGATCCAAACAGTAGAAACCAAGGGAATCAAGAATCGCGATACAGGCATATTATTACCTCCCTTTAATATTTGAGCTTTGTTCAGACATTATGTTGTGGAAACAAGGGTTCGTGTATATTCAATAAGGTAGTCCTTCATGCGAAAATTCAATTGATGACAAATTGTTTTACCTTCCACACGACTATGGGGGCAGCCTCCCATACACACCGGCAACAGCTTGCATTCTTTGCACTTGGGATCTTCAAAGAAATCGCAAGATGAATATTCGGAAATCAATTTTGTGCTTTGCAGACTATTTTCTCCAAAGTTGATATTCCCGACTGCTTTTGAAATCTCACCAATATCGTTCCAGCACTTATACAAATATCCTTTTTCATCAACGACCCACCCGTTATAGAAATCAGAAACGCAGTGATTGCCACGAGGTCTCGGATATGTTGTTTGAAACGGAATATTGTTTTTCTTCATAAAATACAAGTTGTATTTTGAATAGAGTTCATTTGTAAGACATTTATCAGCCTCATACGTTCCATTGTATGGAATAACCAGCCCGAGATAGGGGTGGATGTATTCCAACATGTTTTCTTGCTTCAAATGAGATACTACCTCGTTGGCTAATTCGATATTTTTAATATCGACGTTGATTCTTAGATGCACATGTAAGATACCACAGATACTTTTTAGATTATTCATAATAACATCGTATGTTCCCTGTCCATTAACCGTTGGACGCCGTTCATTATGAATTTCTTTTGGTCCATCCACAGTAACTTGTGCATATCGTACATTATATTTTTTCAGCTTTTCTGCATTTTCCGGCGTCAAAAGATACCCATTTGTAATAATTCCCGCTTGGTATTGAAGCTCTTTCTCTTCACACAAAGCTATAATCTGTTCGGACAGGCTTTCGATGACAGACATTCCCAAAAGAGGTTCTCCACCAAACCAAGTAACATTAATGTTTTTCACTCCATCCAAGTGGGATTTGATAAAGTTCATCAATGCAATTTGTGTTTCCCCATCCATCAGGGAATTGCCATAATGCCCTTTCTCAAAACAATAAATGCATCTGAAATTACACGCCATCGTAGGTGCAATAGTTAAGGATAGCAAATTCTTGTTATACCGCCCCTGCATCATATTGGTTTTGATTAGGAACTTCTCGTCCACTTCTGCTGGAAGCAGATATCCGCATTTCAAAAGATTCTTGAGGAACTCCGCATCCTCAATTTCTTTTCCTTTCTCCTGAAACCCCTTATACTGCTTATACTGATCTTCATGCACTACTGCCAGTGCACCAGTGCGTGAGTTGTAAAATACAATCTGATCTTTGCCCAGGTCATCATAAATGAAGTTGTAGGCAGATTCCTTTAGGTGCATTTTAATCCCTCCTGTGAACAACTTTTGTCTGGCAGCCCTTATTCCAGCGCTTTGGTCGTCTTTATATTAGCACTGTTGAGAGATGAATTTGGCATTTTTCAGTACAAACAGGCTTTTGTGCAGTGAAAAAGGGAATTGTGGCAGCTGTGGCCTCCTCTACACAAAAAAAGATCCCCCAAAACGCGGCTTCTTGCTGCGCCACTTCTGGTAAATCAACGCATATATAACAAAAGTGACCTTGGTTCATTCACCAAGGTCACTCGATCCCTAAGAGCCACAAAACGGAAACATTCAACGTCTTTGCTATCATCTTTATCTCATAATCAGCAACAAAGCGAGTGCCGATCTCAATTCTACTGATACAGTCTCTTTCTAATTCCACTCCTTCCAGCTTTAACCGTACAGCCAACGCTTTCTGTGATAGATGCATCTTGATTCGAGCTTCTCGAATGCGTTCTCCGCTAATATTTTTCTTGCCATTAAAATCATAGATTTTCATAGGCACGCCTCATTTTATGCTAATCATCAGAACTTTTCTTGACTTTAGCATAAATCCAAGCTTTAATTGTGCTAAAGATAAGCACATCTTAAAAAATCATTGACAGAGTGAGGCAAATAGCTGTATGGTAAAAAGAAAAAGGCAAGTCGAAAGGTGCGTGTCGCTTATGAGAATTGCTATTCTTGATAATGATCTGCGATTCTCTGATCAATTATATCAGAAAATCAGTATGGGGTTTGCAAAACGAGATTGGGCTTTGAACTGCCATATTTTCTCCCATCCGCAAGATCTGCTAAATTCTAATCTTGGCACTCTGCACGCTGTATTTTTGGATATTGATATGCCAGAAATGAACGGCCTGGAGGTTGCCTCTCAAATCCGTCAGCACTACCCTGACCTTATATTGGTATTTATAACGGCCTTTTTGCAATTTGCCCCCAGTGGATATAAAGTTAGTGCTTTCCGTTATATTTTGAAAGAAAACTATATAGAAGAGCTTGACTCCTGTCTGGATGCGATTCAAGACAAACTCTTGGACGGCAAGGAAACGATCGTGGTTGACTCAAAAAACCTTCAGATTGAAATTCCCTTACGAGACATTTTATACGTTGAGGGTACTCCCTATCGTTGTGTTTTATTACACACAACAGAAGCTGCTTCCCCTGTATTAGAGTGCCGTGGAAAAATGAACGATTATACCGAACGGTTGTCTGGCAAAGGCTTTATTCGCCTGCAAAAAAGTTTTCTCGTTAATATGTCTTATATCAGCAAAATTTCAGGATATACAGCGCAATTACGAAATGGCGAGATCTTAAAGGTCTCTGAAAAAGATTACAAAGCAATCTGTGCAGAGTATCTTATGTGGAAAGGCCGCCGCTTATGAGTTATGAACTATCCCTCCTCTTAAACTATTTTGTAGTATTTATCGAAGTTTTAGCTTTTATGGTTTTTTCCGGCGCTTTCTTTCAGAAAAAGATCACCTCAAGTAAATTTATACTCTCTACCGTTGTGTTGACGGGTCTGAACTTTATTTGCCTGGCGATTTCAGAGTCAAATGTGCTTTTCAAGCTGGTGCTTCTCACTTGTGTTGACTCGCTTTGGCTCGTTGTAATATACCGTGTTCCTTCGATAAAATGTATCGCAATTTCAGTTTTGTTTTCATCATTTATAAACATTGCCGACAATTTCTTTTTTATGGCCATTACAATTCTGAAAAATATCACCATGCAAGAATTGTATCGTGACCCATATGGATACTATCTGATTTGTTATATTGCAAAGATCTTTGAAATATTGCTATTTACGATTTTCAAATCAGCTGTAAAACAGCGATTTTATTTTCATCACACCACATGGAAACACTGGTTGAAAATTTTTGTTTTGCCCATTGTCTCTATGTTTATTTCCGTTTTCTTGTGGCATTTATATTGGATCGTTCCTTTTGCTGCAAGAGAAATCTTATTCTGCACAATTGCTTTGTTTATAATGAATGCTTTTGCATTTATTACGCTAAATTATTTGGATCGAGAACAGCAGCTTATCCAAGATAATACAGTTTTGACACAAAACATCAAATATCAAAACGATATTGTTGAAGCTTGGGCAACCGCCTATAAGAACCAGCGAAAAATGACCCATGATTTTCAAAATCAACTCAGCATCATTTACGGCTTGGCAGAATGCGAAGCTCCTCATAGCGAATTGTTGCCCTATATTCAAACGGTCATGAAAGATAGTATGAGCACTTCACTGATCGTTAAGACGGGCAGGCTGGTTGTAGATGTGCTTTTGAGTCAGAAATACCATATCGCGCAGTCAAAAGGGGTTCACTTCTTATTTCAATTGGATGATCTCACCTGTTTTGGACTGAAAGATGAGCATCTTGTTGTTGTCCTCTCTAATTTGGTTGACAACGCCATTGAAGCTTGTGAGAAGATCACAGATGATAAAAGTAAAAAAATCACCCTTGTGATGAAAGTAGAAGAAGAGAGCAGTTTTCTTTATATTGAAAATATGACCGCATTTCCTGTAAAAGTTTTAGACAATCAAGTTGTGCTGCCTTCCAAACGATCCGAAGAACACGGCTACGGATTGAAGAATGTTGCTGCAATTCTAAATCGTTATAAGGCCGTTTTTGCCGTAGCCTATAAAGAAGATTCGAGCCTATTTTGCTTCTCTGCCCAAATTCCTGAAACTCTTTCATAAGCGTATACCGATTTCACTGCAAAAATAGCCAATCTCACTGCAAAATCTACATATAGTTCTAAAAATGTGTTATATACTGTCCAAAGAGAGGTATAAAACAGATGCTTCATAGCATTTCCCGCCGATTGACCGAATGGTTTTTCCGGCACAATTGGGTCGAAGAAAACAATTACACCTGGTGTCTTTATGTAGTTGAAAAAAAACTTCTTCAATTCTGTTTTCTTCTGATCCTGTCGATTTGTTGCATTATTTCCAATCAATATTTCAACACGCTTGTTTTTATGGCAACAATGTATTTTTTGCGTCGGCGAATGGGTGGATGGCATGCTCCTTATAATTGGATGTGTATTCTGCTGACAACAGTAACAACCTTCATTGTTCTTTATATATTCGCCCCTGTTCTGATGCGCATAAATTCGCTCACCATGTGGACACTTGATATTCTATTGATTCTAGCTGCATTTAGAACCAACCCTATTTATCCGCCGCAACTACACTTTGAACAAGAAATCATATCTTCAAACCGGAAAAAAAAGAATTTCACACTTGTCTGTATTACAATCATACAAGTCATTTCTGTCCAGCTTGGGTTCCCTCAGGTACTGATTTTTAGTTTTAATGGCATACTAGTCAGTATACTGCTTATAGTGGCCGAGAAAATCAAACAGAAGCATGGAGGTTTTTTGTATGAAGCTGTTGAATAACATCGGAAAAGAAATCCTGAACCGCGCCATTGTTCTCGAGCGATTTGGCTGGCCTCCTTCTTGCATGGGAGGCGTATATCAGCCCGAGCGTCCCGTTTGTAACTATCCCCAGCCGGATCATGAAACTCCTCCCAAAGAACCCAACAAGTAAAATAATGGACACAAAGACCTCAAACGAAGCTTCCCATATCCCTATTTGGAATATACAGAAGAGTCGTTTGCGGTCTTTTTTATTATTTTCACCGCAGATCTTTCTCACATGAAAAGGAGGTCCTTATGCAGAACGATTTTCGATCCGAGCTGTACATTTCTACCTGCCCCCGATGCGGCACCCGCCTCATGTGTGGAAAGATCATCGTCACCGGTTTGCAAAAATGTTCCAAGTGCAACCGGCACTGGGTCATCCAGATGGAAAAGAACAAAATATCTGTCACACGGGCATCCCTCTATTTTGAAGAGTTTGCCTGAGACCCATTCAAACTGAATATTGCATGAGACATATTGTATCTGCGTCGGATTGGGTTTAGCCCTCAGGGACGGAATTCAGGAGTCAAGAGTTTGTCAGATAGGACTGGACCGGCTATAGGCCGGACGAGACCGGCAGACGGAAGCGATTTCTTTAGAGAAATTGCGGCTGTCTGCCGGTCTTTTTTGCGTTTCGGGATCTGCTTCCGTCGCCCCTTTGGGAGTGACGTATGCGCCGAGGCTGGGAGACGTACATCGCCCGATATCCCTGAGCGCCAGATTTTGCACGTTCATTCACACGTCAAGATCTGGAGGGTAAACCCATGCGCTTTAATCCTGTGGAATGCGGAAAGAGAATGAAAGCTTTGCGCGAAAGCAAAAACCTCACACAAATGCAGCTTGCCGAGCAGCTCAATATCAGCCTAAATCATGTAAAAGCGCTGGAGCACGCCAGAAGGCTGTTTTCTATTGATCTTGTTATCGAGATCTCTGCATTTTTTGATGTATCGCTGGACTATCTCCTTTTGGGAAAAACAAAAAGCACCAGCCACGTCCACTCTGAACTGAACGCTGCGATCGAAATTTTAGAACGCATAAAGAAAGAACTGTAACAAGGTTCTCTTAGAGGGAACCAAAGGCTCCCTGCAAGAGAGTTCCGACAGGAGAAATTCTGCGGTATCATACATTCACAGCCAGGGCATTCCCCAGACAGGGCGAAGCCCCAAACTGGAAGCCGCACCTTGAAAACTGAATATCATTCCTCTGGACAGAACAATGAAACTTCCGTAACTCGCGGCCCGGCCACAAAGAAGGCGGGGTGGCTGAAATGCCAATGAGACCGGTGAAACTCCGGGAACCAGAGTGCATTCCAACCCCACCGGGCGTCGAGGACAAATAGGGTGGGAACTTAACGCAAACCTTTCAAAGCCCACCGCCGGGATCCTCCTATTGCAAGTCAAGAAATTAGCGCAACATTCAAACGGCATATTTGCGATATGCAATTCCGCGCTGTTGCTGTTGCATTAAAAAGTTGAATTGCTATAAATCCAGGCCGTGGGCTTTTCCATATCGAACATTCATCTCAACGACACGGAGGTGTTTTCCATGAGCCGTACTTTCACCGATGAATCGACCCTGACCACCCTCTGCCCCCGCTGCCTGAATGCATTTCGGAACACCCGCGGCATCCGTGTCCGCCGTGCCGATCCCTGGCAATTCACCAAAGAGCCTTGCACCTACTGCCAGACAAACTTCGGCTACGACTACTACATCCAGCCCACCAGCCCGAAAGCCACCTCCTTTAAGAAAGGACACTTCGACGATGAATCCGAATGTGCTTAAGAGCGACCCGGAATTTCAGAGCAAGATCCCGCCCCTTACATTTGAAGAACTGAACCAGCTGGAAGCAAACATTCTACGGGATGGACGCATCCTCAACCCTATCATTGTATGGGAGGGCCTGATCGTGGATGGGCACAACCGTTACACGATCGCCAAGAAGCACCCAGAGATCCCTTTTACCATCCACGAGAAAGAGTTCGCCAGCCGCTATGAAGCGATCATCTGGATCTGCAAAAATCAGCTGGGGCGGCGCAATCTCACCCCGGAACAAAAGAAGTACCTTATCGGAAAACAGTATGAGGCTGAGAAAATGAAGCTAGGGGGAGATCACGGAAACAGCCGTAGTTCAAACGGCACATTTAGCCCAAATCCCCAAAATGGGGATTTGGGTAACAGCCGAACAACTTGTAAAAAAATTGCCGCCGAAAACGGCATTAGCAAGAACACAGTCCTTCGTGCAGAACAGTTTTCCAAAGGTGTAGACGCCGCTGAAGAAGCCGTTCCTGGCACACGGCAAAAAGTGCTTTCCGGTGAGGTCAAACCTACCGCCTCCGAGATTGCATCCGTTGCCCGTGCCCCTCCGGAAGACCGTGCGGCGCTGGTCGCTGCAATCTGCAAAGCCAAAGAGCCGCCGTCACAAAAACAGAAATCTCCCCCAGCCACAACCACACCGCTGTCCGATGCCGGTACATCTGATGAAGATGCAACATCCGCTCCAGCTCCATCTGAGCCGACTTTTCCACCAAAAGCAGGGGAATCGTTGAAAGCTGACCGCCAGCAGATTCTTGAGATCGCAAATGGGCGCTACCATGCCAAACAGCTTGCGGACGGAGCGGCCATGCTCTGCGAAGTATCCGGTGCCGTCAATAGTATGATCCGACGCTGGGAGAGTGTTTTTCGGGACTATCCCGACCTTCTGACCGATGCAGGCAATCGTGCTGTGGTAAAGAGAACGATCCAGAAGGTCAAAGACTATCTGCAAAGATTGGAGGATACGATATGAGCCATTTGAACTGCCTTTGCACCATGCCTGAGATCACCGACGAAGCCGTTATTGATGCGCTCTTTGCGCAGCGGCCGTATGAGGAGAAGGTCCTCAACAGCGCCTATCTGGAGATCCCTGCCGAATACCAGAGGGAACTGAGCATCCCGAACATTGAGCGGATGTCCGCAGAGTTCACCGAATGGATCGCCAACCCTCCCAAGGTCAGCTACCGGGATGGTCACTACTACGTTTTTGATGGGCAGCACACCCTCATGACCCGCAAATCCATGAATGGAGGTGCAGACCTCCCCATCATCTGCAAGGTGTACTATGGGCTGACGCAGGAGGAAGAAGCCATCCTCTTTTCCCGGCAGACCGGCGTTTCCGCACCTCTGACCGCCGGCGCAAAGCTGCGTGCGGCTTTGTTTGGCAAGGACGCCGAAGCCATTGCATTCCTGAACGCCACCGAAAGCACCGGCTTGCAGCTGGGTCTGGACAGCTACCGCGCCCCATGGAAGATCATCTGCATCCGCACCGCCTTCAAGGAGTACAAGACCTATGGCGCAGACCTCTACAAAGAAGCTCTGACCATGCTGGCAAGAGGATGGGAGGGAGACCCGGATTCTCTCCGCTCCGGTATCCTTCAAGGAATGATGCGTTTTGTGGCCCTCTATCAGGGAGAGTATGACCCGGAGCGTCTGGTTAAACGTCTGCACACCGTCCACCCCATGACCCTGGTACGGGATGAAAAATCCCTGAGCGGCACCGTTCGCCACAAGTATATGGTGCTGATCCTGCGCACCTACAACGGTGCCAGCCGCCGCCGCAACCTGCCTATCAAGCCGTAATGCTACTTTCCCAGTCCTAGGGGGGTTCTTCTCACTGCAAAGGCCGCCCATAGGGGCTGCTTTTGCCTACATAAAAAGGGGGACAAGCCGCTGAAAAGTCTGAACATCCACCGTGGTGAGATCTATTTTGCAGACCTCGACCCGCACAGTGGCTCCGAGCAAGGAGGAAAACGCCCTGTTATTGTTTTGCAAAATAATATAGGAAACAGATTTTCCCCCACCGTGATCGTTGCAGCTGTGACCTCAAAGATCTCCAAAAAGCCAACTCAGCCCACCCATGTCCTCGTGGACAAAAACCCTGCGTTCCGCTGTCCATCGATCGTGCTGTTGGAGCAGATCTTCACCATTGATAAGGAGCGCATCTGCAATTTTATGGGGATGACCACTGACCAGGAAATGCAGCAAATCGAGAATGCCCTAAAATGCAGCCTGGCCCTGGAACAGGAATGCACGCCCCATGCAATACAGGAGGGATCGACCGTTGCCAGAAAAAACTCTGCATCCGTGTGATGCCTACCGTATCATGCTTCGGGATTACCCGGATGTCCTGAATATCGAACAAATGTGCAAGATATTGGGGATCAGCACCAAAACCGGCTATGCACTTTTGAAGAGCGGAAAAGTCCAGCATTTGAGGATCGGGCGCTTCTACCGCATTCCCAAAGCGCATCTTTTAACCTATCTGATCGCATTTGCACCCGACAACATAGCGCAGACGTGACATCCTTGCATTCTCTCCTGCTGTTTTATACACTGGTGGTGTCAGCAGCAGAAGTTCCATAAATTCAAGTGGATGCACAAGAACAGGAGGAGACACCATGGTAGCAGGGCATCTGCAAGAAAAAAACAACTTCTATTACATCGTTCTGAGTTACAAGGATGAAACCGGAAAGCGAAGGACCAAGTGGGAATCAACGGGCCTACCGGTCAAGAAAAACAAAAAGAAAGCCGAGGCTCTTTTGCAGGAACGTCGGAGGAACTTTATCCCCCCAGTCACTGTAGCCGAAATCCGTTTAGACGAGGACATTCTTTTTGCCGACTTCATGCTGAAATGGCTGGACGTCACGAAAAGCACGATCCAGCTCACGACCTACGCAAGCTATCAGGGAATGGTAGAGCACATTATCGTTCCCTATTTCCGCAAACACAGCATCAAGCTGGTAGAGCTGAAAGCCACCGATCTACAGGATTTCTACGCCAAGCAGCTGGAGCGGGTCAAGCCAAACACCGTGATCCATTATCACGCAAATATCCACAAAGCCTTGAAGTATGCGGTCAAGATCGACCTGATCCCCTCAAACCCGGCAGATAAGGTCGAACGTCCAAAAAAGGACGATTTCAAAGGCAGCTACTACACTGCCGAAGAGATTCACGCCCTGACCGAGGCGGCATATGGAACCAAACTGGAGATGCCGGTCCTTTTGGCATCCTTCTACGGCCTGCGCCGCAGCGAAGTGCTGGGGCTGAAATGGGATGCCATCGACTTTGAAGCCAATACAATGGAGGTCAAACGTATCGTCACACAGGCATCCATTGACGGCAAAAAAGTCCTTGTTCAGGCCGACCGTGCAAAAACCAAATCCAGTCTGCGCACCCTGCCTCTGGTGCCGCCCATCCGTGACCGTCTGCTAGAGCTGAAAGGTCAGCAGGAGACCTACCGCCGTCTGTGCCGCAGCAGCTACAATCCAGACTATCTCGGCTATCTGTGTGTGGACGAGATCGGGAACATCCTCCGCCCCAATTATGTTTCCGAGCAGTTCCCGAAGCTGCTGGTGAAAAACGGTCTGCGCCCCATCCGCTTCCACGATCTGCGCCATAGTTGTGCCAGCCTTCTTCTAGCAAACGGCGTTCCCATGAAGCAGATCCAGGAATGGCTGGGCCACAGCGACTTCTCCACCACCGCCAACATCTATGCCCACCTGGACTACGCTTCCAAACTTTCTTCTGCACAGGCTATGCTGGAATGTCTGGGCTATGGCAATGCATCCGCATGATGCCAAGCCCCAAAAAGATAGGGTGCAGCGGGCGCTGTTTCGGCAAAAAAGAATGGACAGACGAATAAAATTCATCTGTCCATTCGGTTTGGCGGAGCAGCAGGGATTTGAACCCTGGCACCCCTTCCGGGGCCTACGAGATTTCGAGTCACGCCTCTTCGACCACTTGAGTACTGCTCCACATATTAAATTGTTGGAACGTGCTGAACGCTCCGGGAAAACTTTGGAGAGAATTTTAGGAGAGAACCCCCAAAAAACGCCTTGAAGCAATCACCGAAAAGTGGCTTGAAACCTAGAAAAATCGGGTTCCCTCTTCCAAAAAGCCAGCTCGATTTCGAGTGCGACCTCTTACGACCACTTGAGTAATGCTCCATATTCACAATACAGCTTAATTATTATAGCAAAATCCCGCCTTTCCGTCAACTGGAAATACAAAAAGCCCTTTCCCTTGTGCTTGACAGGCAGAGCGGGGTGTGCTATATTTATTTCAAATTTGAAGTATATGCTCAAAGGAGAACCTATGGCACAGAATCGACAGGATATGGGCAGCGGGCCGGTCAAGCCCCTGCTTTTGCAGCTGATGATACCCGCCGTGGTGGCGCAGGTGGTCAATCTGCTCTATAACATCGTAGACCGCATTTACATCGGCCACATCGAGGGCATCGGCGCGGCGGCGCTGACGGGCGTGGGCCTGTTTGCGCCGATCCTTATGCTCCTGAACGCCTTCGCCATGCTCATCGGCGCGGGCGGTGCGCCCCGCACGGCCATCGCGCTGGGACAGGGCAATAAAGACGAGGCCGAAAAAATCATCGGCAACAGCTTTACCATGCTGCTGTTTTTCGCTGTGGTGCTGACGGCGGGCTTCTATGCCGGTGCGCCCGCCCTGCTGCGGCTCTTCGGTGCCAGCGACGCCACTCTCCCCTATGCGGTGGCCTATGGCCGCATCTACATCCTCGGCTCGGTGTTCGTGCTGCTGGTCATGGGCATGAACCCCTTCATCACGACCCAGGGCTTTGCGAAGATCAGTATGCTCACGACGGTCATCGGCGCAGTCATCAACATCATCCTCGACCCCATCCTGATTTTTGGTCTTGGCTGGGGCGTCCGGGGTGCGGCAGTGGCGACGGTGCTCAGTCAGGCCGTGGGTGCCTGCTGGATATTGAAGTTCCTCACCGGCCCCAAGACCATCCTCAAGCTGCGGAAAGAAAACCTCAAAGTGGAGCGGAACATCATCCTGCCGGTGATGGGGCTGGGCATCTCCACTTTTGTGATGCTCTCCACCGAGAGCCTGCTCTCCATCAGCTTCAGCTCCAGCCTCGCCCGCTATGGCGGCGATGTGGCCGTGGGCGCGATGACCGTTATCACCAGCGCCTCCCAGCTCTGCACCCTGCCCATTCAGGGCATCTGTCAGGGCGGCCAGCCGGTCATGAGCTTCAACTTCGGCGCAGGAAAAAAGCCCCGCGTCAAGGAGGCGTTCCGCTTCCAGCTCACCCTCTGCTTCGGCTATACCACCCTGTTCTGGCTGCTCATGATGCTGGCCCCCGGCGTGGTGGCGGGCATCTTTACCTCGGACGCTGTCCTCATCGAATACACCACATGGGCCATGCGCATCTACATGGCGGGCATCCTCGCCATGGGCGTCCAGATCGCCTGCCAGCAGAGCTTTATGGCGCTGGGCCAGGCCAAAGTCAGCCTCCTGCTGGCCTGTCTGCGGAAGATCATCCTGCTTATCCCGCTGATTTTTATCCTGCCCTGCTTCACGGCAGATAAGTGCTTCGGCGTCTTTCTCGCCGAGCCGGTCAGTGATATTCTGGCAGCGACCATTACGGCCATCACCTTCTTCTCCCGCTTCGACAAGATACTGGACAAGGGCGCCGGGAAGGTATGATTTCACAGGAAATAAAAACAGCCCGCAGACCGGCCTGCTGGCCCTCATTCTGGAACCCATGTGCGAGAAGAACTTCGTGCGCTACATGAACCTCCAGCGCGGCAACTTCTTCGCCATCACCACTTCTCCCATCGCAATGGTCTTTGCAGGCGTGGCTATCCTGGTCATCGTCTACGCTGTCTATAACCGGAGCAAGATCAACAAGCGTGCTGCTGCAAATGCCGCGAAGGAGAACGCATAACCCCCAACATCCAGACAAGCTCTGTCTTTTACATTCCCATGAAGCTGCGGCTGTCCCGTTCCGGCGGGGCGGCCGCGCTTCGCTTTTATAGGATAATGAGAAAGCCCCCGGCGCTGCCGGGGGCTTTCGTTGTGCTGTATTTTATTCTTCCGATTCAGGAGCTTCGGGGTGGCGGCACTTGGCCAGCATATCCAGCTCCGGCATCAGCTCGGTGCTGATGACCGAGAGCATCTGCTCCATCTTGTCGCAGTCCTCAGCCGGAAAGCGCTTGCGCACACGCTCGATGACCGTGTGCAGATAAGAATAGCTGATGCTGTAGTAATCGATGTATTTCTGGGTGGGGCGCAGGAAGTATTCGCGGCGGTCGGTGGTGGACTGGATCTTCTCCACATAGCCCTTTTTGACAAGGCTGCCGATTTTATAGGCCGCGTTGGGGGTGGAGATGCCCATCATGCGGGAAAACTCCGCAATGGTGGGCTCCCCCATCGCCATGATGCCCTCCATGCAGAAGGACTCCACCGTGGTCAGCGTGGCTTCGCGGGTGGCAAAGCGCTGAAATACATTCTGATAAAAATGCAGCTTGAATTTTGTATAGACGTCCTGAAAGACTTCTTCCAGCATGGGGCTTTCCTCCAGTGAGCAAATAGCTCAAAAAATTTACTCTTTTGATAAGTATACCATGATTTGCGCCGGAGGGGAAGACAAAAATCTACGATTCCGTTAAGATTTTGTGACCTCTTCCTTCCCAGTATGGCCCATCCGCGTCCTGACGATGCTGAGCACGACGAGTTCGATGGCGATGGCACAGGCCAGCAGCACGAAGGAGGTCAGGGTGTTGGCGGCATCGCCGAGGACAGCCTGTGCTGCGCCGCAGAGCAGATAGCAGCCCGCCGAGATGGCGGCGGCGGTCATGGCGTAGGGCAGCTGGGTGGAGACATGGTTCACGTGGCTGCAGTGCGCGCCGGCAGAGGCCATGATGGTGGTGTCGGAGATGGGCGAGCAGTGGTCGCCGCAGACCGCGCCGGACAGGCAGGCGGCGATGGAGACCACCAGCATCTCACCCTCCGGGAAGGCGTGGCAGACGATGGGGACCAGAATCGAGAAGGTACCCCAGGACGTGCCGGTGGCAAAGGCGAGGAAGACCGCCACCACAAAGATGATGATGGGCAGCAGGTACTGCAGAGCCGCCGCAGAGCCGCTGAGCAGGCTTGCGACGTAGTATTTTGCGCCCAGCAGGCCGGTCATGCCGGAAAGCGTCCATGCCAGCGTCAGGATGAGCATGGGGCTGACCATGGCCTTGAAGCCCTCGGGGATGCAGGCGGCGAAGTCCTGAAAGGTCATGACGCCCCGCACCCGGTAAAACACGAAGGTGAACATCAGCGCAATGGCGCTGCCCAGCACGAGGCCCATGGAGGCGTCGCAGTTGGCAAAAGCGGTGACGAAGTCCACGCCCTCAAAGAAGCCGCCGGTGTACACCATGCCGAAGATGCAGGCCGCGATGAGCACCAGCACCGGCGCGATGAGGTCCACCACATGGCCGCGGGTGTCGCTGCCGTCGTCCACGTCGTCGCCGTAGGGGCGGTCGTCGGTGGTGAAGAGGTCGCCCAGCAGGGCGTTATCCTCGTGCTTCTTCATAGGGCCGTAGTCGAGGCCGCTGAAGATGAGGAAGAGGCTCATCACCATGGTGAGGATGGCGTAGTAGTTATAAGGGATGGTGCGCAGGAACATGGTAAAGCCGTTGATGCCCGAGCCATCCGGCACAGAGGACGTGACGGCGGCGGCCCAGCTGGACACCGGCGCGATGATGCAGACGGGTGCTGCGGTGGCGTCGATGAGGTAGGCCAGCTTTGCGCGGGAGACCTTCTGCCGGTCAGTGACCGGGCGCATGACGGAGCCGACGGTCAGGCAGTTGAAGTAGTCGTCCACAAAGATGAGGATGCCCAGCAGCAGGGTGGCGAACTGCGCGCCCGCCCGGGTGTGGATGTGGGTGGAGGCCCAGCGGCCAAAGGCGGCGCTGCCGCCGGCCTTGTTCATCAGGGCCACCAGAATGCCCAGCATCACCAGAAAGACGAGGATGCCGACGTTGCTGGAATCGGACAGCTTGGACACCATGCCGCCGTCTTCGTTGAAGAAGAGGGTGGTCAGCGCCAGCTCAAGGTTGCCGTTGGCGTAGAGCAGTGCGCCGGTGGCGATGCCCACCAGCAGCGAGGTGTAGACCTCTTTGGTGTTCAGGGCCAGCACGATGGCCACCACAGGGGGCAGCAGGGACAGCGCCGAGCTGTACACGGCGCAGGTGTAGGTGGAAGGGTCGTCGATTTTGCCGGGCGTTGCGGCGGTACACCACAGCAGCAGGGCAAACACTAACAACGCACCCACCCACGAGAGATTGGTTTTTTTCATGATAAAATCCTCAGGTGATTTTTTTGCAGCCTGCCGGGCAGACTAACCCTTTAGAAGCCGTTTTCATAAGCATTGCACACCGCCCGAACGGCCTTTTTGCCCGCATACTGCGTTGATTTCCCTTGCAATCCGCTCAGGATTGCTGCGGAAAATCGCCTTGTCTGCGAGCAAAAATTCTCGTCGTTCGATGCACCCTGCTTACAAAAACAGCTTCTGACGTGATGGGACACGGAAGGGGGTGTTGGCTGCGCCGGACTATAAAGCGATGTATTTAGAGCTGTTCCGTGCCAGCGAACAGGCGGCACGGCTTTTGCAGGAAGCTCAGGCCCGGGCCGAGCAGCAGCTGCTGGCTGCCGACCCGCCGCCCATCGAGCTTGCCGAGAAAAAAGAGTCTTAGCCCTTCTTGCTCTCGGCCTTGGCGGCAAACTTTGCGTCGTTGACCACAAAGCGCTCGTGGACGCCGCCGCCCACAGAGCCTTTCTCGTCGTACAGGGAGACTTTGAACACCAGCTTGCGGCCTTCCACAGCGGTCAGCTCGCTCTCGCAGGTGACGGTCATGCCCACGGGGGTGGGTGCGGTGTGCTCCAGCTCCAGCCTGGTGCCCACAGAGCCGCAGCCCTCATCCAGAGCGTCGGCGACGCTCATCCAGCAGGTCTTTTCGGCCAGCGCCACCAGTGCGGGAGTGGCGAAGACATTCAGCGTGCCGCTGCCCATGGTCTTGGCGGTGTTCTCGGGGGTGACGGCGACGCTCTGCTTGCCGCGGATTCCGGTTTCTAACATATAAAAATTCCCTCTTTCTTAATTTGTCGTGATGCCGCGGTTTGCGGCAGATAATTTCACATTTGTAAGGATACCACAAAACTCGCCCTATTGCACCTGTTTTCGGGATTTTCCTTCAAAACTCTTTCCGTCTGAGGCCAAACGCGGTATCATAAGCTGGACAAGGAGGAAAAGAAGATGAACGATTTCTGGAAATCCTACGACATCACCCACGCCGAATACGGGGCCGATTACCGATGCTACCCGCTGTATGGCACGGTCCACCTCATGGAGCTGGCCATTTCGCTTGCCTTTATCGTGGGGGCGGCCCTGTGGTATCGCCGCAGTTCTGCCCGCACCCGGCGGCGCATTTTAGTCGGAGTCACCGCTTTGCTCCTGCTGGACCAGGCTGCCCTTCTGCTGGGGATGGCCCTGACCGGCCAGTGGAATTGGGGCTATCTGCCCCTGCACCTGTGCAATATCAACGTCTTCGTCTGTCTGTACAACACGATCACGGACAGAAACTGGTGCAAAGAGGAGCTGTATGCCCTCTGTATCCCGGGCGCAATGCTGGCACTGCTCTGCCCCAGCTGGCTGGATGTCCCCTCTTGGTGGACGCTCATCAATCTGCACTCCGTCAGCATCCATGCCCTGCTGGTACTCTATCCAGTCCTGCTGGTGGCGGGCGGCTACCGTCCCAGTCCCCGGCGGGTGCCGCAGGTGCTGGCGTTTCTGTTCGGCTCTGCCCTGCCCATCTACTTTCTGAATCAGTTCCTTAACACCAACTTCTATTTCCTCAATGATCCCTACGGGAACATCATCACCAGCACCTTCACGGCCCTGCTGGGCGAAAAATATTATATCCTTGGCTTCCTGCCTGCCACCGCGCTGGCGCTGTTCCTCATGTATCTGCCGTGGGCGGCGGACGATAAAAAGAAGAAGCGGGCATGAATGCGGTGCAAAAGAAAAAGGCAGTTCGGTCAGGAATGCCTTTTTCTTTTGCCCTAAATTGCACCCTTCCTGCAAAATAAATCTGCAAATTTCTTGCGTTTTGCGGTCTGTTTTATCAATTTTAAGAGAATGCTGTTTTTTTGCGCAAATCCCCTTGACAGGAGCCATACAGCGTGCTATCATGAACACATGAACAGATGTTCATATATTGAAGCGAAAGGATGACAACGATGGCCGAGAATGCTCTTGCCCCAGAACAGAAGCTGCCCAAGGCCCCGCCGGTGATGCCGGACGATGAGGTGCTCTACGAGCTGGCCGATTTGTTCCGGGTGTTCGGTGATTCCACTCGCATCAAGATCCTCTACGCCCTCCACGACGATGAGCTGTGCGTGCAGGACATTGCAAATGCCGTCCAGCTCAGCCAGTCGGCGGTGAGCCATCAGCTGCGGGTGCTCAAGGACTCAAAGCTCGTCCGCTTCCGCCGCGACGGCAAGACCATTTACTATGCGCTGGACGATGACCATGTGCGCAGCATCCTCTCCATGGGCATGGACCACATCGAAGAGTGATACCCCCAAAACGCTGCAAGCTCTGCCGCACCCTGCGGCGGAGCGGGGATATAGAAAGAAAGGCTGGTATTTATTATGAAAAAGAGCTACAAGATCGAAGTTGACTGCGCAAACTGCGCCCAGAAGATGGAGGATGCCGCCAACACGGTCGCCGGCGTCGCAAAGGCCACCGTCAGCTTCATGACCCAGAAGATGAACGTCGAGTTCGATGAGGGCGCGGACGTCAAGACTACCATGCAGAATGTCCTCTCCGCCTGCAAGAAGGTCGAGGACGACTGCGAGATCTTTGGCATCTGAGTTTCGACTTATACTGCCGGGATGCGCGTGGAAAATGTGGAAAAATAAATCAGTTTTCAACAATTTCCACGGCGTTTTCAACATCCTGGGTGCAAAAAAAGAAAAATGAACGCGCATTTGCGGCTTTTTGCGGGAAAACCTCGTGGAAAAGCCGGGGGAAGCGTGGAAAGCAAGCCCCTTGTGGGGAAAACCTGTTGAATCTGAGAAAACTGCCCCAAAAGGAGGCTGGTACCCGTGACAAAAAAACAAAAGAAAATGCTGTACCGCATCATCGCCGCCCTGGCGCTGGTGCTGGTGCTCAAGCTGCTGCCGCCTCTGCCCGCGTCGGTGGAGCTGCTGCTCTACTGCATCCCCTACCTCGTGGTGGGCTGGGATGTGCTCCACAAGGCCCTTCTGGGCATCAAGAACCGTCAGCCCTTTGATGAATGCTTCCTGATGGCCGTCGCCACCGTGGGTGCATTCGCGCTGGGCGATTACGTCGAGGGCTGTGCCGTTATCATCTTCTACCAGATCGGCGAGCTGTTCCAGGGCGTTGCCGTCGGCAAGAGCCGCCGCAGCATCTCGGCCCTGATGGACATCCGGCCCGACTACGCCAACATCGAGGGCGAGGACGGCAGGCTGGAGCAGGTGGACCCCGATGAGGTCGAGATCGGCACCCTCATCGTGGTCCAGCCCGGTGAGCGCGTGCCTATCGACGGCGTCATCGTCGAGGGCGCTTCCACCCTCAACACCGCCGCCCTCACCGGCGAGAGCCTGCCCCGGGATGTCCGGTCCGGCGATGAGGTCATCAGCGGCTGTGTCAACATGAGCGGCCTGCTCAAGGTCAGGACCACCAAGGAGTTCGGCGAATCCACCGTCTCTAAAATTCTCGACCTCGTGGAAAATTCCAGCATGAAGAAGGCCCGCGCCGAGAACTTTATCACCCGCTTTGCCCGCGTTTACACCCCGGCGGTCTGCTACGGCGCGCTGGCGCTGGCCTTCCTTCCCCCCATCGTTCTGCTGCTGATGGGCCAGCCCGCCCGCTTCGGCGACTGGGTCTACCGCGCCCTCACCTTCCTCGTCATCAGCTGCCCCTGCGCACTGGTCATCTCTATCCCGCTGAGCTTCTTCGGCGGCATCGGCGGCGCTTCCGCCTGCGGCATCCTCGTCAAGGGCTCTACCTATCTGGAAGAGCTGGCCGATACCCGCGTCGTCGTCTTCGATAAGACCGGCACCCTGACCCAGGGTACCTTCAAGGTCGTCAAGGTCTGCCCCGTGGAGGGCGGTACCGGAGATTCCCTTGTGGAAGCCGCTGCGCTGGCCGAGAGCTGGTCGAAGCACCCCATCTCCCTGAGCATCAAGGCTGCTTACGGCAAGGACATCGACGCTGCCCGCGTCACCGACGTGGAGGAGCTGGGCGGCCACGGCGTCACCGCCAAGGTGGACGGCAAGCCGGTCGCTGCCGGTAATGCCCGCCTGATGGCAAAGCTGGGCCTCATCGTCCCCGATGTCCCCCAGACCGGCACCATCGTCCATGTGGCCATCGACGGCAAGTATGCGGGCTATCTGCTCATCTCCGACGTGGTGAAGCCCCACAGCGCACAGGCCATCAAGGGCCTCAAGCAGGCCGGCGTCCGCAAGACCGTCATGCTTACCGGCGACGCAGAGCCGGTGGCAAAGGCTGTCTCGGCAGAGCTGGGCATCGACGAGTACCACGCCGGTCTGCTGCCCGGCGATAAGGTGGACCAAATCGAGAAGCTCCTGGCCGCCAAGAACCCCAAAGAGATGCTGGCCTTCGTGGGCGACGGCATCAACGACGCCCCTGTCCTCTCCCGTGTGGATGTGGGCATCGCCATGGGTGCTCTGGGCTCTGACGCCGCCATTGAGGCCGCCGACGTCGTCCTGATGGATGACGACCCGGCCAAGATCGCCCTCGCCATGCGCATTGCCCGCCGCACCAAGAGCATCGTCTACCAGAACATCGTCTTTGCTCTGGCCATCAAGGCGGCCTGCCTGCTGCTGGGTGCTCTGGGTATCGCCAATATGTGGGTGGCCATCTTCGCCGACGTCGGCATCATGGTCCTCGCTGTCCTGAACGCCACCCGCGCCCTCTACACGAAAGACCTCACCAAAAAATAAAAGATATAAGGCAAAGAGGGTCCTGTGCGTCCGCACAGGACCCTCTTTGCCTTATAAATAATTGTTGCAAATGCAGATAAACCTGTTATATTGCTGTATTGGAGGGTTGAAATGAATGCGGGAGCAAAACGAAACAAATTCGGCAGAGCCGCCCGAGGGCGTGGATAAGGGCTGGTTCATCTTCTTCATCACCCTGCTGGACCAGATCTACTGGGTCGCCAGCGCGGCCATGGGCGCGGCCCTCGGCTCTGTCCTGCCCTTCAGCACCGAGGGCGTCGATTTCGTCATGACGGCCATGTTCGTGCTCAGTGATAGAACGTATCAAAATTGACCTGCCGGTAGAACCGCTGCTGCAGCTGGTCGAAGCTGTCGCAGTCCTGCGCCAGCAGCCACATGATCTTCGTCACGACGGCCTCAATGGTCATGTCGTGGGCCTCAAGGAAGCGGAAGCGGTTCTTGACCCGCTTGCCCACCTCGTAGATGCCCACGTCGCTGCCCTCGTAAGTGACCTGGGTGGTGAGGATGAGCACTTTGTGGGTCTTGTCGTAGTCGCCGAGGCCCTCGGCGAAGGCGTCCATCAGCCGCTGGGGGATGCCGCCTACGCCGAAGCTCTCCACGATGACGCAGTCGTAGAGGCGGAAAATGTCGGGGATCAAATCGGGGCTGAGGCCGGGCGTCAGCTTGAGCAGAAAGACGCGGGGGCTGAGCGAGCGGCCAAACTCCACAGGGCCGGTGGGCCAGGGCGAAGGCACATACCGCACCAGACGGTCACCCTGTACCAGTGCCAGCGCCGGGAAATTCACCGAGGCAAAGGCGTCGTAGCTGATGGTCTTGTTCTTCTTGGCGCGGGTGCCTGCGATGACATGGCCGCCGAACACCACCATGACGCCCCGGCTGCCGGGGTCGAGGGCGCAGATGACGCTGTCGCGAAGGTTTTTCTTGGCGTCGGTGATCTCGTTGGAGATGGGCTGCTGTGCGCCGGTGAGGATGACGGGCTTGTCGGCGTTCTGGATGAGGTAGGACAGCGCCGCCGCCGAGTAGGCCAGCGTGTCGGTGCCGTGGCAGATGATGAAGCCGTCGTAGAGGGCATAATTCTCCTGCACGGCCTTCGCCATCATCAGCCAGTGCTCCGGGCCGAGGTCGGTGCTGTCGATGCTGCACAGGGCCAGCGTGTCGGGGCAGCAGAGCTCGTTCAGCTCAGGCAGATGAGCCAGAAGCTCTTCGCTGGTGAGCACGGGCTTGAGGCCCTGCTGGGTGCGGACGCTGGCGATGGTGCCGCCGGTGGTGATAAAAAGCAGACGCTGCTTTGTGGACATAGAAAAAGCCTCCATCAGGAAGATTGAATCGCATTCGTAAAAAGTATAACACACTCGCCCGCCCTTGCAAAGTGGCGCTCGGGCGGAAAATGGAGGCTTTTGGGAATTGGTCATAGAAATCAGGGGGATTTGGTGTATAATAGAGGTATAGAGCGCTGTCACGCGGGGTCAAGTTCTCTTTTGCGTGCCAAAAGAGAACTAGAAAACCACCAGCGATTTCGACGCGCTGGACCCACGAGAAAGGGGCTGCTCGCCCCTTTCAGACCCCGAAGGAGAAGTCGAAGTGGAAAAATGCTAGCCGCTTCGCTTAACGCATTTTTCTCACTTCTCCGATTTACGGCTTCGCCGAAGGTGTTACGTTTCTGCTGGACGTTATGTCCAGCAAGGGCGTAAAGTCTGCTGCGAAGCAGCAAATCGGCGGAGAGCGAAAATGTGGTTAAGAGATCTTCGTGCGAATGCACGAATCTCCAGCATTTTTGCTTGGAGCCCACTTCTTTGGAATTGTTAAGGGCGAGCAGCCCTTAACTCGTTGCGGGGAGAGTGGAGTCCAGAGGTAGGGAGGGGGGATTCGAAACACCCCTCCCTACCTCTGGCCCGCGCGGAGCGCAAGCCGCTTGACCAAAAAGAAAAACCAGCCCCGCGCCACCAGCGCGAGAACCAGCTCAAAGAAAAAACCAGCCCTGCGCTCTGGCCCGCGCGGAGCGCAAGCCACTTGACCAAAAGCAAAAACCAGCCCCGCGCACCGGCGCGCAAAGAATGTAACGGATCTTACGATAATACAAGAAGTATAAGGAGGCCCACTATGTCCAACATCGTCATCATCGGCTCCGGCCCGGCGGGGGTATCCGCCGCGCTGTACACTGCCCGTGCGGGGGTGGACACCACCGTCCTCACCCGGGGGCCGGGTGCGCTTGACCGCGCGGAGCTTATCCAGAACTACTACGGCTTCGCCGCCCCCATCTCGGGTGCGGAATTGGAGCGTCAGGGCATCGAGGGGGCCAAGGCTGTGGGCGTTAAATTTGTGACCACCGAGGCCGTGGGTCTGACCTATACCGATAAACTCACTGTAGAAACCCTCGATGGAGATTACCCGGCGGACGCTGTTATCCTCGCCACAGGTGCTTCGCGGGCGACGCCCCGCATCCCGGGGCTGGCGGGCCTCGAGGGCCACGGCGTCAGCTACTGCGCCACCTGCGATGCCTTTTTCTATCGCGGCAAAGATGTGGCCGTGGTAGGCAGCGGCGAATACGCCCTGCATGAGGTGCAGGCGCTTTTGCCGGTGGCGGCCAGCGTCACCCTCCTGCTGAATGGCGCGCCGTCGGCGGCAGAGTTTCCGCCGGAGGTGGCTGTCCGGCCCGAAAAAATCGACGCCATCCTCGGCGAGCAGAAAGTCACCGGCGTCCAGCTGTCCGGCGGCGATGTGGTGGAGCTGGCGGGTGTGTTTGTGGCGCTGGGCGTTGCGGGCAGTACGGCGCTGGCCCGGAAAATCGGTGCCGCTGTGGAGAACGGCCGCATCGTGACAGATGAAAAAATGCAGACCACCGTCCCCGGCCTCTACGCCGCCGGAGACTGCACCGGCGGGCTTTTGCAGGTGGCGAAGGCCGTCTATGAGGGCGCTCTGGCAGGCACCGAAGCCGCCAAAGCGCTGCGGAAGGGGTGATTTAAGATGCCGGAGATCCTGCCCATCCCCAAATGCGGCGAGCACCGCCAGTGTCTCGCCTGTGCCTTCCCCTTCTGGGATAAGCTGACCGCCGAGCAGCAGGAGATGCTCTGCCGCACTACCCGCCCGGTGCGCTATCGCAAGGGCGAGCGGGTCCACAGCCCGGTGGAGAACTGCGTGGGCATCCTGCTGCTGCGCACCGGCCAGTTCCGGGCGTATCTTCTCTCCGACGATGGCCGGGACGTGACCCTCTACCGCCTCTTCGGCGGCGAGATCTGCATCCTATCCGCCTCCTGCGTCATGGACTCGGTGAACTTTGACCTCTACATCGACGCCGAGGAGGACACCGAGGCCTACTGCATCAGCGCGGGCGTCTTCCGCAGTCTCATGCAGCAGAACGTGGAGGTGCGGTGCTTCGCCTACCAGATGACCGCTGAGCGCTTCTCCGACACCATGTGGACGATGCAGCAGATCCTCTTCATGAGCGCCGACCGGCGGCTGGCCATCTTCCTTGCGGACGAGCTTACCAAGACCGGCGGCGACGATGTCCGCCTGACCCAGGACCAGATGGCAAAGTACATGGGTTCCGCCCGCGAGGTGGTGAGCCGCCTGCTGAAATACTTCGCCGGTGAGGGCATCGTGAAGCTCTACCGCGGCGGGGTGACCGTGATAGATAAGGATAGGCTGCTGAAAATCGCTTACGGGGAATAGAAATGGAAGATTTGAAAAGAGCTGAGTTAAACGGCCAAGAGTCAGGAGAAGGACTCCCGGACGACATTTTAAGCATAAAAGAAAAACTGATAGAAGGATTGAATCAGCCGCTGAAGGACTGCATATCAGAAAAAGATGTGGCTTGGTGAAAAATCAAAGACACGATAAAAGGGACGCTGTGCATATGCGCAGCGTCCCTTTTATCGTGCGGAATTACCCTTTGCACCCCTGCTCTTCCCAGTCGCCGAAGTCGGAGACGTCGGCGATTTTAGTCGGGTCGAACTTGCCGTTTTCGTCCTTGGGGGCGACGGCGGGGCCGGCCTCCACGGGGTTCGGGTTCGGAGCCTCGGGGTCACAGACCGGGCGCTCTTCGCTCAGGTCGGGCGGGGTCACCGGCTCTGCGGCCTCAGCGGGCGCTGCCTCCGTCTCAGGGGCGGCGGGCTCCTCAGCGGGAGCGGTCTCTTCTGCCGGTGCGGCGGCTTCGGCCTCCGCCTTAGCCTCACCCTCGGCGTATGCCTCGGCGGTCTTGGCGGCCTCTGCGTCGTCCTTTTCGGCTTCCTCGGGGAACTCGATGGATTCGATGATGGGTGCGGCCTTCTCGTTCAGGAGCTTGTCCATGATGACGATGGCGGCACCGGTGGCCGCCACAGCGGCGGCAGTACCCAGAATGCGGAAGATTGCTTTCATGCCATGACCTCCTTGGTTATGTTGTAGTTAGGAGAAGGTGACAACATCGTTCAGCGGCTTCTCGGCAGGCTCCACCGACAGTGCGGTGAGCACCGGGCCTTTGCCGCGGTAGATGTTATGGAACTTATAGCCGACCTTTGCGGTCACTTTGACCCATGCCCGCTGCTCGAGGGCCTTGCAGCCGTCGTAGCTGCAGGGGAAGCCCACGAACTGGATGTCCTGTACGCAGCAGGTCATGGCGAACCGGCCCGGCACGAAACTGTTCTTGCCGGCACGGTTGGTCTGGCAGACCTGTGCGAGGAACTTGACGGTCTTGCCCGCGTACTTCTGGGGCTCGTCCTGACAGTCCATATACCAGATGCCGTAATCATCGTCCGGGATGTCGATGACCGGGGCGTTGATGTCGAAGGGCAGCGGGTCGGGGATGTCGTCGTAAGCCACGCTGCCGTCCTTGAACTCATAGGCGATGTCGCACTTGCGGGATGCCTGACGCACCAGCTTGTGCAGCTCCTGACGGGCGGCGTCGTTGTTGACGGCCTCGGCGCGGTTGAAGACGATGAGCTCACTGCGGGCGATCTTGTCCAGCATCAGCGCACGCATGGAGTTGTCGCGGGCGTAGGTCAGCGCAGTGGTGCCGTCGGCGGTGGCGATGCACTGGTAGACGATCCAGTTCTCAGGCAGATTGTTTGCCAGGTCCTGCAGCATCCACATACCGTTGTACTCGATGATCACGCGGCCTGCGTCGGCCTCCCTGGCCAGCTTTGCGAGGTTCTGGGGGTTCAGCTCAGCCTTGTCCTCGAGGTTGTAGAGCGTCACGCCGGGGAAGGCGAACTTCTTCTCATTGTACTCTTCTTCGCCCTCCTCGCAGACCAGCAGAAGGGTCTTGTCGCCGGAGTCGAAGTTGGGGTCTTCAAAGGTCTCCTGAATGAACTTGGTCTTGCCGCTCTCGAGGAAGCCCACAAACAGGTAAACCGGGATCTCATTTGCCATAATCTTTTATCCTTTCAGGGTCGATCAGCAGCCGAACAGTGCGGCGATGGCCTTTTCATCCAGCTTGGAGCCGATGACCACCAGCTTGCCGCCGACGTCTGCACCGCGTGCGCGGACTTCCCACTCGCCGGGAACGTAGTCGAACTCCAGCCAGCCGTCTGCGCCGCCGTCCACGATGCCCTTGGAGCGGAGGATCATGCCGTAATTGCCGGTGTCCAGCTCGGTGAGGGCGTGCTCAATGTCAGCCTTGGAGAACTTCTTGGCCGTCTCGACGCCCCAGCTGGTGAAGACCTCATCGGCGTCGTGGCCATGATGATGGTGATGATGGCCGCAGCAGCAATGCTCGTCGTGGTCATCATGGTCGTGGTGGTGATGATGCTCATGCTCGTCTTCATCATCGTCATCATCGTGGTCATGGTGATGGCCGCAGCAGCAATGCTCGTCGTGGTCGTGGTGGTGATGGTGCTCGTGCTCCTCCTCTTCGTCCTCGTGGGCGTGCTCCTCGTTGGCCTTGGCAGCCATGGCGATCAGCTCAGCCTTGAAGTCGTCCTTGGTGGACATGGCCTTCAGGATCTGCTCGCCGGTCAGGGCGTCCCAGGCGGTGGTGACGATGGTAGCGGTGGGGTTCTTCTCACGCAGCATGGCCACAGCGGCGGCGATCTTTTCCTCGGTGGCGTTCTGGGTGCGGCTCAGGATGATGCAGCTTGCGTGGCTGATCTGGTCGTCGTAGAACTCACCGAAGTTCTTCATATACATCTTGACCTTGTTGACGTCGGCCACGGTGACGAAGCTGCTCAGCTGAACATCCAGATGCTCGGCCACGCCCTCGACAGCGCGGGTCACGTCGGACAGCTTGCCGACGCCGGAGGGCTCGATGACGATGCGGTCGGGGTGGTACTGCTCCACCACCTGCTGCAGAGCGGCGCGGAAATCGCCCACCAGAGAGCAGCAGATGCAGCCGGCGTTCAGCTCATTGATCTGGATGCCGGACTCCTTCAAAAAGCCGCCGTCGATGCCGATCTCGCCGAACTCGTTCTCGATGAGCACGACCTTCTGGCCTGCAAAGGACTCTTTGATGAGCTTCTTGATAAGGGTGGTCTTACCGGCGCCAAGGAAGCCGGAGAAAATATCGATCTTGGTCATAGTCTGAAATGCCTCTTTCTTTCATGCAGACGCCGCAAAGGCGCTGCCCAGCAGGCCCGTCGGGCCTTACAAGCAGTCCGGGCCGCTGAGTGCTGACCCGTAAAATTCCTACACTCCTATTATAACAAGGCTGTCAATGGCAAACCGGCCTTTTTGATGAGAAATTTGTAACATTTTTTGCAATTTGCTTGCATTTTCGGGCGGCAGGACCAAAATGATACCTGCAGAATTGCATTCTGCGCCCCGGAATGATACAATAAGGGACAGCAAACCATCGCCGCCGGACGTTTTTCCGGCAGAATAAAGAAAGAAGGCTTTTTGACATGAGCATGAATACTGTTCCCGAGCGTCTGGCCGCCCTGCGCGCGGCTATGAAGGCAAACGGCGTGGACGTCTACCTCATCCCGGTGGGAGACCCGCACGCCAGCGAGTATATGCCCGACCACTACACTGCCCTGACCTACTTCTCCGGCTTCCACGGCGAGAACTCCAACTTCGTCGTCACCATGACCGAGAGCGCTGTCTGGGCCGATGGCCGTTACTTCGTGCAGGCGGAAAAGGAGATCGCCGGCACGGAGATCCAGCTGATGCGGATGGGCGAGCCGGGCGTGCCGACCGCCGAGCAGTACTGCGGCAAAGTCCTGCCCGAGGGCGGCACGCTGGGCCTCTGCGGCCTGACCGCCTCCTGCGGTCTGGTGCGCAGCCTGCAGAAAGAGCTGGACGCCAAGAAAGGCACCATCAAGCTGCTGAACCTCGAGGACGAGCTGTGGACGGAGGGCCGTCCCGCCCTGCCCGCTACCCCGGCCTGGCTCCTGCCGAAAGAGTACGCAGGCTTCTCCCCTGCCGAGAAGCTGGGCCAGCTGCGTGCAAAGCTCTCTGAGCTGGGCTGCACCGCACAGCTGGTGGGCAAGCTGGACAATCTGGCATGGCTGCTCAATCTGCGTGCGATGGACATCCAATGCACCCCCTACGCCATGGCTTACTGCTATGTGACCCCCGATAAGGCGACCCTCTTCATCAACACCGCCCGCGTCAGCGCCGAGGCTGCCGCGGAGCTGAAGGCAAACGGCGTGGAGCTGGCTGAGTACGACGATGTGCTTACCGTCCTCGCCGCCCAGACCGAAGAGCAGACCGTTCTGGCCGACCCCGTTTCCGTCAACTACGCCGTCTACCAGACCCTGCAGGCCAACCCGGCTCTGACCGTCAAGGACGAGGCCGACCCTCTGCTGCCCATGAAGGGCGTCAAGAACGAAGTCGAGCTGGCTCACACCCGCGAGGCTCACATCCGGGACGGCGTGGCCATGGTCCGCTTCCAGATCGAGCTGGAGAACCGTCTGGCCGCCGGCGAAGAGCTGACCGAGCTGACCATCGACGAGATCCTCCACAAGTACCGCAGCGCACAGGACAAGTTCCTGACCGAGAGCTTCGGCACCATTGCAGCTTACGGCCCCAACGCCGCCATGATGCACTACCACGCCACCGAGGAAGACCACGCAAAGCTCGAGAAGAAGGGCTTCTTGCTGGTGGACAGCGGCGCGACCTATATGGACGGCACCACCGACATCACCCGCACCTACCCGCTGGGTGAGCTGACCGAGGACGAGCGTCTGTTCTACACCTGGACGTTACAGTGCCACATCGACATTGCCCGGGCTGTCTGGCTGGACTACTGCGACGGCCATATGCTGGACACCATCGCCCGTGAGCCGCTGTGGCGCCACCTCATCAACTACCGCTGCGGCACCGGCCACAGCGTCAGCCACGTGGGCAACGTCCACGAAGGCCCCCACGCCCTGAACGGCCGCAACACCACCGTCTTTAAGCCGGGCATGATCGTCACCGACGAGCCGGGCGTCTATGAGGGCGGCGTCGTGGGCATCCGCATCGAGAATGAGCTGGAGTGCTACCACAAGGCATCCAACCAGTACGGCGAGTTCCTGGCGTTCCGCCCCATCATGTTTGTGCCGATCGCCACCTCCCCCATCGTCCCGGGCGTTCTGAGCCGCGACGAGCTGGATTGGCTGAACGCCTACCACCGCGAGGTCTTCGAGAAGCTGGCTCCCCGCCTGACCGAGGACGAGCGCGACTGGCTGGCTAAGAAGTGTGCCGCCATCGGGGCGTAAATAAAAAAGCGGGAGGCCCCGCAGGGGCCTCCCGCTTTTCTTTAGGATGAGATCTCTGCCTTGTGCTCTTTCCAGTAGGCTTTCGCCTCATCGATGACCTTCTTAAAGGGGCCGGAGGGGTAAGTGCTCTCGGCGATGTCGATGAGGAATTTGTAGAGCTGGGGCCGCACCTGCTCATACATCCCAAGCCGGGTGTAGAGGTCCTTGTAGTAGTGGAACACCTGGAGCTTGTTCTGCACCAGAGCAGCGGGCTTTATCTGGGTGTGGCAGATGCTCTGAGGGTTCTGGACGTAGTAGTAGCCGGGCTGCGGGATGGACGCAAAGACCTCGGCGTACTGGATATACTGCATGTTGAACACGAGGTCTTCGGCCCAGCGCATCTCACTGGTAAAGCGGATGTCGTGCCGGGTGAGGATGTCGCGGCGGTAGAGCTTGTTCCAGAGCACGCTGTAAAAGTAAGAGGCGGGCTTATCCATCAGGCGGCGGGCGAAGGTGTCCTTGTCGTAGACGCCCTCGGGCAGGAAACCGTATTCCCGGTTCTCCGGCGGGCGTGCAACATGCATGACGCCGAGGTCGTCCTGGAGCTTTTCCAGCACCTGTTCCGGCTTCGACACCCCGGCGGGGATGACCATGGTGTAGGGCGAGATGACGAGGTCGGCACCGGTCTTCTCTGCCGCCTCCACCAGCCGGGCCGTGTAGTCCGGGGCGATGTAGTCATCGCTGTCCACGAACTGGACGTACTTGCCGCCGGCAAGCTTCAGGCCGAGGTTCCGGGTGTCGGACACGCCGGAGTTTGCCTTGTCCACCAGCAGGATGCGGCTGTCCTTTTTGCGGAACTCCTCGCAGACGGGCAGGCTCTTATCTTTGGAGCCGTCGTTGATGACGATGAGCTCGAGGTTCCTGTACTCCTGCCCGCAGATGCTTTCGAGGCAGCGGCTCAGGTGGCTCTGGGCATTGTACACAGGGACGATGATGCTGACGAGAGGCATTTCCATAGCAGTTTCTCCTTCTGTTTTTCAGAAGCTGTTTTCGTGAGCGGGGTGCGCAATGCTTATGAAAACGGCTTCTCAGAGCAATGATACTCCCGCCGGGCCGAAAAAGCAAGCGCCGGCGGCAGGCCCGAAAGGGGGCTTCGGAATGATATTTCATATCGCGGTGTGCAGCCCGGACAGCGTCCTCCGCAGCCGGGTGGAGCGGCAGTGTCTCGACTATTATGCCCGGCGGGACGACGCCTGCATCATCGAGCAGCTGGACAGCCCGGAGGCCCTGCTGGCCCGGGACGACGCCGGGGAGCGGTACGAGCTGTACCTCATCGAGCTGCCGTCCACGGCAGCCGCCGCGTCGCTGCGGGCAGCGGCTGCGCTCCGCAGCCGGGGGCGGCGCAGCCCGCTGGCTTTTCTGGCCCACACGCCCGCCCACGCCTACAGCGCCTACCGGGTGGACGCCATGCAGTATTTATTGCTGCCTGTCCCGCCGGAACAGCTCATCGCTCTGCTGGCCCGGGCCGCCGAGCCGGAGTACGGCCCGGCCATCCCGGTAGCCACGGCGCCGGGTCTGCGGGTGCTGCCCTTCGCGGACATCGAATACATCGAGTGTACCCACCATGTGGTGCATTTCCATCTCGCCAGCGGCGAGGATGTGCCGTCCCTGTCCGTCCGGGTGCCGTTCGCGCAGGTGGCCCAGCCGCTTTTGGCGGATGAGCGCTTCGTCCAGCTCCACCGCTCCTATGTGGTCAATCTGGCGGCGGTGTCCCAGCTGGCGGCGGGCGAGTTCTGGATGCAGAGCGGCGCACGGGTCCCTGTCCCCCGCGGGCGGGAGCCTGCGGCCCGCACGGCGCTGAAAGATTATCTGGAAAAGCAGTTCCGATAAAGCAATGGGGAGGCCCGGAAGGGTCTCCCCATTGCTTTATAATTTTGTCCAGTCCAGCTGCGTCCAATCCGTTATGTACTGGTCGGCGAGGCGCTGCAATTCGGGCTTATCGGCAGCGCTGGTCTCGTCCTCGATGTCGATGAGGTAAAAGCCGCACTGCCTGGCCGTACGGGTGGCGTAGACGGCGTCCTCGCAGACGACGGCGTCGGCGGGTCCGCTGCCGCCCAGCCGCTCGAGGACTTCGTGGAACACCTCGGGGTGAGCCTTGCTCTTCGCGCCCTGCGCGGTGTAGAAGAACTCGAAATAGTCTGCGACGTCCAGCCGGGTGAGCACCTCTTCGCACTGCTCGGCCCAGGTGTTGGAGCAGATGCACATCCGCACGCCCTCGGCTTTCAGCCGGGCCAGCATCTCCCGGACGCCGGGCTTCAGCTCAACTTTTTTGTACAGGTCCCGGATGACCTGCCGCATGGCAGGCTCGTAGTCCCGGAGGGGCAGGGGCAGATCGTAGGTGCGGATGAGATATTCCGCGCCCTCCACCATCCCCATGCTCAGAAGAACATCGTGGATGCCGGGTCTTGCGGTGCGGCCATAGCGGCGCAGCAGCTCCAGCGGTGCGCCCTGCCACACCACGGTCATGCTGTCGGTGAGGGTGCCGTCCATGTCGAAAATCCATTGCTTGCGGTGCATCTGTCGTCCTCCTGAATCGTTCTGGCAAGGTGAATTTATTATAGCACATTTTTTGTTACAAAAACAGAGAGAAATCTCCCGGGAAATATGCTATAATCTAGGCAAAACCGGAACACATCAAAGGAGGCAGAAAACATGGTGCAGAACAACACCCCTGTAAGGGCGCTGGTGCTGGCGGGCGGGGGTGCCCGCGGCAGCTATCAGGTGGGCGTCTGGCGGGCGCTGACCGAGCTGGGCTGGCGGCCCCGGATCATTACGGGTACCAGCGTCGGCAGCCTGAACGGCGCCATGTTCGCCCTCGACCTCTACGAGACGGCCCGGGACATGTGGCTGACCATCCGCAGCCAGGATGTGATGGAGCTGCCCGCCGAGGATGCGCCGCTTTCCGAGCTGCACGCATTCCTCAAAGACGCTGTGACGCAGGGCGGCATGGACGTCACGCCGCTGGAAGCGATCGTCGAGCGGGTGCTGGACGAAGATAAACTCCGCAAAAGCCCCATCCGGCTGGGCCTCGTGACCGTGGAGCAGAAGACCCTCAAGGCCCGGGAGCTTCCGCTGGAAGACATCCCCGAGGGGAAGGTGAAAGACTACCTGCTGGCCTCTGCGGCCTGCTTTCCCGCCCTGCGGGCCCACACCATCGACGGGGTGTCTTACCTCGACGGCGGCTACCGGGACAATATGCCCACCGCGCTGGCCCAGAAGATGGGCGCAGAAGAGCTGGTCTGTGTGGACCTGGAGGGGGTGGGCATCACCCGCCCCAACCGCACCGGCCTGCCCACCACCCTCATCCGAAGCTACTGGGAGCTGGGCGACATCCTCCACTTCGAGCCCGCCACCGCCCGGCGGAACATCGAGCTGGGCTACCACGATACATTGCGGGCCTTCGGGCGGCTGCGGGGCTGCGCCTACGCTGTGGACAGCGGGGCTGAGAGCAGCGCGGATGCTGCCGCATTCCATGCGGCCTTCGAGGCCGTCCAGAAGGACGTGCGGGAAAAGCACCCCTCCACCCTGACGACAGACGCTGCTCTCCTGCTGGCAAAACTCTCAGATGCAGAGCTTGCCCCGCTGGAAGCCGCGGCCGAGGACGTGGGCGTAGACCCCGCCCCCTACTACACCACCCGTACTTTGGGAGAAGCTTTCCTTGCAAAATGCGACTTCGAGCGCCTCAGGAGCTTCGAGCCGCTGTTCGAGGGTGAAGCAGGCCCGGCGCAGGCCGCGCGGGCCGCTCTGCTGCCCAACACCTTTTTGCAGGCACTGGTCTGCCGGGCGCTGACCGGCAGAGTGCCGCCGGAGGAGATGGAAACATGAAGGTATATAAGGGCTTTACCGCATCGCCCGGCCTCGTGCTGGGCCAGGTCAGCCGGCTGGACCGCCCGCCGCTGGTGTTCGACGAGGGGCCTTTCCACCCCGAACAGGAAAAGCAGGCGCTGGAAGAGGCCATCAAGGTCGCTCAGCAGGAGCTGGACGAGATGGCCGGCCGCGCCGCGCCCTCGGAGCAGGCCATCTTCCTGTTCCAGAGCATGATGCTGGAAGACGAGGGCTTCATGAATGAGGTGGCTTTCCAGATAAAAGCCGGCGTCGGTGCCGCCGAGGCGATGGACCGTGTGGGCCGCCGCTACGCCGCCCAGCTGGCCGCCATGAAGGACAACGCCTACATGCAGCTGCGGAGCGTGGACATCCTCGACGTGACCCAGCGCGTCACCAACATCCTCTGCCACCGGCTCCGCAGCTGGCTGGCCCTCGACCACCCGGTCATCATTGCGTCTGACCTGCTCATGCCCACCGATCTGTTCAGCGTCCCGGCGGGCCGCATCCTCGGCCTCATCACCGCCGAGGGCAGCGGCCAGAGCCATGCGGCCATCATCGCCCGCTCGCTGAACATCCCGGGCATCACCCAGGTGGGCGAAGAGTTCCTGAAAGACTGCGACGGCCGCGAGGTCATCCTGAACGCCACCGAGGGTGAGTGCATCCTTGACCCGGATGTCGCCGCCCGGCAGAGCGCCATCACCTGCATCTGCGAGATGCAGCGCCAGAACGAGGAGCTGAACGCCCAGCTCGAGCTGCCCAACCGCACCCGGGACGGCGAGGAGTTCGAGCTTCTGGCCAACTGCTTCGGCCCCGAGGACGTGGGGACCGCGATGGAGTCCGGCGCGTCCGGCGTGGGCCTGCTGCGCAGCAGCTACATGATGATGCCCGGCCACGCCATGGATGAGCAGGAGCAGTATCTGTTCTACACCTCCTGCCTCGCCGTCGCCAGGGGCAGAACGGTGACGGTGCGCACCTTCGACTTCGGTGCCGACCGCACCATGGCCGACGCCTATCAGGGCGTCCAGTCCTCCAAGCTGGGCCTGCGGGGCATCCGCAGCAGCCTGCGCAATCTGCCCCAGATGGCGGTACAGATCTGCGCCCTCATGCGTGCCGCCGCAAAAGGCCCGCTGCGGGTCATGTTCCCCATGGTGACGGACATCGAGGACTGGGATTCCGCCATGCAGGTGGTGGACTACTGCCGCCGCAAGCTCACCGAGCGGGGCGTGGAGTTCGAGCCGGATGTCCCCTTCGGCGTCATGCTCAGCGTACCCGCCGCCTGCCTGACGGCAGAGGACTTCACGGCTCACGGCTGCCGCTTCTTCGTCATCGGCACCAACGATCTGACCCAGTACACCCACGCGGTGAGCCGGGAACTGGCCATTGCCGAGCACTACTATCGCCCCGCCAGCCCGGCCATGAAAAAGCTCATCGCCATGGTGGTGGACGCCGCCAGGAAAGCGGACATCCCCGTCACCATCTGCGGCCTCGCCGTCGGCAATGCCGTCAACGCGACCCAGTATCTCCGCCTCGGACTGCGCAGCTTCTCCATGAGCCCGCAGAACCTGTTGACCATCAAAAAGGCCCTGCGGGATGCGGATGCGAGATAAACCGTGCCATTGACAGTTTGAAGTTGATGTAGTACAATGTACTATGAAAAGGAGATGATGGTATGGCATTCTCGATTCGGTTATCGGAAGAAGAACGGCAGCTGGCCGACAGCTATGCAAAGCTCCATTCCATGTCGATGGGCGAAGCATTCAAGCGGGCGCTGTTCGACAAAATCGAAGAGGATTATGACATTACCGCCGCAGAGGAAGCCTACGGCGAGTATCAGCGCAGCGGAAAGAAGAGCCGCCCGGTGGGTGAGTTCTGGAAGGAACTCGACTTATGAAATACCGGGTGGAAACGACGCTGCGATTTGAAAAGGAATTTCGAAAATTAGACCGCTATACCCAGCGGATGCTGAAAGCGTGGATAGACAAAAACCTCGTGGACTGCGCTGACCCACGCGCCCACGGCAAGGGCCTGACGTCCAACCGGAGCGGACAGTGGAGGTATCGCATTGGAGATTACCGTCTGCTCTGCCTCATTGAGGATGAAGAGCTGGTGATCCTGGCTCTGACAGTAGGCCATCGGCGTGAAGTGTATCAGAACTGAATACAGCAAAACGGCGTCCCACCTCGGCGGGACGCCGTTTCTGATGTCAGAGCTTATTCAAGATTCCCCGTCAGGGTCATGACGGCAGAGACGACGGCCAGCGGGGCCGTCTCACAGCGGAGGATGCGGGGGCCGAGGCCGACGGTCTTTGCGCCGACTTTTGCGGCCATCTCGGCTTCCTCGGTGGCGAAGCCGCCCTCTGCGCCGGTGATGATGGCGATCTTCAGCTTTTCGCCATCGGCGGGCGTGGCCTCAGCCAGCAGCTGGCGCAGGGGTGCGCCGCCGCACTCGTAGCAGAAGAGCACGAGGTCATACTGGTCGAGGCTGCGGCAGACGGCCCCGAAGTTGGGCAGCGGAAGGGCCACATCCGGCAGGATGCCCCGGCCGCACTGCTTGGCGGCTTCAAAGGCGATGCGGTTGTAGCGCTCGTTTTTCTGCTCTTCCTTCTTGGGCGCGGCCACGCAGTAGCGGCTGAAAAACGGGATGAAGTGGTCACAGCCCAGCTCGACGCCATGGCGGATGACCTGCTCCAGCTTGTCCTGCTTGGGGTAGCCCACCAGCAGGGTGACGTCCACGGTGGGCTCTGCGGCACTGGGATAGCCCGGCTCCACGCTGAACTCCACCGTCTCGTCGCCGAAACCGGTGATGGTGGCAGTATACTCGACGGCGCTGCCGTCGCAGAGGATGACGGTGTCCCCCAGCCTGCCCCGCATCACGCGGGAGAGATGGTGGGCGTCGGCCCCCCGCAGCACGGCGGTGCCGTCGGAAATTTCAGTGGTAAAATAACGGTGCGGCATGGTTCCTCCTTGAGCGTCCTTGCCCTCTCCGTCATTGCTTGCGCAATGCCACTGCCCGGGTTGCGGCACCCAGCAGCCGCTTCGTGCTTTGAGAAGCACTTGCGTCTTGCTGGCCGCGGCCCCAACAACGACTCCCTGTTTCCGCCACTGGTGGCGGTCGTCGTTGTTGCTCCCAAAGGGAGAGGCTTAAAGCCGACCGCTGCATTCTAGGCTCTCCCTTTGGGAGAGCTGGACGCGAAGCGGCCTGAGAGGGCAAGCCCGCTGAAAAATTTACGCTTTTTTGCAGACGATGCACTCCCAGCCGCGCTTCTCCTTCACTTTCAGCACGGCGAGGCCGGCGGCTTCCAGCGCAGCGATGACCTCATCCTTCCGGCTGTCGATGATGCCGCTGGCGATGAAGACGGCGCCGTCGGCCATCAGGCCGGGGACGGCGGGGGCCAGGGACATGATGGCGTTGGCCACGATGTTGGCCGTGATGATGTCGTACTTGCCGCTGGCCTTGTCGGACAGATCGCCCACGAGGACGGTCAGCTTGTCGGCTACGCCGTTGAGGGCGGCGTTCTCGCCGGCGGTGCGGACGGCCACGGGGTCGATGTCCACGCCCTCAGCCACGGCTGCGCTCAGCTTGAGGGCTGCGATGGCGAGGATGCCGCTGCCAGTGCCGATGTCCAGCACCCGCTCGCCGCCCTTGACCCGCTCGTCCAGCACCTCAAGGCAGAGGTTGGTGGTCTCATGGCCGCCGGTGCCGAAAGCAAGGCCCGGGTCGAGGATGAGCTTGACGCGGTCGGTGTCGTAGTCCTGCCAGGACGGCACGATGGCGAGGCGCTGGCCCACGTCCATCGGGTGGTAATACTTGCGCCAGCCGTTCTGCCAGTCCTCCTGCTCCACCCCCTCGGTCTCGGAGGTGTAGGGGATGCCTGCGGCCTCCATCCGGGCCGCGATGAGGGCCAGCGTCTCCACCGGCGAAGCGCCCGGCTCGAGGTACATGTGGATGATGACGGTGTCCCGGGGCTTGTCCAGCAGCTCCTGCTCGATGAGGTCCACGTGGGCGATCTGCTCCACCTGTTCCTCGATGTCGCTGTAGTCTTCGATATAAATGCCGCCCTCCGCGATCATGGTGGCCACGGCCTCGGCGGCCTCGGCGTCGGTTTTGGATACGGTCAGGCGAATATCAGTCCATTCCATAAGGATGCTCCTTCCGTGTATTGGGGATATACTGTCTTTATAGTACCCGATTCCGGCCCGGGATGCAAGCTCTCGGGCCGAAAGATACCCGAAAGGGCTTTCTTTTTTCCCGGCAGTATGTTAATATGGTGTTGTACCCGGACTGGGTCCGGGCGGCTTCCTGCCGGAAGCGCCCGCCGCATCGTTCCCCAAAGGAGGAATTATCGTATGTTTTTAGGAATGGATATTTACAGCTGGATCGCTGCTATCGTCATCGCGCTCATCGTCACATTCCTTCCCATCACGCTGCCGTTCAAGATCGTTCTTGCCATGGTGGCCATGGCCTGCTTCTATTTTGGACGCAAGTATTATCACAACCATAAGAACGGCGGGGCCGAGACGCCCAGCATGAGCTCTGCCGAGAGCGAGGCACTGGCCTCCGGCATCCTGAAAGCCCTCGGCGGCAAGGACAATATCGTCAAGGTGGACTACTGCGCCACCCGCCTCCGCTTTGAGGTACACAGCTACGCCTCCGTGGACGAGGCCGCTGCCAAGGCCGCAGGCGCAGAGGGCGTCATCCGCCCGGCCAAGAACGCCTGCCAGGTGGTCATCAAGGGCGATGTGCAGGCTGTGTACGATGCCCTGCGCAAGCAGCTGTAACCAAGAAGCTGTTTTCTTACGCAAACAGCTTCTCGAACATCGCCGGGAACGGGCCGCCGCGCCCGGCCCGGCGGTATTTTTATCGGAAAGGAGTTTTGATATGAAGCCCCAGACCTTTACGTGGAAGAAACTCGCCGCCGACGAGCTGACGCGGGTGTATCTGGACGAGATGCACCGCGATTTCCCGCCCAGCGAGCTGAAACCCCTGAGCATGATTCTCAACAGCGAAGCCGCCGACATGGCCCACACATGGGGCGTGTTCGAGGGGGAGACGCTGGTGTCCTATCTGCTGATGGTGCGGCCTATGGGCTGTGAAGTGAGCCAGCTGGACTATTTCTCCGTCCTGCCCGCCTACCGCAGCACCGGCATTGGCGCACGTCTGCTGGCCGCTCTGCCCGCCCACGAGGAGGGCGCAAAGGCCATCCTCATCGAGGCCGAGTGTCCCGAGAAGGCCGACGACGAGGCCATGGCCGTCCGGCGTCTGGGCTTTTATGCCCGCTGCGGGGCCGTTGACACCGGCTGGACGGAGCGTCTTTTCGACGCATGGTTCCGGGTGCTGGTCCTGCCTGCCGAGGGGGAGGCACTGGATGCGGAGACGGCCAACAAAGAGCTGGCCGACTGCTACAGCCGGGTGATGGGCGCGGACAAGTGGCGCAGATATGTCCAGCTCTACCGCCCGGACGGCACGGAAGAGAAATTCTGATTCGATCATAGGCTCTGAAAGGCTGCTTTACGTTCTGTGAAGCAGCCTTTTTTGCACCCTTCAGCGGGCGGGATGCACAAACGAACGTGCGGATTTTTGACAGTTTGACCGGAAATGTAAAATCGAGTGTCCTGTTTTCCACACCGACTTTACCAGAGGATGACAGCGGCGCAAAAACACTGCACAAAGCTTTACCTGCATTTTGCGCCGCCATGGTCGCAGCCGGATGGGCGGTGCGCTACAATAAAGGCGTCCCAAGAGAGATACAATGAGGAAAAGGAAAACAGCCCGGCCAGAACAAAAGGGCCGGCCCAATTGAAGGAGATATTATTATGAAAAAGATCACTCGTCGTTCGTTCCTGTCCGTCTGCGGCGCCGCTGCCGCTGCTGCTGCCCTGACCGCCTGCGGCGGTGCAGCTTCTTCCACTGCTGCCTCTTCTGCCGCCGCATCCAGCACCGCAGCTTCCGCTTCTTCTACGGCTGCGCTGTCCGGCAATGTCGCCACCGGCGGTTCCACCTCTATGAAGAACGTCATCGCCGCCCTGACCGAGGGCTTCGCTGAGCTCGAGCCGGATGTCACCATCAGCTATGACCCCACCGGCTCCGGCGCAGGCATCACCGGCGCTACCGATAAGACTCTGGACATCGGCCTTTCCTCCCGCGCCCTGAAGGCTGACGAGACCGGCGTCACCGGCACCATCGTAGCTCTGGACGGCATCGCCATCATCGTCAACAAGGACAGCAAGGTCGAGGACCTGACCGTTGAACAGCTCAAGCAGATGTTCACCGGCGAGATCACCAACTGGTCCGAGGTCGGCGGCGACGACGGCGAGATCGTTCTGGTGGGCCGCGAGGCTGGCTCCGGCACCCGCGATGGCTTCGAGAGCATCGTGGACGTCAAGGATTCCTGCAAGTATGCGCAGGAGCTGACGGCTACCGGCGCTGTCATCAGCGCTGTGGAGGCCAATCCTCTGGCCATTGGCTACGCTTCTCTGTCTGCCATCGGCGACACCGTCAAGGCTGTGACCGTCGGCGGCGTGGAGTGCAGCGAGGAGACCGTCAAGGACGGCAGCTATGAGGTGCAGCGTCCCTTCGTGTTCGTCACCAACGACTCCGTCACCCTCTCCGCTCAGGCTCAGGCGTTCTTCGACTTTGCTACCAGCACCGACGCTGCCGACCTCATCCGCACCGCGGGCGCTGTGCCGGTGAACGAGTAACTTTGTGAGGGGATCCCTCAGGTGTTTTTATGAAAAGATTCGAGCTGCCCCGCACCCCGGCCCAATGGCTGGAAGCTGTCATGAACGCCATCTTCTTCCTCTGCGGCATCCTCGCCGTGGGCTGCGTGGCTGTCATTACCATCTATATGTTCCTGTCGGGCCTGCCCGCCATCGGAAAGATCGGCCCGCTGAAGTTCCTCTTCGGCACCGAGTGGGCCTCCACGGCGTCCGAGCCGAAGTACGGCATCCTGCCCTTCGTGCTTTCGAGTATTTACGGCACCCTGGGCGCGTCTCTCATCGGCGTGCCGGTGGGCCTGCTGACGGCAGTGTTCCTCTCGAAAGCGGCAGCTCCCGGCGTGCGCAATATGGTCGTCACGGCGGTGGAGCTGCTGAGCGGCATCCCCAGCGTGGTGTTCGGCCTGCTGGGCATGCAGGTGCTGGTGCCTGCGGTGGCGAAGGTGTTTGGCAAGGCGTCGGGCGCCTGCCTGCTGTCGGCCATCGTGGTGCTGTCCATCATGATACTGCCCAGCATCGTGTCGGTGTCGGTGACGGCCCTCAACGCCGTGCCGCCCGAGTATGAGCAGGGCAGTCTGGCACTGGGTGCGACCGATACGGAAACGTGGTTCAAGATCAGCATCCCGGCGGCCAAGAGCGGCATCGCAGCCGGTATCGTTCTGGGCATCGGCCGCGCCATCGGCGAGGCAATGGCCGTCATGATGGTGGCCGGCAACAGCCCCAATATGCCGGACAGCCTCTTCCGCAGCGTCACCTTCCTGACCACGGCCATCGCCAAGGAGATGAGCTACGCCAGCGGCCTGCAGAAGCAGGCGCTGTTCAGCATCGCGCTGGTGCTGTTCGTCTTCATCATGGTCATCAATGTGCTGCTCAACGCCGTGCTGAAGGGAGGAAACAAGGATGAAAAGTGACTTCTCCCCCTCCCGCCGCACATGGAACGTCATCATGACCGCGCTGGTCTGGGCGGCGGCAGTGCTGGTCATCGCCCTCACGGTGGGCGTCATCGGGCTGGTACTGGTGCGGGGCATCCCCAACATCAGCTGGGAATTCCTTTCCACCACCGCCAGCGTCCTCAAAGGCACCGACGGCATCCTGCCCGCTATCCTCAACACATTATATGTCATCCTGCTCACCCTGCTCATCGTCCTTCCGCTGGGCGTGGGCGCGGCAGTTTACCTCACGGAGTACGCCTCCAACCGGAAGCTCATTGAGGTCATCGAGTTCACGAATGAGACGCTGGCGGGCATCCCCAGCATCATCTACGGCCTCGTGGGCATGCTGGTCTTCGCCCAGACCATGGGCTTCAAGACCTGCCTGCTCTCCGGCAGCCTGACGCTGGTGGTCATGAACCTGCCCACCATCATCCGTACCACGCAGGAGTCCCTCAAAACGGTGCCGCAGGGCTACCGGGAGGGCGCTCTGGGCCTCGGCGCGGGCAAGTGGCACATCATCCGCACCATCGTGCTGCCCTGCAGCATCGACGGCATCGTCACCGGCTGCATCCTGGCCGTGGGCCGTATCGTGGGTGAGAGTGCGGCCCTGCTCTTCACCGCCGGCGCGGCGGAAGTCATTGCGGGCAGCATCGCCAAGGCTTACACATCCAACGGCGCGACCCTCTCCGTCCTGCTCTATCTGCGGGCCTTCGAGGACGGCGACTTCGCCTCCGCCTGGGGCATCGGCGCAGTGCTGCTGGTCCTGGTGCTTCTCATCGACCTCGCAGCCCGTCTGGCAAAAACAAAGCTCAAACAGAAACAGTAAGGGGTATTTTATGGATAACAATATGCCGGTCATCTCGGCAAAAGATCTGAACCTCTGGTACGGCGACTTCAAGGCCCTCAAGGGCATCTCGCTGGACGTGGGCGAACGGGAGATCACTGCCCTCATCGGCCCCTCGGGCTGCGGCAAATCCACCTTCCTCAAGACCCTGAACCGGATGAACGACCTTGTGCCGAACGTCCGCATCGAGGGCGACGTCCGGCTCCGGGGTGAGGATATTTTCTCAAAGGAGATGCAGCTGACCGACCTGCGCCGCCGCGTGGGCATGGTCTTCCAGAAGGCGAACCCCTTCCCCATGAGCATCTACGACAATATTACTTACGGCCCCAAGCTCCACGGCGTCCGCAATAAGGCGGAGCTGGATGAGCTGGTGGAAAGCTCCCTGCGGGGCGCTGCCCTCTGGGACGAGGTGAAAGACCGCCTGAAAAAGAGCGCGCTGGGCCTCTCCGGCGGCCAGCAGCAGCGCCTGTGCATCGCCCGGGCGCTGGCTGTCAAGCCCGAAGTCCTGCTGATGGACGAGCCCACCAGCGCCCTCGACCCCGGCTCCACCATGAAGGTGGAAGAGCTGATGAGCGAGCTGAAAAAGAACTACACCGTGGTCATCGTCACCCATAACATGCAGCAGGCGGCCCGTATCAGCGACCGCACGGCCTTCTTCCTGCTGGGTGAGCTGGTGGAGTGCGGCCCCACGGGCGAGATTTTCAGCACCCCGAAGGATAAGCGCACCGAGGACTATATCTCGGGCCGCTTCGGTTAAAAAGGAGGGTTTGCGATATGAGCACACGCACACAGTACGAGGCCGACCTCGCGGCCCTGAAGGGATCGCTGGCCAGGATGAGCCAGCTCTCTGCCGACGCGGTGGAGGATGCGCTGGAAGCTCTCTGCACGGCGGACGCCGAGGCAGCAAAGGGCATCATCAAGGGCGACACCGAGGTCAACCGGATGGAGCGGGACATCGAGCACCGCTGCATGACCCTGCTGCTGCGTCAGCAGCCGGTGGCAGGTGATCTGCGCTTTATCTCTGCTGCCATGAAGGTGGTGACAGACGTGGAGCGCATCGGTGACCACGCCGCCGACATCGCGGAGATCGTCCCCCATCTGGCCGGCGTCCGCAAGGCGGGCGACCCCGCCGTGAGCAGGAGCATTGAGATGGGCCGCAAAGCCCACAAGATGCTGCAGGACGCCATGAGCGCCTTTGCGGCGGAAGATGAGGCGGCGGCAAAAGCCGTCATCGACGACGACGACGCCGTGGACTACGACTTCAACACCATCAAGCGGATGCTGGCGGCGGAGATCGCCGCCGACCCCGGCAAGGTGGACGCCGCACTGGATGTGCTGATGGTCATCAAGTACCTCGAGCGCATCGGCGACCACGCCGTGAACATCGCCGAGTGGGTGGAGTTCCTGCGCACGGGCCGGTATCACCACGAGAAGATGTTCTGAGTTCTGTTTTCCTCTTCTTCTTTTCCTGAAAAGCTGCTGCCCCACGTGGGCGGCAGCTTTTGCTTTGTCGAAACCCCGTCTGAAAAATTTTGGTTTTTTTTCTTGTCTTATGCAATTTCCGGCCCGGATGCGCCGTATTATAGGCAGAAGCCTCCCAACAGAGGGACGCTTATGAGACCTGAGCGCGGCCCGGCTCCGACATCCCCCATGTCCCCGGCTGCGCCGCAACGGAGGATACCTATGAGCATCAAGAAATTCCCGCTGGAAGCCTACGGCGCGGCCGTCAGCCGCGAAGAGCTGGTGCAGGCGGCTTTGGATGAGATCACCAAGAATTACCGCGAGGCCAGCCTCTCCAATGTGGCCCGCAGCTACGGCGTCTCTCTGGCCTATGTCAGCGAGTGCGTCCGGGCGCAGACAGGCCGTACTTACAAGGAATTGCTCCAGAAGCACCGGATGGAGACTGCCGCCCGCCTGCTGCGCCGCAGCGACTGGAACATCCAGCAGATCATCACCTACGTCGGCTACGAGAACACCAGCTATTTCTACCGCCTGTTCCACGAGCGGTACGGACAGAGCCCCCGTGAGTACCGCCAGAGCCGCGCGGCCCGCACCCGCACACCGGCCTGACCTTTGAGCACACCGCGAAAAAAGACGTCCCGTGTCAGCGGGACGTCTTTTGATGTCTTAAGATGGAAAAACGATGCAGAGTGTGTTACAATAAAAGCCGGACCTGAAAAATGCGGGAGTGCGCTGCGGCGCATAGAAAGAGAAGGTGGGAATGGAATGTTTCGTGGAGCACGGCGCTCTGATCTGGAGCAAATTTTAGAGATCTATGCCCATGCCCGGAAAGCAATGGCGGATTCGGGCAACCCGACCCAGTGGGGCGACAGCTATCCGCCGCAGGAGATGCTGGAAGAAGACATCGACTCCAACCGGCTGTTCGTCTATACGGTGAACGGCCGTCTCGAGGCGGTGTTTGCCTTCATCCTCGGGCCGGACCCCACCTACGCGAAAATCGAGGACGGCCAGTGGCTCAACGATGAGGTGCCTTACGGCACCATCCACCGGCTGGCCTCGACGGGCGACCGCAGGGGCGTGGCGTCTGAGGTCATCGCATGGTGCCTCGAGCACTGCGAGAGCCTGCGGGCCGACACCCACGCCGACAACAAGATCATGCAGCATCTTCTCGAGAAGAACGGTTTTGCCCGCTGCGGCATCATCCATGTGGAAGACGGCACGCCCCGCGTCGCCTACCAGAGGCTGTCGGCCACCGTACACATGCAGGAAGAATAAGGAGGGACTGGCATGAAGATCACACAGGTAAAGCTGGGCCGTATCTCGACCCCGCTCCGCGTCCCCTTCAAGACAGCGCTGCGCACCGTGAGCAGCGTGGAGGACGTCATCGTTGAGCTGCACACCGACACCGGCGCGGTGGGCTACGGTGAGGCACCTCCCACCGGCGTCATCACCGGCGACACCACCGGTGCCATCATCGGCGCCATCCGCGACCACATCGCCCCGGCCATCCTGGGCCGCGGCCTCGACGAGTTCGAGGATCTGACCGCTGCCGTGCAGAAGGCTCTCGTCCACAACACCAGCGCCAAGGCTGCCGTGGATATGGCCCTGTGGGACCTGCTGGGCCAGAAGTACAGCGCCCCGGTCTACCGGATGCTGGGCGGCGCGCGCAGCAATATCGTGACGGACATCACCATCAGCGTCAACCCGCCCGAGGAGATGGCCCGGGACGCCCGCACCGCCATCCAGCGCGGTTACGACTGCCTGAAGGTCAAGGTGGGCATCGACCCGGAGCTGGACGTGGCCCGTCTGGCCGCCGTCCGCGAGGCCGTGGGCAAGGACGTCAAGCTCCGCATCGACGCCAATCAGGCGTGGAATGCAAAGCAGGCTGTCCGCATCCTCGACCAGATGCAGGAGAAGGGCCTGGACATCGAGTTCGTCGAGCAGCCTGTCCCGGCGGCTGACCTCGAGGGGATGCAGTACGTCACCCGCCACGCCAGCGTGCCGGTGCTGGCCGATGAGAGCGTGTTCAGCCCGGCGGACGCCCTGCGCATCATGCAGACCGGCGCAGCCGACTTCGTGAACATCAAGCTGATGAAGTGCGGCGGCATCACCAACGCCCTCCGCATCGCCTCGGCGGCAGAGGTCTACGGCGTGGAGTGCATGATCGGCTGTATGCTGGAAGCCAAGATCTCGGTCAACGCAGCCGTGGAGCTGGCCTGCGCCAAGAAGATCATCACCAAAGTGGACCTGGACGGCCCGGTGCTCTGCAGCGAGGACCACATCCTCGGCGGCGCGGTTTTCGACGAGAAGAACATCACCGTTTCGGATGCACCCGGCATGGGCATCCAGGGCTTCGTCCCCGGCAAAGTGACCTATCTGGACGACTGAAAGATCAGAAAAAATAAATAAGAATGACTACCCCCGGCAGACAAACTCTGCCGGGGGATTTTTCTGCCCTGAGCGGTGAAATATTTTAATTGTGTATTCCGGTGACGCACAGATAAGGCGGCGCGGAGAAAGTCCGAAAACGAAAAAATCTGCCGAAGCAGCCCGAAAAATTCACTGAAAACCTTTGACTTTTCTTCCGTATGTGCTATAATAACAGCTGTCTTTGGGTAAGAGACAGGAAAAGTGTGCGTCTAGGACGCACAAATACGGAGGAGTGTTCTATATGATGAATGGTGCAAAAGCCATTGTGAAGAAGTACAATGAGGTCAGCCTCATCCTTCGCATCGTCGTCGGTCTGGTCATCGGCGCGGTGCTGGCGCTTGCGGGGCCGGGTGCAGGCTGGGTCGGCGAGCTGGGCAGCCTGTTCGTCGGCGCACTGAAGGGCATCGCTCCGGTGCTGGTGTTCGTCATCGTGGCGAGCGCGCTGGCACAGGGCAGCTCCAAGCTGGACCGCCGCTTCGGTACGGTCATCTGGCTGTACATGCTCACCACCTTCCTTGCGGCTGCGATCGCTTCGATCACCAGCTTCATGTTCCCTGTGTCGGTCGTTCTGGCAGACGCTGCCCAGTCGGACGTGGTGCCGCAGGGTCTGGGCGAGGTGCTGAGCACCCTGCTCACCAATTTCGTCGCCAACCCTGTCAGCTCTCTGATGAGCGGCAACTACATCGGCATCCTGTTCTGGGCCTGCATGTTCGGCCTTGCCATGAAGAACATCGGCTCTGACACCACCAAGAAGTTCCTTGCCGACACTGCCGACGCTGTGTCGCAGGTGGTGCGCTGGATCATCAATCTGGCTCCCTTCGGCATCATGGGTCTGGTGTACACCAACGTGGCCGGTAACGGTCTGGCCATCTTTACCCAGTACGGCAAGCTGCTGGCCCTGCTGGTGGGTACCATGCTCTTCATGGCGCTCATCGTTTCGCCCTTTATCATCTTCCTCTATCTGCGCTGCAACCCGTATCCGCTGGTGTTCCGCTGCCTGAAGGAGTCCGGCCTGACCGCTTTCTTCACCCGCAGCTCTGCGGCCAACATCCCCGTCAACATGGCCCTGTGCGAGAAGCTGGGCCTCGATAAGGAGATGTATTCCGTCTCCATCCCTCTGGGCGCTACCATCAATATGGATGGTGCGGCTATCACCATCACCATCATGACGCTGGCCGCGGCCAACACGCTGGGCATCCCCGTGACCCTGCCTGCCGCCGTCGTCCTGAGCGCCATGTCCGCTCTGGGTGCCTGCGGCGCTTCCGGCGTGGCCGGCGGCTCTCTGCTGCTCATCCCCATGGCCTGCTCCCTGTTTGGCATCTCCAACGATGTGGCCATGCAGATGGTCGGTGTCGGCTTCATCATCGGCGTGATCCAGGACTCTGTGGAGACTGCGCTGAACTCCGCCGGCGACGTGGAGTTCGCCGCGACCGCCGAGTATCATCAGTGGCTCAAGCAGGGCAAGCCCCTGCCGGACTTCCTGAAGTAATTGCCTTCCTTCTTTCTTCGTGTATGTTCATAACGCAGAGCGAAAGCCCTGAAAAAAGACCAGCATTGCATCCGCAACGCTGGTCTTTTTTGCGTGTGTAAGGGATCAGAAGAAGAACCCGAAAATCAGGCGAAGCTTAGAACGGGAAAAGGTCCTTGACCTTGTTCCATACCGCTTTCAGGCCGGAGCCGGAAGCGGAGAAAACGCCGTTGGTCGTCAGCTGGATATCGCTGAAGGTGACATTTGCATTGCGTGCCACATAGAAGCCGACATAGATGTAATCGGAATCAATGGCGGTCAGTGCGTAGTCGAAGCCTGTGGAAGCCGTCTCGTTGTCGCCGTAGATCAGAGTGAAACCGTCTGCCGTGCCGATGAGCTTCAGGTCAACGGTGTCGCCTGCACCGTACTTGACAGTCGCAGCCGGGCCGTCGTACAACTCACCGCTCTTGCGGCCGAAGCAGTTGATCGCACCCTGATTCCGGGTGCCGACGGCGACATAATCGCCGATGGGGTCGGAGATGCTGGTATCAACATACATCTCATCACGGGCCATCAGGCCGAAGGAGACCTGATTGTTTTTTGCCAGTGAGTTGACGGTGGCCTTTGCGGTCAGAGTGAAGTTGGTGCCTGCAGGCAGCTTGACGTAGTACATCATCAGGCCGTCCACCGTGGACGCGATCTTACCGCGGTTGTTGGTGACGCCGAGGGTGATGTTCTGGCCGTCAACTGTTGCGGTGAAATCGCCGCCGGAGATTTTATCATTGCCGCCGACATTGCCGAAGACGGAACCATTCCAGACGGTGCCGTTGGCGTCGGTAAAGGCCGGCCAGAGCGTGCTGTTCTCGGTGGGAGAGACATAGCTGGAAGGAACGTAATCCGGGTTTGCGGCATCGCCGTAGAACTGCTTGTAGGTGGGCTTTTCCTTGTGTTTGCTGTACGCGCCCAGCGGCGTGTCGATGGTGAGCTGGTCGATGAGCCATGCGTTCAGCTTTGCACCATAGCTGTTGGTGTGGGTCAAGTCAAGACCGGTGGGAACCAGATTGCCCTTTTTGCCTTCTTTTGCGCCGGTAAAGCTGTGGGTGTACTGAGCCTTTTTGCCCATCGTGATGTTCTCGTTGATGGTGGCATCGGTCAGATCCACGCAGATGAGGTGCAGCTCGCTGCACATATCACGGATGGCCTGTGCGTAATAGCCGCCCTCATAGACGGTGTCGCCAATGGTGACGGTCTGGGTCTTGTGGCCGGAAGCACTGTCGTAGCTGGCCTTGGTGTTCTCGTTCGTCAGGCGCGCAATAGGCGTGCAGACGACCGGGATGACACCGCGCTCCAGAGCAGGCTGGATGTAGTTGACATAGAGGCTGTTGGCAAAGGAGCCTTCGGTTTTGTAGTCGCCGTTGGGGTTGGTGTAACGGGCAGGCTCGGTCTTCTCGTCATTGTGGCCGAAGCCGATGATGAGGAACTTGTCGCCGGAAGCGTCGCCCAGAGCCGGAACGGTATCGGAACCGTTCATCAGGGTATTGTAGCTGCTCATGCCGGTAAAGTCCTTGCTGGACGCACCGGAGACAGCCAGATTGTAGACATCTGCGTTGAAGTAGTTCGCAATCTCCTCACCGTAGCCTTCACGCGGCAGATAATAGCTGTCGTCGAAAGCGGAAACGGTGGAGTCGCCGACGACCCAGATGGTCGCCTTGGCCGCCTCGGGCTGACCCCATGCGGAACCGCGTGCGCCTGCATCGGTGGCGGCCAGACCCTCAGCGGTCAGCAGGAGCAGGCCGTGCATATTGATGCTGCCGTCTGCGTTCCGGGTCGGAGCAACGGAGGTGTCGAGGCTCTCAAACCAGCTCTCCTTCACCGTGACGGTGTTGGTGGATTTGTTGTGGCTGGTCTGGGTTTCGGAATCCCAGTAGAAGTTGTTCGGGCCGTAGACAGCGGTGCTGCTCTGGCTCTGGAGGGCCAGCTGCTCCTTGCCGTCGGTACCCTTGCGGAAGGAGATGACACCGTCGGCGGCATAGTCGGTCACAGCGGACTTGTTGCCGGTGTAGAGCGCGACGTTATAGCCCTCGTTGTTGTAGGAAGTGGAGCTGTAGACCTTGACGTCCGGGCAGGAGTTGGAGTCGATGCCCTTGGCGGCGTTGTCGTAGGAGATGGAGTTGAGGAGCTTGTGGTTGCCGGGCAGATTGGTGCCGCCCATCTTGAAGCCGTTGCCGTTGCCTGCCGCGATGGTGACAGCAACATTGCTGAAGCTCAGGTTGCCGTCGTCGTCACAGGTGACGGTCGGGAACTGGAGCGACTGCTTCTTGACCGGCTCTGCAGCCAGCATCAGATAACCGTTCTTGTAGGCGACGCAGTTCTGGATGGTGACCGCGCCGATGGAACCGGTTGCAGCCTTTGCGAAGAGATCCCAGCCGTCATCGGCGTTGTAAGCAGCGATGCAGCCGTCGAAGACGTTGCCCTCGCCGGTGGTCAGTTTGGCGGCAAAGCCGTCGGCGTCTTCCATCGCGCGGTCTGCGTTGTTCATGGAGGTGCAGTTCTTGATGGTGTTGTGGCTGGGCCACAGAGCCTTGTTATCAGTGGACAGGCCGGAGACCTGCAGGCCGGTGTTGCCGTTGTTGTAGAAATTCATCTGCTCGAGGACGCAGTAGCTGCCGGCCAGCTGCATACCCTTCGCGCCGTCTGCGGTGTTGGTGATGTTGATCTTGCTGATGTTCCAGTAATTGCCCCAGACACTGAAACCAGTGCCGACGCCGCCGAAGTCCAGCGTTGCGTACTTGCCGTCAGCAGTCGTCATGGTGATGGGAGCTTCTGCGGTGCCGTCGCGGCCGCGCTCGACTTTCAGCTCACCGGTCAGATGGTAGGTGCCGCTTTCCAGCTGGATGGTCTGGCCTGCTGCGGCGTAGTTCAGCGCGGTCTGAATGTCAACTGCGTCTTCCGCACGGGTGCCATTGTTAGCTGCGCTGCCGTCCGGGGTGACGACGATGATGCCGTTCGCGCCCAGAGTACGGAGCGAAACCTTCTTCTCGATAGCAGCGGAATCGTAGCTGCTCAGCTTTTCGTACGCGCTGATGGCGTAGTTTTTGTCCGGGGTGAACTTGACCTTAAAGGTGGTATCGCCGGTCACGGCGTAGCTCTTGGAGAAGGGCTCACCTGCCTTGATGTCCACATTTTTGTCCACGACCACACCGTTTGCGGAGACGGTCGCTTTGCCGTCGGCGTTGGCCTTGAACACCAGTTCATAGCTGTCACCGGTGCAGGTGGCAGGGCTGGTGATCTGGTAAACGGGGGCAACATAGCTGGTAGGCTGGAGCGTCCACTCGGAAGCGTTCCACGTGCTCGTGGTGTAGGTGATGTTGGAGAAGGTCACGTTCATGCCGCGCGCCGCCGCAAAGCCCAGATAAGCTTTGTTGGCTTCCTGCACGGTCATGGGGTCGTCCAGCTCTGCGTACTTGGAGACGCTGGAAGCGGTGCTGTCCTTCGCCGAGATGTACAAGGTCGAAGAGCCGACGACGTCGCCGGTCGAGCCGTCGGCGTTGATGGCGTACTGGGTGGCGACGTAGCTGTTGCTGGTCTTGGCAAGGCTCACACGGTAGGTGTCGCCCTGCTTGATGGCCTGCGAGCTGAACGCCGCACGATTCGACTTGATGTCGTTGGAAGCAGCCGTCTCGTTGGAGATGATGCCGGTGTAGCTGCGGACGCCCACAGCGTCTTTGATCTCAACACCGTCCAGAGGGAGCTTGGTGCCGACGACAGAAATTTGATTCGAGAAATAGCTGCCGGAGCCGCTGATGCTGTCGCGCACCATGAGGGCAAATCCCTCCTGACCGTCCGGAGCCGGGTTCACATAATCGATGGTGACATCGGCCTGCAGATAGAAGTTCTGGGTGGTCGGGTCGATGGTGGTGTAGTAGAAGGACAGGCCGTCTGCCGGGGAGTCCGCGACGAACTTGCCGCCCTTCTTGTCGATGGTGCCATCATCTTTGATGGTGCAGGAGTTGAGGGTGACCTTGCCGTTGATGTCCGCGCCATCTGCGATGGTGTTGACTCCTGCTGCAGTGGAGGTGCCGAAGGCTTTGAACTGCCAGTCGCCCGATGCGGAGGAAGACCCCTCCGCAAACGCGGCCAGCGGTGTCATGCCTAGAAGCATCGCGCCTGCCAGCAGTCCGGCCACGGTGCGCCGGATGCTTTGCTTTGCGTTTCTCATAGAAACTCTCCTTTTCCTGCCGCCCTGCCGGAAAGCGCAATCTCCCCGTTGCGGTTGCGACACAATGTTGTATTCTAGTTTACATGATTCCTGCAACTTTACAAGATTTAATTGAAGATCGCGGGCAATTTCGGCGTTTGAAATAAACTTTTTAGGATTTTTTTGGAAGAAACGCCGAAATACGTCAGGGAGAAAGCAAACGAAAAACCTCTCCGTCATGGCTTCGCAATGCCACATCTCCTACGGAGGAGAGGCTTTGACAGAGAGAAAAACTTTCTCTTTTTGCCAGAGGCTCCCCCTATCAGGGGAACTGGCGAGCGTAAGCTCGACTGAGAGGCTTGATGACAGCAATTCAACTTTTTAATGCAACAGCAACAGCGTTGAATTGCATATCGAAAAGATGTTGTTTGGATGCTGCACCAATTTCTTGACTTGCGATAAAGGCAGCGAGAACCTGTTACTCCAGCACCTTGGCTTTCTGCAGAGCGGTGACGATGAGGGGGATGAGCACCAGCTGTGCGATGATGCCCGGCACAGCGGTGAAGAGCGCGCCGGACAGGAAGGCCGAGAACGGGAAGCTCGAGCCGGACAGACCCGCCAGCACGAAGCGGACCGCGCCCCAGACGAGGCGGCCGGCCACCATGGCCGCCGCGAGGGTGGCGTAGGTCATGGGCAGGGTGTGCTTCACCCGGCGGTAGAGCCAGCCGGACACGGCACCGTAAGCTGCCAGCTCAAAAGCCATCGAAATGGCGATGGGGAACATCGGGGGCATCCCGAAGAGCACCGAGCGGAGCAGCGGGGCCGCGAAGCCCACAGCCAGACCCCACGGCCCGCCCAGCACGAAGCCGCAGAGCAGGATGGGGAAATGCATCGGGCAGAGCATATTGCCTACCTGCGGCAGATGGCCCGTCACCATGGGCAGCACGAAGGCCAGCGCCAGAAAGAGTGCGGCCAGCACGACATTGCGGGCCGGAGAAGCGTTTTTGGTTTTCATCTGTTTCCTCCTGTGACTGCGCCGCAGAAAAACAAAAAAAGGGCCTGCCAGTCGGCTTGCAAGCCAACGGCAGACCCCTTCATGGCGTCTGTTTCAAAAATGCGGCGGCTGAAAAGAGTGTAAGGCGGGCTTCGGCCCGCAGGCCCGGCTTCCTGCCGGAAATCGTGAAAATTATAGCAGAGTGCCGCAGGATTTGTCAAGACTGCCCCCGGACAGGCTGCAAATTGACCAAAAAAGAAAGCGTTTGGAGCAGTTTTTGACCGCCTGTGTACATTTTGCTGTAAGAAGCTTGACCTTTTTGCGCAGAATAGATAATATAAACTTGAATTATAGCGCAATGGGGCGGCGGGAGCCGTGCCTTGCGCGGCTGTATACTTGCAACTTCTGAGGTTCATACGGGAGGACCATCATGACAAATGCAGAAAAGCTTACCCTTGCCAAGCACGCCTGTCACATCCGCATGGGCGTGATCGAGGGAACTCACAGCGCCAAGTGCGGCCATCCGGGCGGCAGTCTGGACATCGCCGAGGTGCTGTCTTACCTCTACTTCGTGGATATGAACATCGACCCCAAGGAGCCGAAAAAACCGGACCGCGACCGCTTCGTGCTCTCCAAGGGCCATGCAGCTCCGGCACTTTACGCCACGCTGGCCGAGCGCGGGTTCTTCCCGGTGGAAGACCTCAAGACCCTGCGCAAGATCGGCAGCTACCTGCAGGGCCACCCCAACATGAATGAGACGCCGGGCGTGGATATGTCCACCGGCAGTCTGGGTCAGGGCGTGTCTGCCGCCTGCGGCATGGCTCTGGGCGCAAAGCACAGCGGCAAGCCCATCAATGTCTACACCATCCTCGGTGACGGTGAGGTGGAAGAGGGCGAGTGCTGGGAGGCTTTCATGTTCGCCGCCCACTATAAGCTCTCCAACCTCTGCGTCATGCTGGACCGCAACCACCTCCAGATCGATGGCACCACCGAGACGGTCATGAACAGCGCCCCGCTGGAAGAAAAGCTCAAGGCGTTCAACTTCAACGTCCTGACCATCAACGGCCACGACTACGACCAGATCGAGTCCGCCATCAAGGCGTTCCACGCCGAGAACGACAAGCCCACCTGCATCATTCTGGACACCGTCAAGGGTACCGGCGTCTCCTTTATGACCAACTCTGTGGATTGGCACGGCAAAGGCCCCAACGACGAGGAGTACGCTGCGGCCATGCAGGAGCTGAACGCAGCCTACGCCGCGCTGGAACAGGAGGACAAGTAAGATGGCAGATGTGAAAATGATCGCTACCCGCGAGAGCTATGGCAATACTCTGAAAGCACTGGCCGCTGAGGGCCACAACGACCTGGTGGTCCTGGACGCCGACCTCGCTGCCGCTACCAAGACCGGTGTGTTCCGCAAGGCTTACCCGGACCGCCACTTTGACTGCGGCATCGCCGAGGCCAACATGATGGGCGTCGCCGCCGGCCTGTCCACCATGGGCTATGTTCCCTTCGTGTCCAGCTTTGCGATGTTCGCTGCGGGCCGTGCCTTTGAGCAGATCCGCAACTCCGTGGCCTACCCCCACCTGAACGTGAAGATCGGCGCTACCCACGGCGGCATCTCCGTCGGTGAGGACGGCGCTTCCCACCAGTGCTGCGAGGACTTCGCCCTCATGCGCAGCCTGCCCGGCATGACCATCATCTGCCCCGCCGACGACGTGGAAGCACGCGCTGCTGTCCGCGCCGCCTACGAGATGCAGGGTCCTGTCTACCTCCGCTTTGGCCGTCTGGCGGTTCCCGTGTTCCACGATGAGGCCAGCTATCATTTCGAGATCGGCAAGGGCGAGCAGCTCACCGAGGGCAGTGATATTGCCATCGTGGCCACCGGCCTGATGGTCAACGAGGCCCGCAAGGCCGCCGAGACCCTGGCCGCCGAGGGCATCCACGCCCGCGTCATCAACATCCACACCATCAAGCCTCTGGATGAGGACATCATCCTCAAGGCTGCTAGGGAGTGCGGCAAGATCGTCACCGCCGAGGAGCACAACGTCATCGGCGGTCTGGGCGAGGCTGTCTGCTCCCTGCTCAGCGAGAAGCTGCCCACCCCTGTCCGCCGCGTCGGCGTGCAGGACAGGTTCGGCTGCTCCGGCCCTGCATGGGACCTGCTGAAGGAGTATGGTCTGGACGCTGCCACCATCTGCAAGACCGCAAAGGAAATGCTGGGCAGGTAAGCTCTCTCTCTGAAATAACGAACGCCGCTGTGCATTGCACGGCGGCGTTTTTGCATCTCACAGAGCTTTTATCAGCTTTTCCCTCTCGGCGTACACCTCGGCGAAGACCCTGCCCCGGGCTTTTTATGTGACTTGCTCACGGAAAAACGCCGGAGTTTGGGGTATACTGTCCATGTCAGATGAAAAAACACTCTTTATGGAGGGAAACGATATGGCAGTCATCACCATCACGAAAGAAAACTTTGAGACCGAGGTGCTGAAGAGCGCTCAGCCCGTCCTGCTCGATTTCTGGGCCGCCTGGTGCGGCCCCTGTCGGATGCTGAGCCCCGTCGTGGACGAGGTGGCCGAGGAGCGCACCGACGTCAAGGTGGGCAAGGTCAATGTGGACGAGCAGCCCGAGCTGGCCGCTGAGTTCGGCGTCATGAGCATCCCCACCCTGCTGCTGTTCGAGAACGGTAAGCTGGTTCGTCAGGCCGTCGGCGCACGTCCCAAGAGCGGCGTGCTGGAACTGCTGGGCTGAGAATAAAACGGCGAGGAGCCGCTGCACGGAAAACGCTGTGCGGCGGCTCCTTTTTTGCGCCTGCATCATCTCAAAGCGGGCTTTCGTGAAATCATTTCGCCTTTCTGTACAAACGCACAGAAAAACCGTATCATAAAAATGAAAACACAGCCACTTTCACACTTTACAACTTTATCTTGATAAAGTAAAATAACATTATCATAAGACAAAAGCGCCCGGGAAAAGGCGGGGCGCAGGGGCCGGCCCGGGCAAAAAGGAAGACTTCCTCGAGCTGTTCCATCACAAAGGCATCGACGCGGGCCTTGCGGCGGGCATCTTCCACCAGAAGCTGCTCACCATCCGGGAGCTAAAGGAATACTTAAACGAAAATGGCGCGGAAATGCGGCTCTGAGCCCTTGCGTTTGCCCGCCGAATACGCTAAACTATAGCTGTCCCCCTGCGGGGGAGGAGAAACATTATGGACCTGAAATTTGACGAAAAGGGCCTCATCCCTGCCATCGTGCAGGACCACTACACCAAAGAGGTGCTGACCCTCGCCTACATGAACGCCGAGACGCTGGCGCTGACCATCGCGGAGGGCCGGACGGTGTTCTGGAGCCGCAGCCGTCAGGAGATCTGGCGCAAGGGCGAGACCAGCGGCAACGTCCAGCGTGTGGTGTCCATCACCGCCGACTGCGACGCCGACGCGCTGGTGGTGGAGGTCGTCAAGAGCGGCCCCGCCTGCCACACCGGTGCCGAGAGCTGCTTTTTCAACGAAGTGTATGTTTCCCCGGAGCTGAAGCAGTTCAGCTGGCAGGGGCTGTATGACCTCATCAAGGGCCGCAAGACCAGCCCCAAAGAGGGCAGCTACACCACCTATCTCTTCGAGAAGGGCAAAGAAAAGATCCTCAAGAAGGTGGGCGAGGAGTGTACTGAGGTCATCATCGCGGGCGAAAAGGAAGACAAGGCCGAGACGGTCTACGAGATCAGCGATTTGGCATACCATGTGCTGGTGCTGATGGTGCAGGCCGGCATCACGGTGGAGGACATCACCCGCGAGCTGGAAAAACGACACGTTATCGACCACAAGGTCAAACAGGAAAGGATGCAGTGATTCACTATGGCAGATTATAAGAAGTCCAGTGTCCATTGTCACTCGACGATGTGCGACGGCAAAAACACCTTGCAGGAGATGGCCTCCGCTGCGTGTGCGAAGGGGCTGACCACACTGGGCTTCACGGGCCATAGCTATACCCAGCGCGACCGTGAATACTGCATGAGCCCCAGCCGCACGGCCCAGTACAAGGCCACCATCGCCAAGCTCAAGACCGAGTACAAGGGCAAGGTGGACATCCTCTGCGGCATCGAGTGGGACCTGCTGAGCGAGGACAAGCGCACCGGCTACGACTACTGGATCGGCTCTGCGCACCACCTCTACGGCAAGAACACCGGCAAGTATTACGAGATCGACTTCCGTCCCCAGGACCTCCACGACTGCATTTACGACGACTTCGACGGCGACCCTCTGGCCGCTGTAGAGGCATACTTCGCCGAGGTGGAGAAGGTGGCCGCCATGGGCCCCGACATCCTCGCCCACATCGACCTCATCAAGAAGTTGAACGCTGCCGGTGAGTTCTTCGACGAGGAGTCGCCCCGCTATAAGGCCGCAGCCCTCAAGGCGCTGAATGCTGCCAAAGAGCACGGCTGCCTGCTGGAAGTGAACACCGGCGGCGTCTACCGCGGCTACCGCAAGGACTTCTACCCCGGCCCGTGGCTGCTGGGCGAGTGGCAGAAGATGGGCGGCAAGGTCATCATCACCTCCGACGCCCACGATGCGGGCAGCCTGACCTTCGGCTTCGACGAGGCTGCCGCCGCCGTCAAGGCCGCAGGCTTCAGGAGTGTGGAAGTGCTGACCGTCAACGGCTTCGAGACGCAGGAGCTGTAACTATCTGAAAATATTGAAAAGGGCTGTTGTACAGCGGAATCAACCTCTCCGTCAGCGCTGACGCGCTGCCACCTCCCCTATCGAGGGGAGGCTTTGGCGTTTCGGAAAGCTTTGCCTCTTCGCCAGAGGCTCCCCTCGGTAGGGGAGCTGTCGAGCGAATGCGAGACTGAGAGGTTGAGCCTGTACAGCAGCTCCTTTTTGTGACTATGGAGGAACGCTTATGACCCAGTCCCCCGCGAAAAAATCATTCTTCAACCGGAACGTCGATTTGATGAACGGCCCCATCTTCAGGAGCCTGCTCGTCTTTATGCTGCCCATTCTGGTGTCGTGCCTCTTCCAGCAGCTCTATAATACCGTGGACACCATGATCGTCGGCAATGTGCTGGGCGACACCGCCCTTGCCGCCATTGGCGCCTGCGGGGCCATCTACGAGCTTCTGGTCGGATTCGGCATCGGTATCGGCAACGGCCTTGCCATCGTCGCAGCGCGCGCCTACGGGGCCGGAGACGAGGACCAGCTCAAACAGACCGTGGCGGGTTCCATCGTCATCGGCATCATCGCGTCGGCGGTCATCACGCTGGCGGGCGCGGCGGGCCTGCATCCGCTGCTGGAACTGCTGGACACCCCGGCGGAAATTTTAGAGGACGCCTACGGCTATATCATCATCATCGACCTCGGCGTCATCGTCATGTTTGCCTATAACCTCTGCGCCGGCCTGCTGCGGGCCATCGGCAACAGCTTCATGCCGCTGGTCTTCCTCGTCCTCTCGTCGGTGCTCAACGTCATCCTCGACCTCTGGTTCATCGCCGTGCTGGGCATGGGCGTGGCCGGTGCCGGTGTGGCGACGGTCATCTCTCAGGGCGTGTCGGTGGCGCTCTGCATCCTGTATGTCTTCCGCAGCGCCCGGCTGCTCCTGCCCGGGAAAAAGCACTTCCATGTGGGGAGCCGCCTCTATTGGGAGCTGTTCAGCCAGAGCATCTCCATGGGCCTCATGAGCAGCATCGTCTCGGCAGGCTCCGTCGTTTTGCAGTACGGCATCAACGGCCTCGGTACGCTGGTCATCGCGGGCCACACCGCAGCCCGAAAGCTCTTCGCGTTCACGGATATGCCCCTGTCGGCGATGGCCTCTGCCTGCTCGACCTACGTCTCCCAGAACTACGGCGCGAACCATCCCGACCGCGTCCGCCGCGGAATGCGGGACATCTATCTCTACAGTGTCGTGGCGGCCGTGGCTGCTGTCCTGCTCATGGCGGCAGGTGCGGAGTGGATGGTAAAGCTGGTGTCTGGCTCTTCGGAGCCGGTGGTGCTGGAAAACGGCGCGCGGTATCTGGTCTGGAACGCACCCTTCTACGCCGTGCTGGGAATGCTGCTCTCCACCCGCTACGCTCTGCAGAGCATGGGCGAGAAGGTGCTGCCCCTGCTGTCCAGCGTCATCGAGTTTCTGGGCAAGATCGTCTTCGTCCTGCTCTTCATCCCCCGCTTTGGGTATAACGCGGTCATCCTCTGCGAGCCGGTCATCTGGTGCTTCATGACCATAGAACTGCTGATAGCATACCGGCATAATTCCTTCGTGTTCCCGAAGATGAAAAAATAAAAACAACGAGGCCTTGCGTTCGCAAAGCCTTGTTGTTTTTTGTCAGAAAATATGTTATCATGAAACTGCCGCTTTTGGCGGCGGGGCGCTGTGCCACAAACGCAGGCGGCTTTCTCCTTACCGGCACCTGAGTGCGCCGGGCAAGGCGATTTTCTTGGATTCTCGCTCCCCTGCACGCTCAAGGGCGGAAAGGGGGGATGCACCATGACGTTTGAACAGGTCGTATTACTGCTCTCGCTTCTCGGCGGAGCAATTTTTGTGACGTTTCAAATCACATGGACTGTTTCTCACAGTAATGATAAAGACAAGAAAAAATGACCGCCTGACTCTCTACATCTGTGCGGTCATTTTTTTCTTGATCCACTAAGGTAAGGAGCAAGCCGTTTGCAGGCCGGCGCCTTTCTTATTTGTAGTATAATCATTTTTTAAAGAGCTGTCAAGGGCAATAAAATGCCTTTGACAGCTCTTTTTTATAATAGAACTCCCCGCCATGCAGCTGCACGGCGGGGAGAAAGAGGGAGGAGGATTTCAGATTCAGAGGGCCGAATAGCCGAAGCTGTTCACCAGCGCGTCGATGTGCTGGCCGGCCTTGCACATGGGGCAGTCGCGGCTGTCGAAGCTGGCGTAGTCGGGCAGGCTGGAGGGGTCGAAGATGGAGGTGACCGGGATGCCCAGACACTCGTGGGTGGTGGCGAAGATGGCCGACAGGCCCGCCACGGTGCCGCCGTAGTAGTTGACCGCCTCGATGGCCGCCTGCACGGTGTAGCCGGTGGTGATGGAGGCCGACAGGATGAGGACGTGCTTGCCCCTGACCATCGGGGCGAGATTGTCGCGGAGGATGATCTGGCTGCCGCTGGTGTACTCGGGGGTGATGACGTAGATGGTCTGGTGGGCGTTCATGTTGGCAAAGCCGTCTTTGGTCAGCTCGTTGGCCAGACAGGTGCCGATGACCTGTGTGCCGTCCAGACAGAGCACGGTGTCCACGATGGTGCTGTGCTGATAGGCGGCCACCAGCTCCTTGGCGACAGCCTTCGCCTCCGAGAGGCGGGCTTTCTGGGTGGTGACGTCGATGTAGTAGTTGATGTGGCTGTGGCTGGTGGCGAAGTGGCCCTTTGCCACGCGCAGGAACAGACTGCTCTTGTTGGTGGGAAGCTTTACCATATTGATCATAACTGCACACTCCTGTTCTTGTGAAATCAGGCAGGACGCCCATCCCGAAAAACAAAACCGCGCGGCGGCACATCTGTCCGGCCGCTGCGCTCCCCCGGTTGGGATGCTCTTATTGTAGCAGGAAAAGCACCTTATGCACAAGACACAAAACCACTAAAAATCCTTGCTTGCGTTTTGGCAGAATGACGGACGAATGCAAACGAAAAGCGTCTGAGCCAAAAGTCTCAGACGCTGAGTATTTTTATAATAAGAAAATCACTTCAGGTAGGGAGTAGCAGTCTTGTCAACAGTCATCTTCCAAGTGCAGAAAGCACGGGTGTAAGCCTGAGTACCCTCACTTGCCTGAGGACGGGGCCAGAACTTGACCTGGATGGTATCGCCATCAGCTACTTTGATGTTCGCAACCTTCAATTCGGTTTCCAGAATCTCGTCTTTTTCCAGATAGTTGTCGTTCTTGCTCAGAGTAACACCGCCAGTGGCGCCGATATTAGAAGCATGATAAGTCGTGACTGTCGTGCTACCTTTGGGAGTGACCTCGACGTGAGTGACCTCGACCTGGAAGTTTGCAGGACCGATAGGCAGACCAAGCTTGGAGGTGCCTTTCAGATTGAATTTGCAGGTCAGGGTGTTATCTGCTACCGTGGCGTTGGGAGAGGAAGTCAGGCTGGCACTCTCGAGTGTGAAAGTACCCATCAGCTTCAGGGTGCTGCCGATTTTACCGGTCTTCTGGTACTCGTCCTCACCACAGCCAACGAGCAGGCTGGAACCAGCCACAGCCACGGCAGCGGCGGCGCTGTACTTCAGGAAAGAGCGGCGGTTGAATTCTAAGGACATGATCGTTCCTCCTTTATGTAGAAACACAGAAATCATTGTACTGCCCCGAAGGGCGTCTTGCCTATACAATAGGCGAAAAATCAGCAGATGTCAATGCTTTTCACAAAAATTTTGTGGGGAAGCTCTGCCCTTTATGACGGAATTTCGTCTCGGAAAAATGCCTCAGGCCTTCGTCAGGTCAGAAGAGCTCAGAGAGAAGGTAAGGCTCTTGTTTGCCACGAAGGTCGGGGTGAAGGTGACGCTCAGCTTCTGCCAGCCGGTGGGGACGCAGCAGATCAGCTGGATGTAGCCTGCGCCCTGCGGGGGCAGATTGGTGGACTCGGAGAAGCTCTGAGCGGCGGCATTATAGAGCTGGATGTAAGCGCCGACCTCGGCCTCAGCGCCGTCGCAGACAGCGGTGAAATCGGTGGTGGAGGCAGCCAGAGCGTGGAAGTACTGACGGGCGACATCGAGCTTGGTGGCCTCATCGTTCAGCGGATAGGCGGCATCCAGCTCGGCGAGGTTCTGTGCGCCGATGTTGAAGGTGGTCGCGCCGGAGCGGTTCACAGCGGTGACGAGCACAGCGACATACTCGTGATTGGGCAGGTCGGGGGTGTTGGCCATGGTAAAGACGCTGGTGAGCTGGACGCCCAGATTGTTCCAGTTGCTGACCTTGTCGCCGACCTTGACCTCGATGGCGTTGCTGGTGCTGGAGCCGCAGCCGCCCAGCATGGCAGCAGCGCCCAGAGCTGCTGCGGAGGCACCGGTACACTTGAGGAAGGTGCGGCGGGAAATTTTATTGGACATGGATGTGTCCCTCCTTGAATTCGCTTTATGATGAAGTGCGATGAAAATGCTCTGCTTTGTTTATAACATCTTTTGCACGCAGATGCAAGCAAAAAACGGCAGAATTTACACTAGTTTCACAGAGACTTAAGTGCGGTCCTCTCCGGTCAGCTCCCGGGCGCGGGTCTCGCTGGTCTTGACCAGATTGAGCAGGCTGGGAGTATACAGCGGGTATTCCCGGGTCAGGCTCTCGGTGGTCATGGCGAGGCAGGACGGGTCGGCCACGCCCTCGCCGCCGGGCAGCGCTTCGCCGGCCAGCAGGGCCTCCACATTGGCCTGAGCCGAGTGCATCACAGCGTCGGAGTAGCCGGGCCAGCGCCGGGCGTCCACGCTGAACATGCTGGAGGCATTGTGGGACTCGGCGGAGTAGAGCAGACGGAACATCTTGGCCACGGCGGTCATCAGGTAGGCGCTCACCTCGGTGGTCAGGGCCTTGCTGTGGCAATCGCCTATCTTGGCGTAGAGCACGTTCAGGCTGTTGGAGATGAGCTTTTTGTTCATCGTGGGCAGGACGCTGCCGTGGTAGATGTTGTCCTTCATCTTGTCGGGGTTGGGGATGTCCTCTGCCGAGAGCATCATGCCGTTGCGCTCTGCCGAACGGCCCAGCAGATAGTCGCAGGAGACATTGTAATAGTCTGCCACCCGTACCACAAAATCCAGGCCGCACTCCCGGATGCCTTTTTCGTAGTGGGAAAGCAGGGCCTGCGAAACGCCCAGATCCTCTGCCGCCTGTTTCTGGGTGATGCCGCGCTCCTTGCGCAGCAGTTTGATGATACGATTGAACTCCATGATGTTTGGCTCCTCAGATAAAAATAGGACTTCCTTGATTTTTGGTTTACAGCACGTTGATTATACACAATGGAAAACGACTTGTAAAGCGAAAAAGTGACGGTTTTTCCGCCGGAATTTCGGTGTTTTTGTCAAAGGGGTTGCTCTTTCTACCATATCTATGTTAAAATAAACCTTACCGGCATATATTTAGTGTCTGATGGTGCCGGAAAAATCAGCAGAAAAGCAAGATTTGTGCGAATCAGCACAGGAATAGATAGCTCATACGAGGTGTTTTTGCATGAAAACCTTTAAGCTCCATCTCATCCGCCACGGCCTGACTTCCGGCAACTTACAGGGCCTTTACATCGGCAGCGGCACGGACATCCCCCTGTGTGACGAGGGCCGCGCCCAGCTGGCCGAGCTGAAGGAGCGGTTCGAGTATCCGCAGGTGGATACCGTCTTCTCTTCCCCGCTCATGCGCGCCGTGGAGACGGCCAACATCCTGTTCCCCAATGCGGCCCACCAGTTCTCGGTGCATGACCTGCGGGAGGCCGGCTTCGGCGTCTTTGAGAACCACCCCGTCAAGGAGCTGGTGAAGAACGAGGACTTCAAGAAGTGGATCACCCCCGGCTCCGGCTTTGTGCCGGAGGGCGCAGAGCCCACGGAGCAGTTCCACGCCCGCTGCTCGGAGACGCTGCTCAAGCTGTTCGAGTATATGATCCGGATGGACGTCACCGAGGCCGCCTGCGTGACCCACGGCGGCGTCATCATGAGCATGCTGAGCCAGCGCGCCCTCCCCTCCCGCCACCCCGAGCAGTGGATGGCCGACCCCGGCTGCGGCTACACCGTCCAGACCGACGTCCAGCTCTGGATGCGCGACCGTCTGGTGGAGGCCATCGACATCGTACCCTTCGGCTATGCCGACACCCTGCGGGGTCAGGCCGAAGCCGAGGAGAATGAAGCATTCGAATAAGAAAGAACGCTCTGCCGCCCTGCGATTTTTGCCGCCGGGCGGCATTTTTGTGCTCTTTTGGTACAAAATCGGCAAAGAAAACGCAAAACCTGCGGCAGAACGCGTTCAAACCCTTGACAGGGGGCAAAGAAACCGATACTCTATAAAGTGAATGATTTTTCTCGCTGCAAGGAGGAGTCCCCGATGTCTCAGTCTCTTTCCCGCCGGTCGTTCCTGAAATGCGCCGGTTCGGGCGCGGTCAGTCTGGCTGCTGCCCTGCTCACAGGCGTTTCGGCTGCTGCGGCACAGCCCCGCGTGATGGGCCAGCCCGCCCTGCTGGACGGCAAGGCGGCGGTGGAGCTGCTGGGCTATGCGCCCGCGCCCGGGCTGGGCGGCGTGTTGGTCTACCTCTCGGTGGAAAACCTCTCGGCCCGCACCCTGCCGGTGGGCGCAAGCTACCTCCACAGCCGGGATGTCTCGACCCTGAAGGAGCTTTACAGTCTGGACAGCGGCGTGACCGCCCGCTGCGGGGGCGAGAGCGTCCCCTGCGGCAGCTTTGCGGCACCGCTCTACGCGGAGAACGCCGCCGATGCTTCGGCCTTTACGCTCAACCTCGCCGCCGGGCGCGGCGCGATGCTCCATTGCTTCTGTGCTGTCCCGGAGGATTGGGAGGCGCTGGAGCTGAGCTATCGCCCCGCCTTTGCCGCCGGACAGCCGGTGGAGTTCGTGGTGCGCCGGGATGCCGACGCAGTCCGCCTCGGACCGGTGCCGGCGACGCCGGCGGAAGTCGGAAGCGTAGTGGATTTATAAACGGCTTCGCGCGCCGGTGGCGCGGGGGTAGAGCGCTTTTACGCTGGGCGAAGTTCTCTTTTGCGCACCAAAAGAGAACCAGAAAAGTGCCCGCTACTTTCGAGGCGCGGGAGGCACGAACTAGGGGCTGCTCGCCCCTAGTAACCCCAAAGAAGTTGTCGAGGTGCAAAAATGCTAGCCGCTTCGCTAAACGCATTTTTTTGCACCTCTCCGATTTGCTGCTTCGCAGCAGACTTTACGCCTTTGCTGGACGCAACGTCCAGTAGAAACGTAAAACCATCGGCGAAGCCGTAAAACGGAGAAACGAGAAAAAAGCGTTAAGCGAAGCGGCTAGCTTTTTTCCGTTTCGACTTCCCCTTCGGGGTCTGAAAGGGGCGAGCAGCCCCTTTCTCGTGGATCCAGCGCGTCGAAATCGCTGGTGGTTTTCTGGTTCTCTTTTGACATCAAAAGAG
>ERZ507644.16-NODE-16-length-107214-cov-6.95709_pt1 | contig 107214 bp, 77 predicted proteins | sample MGYA00513419_ERZ507644 | MGnify/ENA metagenome assembly ERZ507644 | reverse complement strand
GTGCAGACACCGAGCAGATCCGGGCGAAACTCCTTGACGAACTTGCAGACCTGACTGCATTCCGGCTCAGCGCCGAGAAAGTTCTGGGTGAACTGTATGGCAACGCTCAAGCATATCAGCTCTAAGAACTCGGATTACACCGCCATCGAAGCGTACCTCGTTTACCAGCACGACGCGTTCACCGGAAAACAGCTTCTGGACGAACAAGGCAGACCGAAGCTGCGGGAATCCTACCTGCTCGATACCCTTGAGTGCGGCGATTTCTCGTTTGCAACAGCCTGTCTGCTGGCAAACCGCAAGTATGGTAAGAACACCCAGCATGGTGATATCAAAAGCCACCAGTATATCATCAGCTTTGACCCCAGAGATGCAGCCGACAACGGCTTGACCATGGAAAAGGCACAGGCTCTTGGCCTGAAATTCTGCGAAGAAAACTTCCCCGGTCATCCTGCCATCGTCTGCACTCACCCGGATGGGCATAATCGTTCGGGAAATATACACGTCCACATCGTGATCGGCAGCGTCCGAATGCGCGAGGTGGAACGCAAGCCCTATATGCAGAAGCCCCGCGACTGGCTAGAGGGCATGAAGCACTCCAGCACTGCCCAGACCATGCGGCACTTGCGTGTCGAGGTCATGGAACTGTGCGAGGGTGCCGGACTGTACCAGATTGACCTGCTCAACGGCTCCAAGGAGCGCGTGAGCGAAGCCGAGTATTGGGCAAGACGGCGTGGGCAGCAGAAGCTCGACCTTGCAAACGCAGCCCTCACTGCAGCCGGACAGCCGCCCAAGCAGAAGAAGTTTGAAACCGTAAAGGACATCTTGCGGAGACAGATTTCGTCTGTATTGTACCGTGCTACCAGCTTTGAAGAATTTTCTGACAGGCTCATGCAGCAGTATGGCATCACCGTCAAGGAAAGTCGCGGATGCCTAAGTTATCTGCCTGCTGGAAGAACAAAGTTCATCCGAGCGAAACATCTCGGTGACAAGTTCGACAAGGCAGAAGTACTAGCCACCCTGACCGCAAACGCAGCGCGCAAACCCAAGGTACAGTCTAAAACGACCAACCTTGCAAAGCTGATTGATATTCAGGCAAAGCTGACCGAGGGCAAGGGCATTGGCTACGAACGTTGGGCAAAGAAGTTCAACCTCAAAGCCATGTCGCAAACTCTGATCCTCTTGCAGGAGAAAGATTTGCTCAACGAGGATGATTTGAACCAGCGCATCGCTGAACTGGAAACCAAGTATCACGACTCACTGGCCGTGGTGAAAGACCTCGAAGGTCGCATGAAGGCCAACAAAGAGCTGCGCTATCAGGTCGCAGCCTACACCAGCACCAAGAACATCACACAGCAGTTAAAGACCGCCAAGCGACCCGCAGCCTTTGAGGAGCAGCACCGTGCAGAGCTGACAGCATACCGGGTGGCAGCAGCCTACTTCAAGGCAAACGACATCACAAAGCTGCCCAGCCCGAAAAAGCTGGAAGCCGAGTATGCACAGTTGGCATCCGAAAAGGCAAAGTTCTATGAGCAGTACAAAGAAGCCAAGGAAGAACTGCTCAAGCTGAAAACCGCAAAGCAGAATGTTGCGTCCTTTTTCCGGGAGGAAGAACAGACGCAGCAGGAGAGATAAAGGAGTGTGCGTATGATCAACCTGAAAATCGATCCGGAGTTCCAGTCCCAGATTCCCCCTCTGACCAATGATGAATTTAAGCAGCTTGAAGAAAATATCCTGAAAGAGGGCAAGCTGCTCTCTCCTTTGATCGTTTGGAACAACACCCTTGTTGACGGTCACAATCGTTATGAAATCGTTCAGGAGCATCCCGAAATCTCTTTCTCTACCATGCCGCTCCCGTTTGAAAGCAGAGAAGAAGTCCTCGCATGGATCTGCAAGAATCAGTTAGGGCGGCGTAATCTGACCCCGGAGCAGAAGAAGTTCCTTATGGGTAAGCAGTATTCCTCTGAAAAGCGCACCGAAGCATTTCGCGGCAATCAGCATACTGCAAAGAAATCTGGCAGTGTTCAATCTGAACACAACCAGAAGCCCATGAAAACCTGTGAGCGCATTGCACAGGAAAATCACAGCAGCGCAAGTTCAGTCCGCCGGGCAGAATACTATGCCCACGGCGTTGACGTTGCGGATGAACTGTCTCCCGGTTTCCGTGATCAGTTCTTCCGCGAGGAACTGCACATTCCCGATTATCTTCTCGAAAATCTCGGCAAGGCCAAGCCCGAAGAGCAGGCTGAAATCTTTAAAGAAATCAAGAATTATGTGCCGAAGCCGAAGAAAGTCAAGCCCAACAAAGTAACGGTGAAGCAGGCAGAAAAAGCCGCCAGCAACACCATTGATGAAAACTATGATGTTCCCCAAAAGTTTTTCGAACTGTACTATCGGCTCCACAATGCTGAATCTCTCATGCGAAAGAGTTGGGAAGTTACGTTCGACTTGAACCCGAAACTTCTTACGCATCCGGAACAGGTCAAAGTTCTTCGCTTTGCCTTGAAACCTCACCTTGAATTTTTGAAAGCGCTGGACGAAGTTCTTGCAGAATCCAGCGGTGAATCCTCTAAAACGGCATAACGACAGGCACTTGTAAGCCATCAACGAGCCACCAGCCGCAAGTGCAGGGCGGAAACTATCCGCGCCCTTGCGCCTGATAAAAATTGGAACTTTGATTTTCTCGCCCGACTTTGCCACGGTGGGACGATCAAAGGAGCGTGCGTTTGAACAAAAAGAAAAAGTCCACAAATACTTCCCCTTATCCCGATGAAGTCATCGACCGTCTGGCGCGGGCATTCTACCCGGCCATCCTTGCCTGCTGGAACAGTGAGGAAGGCCAGAGGGAGTTTGCCGCATGGCAGGCAGAGCAGGCTCATCATGCAAACAACGAAAAACAGGAAGTTCCCGCTGGGGAACTCCCTGCTGTACATATCATTCTTGTCTGTGGCTTTTGGCAGGGTGCGTCCGGGTGGGCGCACCCTGTTTTTGTTTTATACCTTAATTGAAAAAAAACTTCGTTTCATACTGCGAATCACTTTATATATTTAGTTATTGCTCGATACAGACTTTTGCAGCGAGCATCCCACAATCTAGCAGGTTCATGGATAGAGCATTGATTCACCCTAAAAAGTTTATGAAAGTCATCTAAAAAACCAACATAAACAGGAATGTTATAATACAAAAAACATTTTTGATTTGTGAACTGATCTCCGGTTATGTCAATAATAATAGCATCTTTTAAGTTATAGTATTTTCGCAGTAGCATTACATCATTATCCTTATTATAAACACTTATCAGACTTTTATACTTTCTGTCAGCATCTGAATTATCAGTTGTCACTGTTACAGTGTTTACAAGAACCAGCCATGCGTGTGATTGGGTACCTTTTTGACCACAGACATAATATGTGTAAATATCATGCTGTGCCAAATACTCAGCTAAAAGATCGCTTGTATCTCCACAGCATCCTTTGGGAAATCGAGGAAATGCAAAGTCATTATCAAATTCACCAGCATCTTTTGCTATCTCAATTGCACCACGGAAAGAAGTTGCCAAAACTTTTATTTTATCTAATTCATACGCTTCCATATGCTAATACCTCTTCTGAAACAAAATAAAGCCTGTTGCTATGATATCTAGTTTTCGCTGCATTGTCAATTCTTCAGTAAAATCACAGAATATTCATTTCACAAAATTTGTTTCAGATATTTCTCCGGGTCACCATTCAGAATCAAATCTGCATACGCCAGTGGGTCATTGTAGATGAGGTAGTCCAACTCTGCCCTCTGCACCATAGTCACGTCCAGCGCATCCTCGACCCCGGTGCAGTCGATGGAAATTTTTCTTCCATCCCGGAGCAGCAGCTCCACGCAGCCGGTGTCCATGTTGAATTTGCAAGCTCTTGCATCGTACTTCATACTCGTATCCTCCTGAAATCATGTTGTGGCTTATGTCAGTCAATCTATGATTTCGGATTTCATCTTCCACGGACACCTGCGTTAAATTTTCCGAAGAAAACAAATAATCCGAACCCATCTCCTATCGGAAACAAGTTCGGATTATTTTTGTTTGGTCCGAGTGGCGAGAATCGAACTCACGGCCTCTTGAACCCCATTCAAGCGCGCTACCAAAACTGCGCTACACCCGGATATTTGTTGTGGCTCATCGCTCACAGCTCCATTAGTATACCCGCTGCAGGCCGTTTTGTCAAGCGCTTTTTTTATTTTTCTTGGTTTTTTTCTGGATTTTTCGCTCATCGTCCAGAAGCTCTCGATGGTGCGTCCATTTCATTTTCGGTGACTGCCATTGCCACGGCAAAGACGCTGTGGGCGCCCGCATCCAGCAGTGCCTGCGCACAGGCTGCGGCGGTAGCGCCGGTGGTGATGACGTCATCCACCAGCAGCACCCGCTTCCCTTCCACGAGCTCCGGCTCCTGCGCCCGGAAGGCACCGGCCGCATTTTCCAGACGCTCGTCCAGCGAGAGTCCTGCCTGATGGCGTCCGGCCCGGACGCGGCAGAGCGCCTTTGGCAGCAGCGGGAGGCCCAGTGCATGGGCCAGAGGCTGCGCCATCCGTTCCGGCACATTGTAGCCGCGCCGGCGGCTGGTGGCAGGCACCGGAACGATGCAGTCGTAACCGATGGCCGCACCGGAGACCAGACCCGGCACCGGCTCTGCAAAGTGCATCTCCACCTCTGCTCCGAACAGCCGGGCCGTCATCTCCACGCCAAGCTCCACCGCCGTCCAGCTTTCGCCTTCGTATTTGGCGCGGAGGATGGCGCTGCGGACGACGCCCTCGTACCGGTAGGGCGCAGCCGCCCCGTCCAGAGCGCCCAGATAGTGGCGGCTCGCGTCCAGCCGCATGACCGGGCCGCGGCGCAGCTCTTCCAGCCGCGGTGTACACACCTCACAGAACGGCAGCGTTCCCAGCACCCTGCGGCAGCAGGGACACCGCCTCGGGAAAAGCAGCTGGCGCATCTGCCGGGCAAGCCGCGCGGGGCAGCTGTAGTAGCCCGTCATCAGTCTTTCTTGACGGCGACGATGATACGCACCTTTTTGCCAGCCGCGCAGCCAAAGTTGTCGTACCAGCCGGTAAGGTAGTAATCATCGGAGTTGACGGAAGTGAGCTTGGTGTAGTAATACTGGCCCTTGTACCACAGGTAGACCTGCGTATCATCGTCCATTTCAAACCTTTCGCCCTTGGAGGAAAGGACGCTGGCCGCACCCACCTTGTCGATCTTCATGGGCATCAGCTGCACCATATTGCGGACAGCGCCGGTCGTCTCCTGGCAGACCGCGATGCCGCCGGCCAGCACAGGATACTTGATGGAGGTGCTCAGACTGACCTGCTGGCCTCTGACGTAGCCGATATAGGTCGCACCGCTGCCGATGAAGTTGAATATCTGGCTGAAGGGAGTGCCGGTGATCTTGGCGATCTGCTGGAAGCCGAGGCCCAGAAGTGCGCCGGTGTTGCTGGTCAGGCGTTCCCACGCGGTGCTGAGGATGTCGCCGGAGATAACGCCCCACAGGATCTCTGTGGTGGTGGGTACCATGATGCTCTTCACCTGACTGACGACTGCATCGGTATCAATGGTGCCGTCGCCCGGCTGAGCCTCGATGGCGCTGAGAAGGGTGCTATAGTTCGTGGCGATGTTCTTCACATCGTCCAGCACACCGTAGTGCCACAAGTCACCGGTCACGTCGTTCAGGATGAGCTTGTCGATCTGCCCCTGCGGGTTGGTGGTGTAGTAGCGGACATCGGAAGCCTTTAAGTTTACCCCCGATAGGCGGCTGGGACGAACCGTCCCAGCCACACCCCCTGTACTTGTATCAAGGATCTGCACGTCATCCGCCAGAGCCCTATCGCCCAGCGCGGTGGCGTTCTCGTTCACAGTGCCGCTGACGGAGCGCTGATTGATCTTTTCCACGCTCTCGCCTTCGGGGCTGACCCGCACTTCCACCAGCCAGCCGGTGGGAAAGTTCAGGCTTTTGTCTACGTTCACCTCGCGGGCAAGGCCGTCGGTACACAGGACCTTGACGGTCTGAAGCACATCGGCGCTGTTGTCCTCGTCGATGAGGTTGCGGGAAGCCGACTGCACCACGCCGTAAAAGACCTCGTCGGCCTCCTCACCGGTGATGATGCCTGCGGCCACATTGTTCATGCCCAGCAGCAGAGTGACCACCTGGCCGACACCGCCGCCGTTGAGGGAGGACACCTGGGAAGCAATGGCCGTGCTGCCCAGCGTGTAGGACGTGCCTGCCACCGTAATGGAAGCGGGGGCGCTGGCCGAGGGAGACACCTCGGTGATGCGGCCTGCGGCACGGCGGGTATAGACCCACAGGGTCTTGAGGCTCTCGCTGTAGTAGTAGACGTCGTATTTGTTCAGCTCTGCGGAGCCGGAGACCTTATCGTTGCGGTAGACGCTGGCAGGGACGAAGGGCAGCACCGTGCTCTCCGAAGCCACGAAGGGGCCTTTCAGGCTGCTGAGCAGGATGGTGGAGCCGTCCACCTGACCATTGCTCACGGTAAAGCCCAGGGTCGTGCCGTAGGCCGAGCCGCTGGCGTTGTTGGCGGTGAGGGCATTGTAGAGCAGGACGGCGCAGTCCTCGTAGTTCATCGCTTCACCCTGACGGCGGTCGAGGCCGGCACGCAGGCCGAGCTCGCCGGCCTTGTTGAGCTGGGCGTTGGGGAACGCGCCGCTCAGGTCGGTCATCTTATAGCCCATCAGCTTGAGCACCGCGGTGCAGGCTTCTTCCAGCGTAACGGCATTGTTCGGACGGAAGCTGCCATCGGTGTAGCCATTCATCCAGCCCTGCTGCACGGCGATGCGGACATAGGGCGCCCATGCCGAGGAGCCGGGCAGGTCGGTGTAGAGGGTCCCCACTGCCCCCTGGGAAGAGACGCTCTCCCGGTAGGTAGAGTAAGAGGTCAGCATTCTGGCAAATGCGCCGCGGGTCACGGCTGCATCCAGTGCGCCGGACTGCTCGGAATCCATGGCACCCAGCGTGATGGCAAACTGGACGGCGGTGTTGTTGCCCGCAGCCGATGCCGGCATCACCAGCATCGACACCGCGATGCTGACCGCCAGCAGAAATGCGAGAAGACGTTTTTTCATTGTGATCTCCTTCATATTTGGCTCCCCTATCAGGGGAGCTGTCGAGCCAGACCGCCATAGGCGGTTTGGTGAGACTGAGAGGTTTTCTTTGAAGTCTGCTCGCTCCACCAAAGGGGCAGAGTGAACAGTTCAGAACACTTTAGTCATATCTGAGTGCGTCAATGGGGTTGAGCCGCGCGGCGCGTTTTGCGGGCAGATAGCCGAACAGCACTCCGATGAACACCGAGATGCCGAAGGCTGCCACGATGGAGTTGAAGGACGGACTGACCGTGATGTTCATGCCGTCGGTGAACATGGGAAGCACCTGATTGGCAATGGCCGACACGATGTAGCCGAGGACGATGCCCAGTGTGCCGCCAAAAGCCGAGGTAGTAGCCGCCTCGGTGACGAACTGGGCCAGGATGGTCCTTTCCTTCGCGCCCATGGCCTTGCGGATGCCGATCTCACGGGTGCGCTCGGTGACGGACACCAGCATGATGTTCATGATGCCGATGCCGCCCACCAGCAGCGAGATACTGGCGATGCCGGTGAGGATGACGATGACCATGTTGATCATCTTGTTCATCTCTTCCAGCCACTCGCTGGCGCTGTAGACGTAGTAAGCACTGTCGCTCTTGAAGATGTCATACAGTCCCTGCTCCACCGCAGCCTTGGCCTCGTTGGCCTGGCTCTCATCCACCATGATGGCGGAGTAGGAGTCCGGCGAGCTTTCGTTGGAAAGGCGCATGGCTGTGGTGTAGGGCAGGTAGACGCTGTCGTCGTCGCTGCCCTCCTGCTGGTCGGGGTTGGAGATCTTGGCCTTCAGCACGCCCACGATGCGGAACTTATAGGGGCCAAGCTTGATGGTCTGGCCCACCGCATTTCCGCCGTAGGCCGTGCGGTTGATGTAATCGCCGATGACGCAGATCTGCTTGTTGTCTGCGATGTCCATATACTGGATGTTCCGGCCCTTGGCGAGGGTGTAGCCCTTCGACTTGATGTAGTTCTCATCCACGCCGTACATCCCGCTGTAGCGGTAGGTCGTAGTCCCCACCTTGGGGGTGTTGTCGCTGAAATCCAGCTGCGGCGAGACGGAGGAAAGCAGTTTGGGGTTCTTTTTGACGATGTCGTACAAATCATTCACCGTCGCAGTGCGGGAACCATAGCCCCATATCTGGACGGAGAGGGTGTTGGTGCCCATTGCGGAAAAGCTGTCCCGCATGCTTCTGGTCATGCCGTTGCCCAGACCGACGATGACGATGACCGCCATGACGCCGATGATGATGCCCAGCATGGTCAGAAACGTGCGCAGCTTATTGCTCCAGACGTTCTGCAGTGCCTGGCGGAAAGTCTCTAATACCATTATTTTGCTTCCTCCTGTGCCGCTTCGTCGGACAGAGCGGGCTGCACGACAGCCTCAGGCGCGTGGGCATCGCCGTCGTACACCACCTGACCGTCCTCCAGACGGATGATACGCTCCGCCTGCACGGCGATGGAATTGTCGTGGGTGATGAGCACCACGGTATGGCCCTCTCTGTGGAGCTGCTGAAGCATCCCGATGACCTCGCGGCCGGTGTGGGAGTCCAGAGCGCCGGTGGGCTCGTCGGCGAGGATGACCGCCGGGTTGCGCACCAGAGCCCGCGCGATGGAAACGCGCTGCTGCTGGCCGCCGGAAAGCTGGTTTGGCAGGTTCTTGAGCTTGTCGCCCAGACCCACCTTTTCCAGCACATCCTTGGCCAGCTTGTGGCGCTCGGCGCGGGAGATGTTGGCGTAGACCAGCGGCACCTCCACGTTTTCCAGAAGGTTCAGCCGGGGCAGAAGGTTATACTGCTGGAAGATGAAGCCCAGCATCTCGTTGCGCACATCCGCCAGCTCGTCCCGGTTCATCTTGCCCACATCCCGGCCATTGAGCCGGTAGATGCCGTGGGTGGGGACGTCCAGACAGCCGATGATGTTCATGCAGGTGGACTTGCCCGAACCGGACTGGCCCACGATGGCCACGAACTCCCCCTTCTCGATCTTCATCGTGATGTGGTCGGCGGCCTTTACCAGCGTATCGCCCATCTGATAATACTTGCACACCTGCTCAAATTCGATCAGAGCACTCATGGGACACCTCCTTACCAGATACTGTCGCTGTGACTGTCGCTGTAATAGTCATCCGACACAGAGCTGGTGTCGTAGGCCACCGTGTCGTCCTCCTGCAGGCCGCTCTTGATCTCGGTGTAGCTGTCGTCGCTGACGCCGGTCTCGACCTTGACGTAGACATAGCCCTCCGGTGCGTCCATGTCTTCCACCGCATTGGCTGCGCTGGGAGACTTCTTGCTCACCAGCACATAGCCGCCGCGGATAACGGCAGCGTTCGGCACGACGAGGGCGTTGTTGGCCTCGGCCACGACGATCTCAGCGTTGGCGTTCATGCCGGGGCGCAGGCCGTCGGTGTTGTCGATGCGGATGGTGATGGGGTAAGTCGTGGTGCCGCCGCTGGAGCTGCCCTTCATGGACACACGGGTGACTGTGCCGACATAGGTCTTGTCCGCCACAGCGTCAGCGGTGATCTGGACTTTCTGGCCCACGGACAATGCGCCGATCTGCAGCTCATCCACATTGATGACCATCTCCAGATAGCTCAGGTCGTAGATGACGCAGAGGGTGCTGCCGGAGGTCAGGGCGTCGCCCTGCTTGGCGTCCTTCTCAATGATGGTGCCGCTGATGGGCGAGGTGATGGTGTAGTTGGACATATTGTCCTGCTGGTTCTGCATCGAGATCTCGGCGCTGCGCAGGGACTCGGAAGCAGACTGGATGGATTCGGTCAGATCGTCGCCGGTCAGCTCGATGAGGATGTCGCCCTTGGAGACCGCGTCGCCCTCCTGCACATTGATGGCGGAAACGGTGCCGCCGGCCTGTGCGGTCAGGGTGCGCTCTGCCTGATAGGCAAAGGTGGCGGAGGCGATGGAGCTGACGCCGTTGACGCTGGCGGTAGCGGCCTGAGCGGTGGTCAGACCGCCGGCATTGTTGACCCGGATGGTGACGGTGCGCGCCAGCAGGTTGCCGGTGCTCAGCTCGTCGGTGCCGGTGATGGCGGTGATGGTGCCTTTCAGCGTCTCAAAGGTGCCGTCCAGCATCACGTCGGCGCTCTGGCCCACCGAGAAGTTGGCGGCGTCGGCTGCCGGGAACAGCAGGTTCAGCAGCATCTTGGAGCTGTCGCGGATGACCGCCACCTCCTGGCCGCTGGTCACTTGGTCGCCCTTTGCGACCTTGAGACTGCTGACCGTGCCGTCCACCTCTGCGCGGACATACTGGAGGTCTACGGTCTTGTCGTAGCTGCGCTGGGCCTGCTGCAGGGCGATGCTGGCCTTTTCCAGATTGGTGGAGGCGTCCGAGCTGTCGATGGTGTAGAGCACATCGCCCTCTTCCACCTTATCGCCCTCTTCAAAGCCGCCGGTGAGGATCTTGCCGTCCACCAGAGACTTGACGGTATATGTATTGGCCGGGTTCAGCGTGCCGGTGCCGCTCAGGGAGTTGGAGACATCCTGACGGATGGGCGTCGTCTCGGCGTAGGTCACATCGCGGCTGGCAGCTTTATTCCCGCCGCCGCTTATAAGAAAGACAGCGCCCGCTGCCGCCGCGACGACCACCGGCACGAGCCATTTCCAGTTCTTTTTGGCGAATGCAGACGCGCCGGACTTGGCTTCTGCGGTTTCAGCAGCCTCAGCGGACGCATCCTTTTTCTTTTTCCAGATCATGCTTTTCCTCCTATGGTATGCAAAAGGGCAGCGTGACCCTATTGCACGAAAAATCCGTTATTGGTAGTGTATCGCATTTTTCTAAAATACACAAGCGTCCAAATTTCATTTCACCCTTTATTTACAAAATTATTTCCGGTTTTTATGCAAAAAAGACACCCGCAGTGTCCTTTGCAGAACATTGCGGGTGTCTCGGATGATCTTGTCAGGATGCGGCTTCGGCCTCGCTCAGCGGAGCCAGCTTCACATACACCCCGGCAGGGACGCAGGCCGCCCATGCACCTTCCTCGCTCAGCCGGCCGAACTGCTCACAGACATGGTCCGGGCATTGGCTGTCCTGAAACGAGATGGTGCCGTCTTTTACCTGTAAATGAACGACATAGCTGCCCACATCGTACAGGTAATCGTAGTCCTTATCCAGCGGCAGCACCTCGGTGATGCCGTCGCCGAAGTCCACGACTGCTGCCAGCGGTTCCGCCTTGCTGCGCGGACGCAGCAGAAAGACCAGCAGGGCAGCTGCCGTCAGGATGACGGCTGCGAAGAGGAGGTTCGCCTTCCAGCTCAGGCGTTTTGCGCCTTTTGCCGGTCGAGGCTGCTTGCGGGTGCTCATGCGGCGTAGTCGCTGGCAGCGGCACCGGCAATGCGGCCAAAGACGGTGAAGTCAGCAACAGCGTTGCCGCCCAGACGGTTTGCACCGTGGACGCCGCCAGTCACCTCACCTGCTGCGAACAGGCCGGGGATGACCTCGCCCTTCTCGTTCAGCACCTCGGTGTTGGCGTTGATCTTCAGGCCGCCCATGGTGTGATGGACACCGGCGGTGACCTTCACAGCGTAGTAGGGAGCGGTGTTCAGGGGGTTGGCGAAGCTGGTGCGGCCGAAGTCGGGGTCATTCTTGGCCTCAACGTAGCCGTTCCACTTCTCCATGGTCTCTGCGAAGGCAGCGGCATCGACGCCCATAGCCTTGCCCAGCTCCTCGTAGGTAGCGCCGGTGACGGTGTAGCCCTTCTTGATGTAGCCCTGGATGACGCTGGAAGCATCGGCCATGGCCTGATCGACGACCAGCCAGCTGTAGCTGCCGGTCTGGGCGATCTCAGCGGCGGAGACGACGTCGCGGGTGCCGACCTCGTCGATGAAGCGCTTGCCTTCCTCGTTGATGAGGATAGCGCCGTCGCCGCGCAGACCCTCGGTGATGAGGGCAGCGGTGTTGGCCTCAACGGTGGGGTGGATCTGGATCTGGTCCATGTCCACGGTAGCAGCGCCGATGGCCTGTGCCATCTCGATGCCCTGGCCCTGGATGCCGGGGGCGTTGGTGGTCATGAAGCCCTTCAGCTCGGGCTTGTACTTGACGACCATGTCGAGGTTTGCGCCGAAGCCGCCGGTAGCCAGAACGACTGCCTTGGCGTTGACGGTGACGGTCTCACCGGAAGCACCGGTGGCCTTGACGCCCACGGCAGCGCCGTTGGCATCGGTCAGGATCTCCGTTGCGGTGGTGTCCAGCATCATCTTGACGCCGGCCTTCTCGCAGTTCTCCTGCAGCAGGGGGATCATGTAGGAGCCGACGGAAACGGTCTTGCCCTCTGCGTTCACAGGGCGATGGATGCGCTTGACGGATGCACCGCCGAAGCTGGAGACATTGTGCAGGGTGATGCCGTGCTCGTCCAGCCAGTCGATGGCGTCAGCGGAGTTTGCGCACAGGGTCTCGACCAGCTCGGGGTCGTTGATGCCCTTGCCGCCGATCATGGTATCCAGCTCCATCAGCTCGACAGAGTCGAAGTAGCCGGTGGGGTTGGCCTGATAGGCAGCCCACTGCTCGGAGACGGTCTTTGCCAGAGCGGTGATGGTCTCGTTGTCGGCGTACTTCTCGGCAGCAGTCTTCAGGGTCTTCTCGACGCCGGCAGACTCGCCGAACTCGTTCTCGTCCTGATAGACGGTCTTGGCGGCGTTCATGCCGCCGGTAGCGCGGACGGAGTTGCCGCCCACCATGGACTGGCTCTCGAGGACGACGACGCTCTTGCCCTCAGCGGCAGCGGTAATGGCAGCAGTCATGCCTGCGCCGCCCGCACCGACGACGACGACATCTGCGTCAACGGTGGAGTCCTCGGCAGCAGCGTCCTTCTCCACAGCGGTCTTGTAGTCATCGGGGTTCAGGCCGGCAGCGGTCAGGGCAGCTGCAGCAGCCTCCTTGATGGCGGTAGAGGTGAGGGTAGCGCCGGACACGCCGTCCACGGCGATGCTGCCGCTCTCGGCGATCTTGCCGGGCATCTGGGCGATGGCCTCAGAGCCGACGCCCTGGGTCTCGTCCTTGCCCTCGGCGGTGCAGCCGGTGATGGCGCCGTCGGTCAGGGTCAGGGTGACGGAAACGTCGCCGCCGAAGCCCTTGGCTGTGCCGGTGAAGTCACCGGACACACCCGCGTCAGAACTGGTAGAGGCAGACTTTGCACCGCAGCCGTAGCCAAACAGGCTGACCGCGATGACCGCTGCCATAGCCAGTGCAGACACGCTCTTCTTGATCTGAGCTTTCTTCATGTTTTTCCTTTCTTGCTTGCTTCGTGGTTTGTGGTTGCGAACATCTATCAGCATAAAAAGGGGGACTGCCCTTTTACAAGCAGCCCCCTCTGCCGAACTTGGGAAAAGGATTTAGGCGTTGGCCTGTGCAGCAGCGACAGCGCAGGCGACCGTAGCGCCGACCATCGGGTTGTTGCCCATGCCGATGAGGCCCATCATCTCGACGTGTGCCGGAACAGAAGAGGAACCTGCAAACTGAGCATCGCCGTGGACGCGGCCCAGAGAGTCGGTCAGGCCGTAGCTGGCGGGGCCGGCTGCGACGTTATCGGGGTGGAGGGTACGGCCCGTGCCGCCGCCGGAAGCGACGGAGAAGTACTTCTTGCCGTTCTCGATGGCCCACTTCTTATAGGTGCCGGCGACCAGGTGCTGGAAGCGGACGGGGTTGGTGGAGTTGCCGGTGATGGAGCACTGGACGTCCTCCTTCTTCATGATGGCAACGCCCTCCATGACGTCGTTGGCGCCGTAGCACTTGACCGCTGCGCGCTCGCCCTCGGAGAAGGGGATCTCCTTGACGACGGTCAGGGTCTGGGTGGGGATGTCGTACTCGGTCTGCACATAGGTGAAGCCGTTGATGCGGGAGATGATGTAAGCGGCGTCCTTGCCCAGGCCGTTCAGGATGACTCGCAGGGGGGTCTTGCGGACCTTGTTTGCGGTGCGGGCGATGCCGATGGCACCCTCAGCAGCGGCGAAGGACTCGTGGCCTGCCAGGAAAGCGAAGCAGGTGGTGTCCTCGCTCAGCAGACGAGCGCCCAGGTTGCCGTGGCCCAGACCGACCTGACGCTGCTCAGCGACAGAACCGGGGATGGTGAAAGCTTCCAGACCTTCGCCGATGGCGGCTGCGCACTCGGCAGCATCGGTCAGGCCGCGCTTGACGGCGATGGCGGTACCCAGGGTGTAAGCCCAGACAGCGTTATCAAAGCAGATGGGCTGCACACCGCGGACGATCTTGTCGCAGTCGATGCCCTTAGCGAGGAGCATCTCGTTGCAGGCGTCCAGAGATTCGAGGCCGTTGGCCTTCAGGCATGCCTCGATTTTCGGCATGCGGCGATCCATAGATTCAAAAGTTGCCATGAGTTGTTCCTCCTCTCTTATTCCTCACGCGGGTCGATGTACTTGACAGCGCCTGCTTCCTTGCTGAAGCGGCCGTAAGTACCCACGTTCTTCTCGTAAGCCTCGTTGGGGGTCTTGCCGTGACGGATGTCCTCCATCATCTTGCCCAGCTTGACGAACTGATAGCCGATGACCTCGCCGTTGGCATCCACAGCCAGCTTGTTGATGTAGCCCTCGGTCAGCTCCAAATAACGGACGCCCTTCTCCTTGGTGGAGAAGATGGTGCCGGTCATGGAGCGCAGGCCCTTGCCCAGGTCATCCAGACCTGCGCCGATGGGCAGACCGTCCTCAGAGAAAGCGGTCTGGCTGCGGCCGTAGACGATCTGCAGGAACAGCTCGCGCATCGCCACGTTGATGGCGTCGCAGACGAGGTCGGTGTTCAGAGCTTCCAGAATGGTCTTGCCGGGCAGGATCTCGCCTGCCATAGCAGCAGAGTGGGTCATGCCGGAGCAGCCGATGGTCTCCACCAGAGCCTCCTCGATGACGCCGTTCTTGATGTTCAGAGACAGCTTGCAGGTACCCTGCTGAGGTGCGCACCAGCCCACACCATGGGTGTAGCCGCTGATGTCCTTGACCTCATAGGCCTTGACCCATGCGCCCTCTTCGGGGATGGGGGCCGGACCATGCTTAGGACCTTTGGTGATCGGGCACATATTCTGTACTTGCTGCGAATAGGTCATAATCATACTCTCCTTTTGACAAATTGATGCCGTGCGGCAGAAGCTTCTCTCCCCTGCCGCCTTGCATTGACCGGGCCGCGCCGCTCTCTTTTCAGCGCCTCTCCCGGTACTACCACGCACAGTTTTATTATAGAGGACGTTGGCCCAATTTGCAAGTCATTTCTGACAAATTTTTCGCAATCTTTTTGTCATTTTCGTTTTTCTGCGCAGGAGCGCAACTTCTCAATTCGGTTTTTTCTGCGGCTCCCGCTGCACCGGCGTGACGGCCCAGATGCAGGCAAAGCCCGCCGCCGCACCCGCGATGGCGAGGATGTGCCGTCCCTGCTCGAATCCCCAGAAATCAGCGATGCAGGGGAACAAAAGGCTCCCCACGCTCTGGCCCAGCGCCAGAAAGCCGTAGTTCACCCCGGCGTGGGGCAGGCCAAACAGATCGGTGGAGAGGGCGGGCAGCACCGCCGCCAGCGCCGAGTAGCAGAACGTCAGCCCCGCATACACTGCCACGACGGCCCACCCCCGGGCAAACAGGAACGCCGCCGAAAGCCCCAGCGACACGCCGAAGAGGATGAGGTCGGTGGGGCGGCGGCCGATCTTATCGCTGAGCAGGGGCATCAGCAGCCGTCCGGCCGCACTGCCCACGCTGCCCAGCACCACGGCCCAGAGGGCGGCGCTCTCGTCCAGCCCCCGCTCCATCCCAAGCTTCAGGATGATGGGGCTGAACAGCAGCACCGCCGGGGTGGAAAAGCAGACCGCTCCGGCGCAGAGCCAGTACTGCCGCGTGCCAAGCATCTGCCGGGGCGAGAGGTCGAGGGGCGGCGCGGCTTTAGCCTTTCCCTGCCGGCTGGGCTGAGGCTTTTCGGGCGGCGGGTCGGTCAGCAATGCACTGCCCGCGAGGCAGACCGGCAGGGTCAGCGCACCCAGCGCCCAGAACGCGCCCCGGATGCCCTGCACCGGCCCGAAGCCCCGCAGCGCCGTGCGGACAAAGACGGTCAGGAACGCTCCGCTCAACCCCACTGCGCCCCCGATGACGCCGGTGGCGAGGCCCTTCCGGCCCTTGTACCACTTCTGGGCGCAGGACTGGATGGACGGATAGAGGAAGGCCGTGCCGAGCCCCGCCGGGATGCTGAACACCCCGAAAAAAACACTCCCCTTCTCTGCCGGGAGAGCCGCCGCCGCGAAGAATCCGCCGCAGAGCAGGCCCGTCCCCCACAAAGCCGCAAAGCGTGGCCCCTGCTTATCCTGCAGAAAGCCGCCGATGACGCACCCGATGCCGAAAAATGCGATGAGCACCCCGAAGGCATAGCCTGCCCCCTGCTCGCTGAGGCCGTATTCCTCCATGACGGGTCTTTGAAACACGCCCCACGCGGCGGGCAGGCCTGTCAATACCTGGATGGCCGCGCCTGCCGTCAGGATGGCCCAGGGTCTTGTTTTCTGCATTTCGTGCATCACCTCAGAGAATAGTGTGTCCTTTTTGATTGACAAAAAGACGGTATCCTTTATAATTAAAAGCGTATCACAAAAATCATCTCTCCTGTTTCGCTGTCGTGTGCCCTGACCCCGGGGCACTTCCGTTTCCGGTTCAAGTGAGCTTGTGCGTCCCGCACAGGCCTTGCCGACACGCCAGTGGCTCCCCCTCTGGGGGAGCTGTCGCGTCAGCGACTGAGAGGGCTATACAGAAAGAGGACTATCTTATGAAAACTCAGGCCTTAAAAGGTATGCGCGACCTTCTGCCCAACGAGCAGACCCTGCGCGACTACATTCAGGGCAAAATTCTCGAGACTTACCGCGCATCCGGCTTCGAGCGCATCTCCACCCCCATGCTGGAGGATATGGAGAACCTCGACAAGTCCGACGGCGGCGACAACCTGAACCTCATCTTCAAGGTGCTCAAGCGCGGCGACAAGCTCACCGCCGCCCTGAACTCCGGCGACCCGAAAGAGCTCTCCGACATGGGCCTGCGCTATGATCTGACCCTGCCCCTGAGCCGCTTCTACGCCGCCAACAAGGACAAGCTCCCCCACCCCTTCAAGGTCATCCAGACCGACCGCGTCTTCCGCGCCGAGCGCCCCCAGAAGGGCCGTCTGCGCGAGTTCGTCCAGTGCGACATCGACATTCTGGGCGACGAGAGCCCCAACGCCGAGGTCGAGCTCATCGACGTGACCACCCGCGCCCTGCTGGGCATCGGCTTCGACGGCTTCACCGTCAACATCAACGACCGCCGCATCCTCCGCGGGATGCTGGAGAGCATGGGCTTTGCCGCTGACACGCTGGATTCCGTCTGCATCACCTTCGACAAGATGGATAAGGTCGGTGCCGACGGCGTGAAGGCCGAGCTTCTCGAGAAGCAGCTACCCGAGAGCGCGGTCAACGCACTGGCCGACTTCATCGCCGCCGGCGAGGTGACGCTGGACGCTGTGGCCGCCCGCTGCGCAGACCCCGCCATCGCCGACGACCTCAAGTACGTCCTCGCTGCCGCCAACGCCATGGCCGCAGGCCGCTATCAGGTTGCCTACTGCCCCAGCCTCGTGCGCGGTCAGGGCTACTACACCGGCATGGTGTTTGAGATCACCTGCCCGCAGTTCAGCGGCGCAGTCGCCGGCGGCGGCCGCTATGACAACATGGTGGGCAAGTTCCTCGGCACGCAGGTGCCGGCAGTCGGCTTCTCCATCGGCTTCGAGCGCGTCTGCGGCATCCTGCTGGAGCAGGGCTATCAGATCCCCGGCGCAAAGCAGAAGATCGCACTGCTCTACGGCAAGGACGCCGACTTCACCGCCGTCCTGAGCAGGGCCGCTGCCCTGCGCGATGCCTACAACGTCACCGTCCTGCCTCAGGGCAAGAAGCTCGGCAAGCAGCTGGGCCAGCTGGAAGCAGCAGGCTTTGCCGGTGCCGCCTTCATGGACAAGGACGAGGTAAAGGTCTTTGCCGCTCAGTAAGGGCTGAACAAACCAAAAGCACTGCACTCCCCCAAAAGCGGGCGGGTGCAGTGCTTTTTTGCGTTTATGGCTGCCGGGTCAGCCGGTTTTTTTGGCGTTGGGGTACACCCGCTCCATCCGGGCGTTATCAAAGTGCTCGTCGAGGAAGACGTCCAGCCGGTTCGCCGGGGCGAGGCCGCTGGTGCGGGCGTCGTACCGGGCCAGCGCCAGTGCCGAAAGCCCCATGTTCACGGCCATGAACACCGTCAGCACCACGGTCATCCAGGGCAGGATGTGCTTTTTCAGGTTTGCCATCAGCTTTGCGACGAGGGGGTAGCCGTACCGGATCCAGACCACTGCCGCGATGCCCCAGAAGAAGCAGTAGAGCAGGTTGACACGGCCTCCCAGATTGAACTTGAAGCCGCTGTAGTCCCAGAAGATGACGCCGAACAGCAGCTCACCCACGGCGCTGCAGATATACTCATACGCGCCGCCCATCACGAAGCCGAACAGGAAGATGGAGCGGTCGCTCCGCTCCTCGCTGCCCCGCAGCAGGACCGCCGCCATGACCAGCGCCAGACCCCACACCACGCTGAAGGGTCCCCACACGAGGCTCGAGCGGCTCATCCAGACGCCCGCCGTCACCCGGCAGAACAGCGTCTCCACCACGTCGCCGAGGAAAGCCCCGATGACGAAGAGCCAGACGAGGTCGCCGAAACTCAGGGCCTTTTCTTTCTGAGCAGTCGGCTCGGGCCGGACGATGGTCGGGTAAGCCCGCTGGATACGCTTTTCCACATGGGCGATGAGCCGCTGGCGCAGCTTGTCCGAGTGCTTTTCCAGCTCGAGGTTGAGCTGTTCCAGCCTCAGATGGCTGGCGGCGTACCGGTTGACGGCCAGCGCTGCGCCCAGCTGGTCGAGGACGGCCAGCGTCATCGCCGCCCAGACGCCGATATGCAGCAGCCAGCCCGGAAGGATGGCGCAGAGCCGCAGCAGCAGGACGTTGCCCCACAGCACACTTGCCATGCCCAGCAGGCCCCAGAGCACCGAGTACTGCAGGCACACGTAGCCGTCCAGATTGAACTTTTTATCCGAGTAGTCCCACCAGCGGCGGCGGTGCATCCTCTCGAGCAGCTTGGCCGTCACCCACTCCACCACGGTGGCGTTGGCCGCACAGCCGAGGAAGAGGGCCACCGGCGTCGAGCGCAGGTCGGCAAAGCCCACCGCCATCAGCACAGCCGCCGTGCCGTAGACGAAGCAGAACGGGCCGGACGCCACGCCGCGGTTGACGAAAGCGCGGCCCTTGATGGTCGCCACTACCGTCTCGGCTACCCAGCCGAGGAACGAGTAGACCAGATAGAGGACGCAGAGGGTATAAAAATTCAGCTCCATTGCCTGTTTCCTTTCCCATATAAACGGTTATAGGGCTATTGTATGCAGTTTTGGCCGCGTCAGCGCTGACGGAGAGGTCGGACTGCAGAGAACTTTCTCTGAGACCCGCGCGTTATCTGATAAAGTGACATTTTTCACGCGCAGCATCGTCCAAAACCCCACTTTCTCAAGGTGATAAAGTGAGGCTTACTGATAAAGTGGGTCACTTTGTCAATCAGGGTCACTTTCTCAAATTGATAAAGTGACGTTTAATCATTATAGTACGTTATTTTTTGGTCACTTCATCACATAATCTACCTCAGTAGAGCGTATCACTTCATCAGCCCCATCGTCCAGGCCCGGACCAGCAGGCCCAGCAGGACGACAGCCAGCAGCACCACGGTGAGAGCGCGGCTCTGGGTGCGCTGACGCTTCTTGCGGCGGGCCGTGGTCTGCATATTCTGGCGGCTGCGGCTGTTCCGGCCGGAAGCGTTCCGGCTTCGGCCGGATGTCCCCTTCGAGGTCGTGCGGCTTCCGCCGCTCTGGCGCTTGCGGGAGGTGCTGCCGCTTTTCTGGGACTTCTGACGGCGGGGCGCTTCGTCCTCAGCCTTCTTCTGAGGCTCGATGGTCTCCGACGCGCCGCAGCGGGACAGAAAATCCTCCGCCATCCGGTAATACTTTTCGAGGTCGCCGGTGGTCAGGGCCGTTCCCTCATAGCCCGCTTCCAGCTCCTCCACGGCCTCGTTGAACCGGATCGCCGCCTGTGCGGCTGCGGTCCTGTCGGAGGCGTGGGCGGCCTCGTTGCGGGCCATCCGCACGGCGTTGCAGGCGCGGCGGGCCGCTGCCGGGTGGGGCGTACTGCCCAGCAGGTCGAGGGGCCGGGCGGCGTCCTTTTCCGGGTCCAGCAGGACACGCATACAGAGGGTGGTATCCAGCTGCTGCCAGCCGGTGCGGCCATTCAGCTCCGGCAGGCGCTCGTAGTAGTCGGGGCTCTCCTTCTGGCGCTGGGCCAGATGCTTCATCAGGGCGTCCACGCTGTGAGCGCCGGGCTTTTCCTCCCAGTGCCAGCGCAGCAGCTTCCGGCTGATGTCGTCGCAGGCCGCTTTGATCTCGAACGCGGCCTGCAGATATTCTTCTGACATAACAATTCTCCTAGTTTTCAGCTTCCTCTAAAAGCCTCTCCCTTTGGGAGAGGTGTCACCGCAGGTGACGGAGAGGGCAAGCCAGTCAGGGCAGAGTCACCAGCACTGCGACAAGCAGCCCCTCGGTCAAGGCGATGCTATCGCTGCGCCTAAACCTCCCGGCAAACATCCTTGCCCTCTCAGGCGCTCCGCGCCAGCTCTCCCAAAGGGAGAGCCTTTTCGCAAGCAAAACAGCGGAGGAAGCCTCTGCCTCCTCCGCCGTACATCCTATTTTACATCATGAACTGAGAATACACGAAGCCGCACAGGGCGATGCCCGCACACACGATGGCGGTGATGGGCGGCACCCAGCGGATGAGCGTCTCAGCGATGCTGTCGCGGGGGTCTTCCTCTTCGCAGTCGTCCTCCTCGTCCAGCGGCTTTGCCTGCAGGCGGGACGGCGCGGCGGCGGGAGTCGAGGGTACCACACGGGTGCCGTACTTCTCCACCTCTTCGTCCGGCGCAAAGGACCTGGCCGGGCGCACCGGCTCCGGCTGGCGGGGCAGGACGCGGGTCGCCTCCTGCTCCGGGGCGCGGGTCACCACGCGGGTCGCCTCCATCTCAGCGGCAGGCGCATAGCCGGGCGCAGGCTCCGCCGCCCGGGGTGGGATGATACGGGTGGCTTCCTCCTGCGCTGCACCCACGATACGGGTAGGCTCCTCAGCAGGCGCAGCCGGGCGTACCGGCTGGGCCGCAGGCTGCGGCTCGGGCTGGCGCACCGGGGCTTCCGGCTGCAGCAGGGTGTTCAGCGCGTTCTGCAAAAGGATGCGGTCGCTGCCGCACTCGGAGCAGTAGACGGTGTCCTCTTCCTTCGGGTGGAAGGCACCGCAGGCGCAGTACCAGCCGTTCTCGAAGACCTGGGGCATGAACTTCATGCCGGTGCGGTTCATCCGGGCTTCGAGGGCCTTCTGCATCTCGACGCTCAGGCGGCGGGGGGCCGGCAGGCGCACCCGCTTGATGCTCTCGAGGTGGACGACCTTCCTGCCGCTGTAGACATTGCGCAGGGTGACGTCCACGCTGGTGATGGCCTTCTGGGTGACGAAGACGGCATCGTCCATGCCGAAGCTCTCGCCGGGCTTTGCGGTAAGGTCACGGTACTCAAACTCGTCCTCACAGAGGATGACGCCGTCCACGCCCTTGCACTTGAAGTGGATCTCCAGTGCCGTCAGGGTCACGCGGGAAATGTTCTTAAAGGTCAGACAGACCGCGTGTTCGCCGCTGACTTCGCCCTTGAGCAGCTCCACGCAGACGAACTGCACCGGGCTGCCCGGGGTGTAATAGTTGGCCCGTGTCCGCGCGACCGGTTCAAAATTTTCCTCCACAACACTCTCCCCTTTCTCTTGGTTTACTGGTTGGCTTCGCCTTCGTCCGGCGTTTCGGGGGCCGGGGCTTCCTGCGGGGCGGCATCCACTGCCTCTGCAGGTTCGGCAGGCTCCGCAGCCTCTGCAGTCTCGGCCTGCTCCACAGGCTGGACAGCGGGCTGAGCCTCGGCGGGCTTTGCATCGGGGTCCTCACGCGGGGGCAGGGTCTCGCCTGCCATCACGGCGTTGAACTCCTTCTCGTTCAGCTTCTCGCGCTCCATCAGGGCCTGTGCCAGCGCATGGAGCTGGTCGATATGCTCCGTCAGGGTGCGGCGGCAGGTCTCGTAGGCCTCGTCGATGATGTCCCGCATCTCGCTGTCGATCTCAGCAGCGGTGGTCTCGCTGTAGCCCTTGCCCTGACCGAGGTCGCGGCCCAGGAAGGTCTCCTCCTGAGAGGTGCCGTAGACCACAGGGCCAAGGCGCTCGGAGAAGCCGTACTTGGTGATCATCTGGCGGGCGATGTTCGTCGCCTGCTGCAGGTCGTTGGACGCACCGGTGGAGATGTCGTCCAGGATAAGCTGCTCGGCTACGCGGCCGCCCAGACTGGACACGATGTCCTCGAACATCTCGCCCTTGGTGACGTAGCTGCGGTCTTTCTCGGGCAGATACATGGTGTAGCCGCCGGCCTGACCGCGGGGGATGATGGTGATCTCATGCACACGGGGGTGGTGCTTGCAGTAGAAGCCCGCCACAGCGTGGCCCGCCTCGTGGTAGGCGGTGAGCTTTTTCTCTTCGGGGGTGACGACCCGGCTCTTCTTCTCGGGGCCGGCCATGACCTTCATGGAAGCCTCTTCGATGTCCTCCATCGTAATGGCCTTGCGGCTGCGGCGGGCGGCCAGCAGAGCGGCCTCGTTGACGAGGTTCTCGAGGTCAGCGCCCGCAAAGCCTGCGGTGCGCTGTGCGATGACCTTGAGGGAGACATCCGGGGCGAGGGGCTTGTTCTTGGTGTGGACCTTCAGGATCTCCTCGCGGCCCTTGACGTCGGGCAGGCCGACGTAGACCTGACGGTCGAAGCGGCCCGGGCGGAGCAGGGCCTTATCGAGGATGTCGGCACGGTTGGTGGCCGCCATGACAATGACGCCGTCGTTGGCCTCGAAGCCGTCCATCTCGACCAGCAGCTGGTTCAGGGTCTGCTCGCGCTCGTCGTGACCGCCGCCGAGACCGGCACCGCGCTGACGGCCCACAGCATCGATCTCATCAATGAAGATGATGCAGGGCATGGTCTTTTTTGCCTTGTCGAAGAGGTCGCGCACACGGGATGCGCCGACGCCGACGTACATCTCGACGAAGTCAGAGCCGGAGATGGAGTAGAACGGCACACCGGCCTCACCGGCGCAGGCGCGGGCCAGCAGGGTCTTGCCGGTACCCGGAGGGCCGACGAGCAGCACGCCGTGCGGGATGCGTGCGCCCAGAGAGTTGAACTTGTCGGGACTCTTGAGGAACTCCACGACCTCCTTCAGCTCTTCCTTCTCTTCGTCTTCACCGGCCACATCGGCAAAGGTGGCGGTCTTCTTGTTCTCGTGCTCGTCCTTGACCTTGGCTTTGCCGACATTCATGATGCCGCCGCCACCGCCGACACCGCCCCGCATCATCGAGAACAGCAAAAAGCCGGTACAGCCCAGCATCCCCAGATAGAAGATGATCTCCATCCAGGGGATGGTCTCCTTGAGAGAGGTGTAGTCGTAGGTCATGGGCGCGTCGGGGTTCGCCGCGTCGTAGGACTCGATATACTTGTCCACGTTCTCAATGAAAACGTAGGCATAGGGCAGTTTATAGCGGACGGTGACGGTGCCGTCGTCCTCCTGCACTGCGCCGGTGGACTCCGACGAGGAGGAGAACATCCCGCTCAGCAGACCGCCGGTAGACTGCACCGTGCTCTGGGTGGAGGAGACGTCCGGCAGGGGCAGGTCGCCTTCCTTCAGGTTCAGGGTGATGACGCTGGTGTTGCGGTCCAGCGTGAAGGACGTGACCTGATTGTGCTCAAAGTAATGGACGACGGTGGAGTAGCTCATGGTCGAGCCGCCGGTGCTGCCCGACCCGCTGCCCGTCACCGACCAGACCATCAGCACGGCGGCCAGCGCCAGTGCGAGGATGAGCGGATTGATACGAGGTCTCTTCGATTGCAAAAGGATCAACTCCAGTTCTGGTTTTATTTCTTACTTTTCGTAGACGCTGGGTTTGAGTACGCCGATGTAGGGCAGGTTGCGGTACTTCTCGTCGTAGTCGAGGCCGTAGCCCACCACGAACTCGTCCGGCACCGCGAAGCCCTCGTAGTCCGGGGCGATGTCGGCCTTGCGGCGGCTGGGCTTGTCGAGGATGGTGCAGATCTTCACCGAGTTCGGGTTGCGCATCTTGAGCATCGGCACGAGGTTCGACAGGGTGATGCCGGTGTCGAGGATGTCCTCCACGATGAGCACATCCTTGCCGGAGAGGTCGCCGTCCAGGTCCTTGATGATCTTGACGAGGCCGGTGCTGGTGGTGTTGCCGCCGCCGTAGCTGGACACCACCATGAAGTCGATGCTGCACGGGATGCTCACGGCGCGCATCAGGTCGGCCATAAAGACCACCGAGCCCTTGAGGATGGAGACGAGGACGAGGTTTTTGCCCTCATAGTCTTTGCTGATCTGAGCGCCCAGCTCAGCCACCTTCGCTTTCAGCTCCTCTTCCGAAACGAGGACCTTCAAAATATCGTCATGCATGCTCATGATTCGATTCCTCCAAAATTTTCTAGTTCCACCTGCAGCAGCTGCCCGGTGTCCGGCCCGGGGGCCAGCCCATCGGCAAAGCCCTCTCCGCAGACCCACAGCACCTGTCTGCCTGCCGCCAGCAGCGGCAGCATGTCCCGTTCCCGGGGCGGGATGCCCGCCTCGTTCATCCATTTGCGCAGCTCCCGGTCTACCCCCCGCCCGGACGGACGGAAGCGGTCGCCGGGCTGACGGCAGCGCAGCCGCAGAACAGGACATATCGAGTTTATTTTAGCATAATCTGCCTGATTTTTTAAGTCTTTTTTATGAACACCCTGTGTTTTTTCTTCAAAACAGGCCGAGACCACCCGGATATGCAGGGTTCTGCCGCCGGGCAGCGGATAATCGCCGCCCTCCGGCAGGGATACTTCAAATTTCGGACCATCCGCTTTTTCGCCCTGCCGGCGGGTGTTTTTATCGGCTTCCTCCCGCCAGAGCACGCCGTCCCGGGCGCAGAAGCGGACGGCGTCGGTGAGCTGCACCGCGCCGCTGCCCTTTTCCACAAGGTCGGCCAGCAGGCGGATATATTTTTCCTCCGCGTCCCGCACCGGCTCCACAAGGCTGTGGAGGGCCATGTCGAGGATGAGCGGGTCGGCCTGCCGCAAAGGCTCTGACAGCCACACGGGCTGGCCGCTGCGCAGGGCGTATCCCGCCCCGCCGGGCAGGCTTTCTGCGTCCGCTGCCCGGGCCGAAGCCAGCAGCGCATCCGCCTGCCGGGCGAAGTATTCGTCCGCCTTGGCGGCTTTCTCACAAAAGCGGGCCAGATTGCGCTCGGCGGCGCTGTTGACCCCGCAGAGGGCGGGCAGTGCGCCGTGGCGCAGACGATTGCGGGCGTAGTCGTCGGCGTCGTTGGTCTCGTCGGTGACCCAGCGTTCGCCGCAGGCGCGGCAGACGGCCTCGGTGTCGGCCCTCGTCAGGCAGAGCAGAGGCCGCAGATAGCCCGGGCGGCTGGGCCGGATGCCCGCCGCGCCGTGGAGGCCGGTGCCTCTGGCCAGCCGGAACAGCAGCGTCTCGGCCTGGTCACTCCCAGTATGGGCAGTTGCGACGGCATCTATCCCGTCGGCCAGCACCCGCTCAAAGCAGGCATACCGCAGGCGGCGCGCCCAGTCCTCCCCCGCCCGGGGCTTTCCTGCCTCGGCTTCCAGCTCAGCGGCATGGAACACCCGCAGCGGCAGGCCCAGCCGGGCGCAGACCTCCCGGACGAAGGCTTCGTCCCGGTCCGCCGTCTCCCCCCGCAGGCCGTGGTTGACGTGGCAGACCGTGAGGGCGATGCCCCTTTCCCCGGCCAGCGGGCGGATGAGGCAGAGCAGGGCCATGCTGTCGGCCCCGCCCGAAACAGCCAGCGCGAGATGCTTTTTGCCGTCCAGCAGCTTTTCCCGGGCGCAGAAGCCGCGCACCGTCTGTAAGATCTCTTCGTAGTTCATCAGCGTTTGAAGTCCACATCCATAAAGCGGGTGTGGGCGCCGTCCCAGCCCAGCGGCACCGTGCTGGTCTCGCCGTGACGGTTCTTTGCCACGATGCACTCGGCGGTGTCGGCGTCCACCTCCGCGCCGTCGGGGTTCTGGCTGGCGTAGTAGGAGTCGCGGTAGAGGAAGAGGACGCAGTCGGCGTCCTGCTCGATGGAGCCGGAGTCGCGCAGGTCCGACAGCTGGGGGCGGTGGCTGGAGTTGTTGCCCTGCTTTTCCACCGCACGGGACAGCTGGCTCAGAGCGATGATGGGCACGTTCATCTCTTTGGCCATGATCTTGAGGTTTCGGGTGATGGAGCTGATCTCCTGCACGCGGTTCTCGCTGCGCTGGCCGCTGGTCATCAGCTGTAAATAGTCGATGACGATGAGGCCCACGTTGGGGCGGGCGGGGTCCTGATTGACCCGGCGGATCTTCGCCTTCATCTCGGTGATGGTGATGCCCGAGGTGTCGTCCATATAAATCGGTGCGTCGTGGAGCTTTTCGGTGGCGAGGGCCAGATACTCCCAGTCCTCGGCCCGGAGCGCACCGGTGCGGAACGCCTGACTGTCGATGCCCGCTTCAGCGGAGAGGATGCGGTTGGTCAGCTGCTCCTTCGTCATTTCGAGGCTGAAGATGGCCACCGGCACCTTCTGCTGCATGGCCACGCGGGTAGCGATGTTCAGCGCGAAGCTGGTCTTGCCCATACCGGGGCGGGCAGCGAGGATGATGAGGTCGCCGCGGCCAAGGCCGGTGAGGACGGTGTCCAGCAGCCGGAAGCCGGTGGGGATGCCCTTATACTTGTCGGCGTCGGGGCCGCTGATCTTTTGCAGATTTGTCAGCGTCTCCACCATGCTGGAAGAAAGGGGCGTCAGGGCGCTGGAATCGCGGCCGGAGCGGATCTCATAGATGCGCTGCTCGGCGTTTTCCAGCAGCAGGTCGGCGTCGGGCTCGTCGCCCGCGTCCTGCAAAATGTCCTTTGCGACACCCATCAGCTGGCGCACCAGATACTTTTCCTGCACGATCTGGGCATACGCCTTGACGTTGGAGATGCTGGGGACCGTCTCGGCGAGGCCGGTCAGGTAGACTTTCGCCTCGTCGGCGCTGGGGAACACGCCGTCCGAGATGACGGCGTCCAGCAGGGTGACGAAGTCGATGGTCTGGTCGCTGGTAAAGAGGCGGAGCATCTCGGAGTAGATCTGAGCGTTCTGCCGGGTGTAGAACATCTCGGGCCGGATGATCTCGACGAGGTCGGTCAGGGTCTCGGGTTTCAGCAGCACCGCGCCCAGCACGCTCTGCTCTGCCTGCATATTGTAGGGCAGGTTGATGCCCACGCTCTCGAGGTTGAGTTCGTTATAATGTCGTTCGTTCGGCATGGTCGTTATCCTTCTGCTTTATTTATATAAATGCCGTAAAGCCAAAAAGCGCCCCCTGCCGAGAGGGGGCGCAGATAGCGGTCAAATCAGGCCTGCTCCACTTCTACCTGGACCTTGAAGGAAGCCACGACACCGACATGGAGGCGGACTTTGCCGTTGAAGACGCCCGCGTCCTTGATGTCCTTGGTCTCCAGCTCGATCTTCTTCTTGTCGATGGGAGAACCGGCCAGCTGGGCCAGAGCCTCAGCGACTTCCTTGCCGGTGACCTTGCCGTGCAGACGGCCGGAGGCACCGCCCTTGGCCTTGATGACCACGGTCTTGCCCTCGAGCTTCGCGGCCACAGCCTGAGCGGCAGCCACGTTCTCAGCCTCGTGGAAGTCGGCAGCGGCCTCCTTGCCCCGGGCGATATTCACCGCGCTGGCGTCGGCCACAGCGGCCAGCTTGCGCGGGAATAGAAAGTTGCGGGCGTAGCCGTCGGAGACCTCGTGGATCTCGTCCTTTTTGCCGATGCCCTTGACGTCCTGCTTCAGAATCACTTTCATGATAGTATCCCTCACTTCTCACCGGAAAACCGGTGGATTTCTATGGTTAGTATACAGCAATCGGGCTGTTACGTCAACGCCTGAGCTCCTCTGTCAGCGTCCTTGCCCTCTCAGTCTCGCTTCGCTCGCCAGCTCCCCCAAAGGGGGAGCCACTGGCGTGTCGGTCAGACTTCCACTGGACGAGCAAAGCACGATGTCTCGGAAACAGTAGTGCTCCGCTGTCTAGGCCAGCGACAGCTTTACAAGGTGCGCTTGTCCAGAAGCGCCTGACCTCTGTAGCAAGGCCCGCCCTTTTGCGCCATGTCGGACCTCAGGCGTCCAGCGCAAAGTGGCCCGGCCTGCCAATGGCTCCCCTTTTAAGGGGAGCTGTCGCGTCAGCGACTGAGAGGTCCTTCCGAGCGAGCGCTCTGTGAAGAAGCTATTACGCCAGCTCCCTGCCCACGACGTCCAGCGCCGCCTCGATGACCTTATCCATGTCGTAGTACTTGTACTCGCCCAGACGTCCGCCGAAGATGACCCCCGGCTCGGCGTCGGCCAGCTTCTTGTACTCGGCGTAGAGTGCGCCGTTCTTCTCGTCGTTCACCGGGTAGTAGGGTTCATCGCCGGGCTTCCACTCGGCGCTGTACTCGCGGCTGATGACGGTCTTGGGCTGGGTGCCGAACTCAAAGTGCTTGTGCTCGATGATGCGGGTGTAGGGCGTCTCGGCGTCGGTGTAGTTGACGACGGCGTTGCCCTGATAGTTGTCGGTGTCCAGCGTCTCGGTCTCAAAGCGGACGCTGCGGTACTGCAATGCGCCCAGCTTGTAGCCGAAGTAGGCGTCCACCGGGCCGGTGTAGACGACCCTGTCGGCCAGCTTGTCCAGCTCTGCCTTCTCGGCCAGATAGTCCACGCCCAGGCGCACTTCCACGCCGTCCAGCATCTTCTCCACCATGGCGGTATAGCCGCCGCCCGGGATGCCCTGATACAGGGCGTTGAAGTAGTTGTCGTCGTAGGTAAAACGGACGGGCAGGCGCTTGATGATGAAAGCGGGCAGCTCGGTGCAGGGGCGGCCCCACTGCTTGCCGGTGTAGCCCTTGATGAGCTTTTCGTAGATGTCGGTGCCGACCAGGCTGATGGCCTGCTCCTCGAGGTTCTTCGGCTCCGTGATGCCGGCCTCGGCGCGCTGGGCCTCGATCTTCGCCTTCGCCTCGGCGGGGGTCACGACGCCCCACATCCTGTTGAAGGTGTTCATATTGAAGGGCAGGTTGTAGATCTCGCCGTGATAGTTGGCGACAGGGCTGTTGGTGTAGCGGTTGAACTCCGCGAACTGGTTGACGTACTGCCACACAGCCTTGTTGTTGGTGTGGAAGATGTGGGCGCCGTAGCGGTGGACGTTGATGCCCTCCACCTCTTCGGTGTAGATGTTGCCTGCGATATGAGCGCGCTTGTCGATGACGAGGCAGCGCTTGCCGGCCTTCTTGGCCTCATGGGCAAATACTGCGCCGTACAGGCCGGCGCCAACGATAAGATAATCGTACTGTTTCATTACTGTTTATCCTTTTTCTTCTGTTCGGATTCCGACTCGAGGCCGCTCTTTTTCTGGGCCTCCCGGTACTGGTCGATGGCCGTCTGGATGCGGCTGCGGACTGCCTCCGGGGTGATATGCTTGAGCTGGGCCGCTGCCATGGTCTGATGACCGCCGCCGCCCAGAGACTCCATGATGACCTGCACATTCACCGCGCCGAGGCTGCGGGCCGAGATGTTGACGCCGCCGCCCACCTGCACGGCCACGAAGCTGGCCTCCACGTTCTGGATGGTCAGCAGGTCGTTGGCCGCCTGAGCGATGGCCACCCGGGCCTCGGGGGCCACCTCGCCGCTGACGGTGATGGCGCAGCCCCGGTACATCTGGGCTTCCGATACCAGCGTGGCCTTGGTGGTGTACTCCACCATGCTCACGTCAAAGAGCTGACGCACGTGCTCCGTCTCCGCGCCGTAGCGGCGGAGGGCCGCAGCGGCCTCGAAGGTGCGCACGCCGGTGTGGAGGGTGAAGTCACGGGTGTCCAGCATGATGCCGGAGAGCAGTCCCTCGGCCTCGATGCGGTTGGGCTTGTCGTCCCGGTCGCCCACATACTGCAGGAACTCCGTGACCAGCTCACTGGCCGAGGATGCATAGGGCTCGTGGCAGACGAGGTCGGCCTTCTCGATGAAGCCGACGCCCTTGCGGTGGTGGTCGATGACGGCCACCTTGCCGCATTTTTCCAGTATCTCGCGGCTCTCCACCAGACCCAGCTGGTATGTATCCACGACGATACAGAGCGTTCTCTGGGAAATGATGGGCAGAGCTCCCTTGGGGTCGATGAAGTCGTCCTCCTGCCCTGCCGCGATGAGGGCGTTGATGAGGCTGCCCGCCAAAGTGGCGTCACGGCGCACCGCGATGACCGCCGGCACATCGCAGATCTTGCAGATGCGCAGCACGCCCTCGGCAGAGCCGATGGCGTCCAGATCGCTCATCCGGTGGCCCATGATGACCACATGGTCCGCCTCCTTGATGAGCTTGACCAGCTGGTCGGCCACGATGCGGCTGCGCACCTTGCTGCGCTTTTCCACGCCGTGGCTGACGCCGCCGTAGAAGGTAAAGCCGTCCGGGGTCATCTCGGCGGCCTGGTCGCCGCCGCGCCCCTGCGCCATATCCAGCGCCTGAACGGCCATGTCCTGAGCCTCCCGCAGGGCCTTGGCCCCGCGTCCGATGCCGATGGAGATGGAGAGGTTCACGCTGGGGTCGAGGGCACGGATCTTGTCCAGCACGTCGTAGCCGCGCTTGGCGAACTGCTCCAGCTGGCGCTCTTCCACCACAGCGATGTAGCGGCCGCTGGCCACCCGGCGCAGAAAGCCCGTGCCGCGGCCTATCATATCTTCCAGCACCCGGTTGATGCCCTCCAGCAGGCGGGCGCGCTCGCTGTCCAGCATATCGCTGAACACGTCGTCGTAGCCGTCCACGAGGAAGACCAGATAGCCCGGGCGGCTGGCCTTATATTCGGCCTCCACTTTGCGGAGGGCCGTTTCCTCATTCAGGACAAGAAGGGTCATGCTCTCGGCCTCGCCGGGGACGGTGGAGCTGTGAGCGCTCCACACGCCGTCGGCCAGATTGAGCAGCTGGCCGCTGACCTTGCGTGCCTCCTGCAGGTCGAGGCCGGGCAGCACTTTCTGCACCCGGGGGACCAGAAGGGCTTCGCCCTTCATCAGACGGGTGCGGAACTCGGTGTTGTACCACAGCACCGTCTCCCCCGAAAGGAGGGCGGCGGGCTGGCTCAGCGGCTCGAGGCTGAACTGCGTCTTCGATTTTTCGAAGCTGCCGCCGCAGACCCAGCGGGCCACCCAGCTGCGCACCCGGTAGCGGAACACTCCGAACAGGGCGAACCACAGCACCGCCAGCACCACCAGCACAGGCCAGATGGCCGGGCGCTGCACCAGAAGCACCAGCACCAGCAGGGCGCAGAGCACCGCCAGCGCAGCGGTCAGCATTTCAAGAGTCCATCTTGGTTTTTGTTTCATGAAGTGTTATGCCTCCTGCGGGCAGACTCAGACCTCCATCAGGATGGGGAGGATCATGGGGCTGCGCTTGGTGCGGCGGTAGATATAGCTGCTCAGGGCCTCGCGCACCCGGGTCTTGACGCTGTTCCAGTCGCGGACGTGCTCGTCCACGCAGCGGTCAAGAGCCGTCTCCACGATGCTCTGGGCGCCGTCCATCAGGCTCTCGTTCTCCCGCACATAGACGAAGCCGCGGCTCACGAGGTCGGGGCCGGCCAGAACTTTGCCGGTCTTGCTGTCCACGGTGGCCACGATGATGACGAGGCCGTCCTCAGACAGATGCTTGCGGTCCCGCAGGACGACGTTGCCCACATCGCCCACGCCGAGGCCGTCCACCATGACAGCGCCCGCCGTCACCGGCTCGCCCAGCTTCATCTCGTCCTGACTGAGGATGATGTTGGAGCCGTTCTCGGCAATGAGGATGTTGCTGGTGGGGATGCCGAGGCTTGCCGCCGTGATGGCGTGCTTTTTCAGCTGCTTGTATTCGCCGTGGACGGGCAGGAAATACTTGGGTCTGGTCAGGGTGAGCATCAGCTTCTGCTCTTCCTGACAGGCGTGGCCGGAGACGTGGACGTCGTACATCCCCTCATAGATGACCTCTGCGCCCAGCAGGAGCAGACCGTTGACGATCTTGGTCACGCTCTTCTCGTTGCCGGGGATGGGCTTGGCCGAGATGATGATGAAGTCGCCGGGGCCGACGCGCACCTGACGGTGGCTGCAGGAAGCCATCCGGCTCAGGGCGCTCAGAGGCTCGCCCTGACTGCCGGTGGTCACCAGCACCACCTGCTCCGGCGGATACTGGTTTATCTCATCGATGCTGATGAGGGTGCCTTCCGGGATGTGCATATAGCCCAGCTCCTGAGCCATGGCGGTATTGTTGACCATGCTGCGGCCGCTGAAGGCCACCTTGCGGCCATCCTCCACAGCGAGGTCGATGATCTGTTGGACGCGGTAGATGTTGGACGCGAAGGTCGCAATGATGATGCGCTTGTTCTGCGCCCGGGCAAACAGGCTGCGGACACCGTCGGCCACCTTCTGCTCGGTGGCGGTGAAGCCGGGACGCTCCGCGTTGGTGGAGTCGCTCAGCAGAGCCAGCACCCCCTTCTGGCCGTACTCAGACAGAGTGGCAAGGTCGGTGGGGCCGCAGGCCAGCGGGGTGTAGTCGATCTTGAAGTCGCCGGTCTGGATGATGGTGCCGGCCGGGCTGTCGATGGCGAAAGCTACCGCGTCCGGGATGGAGTGGTTCACATGGATGGGCTCCACGGTGAAGCAGCCCAGCTTGAGCTTCTGGCGGGGGGTGATCTCCACGAATTTGGTCTTGCCTGCAAGGCCGAACTCCTCCAGCTTATTGCGGATGAGGCCGCAGGTCAGGCGGGTGCCGTAGATGGGCAGATCGAGCTTCTGCAGCAGATAGGGGATGCTGCCGATGTGGTCCTCATGGCCGTGGGTGATGAGCAGGCCCTTGATCTTATCCTTATTCTGCACCACAAAGGTGAAGTCGGGGATGACCATATCGACGCCGAACATATCGTTATCCGGGAAGACGAGGCCGCAGTCCACGATGATCATATCGCCGCAGCACTCATAGACCGTCATGTTCTTGCCCACTTCGCCGAGGCCGCCTAGCGGATAGATATGGATGGGCGTTGCAGCCTCTTTGGGCTGCTGGGGGCGGCGGGGCCGGCGGGTGTAGTGGGGGCGGCGGGAAGTGCGGGGGCGCTTTTCGCCGGACGCATTGGCCGCAGCGGGAGCGTGGTTCTGTTCTTTTGTCTGTGCCATCAAAAACCTCCAAAAATTCAATCAGCAAAGCACAGGTCTGCCCCGGAAGACAGCCTGCCCTGCATTAAGGGAAGCATAAAAACGCATCTGCTTCCGTCGGATGCATCGTATAGAAATCATTTTATCAGCGTTGTTTTTATGCCACGCTGTTGGTTCTGCAGGAAGCCTTTTGCCCGTCCAGTCCATCTGTTCGATGCGACCGCGGCGCTTCGGCAGGAACGCTGTGAGCGCACCCACGGCACGCCCCTATACGCATTTCGTTGCAACAAGTATAGTATTTCTCGCCTCTTTTGTCAATTCCAAGCTTGGGCCGGGCGGTGGCAAATTATGCCCTGCCCCTTGACAGACGGGCCAAAATGGCTCTAAATAATAGGTACTACAAACATGATGCAGGAGAGACGCATGAAACAGGTCGAAGTTTACACCGACGGCGCGTGCAGCGGCAACCCCGGCCCCGGCGGCTGGGGCGCGGTGCTGCGCTACCGCTTTAACGGCAAGGTCTACGAAAAGGAGCTCAGCGGCGGCGATGCCTCCACCACCAACAACCGGATGGAGCTGACGGCCTTCATCGAGGCGCTGCGCCAGCTCAAGGAGCCCTGCGAGGTGCGGCTGTGCTCCGACAGCCAGTACGTCATCAACGGGCTGGAAAAAGGCTGGGCCAGGGGCTGGAAGCGCCGGGGCTGGAAAAAGTCCGACGGCTCCCCTGCCCTGAACCCCGACCTCTGGGAGCAGGCGCTGGAGCAGGAAGCCCGCCACAAGCTCACCTACGTCTGGGTCAAAGGCCACGCAGGCCACCCGGAGAACGAACGCTGCGACCAGCTTGCGGTCGCCCAGAGCCAGGCACATGGCGGGAGACAGGGACGATGAACGATGCTTTTCTGCCCGGGAACGGGTTTGACACCTACGAAGAACAGGACCGGGTCCTGATGGGTCTGAGCGGCAGTGTGCGCAGCGGCGTGGCCGTCCGCATCCTGCAGCAGCAGGGCTTTGCCGTGGCGGCAGCGGTCGTCCGGCTGGCTGACACCCCCGAAGAACACGCCGCCGTGAACGCGGCCAAAGCTCTGGCAAAGAAGCTGGACGTGGAGTGCGTCACCCTCAACGCCGAGGCTCTGGCCGGACAGGATGCCGAAGCCGCCCGCTTCGCGGCCCTGCTCACTGCCGCCGACAAGCTGGGCATCCAGTATATTGCCTCCGGCCGCTGCGCCCGCATCGAGACAGACGCACAGGGCATGAGCCACCTGTTCGCCCCCGAGAGCGGCGCACCGGACGAGAGCGGAACGCTTGCCGCCCTCCCGCCCGAGGTCCTGAGCCGCCTCATCCTGCCGCTGGGCGATTTCGCCCCGGAGGACGTGGCAGAGATGGCGGAGGATCTTAAGCTCTGAAATTTTTCTGTTCCCGGTCAGCGTCCTTGCCCTCTCAGGCGCTGACGCGCCAGCTCTCCCAAAGGGAGAGCCCATAACCTAGCGGGAAAGTCAAAGCCTCCCCCTTTGGGAGAGGTGTCACCGAAGGTGACGGAGAGGGCAAGCCCGTTGAAGCAAAAAATCCCCCGTGCAGTTCAGCTGCACGGGGGATTCGTTTTATGGATCAGTTCTGGGGATGCACGATGTCGCGCCAGTCGAGGTCGCCGCGCTCAAGGCCGTGGATCAGGACCTCAGCGGTGGCGATGTTGGTGGCCATCGGGATGTTGTGGACATCGCACAGGCGCAGCAGGGTCATCTCATTCGGCTCGCTGGGCTTTGCGTTAATGGGGTCGCGGAAGAACAGCAGCAGATCCACCTCATTGCAGGCGATGCGGGACGCGATCTGCTGGTCGCCGCCCTGTACGCCCGCCAGAAAGCGCTGCACCTGCAGACCGGTGGCTTCGGCGATCATCTTGCCGGTCGTACCGGTTGCCACCAATTTATGCTGGCTCAAAATCCGGCAGTACGCCGTACAGAACTGTACCATCAGCTCTTTTTTGGAGTCATGCGCAATCAGTGCAATCGTCATCGGTCAACCTCTCCTTTTCCCGCGCCCCTGTCTGGGGCAATCATCTTGCACATATCATAGTATCACAGTTTCCGTCTTTTTACAACTGTTTTTCGGGCAAAAGTTCTAATTTTTCATAGATTTCTGCCAAATCCACGCACCATCGCTCAGACGGCAGGCTGCTCTGCGGGGGCGGTGTCGTCTGCAAGGGCGTCGTTGTTTTCCACAGTCTCCGGCACAGCATCCTGCCCGTCAGCTGTCGTGTCAGCCGTCTCGCCTTCTCCCGTCTCGTCCAGCGTCAGGCTGCCGTCCTTCATGGCGTAGTAGGCGTCGAAGATGTCGGCCACGAGGTTGCCGGCGCGGGGGCCGCCGCCGCCGTACTCGATGACGATGCCGAGGGCGATCTCAGCGTCCTCGGCCGGGCCGTAGGCCACCATCATGGTGTTGGTGTAGTGCTTGCGGGTGCTGCCGACGTAGTACGTCTCGCTGCGCTGAGGGGTGCCGGTCTTGCAGGCGATGGTGACGGGGTAGTTCTTCAGGCCCGACACCGTCTCCGACACGCCGATCATGCCCTGCCGCACGAGGTCGAAGGTGTCGCCCCGGTCCTCGATGACGTCCATCACCTCGGGCTGGGTCTCCTGCAGGACTTTGCCGGTGTTGGTGTCGAGGATGGCCTTGACGAAGTGGGTGCGGTAGCGCACCCCCCGGTTGGCCAGCGTGCCGGCGTAAGTCGCCAGCTGGACGGGGGTGACGACGGTGTTGCCCTGACCGATAGCGGCCTGGACGTCCAGTGAGGCGGTGTAGTTGGAGTCGTTCTTTGTGGTCAGGCGGCCGGTGGCCTCGTTGACCTCCACGCCGGTGCGGGTACCAAGGCCCATCTTGTAGGCGTAGGCGTCGTAGACATCGCTGGTGGTGCGGCGGCCCACATCGTAGAAGAAGATGTTGCAGCTCCACTTGATGGCCGTGATGACGTCGATGTTGCCGCTGTGGCCGTGGCGGGTACACTTGGGGCGGTAGTCGTCATAATAGGTATAGACACCGTTGCAGTAGACGGTGGAAGAGCGGTTGATAACGCCGGAGTCCAGCGCCGCCACCGCCACCGCAGGCTTGAAGGTGGAGCCGGGGGTGTACAGGCCCTGCAACGCGCGGTTGAGCAGGGGCAGGCCCGGGTCCGAGCTGTACTGGCTGTACTGGGTGGCGAAGAGGTTCTGGTCGTAGCTGGGGTAGTTGGAGGCGGCCAGCACACTGCCGTCCTTCGTGCTGATGACCACCACCGCACCGGCGGCAGCCTTGGCAGAGCTGCTGTTGTTGTAGGTGCTGTTTATCATCTCGATGTTCTTGGCCAGCGCCCTGTCCACCGCCTGCTGGAAGGCGCTGTCGATGGTGAGCTGGACGGTATGGCCCGGCTCCGGCACGGTGGTCATCGCAGTCCCCACGATGACACCGTCCGAGCTGCGGGTGATGGTCTCAACGCCGTCCTTGCCCCGCAGCTCGTCTTCGTAGACGGCTTCGAGGCCCGACACGCCGATCATGTCGTTCATGTTATAGCCCTTTTCCCGCAGAGGGTAGGTGGTCTGGCCGTTCTCGTCGGTCACCTTCCACTTTTCGGCGGTGATCTTGCCCACACGGCCCAGCACATGGGGGATGATGCCGCCCTCATCGTAGCTGCGGGTGCTGGTCTCCACGATCTCCACGCCGGGCATGGTCAGGCTGTTCTCCTTGATGGTCGCCACGGTCACTTCGCTGACATTCTCGGCCATGACGAAGTTGTTGACGTTGGAGAACGCCTGCTGCTGCATCTCGTAGTGGATGCCGCCCAGCACCCTCTGCCAGTGGAAAGGATAGCCTTCCAGCTTGTAGTCCTCCACCAGCTTTTCCATCACGTCATCGGCGGTGGCGTACTGCTGTAAGCCCAGCGAGTCCTTCATGGCCGCGAGAGCCTTCTGGTCGCCGGTGCTGTCGGCCTGCGCGGTAAAGCTGTAGTGGCCCGCCGCGTCCGGCTCGCCGATGAGCAGCGAGTCGTTCCACTTCTCGCCGTGGGCTTCCAGCAGCTCCACGATGCGCTGCAGCATAGTGTCAAGGTCTTCGTCCCCCATCAGCAGCTTGCTGAGCACCACATTGTAGCTGGTGGTGCTGGCCGCGATGCGGCGTCCGGCGCTGTCCACGATGTCGCCGCGGGCAGCGGTGACGGTAAAGTTATAATCGGTGGTGTTGGTCGCCTGCGCCTTGAAGCTGTCGCTGTTGACGAGCTGCAAAAATATCAGCCGCAGCACATACACGGCGATGAGCACCGAGGCGGCAGCGATGAGCCCAGCCATCCGGCGCACCACGATCTTGTGTTCGTCTTGATTCATCCGTTTTCCTCCCGGCAGGGTCTGGCATCACACCACGCCGTTGTCTATCTTGAATTCCGTGCTGATGCGCTGCACTGCACGGTGGAGCAGCCAGCTCCCCGGGGCCGTCATCAGGGCCGACGGCAGCACGACCCAGAGAAAATGCTCCCCTGCGCCCGCATAGCCCGGCATATAGTAGAAAAACAGCCAGTCCGCCGACAGCACCAGCAGGGCGCAGACCACGGCCAGCAGCACGAAGTTGGAGGGGGTATCCTTCAGATAAAGCTGCACGACCACCGACACGCCGAAGCAGAGGAGCATCAGCTCCAGCGCCAGCATCCCCACGGTGCGGCCGGCGGTGTAGTCCCACATCAGGCCGCACACCGCGCCAAAGATGGCTCCGGCGAACTCGCCCTCTGCGGCAGACACCGCCAGACAGAGCGGCAGCAGCCAGAGCGGCTTCGCGGCCCCGAACTGGAACAGCCCCGGCGTGGTCTGCAGCACCGTACACACCACCAGCAGAAGGATATAGCAGCCCCATTTCAGCCTCTGGCTGCGGCTGCGCTTGCGGCGAGATTCCATCTCCGGCCCTCCTCAGTAGTTGGTGATGATGAACACATGGCGCACCGTGCGGGGGTCTGCGCCCGGCTGGATGACGGCCAGCGTCGATTTGCCGCTGGCCTCGGGGGTCAGCTCCTTGATGACGCCCACCAGCACGTCCGGCGGGAACACCCCGCCCAGACCCGTGGTGATGACCTGATCCCCCTCTCTGCTCAGGGTGCTGCGGGCGAGGTTCGAGAGGATGCACAGGCCGTCGGCGGCGTAGTCGGCGCTGCCGGTGATGATGCCGTTGTCCCGGGTGCGGGACACGACGCCCGCCGCATTGAAGCTGGGGTGCAGGATGGTCATGACCTTGCAGCTGGTGAGGTCGGCTTCCCGCACCACGCCCAGCAGATAGCCCTCGTCGCTGATGACGGCGTCGTTGACGGCCACACCGTCCAGTGTGCCTCTGTCCAGCGTGAAGCCCCAGAAGGAGTCCAGCGGGTCGCGGCCGATGACGAAGGAGGACGTGTAGCTCATCTCCGGGTGCTGCTCCTGGATGTTGGCCAGCGCCTTGTAGGCCTCGTTCTCGGCCTTGAGCTTGTCGTAGTCCACCATCTGGGAGCGCAGAGCGGCGTTTTCCTCGCTGAGCTGCTGGTTTTCTTCCAGAATGGCGTCGATGTCGGCGTAGTTCTCCCACAGGGAGGCCACGCCGCTGCTCACCGCCGCTGCTGCCCGCTGGAACGGGGCTGCGGCCACGCTCAGCAGCTCCTGCGGGGCGGCGGTCAGGCGTCCGTTCGCGCCTGCATAGGCCATGATGCCCACGAGGAAGACCGCGATGGCAATGAGTATCTTAAATTTCCATGTGTCAAAAAAATCCTTCAAGGCGGGTTCCTCCCGAATCTGCAAAAAAGCGCGGACAGCCGTGCCATCCGCGCTCAAAACTCATCTTCTGCGGCGCAGCAGCGCAAAGGTCCTCCCTCAGCGTACCGCCGCAAATGGCACAGCCGAGGCTTACATATGACCGCCGTCGGTATCCAGAACGTCGTGCAGGACATCCACATGGTCCAGCACAGCACCGGCACCCTTGGCCACGCAGTCCAGCGGGTCCTCAGCCACATGGACATCGATGCCGGTCTCGCTCTCAATGAGCTTGTCAAGGCCGCGCAGCAGTGCGCCGCCGCCGGTCAGGGTGATGCCGTGGTCGATGATGTCGGCGCTCAGCTCGGGCGGGGTGCGCTCCAGAGTCTCCTTGATGGCGCTGGTGATCTTGACCAGGCACTCCAGCAGAGCCTCACGGACATCCTCCGAGTGGACGACGACGTTCTTGGGCAGGCCGTCCACGAGGTTGCGGCCCTTGATCTCGAGGGTCATCTCGGGGTCCATCGGGTAGGCAGAGCCGATCTCGATCTTGATCTGCTCGGCGGTGCGCTCACCGATGAGGAGATTATACTTGCGCTTGATGAAGGCGATGATGGCCTGGTCGAACATATCGCCGGCCATCCGGACGCTGCGGGAGGCCACGATGCCGCCCAGAGAGATGACGGCGATCTCGGCCGTGCCGCCGCCGATGTCCACGATCATGCTGCCGGTGGGCTCGCTGATGGGCAGGCCCGCACCGATGGCAGCAGCCATGGGCTCCTCGATGACCGACACCTGACGGGCGCCGGCCTTCAGAGCGGCCTCACGCACAGCGCGGCGCTCCACCTCGGTGACGCCCGACGGGATGCAGATGACCACGCGGGGGCGGGAGAACATGCTGTTGCCGCAGGCTTTTTTGAGGAAGGTCTCCAGCATATTGGCGGTGATGTCGAAGTCGGCGATGACGCCGTCCTTCAGGGGGCGGACCGCCACGATGCTGCCGGGGGTGCGGCCGATGACGGCCTTTGCCTCAGCGCCCACGCAGCGCACCTCGTCGCTCTTGGTGTCCACGGCCACAACAGAGGGCTCACGCATGATGATGCCCTTGCCCTTCATGTAAACGAGGGTATTGGCAGTACCGAGATCGATACCAACATCCTTTGAAAACAAACTCATATAGTCTTCTCTCCTTACGATTTTCCAGGGTCTATTCCAAAACGCAGAGCCGCCCGCTCAGACCAACGGACAGCTCATCGCAGAATAACACGTTTTTATTATAGCCGCAAGGCGCGCTTTTCTCAAGCATTTCCGTAAACTTTTTCGAGTTTTTTCATTTTTTGCCGCCGGGGCCGCTTTTCTGCGTCCCGCATCAGAATCTGCTCAGCAGACGGGCCGTCCGGCTGACGGGCAGGCCCATGATGGTGTAGTAGTCCCCTTCCAGCCGGTCGAGCCAGAGGGCTGCGCGGCCCTGGATGGCGTAGGCACCGGCCTTGTCGTAGGGCTCTTTGGTAGCCGTGTAGGCGTCTATCTCCCCTTCCGAAATCGGGAAGAAGGTCACCCTGCAGCTGTCCACGAAGCTCTCGGTGCGTACGCCGTCCGATACGCAGACGCCGGTATGCACCTCGTGGGCCGCGCCGGACAGGGCGCGGAGCATCCGCTTTGCGTCCTCCACGCTGTGGGGCTTGCCGAAGACTTCGCCGCCCACATCCACGACGGTGTCACATCCCAGCACCACCGCGCCGGGATGGTCTTTTGCCACGGCGAGGCACTTGCCCCGGGCCAGCTTTTCCACCAGCTGGGCCGGAGTGGGTGCAGTGACTCCGCTCTCGTCGAAATCGCTGACGCAGATGGTGAAGTCCGTCGTGTATAAGCTCAGAAGCTCCTTCCGGCGCGGACTGCCGGAGGCTAAGATAAGATTCATCTCATTATCCTCTTTTTCATTCTATCCTTGGCCGCAAGGCCCGGCATTTTACGACAGCGCAGGCTTTTTCGTCCTGCGTGGGCCTGCCCGACATGCCAAGGGCTCCCCTATTAGGGGAGCTGGCTGCGAAGCAGACTGAGAGGTTTACTTCCCCGTCGAGCCGAAGCCGCCCTCGCCGCGGGCGGTCTCATCCAGTGCGTCGGCCTGCACGAATGCCGCCGTGTACACCGGCGCGATGCAGAGCTGGGCCACCCGCTCGCCGGGCTGGATGGTATAAGCCTCCGCGCCCAGATTGACCATCGGGACTTTCAGCTCACCGCGGTAATCGCTGTCCACGACGCCGACGCCGTTTGCCATGCAGAGGCCGTGCTTGATGGACAGGCCGCTGCGGGCGTAGACCAGCGCCACAGCGTGGGCGCCGGGCAGCTCGATGGCAAGGCCGGTAGGCACCAGCACCCGCTGCATGGGCTGGACGGTCAGCGGCTCATCCAGCACAGCGCACAGGTCTGCAGCGGCAGAACCGGAGGTGGCGTAGGCGGGCGTCTTGGCGCGGGAGTCTAACACTTTGTATTTTACAGTGATGGGTTCCATAGTATACCTCTTTTATTTTTTAGCGTCCTTGCCCTCTCCGTCATTGCTTGCGCAATGCCACCTCTCCCAAAGGGAGAGGCTTAGCCTTTCCTCTACGCTTTAAGGCTCCCCCTTTGGGGGAGCTGGCGCGAAGCGCCTGAGAGGGCAAGCCGCCTTCCCTTTTTATCAGTTCGTTCCCTTAAAGTACAATCCTCTCGTGAACTCACCCTCAAACGGTGCGTGCTGACGGATGCTGTCGAGGATGGCGGCGGCCTCTTCCCTGCTTTCCAGCGTGAAGTAAGCCACGCCGTAGTCCACAGTCAGTGCGCCGGGCTTGTCGCCCATATAGATGGGGACGGGATTATAAATAGTACGGACACCCAGCCCGCACCGCACCGGGAACTTCTTCGCCTTGCGGTCGGTGAGCAGGCCGGTCTTGTCGCAGTGGGCACAGTCGTGGATGTTCTGCAGCGGGCAGGCACGGGTGACCATCAGCGGCATATGGCCGTAGGTGATGACGCCGGTCGGCACAGGCTTGCCGTCACGAGTCGGCGCGATGGTGCTGATGTCGCTGTCCTTCACCTCGGGCAGGATGAGCACCGAGCTCAGGCCAAGATCCGCATAATACTGGGCCGCGAGGTCGTTGGTGACGTTGAGGCCGAAGCCGCCAGTCATGGGCAGGCCGCGGCAGAGCCGCAGGTGGGCGATGTTGCTCACCTCATAGCCCGCAAAGCCCGCGTCCTGCGTAGCCGCGATGCGGCGGGCGGTATCCTCTTCCAGCGCGCCGAACATGACGCGGGGCAGTTCAAGAAGAGTCTTTTCCCGCCACTCGCGGGGGACGCGGTCGGCCTGCGCGATGGGCAGGATGAGGTATTCCACCCCGCTGAGTGCCTGCTCCGGCACCTGCTCCCAGCGCTCGAACCGGGCGCGGAGGGTGCGGTGGGGCGGCAGAGTGCGCAGAGGCAGAGGCGGAAGCTCCACCTCATTCACCGGCCACGGGCGCAGGGTCTCCCGCTTTTTCAGCAGGGCGTCCAACGCCTCGCGGCGCAGCTCGTTGACGGCACTGCCCGGCACGAACCATGGGCCGCCGTCCATCTCCACATCGATTTTTTCGGCAGAGAAAGGCGTGCCGCCGGTCTTGCTCAGGCTGCGGCTCAGGCTCTCGGTGGGGTCGGTGCGGGCGGGCTGAGGTTCGGCGTCGCCGTAGGCGAAGGCTTTGTTGGTGCCGTCGGTGACGGTCAGCTTCTCGCCGCCCTCTTCGATTTCAATTTTCATCTCCACCGGCACCCGGGAACGCTCCCGGCGGTACAGCTCCCGCAGGGCGGGCAGGGTCTTCTTGGTCAGCTCGGCGTCGGCCTCGCTGCGGACGCCGAACATCGTGCCGTCGATCTTTCCGTCCAGATAGCCGGAGGTGAAGCCGGAGCGGCTGAAGGCATTCTTCAGCAGGTCGCGGTCATAGGCGCGGCCCTCGCGGCCCGCCAGACAGGCGCTGACGGCAGCAGCGACATACTCCGGCGTCCGCAGACGGCCTTCGATTTTCGCCGATGCCACGCCGATGGCCTGCAGCTTGTCCAGCTTGTCGATGACGGAGTTGTCCTTGAGGGACAGGTGGTGCAGACGGCCCGGCCTGCCCTCGGGCAGAGCGTTGGCCTCGAAGGGCAGGCGGCAGGGGCCGGCGCAGGAGCCGCGGTTGCCGCTCCGTCCGCCCAGGAAAGCCGACATATAGCACTGGCCGCTGACGCACATGCAGAGTGCGCCGTGGACGAAGCACTCCGTCTCGATGCCGCAGTGCCTGGTGATGTGCTCCACCTCGGGCAGGCTCAGCTCACGGGCCAGCACGACCCGGGCAAAGCCCAGCTCTTTCAGCTCCAGTGCGCCCTGCAGGGTGTGGACGCTCATCTGGGTGGAGCCGTGGCGGGGCAGCTGGGGCGCGATGTCCCCGATGAGCTTCGCCACCGCGAGGTCCTGACAGATGACGGCGTCGGCCCCGCTGGCGGCGACGGCCCGCACGGCGTCGGCCAGACCCGCCAGCTCGCCGCCGTAGACGGTGGTATTCAGCGCCACATGGACGGCCACACCCCGGGCATGGCAGAACCGGACGGCTTCTTTCAGGCTGTCGGCATCAAAATTGCCCGCACCGGTGCGGGCGTTGAAGCCGGAAAAACCCAGATATACTGCGTCCGCGCCGCTGAATACCGCTGCGCGGAGCATTTCTTCACTGCCCACAGGGGCAAGGATCTCAATTTTTGACATAGCTCTCCCTTTGACATTGCTATAATGTAAGTCACTTCTGCTGCAGCTTGGCCAGCTGTTCCCGCAGAGCGGCATTTTCCCGCTTGAGGGTCTCGTTCTCCGCCTTGGCCTTATCCGCTGCCAGCTTCGCCCTGGCTGCATCGGAAATGTAGTCCTGTATCTGGCTGCGCATATTCTCGGCGCTGCCCGCGCTCTTGCGGTACTCGTCCAGATAGTCCATCGCGCAGAACACCGCCGCCTTGGTCACAGAGAGGTTGCCGTTGTTGTCCAGCAGCTTCGTGATGTCATCGTCCAGCTTCTTGGCCAGTGTGGTGATGTAGTTCTCGGTATCGGTCGTTGCGATGGCGTAGGGTGCGCCTGCAATGGTCACTCTCACTTTATTTACCATATCGTCCTCACTTTGCGCGGCACACGCCCTGCCGGGCCGGTCATTTCCGGTCATTTTCCGCCGTTTCCGGGATTTTCGGAAACCGTTTCAGCCCTGACAGGAGCGCTTTGCTGCGGCTTTTTCATGTTCAGCCGAGTTTGTCCCCGAATTACCCGTCCGAACCGATGCATTTCGGGGCAAACACGGCCCTTGTCTCCCTTTATTATAATATAAATAGTGCGCGAGAAAAAGTGCTATTTTTGAATTTTTGGCATATTTGTCAGAAACATTGCCATAAAAATGTCAGATACGGCAAAAATGCTTCCTTTTTCTTGCAATCCCCATCCGGAGTGATTATAATATCATTGTTATGTGTTATGCGATGGGCGAGGGAATTAGAGGAGAAACGCCCTGTCACCGTACCAATTCAAAAAATTTAAGCATTCGTGCGGATAGGAGTTCATTTATGACTACAAAAGAATTTGCAAAAATTCTTCAGGACAAGCTCACCAGCGAATATGGTGTTGACCTGAGCGTTGCATCTCATCAGCAGATCTACCGCGCTCTGGCCCTCATCTGCCGCCAGATGATGAGCGAGAACCATAAGAAGTTCCAGTCCAAGGCCATCGGCACCGGCTCCAAGCAGGTGTACTACCTGTGCATGGAGTTCCTGATGGGCCGCAGCCTCAAGATGAGCCTGTTCAATCTGGGCCTGAATGACGCTGCCCAGAAGGCTCTGGCCGAGGCTGACATCAGCCTGGACAGCATCTACGAGGAAGAGCCGGACGCAGGTCTGGGCAACGGCGGCCTGGGCCGTCTGGCCGCCTGCTATCTGGACGGCATGGCCACCACCAGCATCTGCGGCACCGGCTACTCCATCCTGTACGAGTACGGCATCTTCAAGCAGAAGATCGTGGACGGCTGGCAGCAGGAGCGCGCCGACAACTGGCTGCCCGGCGGTCAGGTCTGGCTCAAGAGCCACCCCGATCAGGCTGTGGAAGTCCGCTTCGACGGCGAGATCCACGAGAACTGGGACCACGGCTTCCACTATATCCAGCACACCAACTACAACAGCGTCATGGCCATCCCCTCTGATATGTATGTTCAGGGTTACGACGGCAAGGGCGTTGCAAAGCTGCGCCTGTGGCAGGCCAAGGCTCCCGACTTCGATATGTCCAGCTTCTCTCTGGGCAACTACAACACCGCAATGAGCAAGAACGCCAGTGCTGAGCTCATCTCCAAGGTGCTGTACCCCAACGACAATCACGTTGAGGGCAAGATCCTCCGCCTGCGCCAGCAGTACTTCCTGTCCGCTGCCTCCATCGGCGACATCGTCCAGAACCACCTGTCCACCTACGGCACCCTCGAGAACCTGCCCGACAAGGTGGCTATCCAGCTGAACGATACCCATCCGACCCTCGCCATCCCCGAGATGATGCGCATCCTGCTGGATGAGTGCGGCTTCGGCTGGGACAAGAGCTTCGACATCTGCCAGAAGGTCTTCTCCTACACCAACCACACCGTCATGGCCGAGGCTCTGGAGAAGTGGAATGTGGACATCTTCAAGATGACCCTGCCCCGCATCTACCAGATCGTGGTCGAGATGGACCGCCGCGCCCGCGAGAAGCTGGAAGCAGCCTTCCCCGGCGACCAGGGCAAGATCAACTATATGGCCCTCATCGGCGACAATCAGGTGCGCATGGCCAACATCTGCGCCTACACCGCCAACAGCATCAACGGCGTCTCCAAGCTCCACAGCGAGATCATCAAGGAGAGCGTCTTCCACGACTACTACCTGTTCAAGCCCCAGGCTTTCAAGAACGTGACCAACGGCATCGCTTACCGCCGCTGGCTGCTGGCCTCCAACCCCGAGCTGTGCAAGCTGCTGGACGAGACCATCGGCACCGGCTACAAGCACGACGCCGCCGACCTGTCCAAGCTGAACAAGTTCGCTGAGGACAAGACCGTCCTGAAGCGTCTGAATGAGATCAAGCTGGACAACAAGAAGAACTTTGCCGCTTACCTCGAGAAGAGCACCGGTCAGGTCATCGACCCCAGCTCCATCTTCGACTGCCAGGTCAAGCGTATGCACGAGTACAAGCGCCAGCACCTGAATGCGCTGAACATCGCTGCTCAGTACCTGTACCTGAAGGAGAACCCCAACGCCGACTTCATCCCCAAGACCTATATCTTCGGCGCAAAGGCTGCTCCCGGCTACTATATGGCCAAGCAGATGATCCGCATGATCTGCAAGCTGGGCGACCTCATCAACAACGACCCCGCTGTCCGCGAGAAGCTGCGCGTGGTCTATCTGGAAGAGTACTGTGTCTCCCTGAGCGAGCACCTGATGCCCGCAGCCGAGGTCTCTGAGCAGATCTCTCTGGCAGGCACCGAGGCTTCCGGTACCGGCAACATGAAGTTCATGCTGAACGGTGCCATCACGCTGGGTACTCTGGACGGCGCAAACGTCGAGATCGCCGACGCCGCCGGCAAGGAGAACGAGCTCATCTTCGGTATGCTGACCCCCGAGGTCAACAACCTCAAGCAGGTGGGCTATCACCCCAACGCCTTCATCATGGGCGACGACGTTGCAAACGCCGCTCTGAACTTCCTGGAGCGCGGCTGGAACGGCGAGAACTTCCACGAAGTCACCCAGAACCTGCGCAGCAGCGACCCCTATATGGTCATGGCCGACTTCAAGGACTACCGCCGTGCTCAGGCCGACCTGCAGCGCCTGTACGCTGACCGTGAGCATTGGGCTAAGATGAGCCTGAAGAACATCGCCAACAGCGGCATCTTCAGCGCTGACCGTGCCGTTCTGGACTACGCACGCGACATCTGGCATGCTTCTGCCGTGAAGTAATCTTTCCTAAATAACGCAACGCCCCGTGGCATCGCTGCCCGGGGCTTTTTTTGAGAAAGGACGATCCTTTTTGCCTTGTCTGTTCAATAGTTTCGACTCCTACTTCAAGCAGCCCTTCGGTGCGGTGCGCGCCGGTCAGAGTGTGCATTTGTCCCTCTGCATCCCGGAGGAGCTGGGCTATGTAGACCCTCATCTCGTCCTCCAGAAAGAGGGCAGGTACGATGTCCCCGTCCACTACCGGATGAAGTTCGACGGCCAGACGCCCCATCAGAACCACTTCTCGGTGGACGTCACCCTCAACGACGTGGGCCTCTACTTCTACTATTTCGACCTCTACACCAACTTCCGCCGCATCGTGCGCGGGCCGGACAACTGCGGCGTCGTGAGCTGGCAGGAGGGCGAGAGCTGGCAGATCACCGTGTATGAGGCCGATTTTGAGACGCCCGCCCCCATCAAGGGCAAGGTCTTCTACCAGATCTTCCCCGACCGCTTCTGCGAGGGCGTGGAGAACAAGCCCATGCCCTTCCCCGACCGGCTCTATCAGGCCGACAAGCACGCCGAGCCCTTCTGGCAGCCCAATGAGGTGGGCGGCCACCTGAACGAGGACTACTTCGGCGGCGACCTCAAGGGCATCCAGATGAAGCTGCCCTATCTCCGCAAGATGGGCGTGGATTACCTTTACCTGAACCCCATCTTTGAGGCCCACTCCAACCACCGCTACAACACCGCCGACTACCTCAACGTAGACCCCCTGTTGGGTACCAACGAGGATTTCGAGACCCTCTGCGCCGAGGCCAGGAAGTACGGCATCGGCATCGTGCTGGACGGCGTGTTCAGCCACACCGGCTCCGACAGCCGCTACTTCAACCGCGAGGGCCGCTACGGCGAGGGCGGTGCCTATCGTGACCCCAGCTCCCCCTACCGCAGCTGGTACGATTTCGACTCCAAGTATAAGGACGGCTACCGCAGCTGGTGGGGCTTCGAGACCCTGCCCGAAGTCAACGAAGAGACTCCTTCTTACGTCGAATTTATCACCGGCGAGGGCGGTGTCATCGACACCTGGCTCCGCCGGGGCGCTGCAGGCTTCCGTCTGGACGTGGCCGACGAGCTGCCCGACGAATTTATTGAAAAAGTGCGCACCGCCGTCAAGCGGGTCGGCCCGGATAAGTTCCTTCTGGGCGAGGTGTGGGAGGACGCCACCACCAAGTTCGGCTTCGACAAGCGCCGCACCTATCTGCTGGGCAAGGGCCTCGACAGCGTGATGAACTATCCCTTTAAGAACGCCGTCCTGGGCTTCGTCTGCGGACGGGACGCCGGCCAGACCATGACCGACATCCTCTCCATCTGCGAGCACTACCCCGCCCCGGCCCTCGATACGGCCCTGAACTTCCTCTCCACCCACGACACCGAGCGCGCACTGACCGTCATTGCCGACGAGCCTGCCAATGGCCGGGGCCGCGAGTGGCAGAGCGGCCGCTGTGTCACCGGCGACGCCTACGAGGAAGGAATGCTCAAGCTGCGGATGGCTTACGCCATCATCTACACCCTGCCCGGCGTCCCCTGCCTCTACTACGGCGACGAGATCGGGATGCAGGGCTACCGCGACCCCTTCAACCGCGGCTTCTACTGCTGGAACAGCCACGAAGAGCGGCTGAAGCCTGTTCTGGCACAGCTGGCACAGCTCCGCCACACCTGTGAGGCCTTCCGCACCGGAGCCCTACGGGTGCTGCGGGCCGAGGGCGGCGTCCTCCACTACCAGCGCATCGGCGAGTTTGAGGCGGCAGAGATCATCGTCAACCGCACCGAGCATATCATCGTGGAGCCGCTGGCCTCCGGCAAGCACACCGAGGTGAACCCCATAGGCTTCACCATCGTGGTGGAAGAGGTCGGCCACAACCCGAACCACAGCTACTACGACTATCAGTAAGACCAAGGCTCTCCCTTTGGGAGAGCTGGCGCGGAGCGCCTGAGAGGGCAAGCCCGTCAATAAAGGGCCACTGCACAGCGATAAGCAGCCTCTTTGTCAAAGCGATGTTATCGCTGTATTCAAACCTTTTTGTCAGCAGCCTTGCCCTCTCCGTCACCTTCGGTGACACCTCTCCCAAGGGGAGAGGCTTTTCGAGAGCGCTATTTACAATTCGTCTCTGTACTTTTCAGACGTTTTGCTCTATAATGGGGGAAAAGGAGGGAGAACTCATGTCTGTTGACCCTATTTTCTGGCTTCTGGCCGCCATCGGCTTCGTTGTTCTCGAGGCCATGACCCTGAATCTCGTCTCCATCTGGTTCGCCGTGGGCAGCGCCGCAGCCCTGCTGAGCTGTCTGGCCACCGGCTCCTTCCGGGTGCAGGCGGTGGTGTTCATCGCCGTCAGCACCCTCTGCCTGCTGGCCCTCAAGCCCCTGTGCAGTCGGCTGCGCAAGCCGCCCACGGCAACGAACGGCGACCGCGCCTTGGGCCGGGAGGCCGTCGCACTCACCTCCGTCTCCGCCGAGGCCACCGGCCGCGTCCGGCTGGACGGCGTGGACTGGAACGCCCGCTGCGCCACCCCCGGCGACACCCTCGCCCCGGGCCAGCGCTGCCGGGTGGCCGAGATCCACAGCACCCTGCTCATCGTGGAGCCCATCCTCACCGAGACCGCCGCACCGGTGGCTCACTGATATGAAAGGAGCGTCCCTATGCCTATCATGCTGTTCCTTATCCTCATCCTCATCTTTGTCATCCTGCTGGTGGTCGTCACCAACATCGTCATCGTGCCGCAGTCCATGGTCTACGTCGTGGAGCGTCTGGGCAGCTACTCCGAGACATGGAGCGCCGGCCTCCACGTCAAGATCCCGTTCCTCGAGCGGGTGGCGAAGAAAGTCAGCCTGAAAGAGCAGGTCGCCGACTTTCCCCCTCAGCCGGTCATCACCCGCGATAACGTCACCATGCAGATCGATACGGTGGTCTTCTTCCAGGTGATGGACGCCAAGCTCTACACCTACGGCGTCAACCAGCCCATCGCGGCCATCGAGAGCCTGTCTGCCACCACCCTGCGCAACATCATCGGCGAGATGGAGCTGGACCACACCCTCACCAGCCGCGACACCATCAACAGCAAGATCACGGCCATCCTTGATGAAGCCACCGACAAGTGGGGCATCAAGGTCAACCGTGTTGAGGTCAAGAACATCATCCCGCCGCGCGAGATCCAGGAGGCCATGGAAAAGCAGATGAAGGCAGAGCGCGAGAAGCGCGCCGTCATCCTGAAGGCCGACGGCGAGAAGCAGGCCGCCATTACTGCCGCCGAGGGCGAAAAGGAATCCGCCATCCTCCGTGCCGACGCCGTCAAACAGCAGCGCATCCTCGAGGCCGAGGGCGAGGCACAGGCCATCCTCGCCGTCCAGAAGGCCAACGCCGACGCCATCCGCCTGCTGAACGAAGCCATGCCCACCGATAAGGTCCTTGCCCTGCGCAGTCTGGAAGCGCTGGCCAAGGTCGCCAACGGCAAGGCCACCAAGATCATCATCCCTTCGGACTTGCAGAATCTGGGCGGCGTCGTCCCCAGCATCAAAGAGCTGATGACCGACCCCAAAGACGCAGAATAAGAGGTTTCTCCTATGATTTACGATACCCTGAACAATCTCCCCAACTATCTCGGCATGAGCGACAACCTCGACGCTGTCATCGAGTTCGTCATGGCCCGGGACATCAACAATCTGCCCGCCGGAAAGACCCGCATCGACGGCGACAAGGCCGTGGTCACGGTGAGCACCGTCACGCCGCAGACCTCGGACAAAGCGCTCTTCCAGCGCCGGGACGATCACCTGACCCTCGAGACCGACCTTGAGGGCAGCGAGCTGTTCGAGGTCTCGCTGGGCGAGCTGACCCCCACCAAGCCCGCCGATGAGGCTGCCGATTTGACCGTCGGCACCGCCGGCACCAGCATCGCCGGGATGCTCTGCGAGGGGCGCTTCGCCCTCTATCTGGCCGGTGAACCCTACAAGTCCGGCCTGAAGGCGCAGGGCTGCGGCAAGCTGAAAAAGGCCGTGTTCAGCATCGAGCTGGACGAGGACGAAGAAGCCGAGTAATTTCAAAAAGCAAAGCTCCACGCAGCGTAGGTTGTGTGGAGCTTTTTCTTATAGTATACTTGGCAACAACAGCGAGGCCCCTGCTTTTGGGTATACACATTTACTTTTTCGTCCCGCTCAGACTTGCCCGGCTTGTCAATGGCTCTCCCTATGAGGAAAGACTTCCCCCGGCCGGGGGAAGATGTCGCGCAAGCGACAAAAGGGGGAATCTGTCACCGGAGATGGCTGAGAGGGCTGCAAAGGAGAGTTTTTATGGATTCTTACGTCACCGGCACTGCCATCCGGCAGCTGCGGGAAGCCAAACACATGACGCAGGCAGAGCTGGCCGAAAAGCTGGCCGTCAGCGCAAAGGCCATCTCCAAGTGGGAGACAGCCCACGGCCTGCCCGATATTTCCCTGCTGGAGCCGCTGGCGGCGGCTCTGGGCGTCAGCGTGCTCGAGCTGATGCAGGGCGAACCCGTCGTCAACCGGAACCGTTCTGCCAACCTGCTTCGCTCCAAGCTCTACGTCTGCCCCCTGTGCGGCAATGTGCTCCACGCCACCGGGCAGGCTGTCGTGAGCTGCTGCGGCATCACCCTGCCGCCGCTGGACATCTCTGAGGCGGACGACGCCGACGAACACCATCAGCTGACGCTCGAGCGGGTGGAAGATGAGCTTTTCGTCACCATCCACCACCCCATGACCAAAGACCACTATATTTCCTTCATTGCCTGCCTCACCGGCGACAAATTGCAGCTGGTCAAACTTTACCCTGAGGGAGACGCCAGCTGCCGTTTCAAAATCACCGGCGCGGGCGTACTCTACTTCTACTGCAACCGCCACGGCCTGATGAAAGCACCGGACTTCCGTGCCGCAGCTCGCCATACGCCGTCCCAGAAGCTCCATCTGCGAGAGCCGGACGAGGGCGACCGGGAGCAGGTCATGGCCTACCGGGAAGAGTTTCTTGCCATCAGCTCCCGGCTCGACGGCACTTCGGCGCTGGACAAATACGACGACTTCGACCAGTGGCTGGCTGACATCCGCAGGCTGAAAGACCCGGCCACCACGCCTGCCGGGTTCGTACCGGCCACCCAGTATCTGGCTCTGGACGAGCAGGAACATCTTGTCGGCATGACCAACCTGCGCCACCACCTCAACGACTATCTGCTGGCCTACGGCGGTCATATCGGCTACAGCGTCCGCCCCTCGGAGCGGAAGAACGGCTACGCCAGCCAGATGCTCCGTCTGACCCTCGAAAAGGCCAAGGAGCGCGGCATCTCCAAGGTGCGCATCTGCTGCGACCACTACAACATCGCCTCGGCAAAGACGATTCAGTCTAACGGCGGTGTACTGGAAGATGAGATGTTTGACTCCTCGGATGGGATGCTGACCCAGCGGTACTGGATCGAAAACCGATAAGACGCAAAAAGGCTCCGGCAGTGCCGGAGCCTTTGCTCTTATTCAAAAATCAGCCCAGATGGAGCATATCAATGAGCACGATCATGGCCAGACCGTAGTACACCACGACGGCCACGAGGTCATTGATGGTGGTGATGAGCGGACCGGACGCCACGGCGGGGTCGATATGGATCTTATGGAACAGCATGGGGATGACCGTACCCACCAGGCTGGAAATGACCATCGCCACGATGAGGGAAACACCGACGCAGCCGGAGAGCAGGAACGCCTGCCCCCACGCATAGGCTTTGAAGAAGTGGATATAGCAGCCGAGGAAGCCCAGCGCCATGAGGGCCAGAAGTGCACCGTTGACCAGACCCACCCGCATCTCCTTCCAGAGCAGATGCAGCTTTTTGGAGGTGGTCAGGTTCTCGTCCACCAGCACGCGGATGGTGACGGCCAGCGACTGGGTGCCGACATTGCCCGCCATATCCAGCACCATGGACTGGAAGCAGATGACGATGGGCAGGACAGCCACCACCGACTCAAAGGCACCCACCACCGAGGACACCAGCATCCCGAGGAAGAGCAGAGCGACCAGCCAGGGCAGGCGCTTCTTGACACTCTCGAAGACGCCCTCGTTCAAATCTTCTTCGCCGGTCAGGCCGCCCAGCTTTGCGTAATCGTCGCCCATCTCGTCATCGACCAGTTCGACGACATCCGCCGAGGTGATGATGCCCACCAGCTCGCCGGCATCGTTCAGGACAGGCAGAGAGCGCTCGGCGTAGTCTACGATGCGGTCGATGCAGTCGCTGATCTTTTCGTGGTCGGTCACATAGGGGTAGGACCGGGCAATGAGCTTTTCGAGGCTGTCCTCCGCCCGGGCAATGATGAGGTCCTTCAGGTCGATGGCGCCGTAGAACTTGTCGTTCTCGTCCACGACGTAGAGGGTGGAGATGTTGTCGTTCTCGCCTGCCTGCTTCACCAGCTCACTCATGGCCTGCCGGATGGTCATGTCCTTCCGGATGCAGATGTAGTTGGTGGTCATGCTGCTGCCGATCTCGTCCTCGCCGTAGGAGAGCAGCATCTTCACATCTTCGGCGGAGTTTTTGTCCAGCTGGCCGACGATCTTGGCTTTATCCTCTTCCTCGAGGTCGTCCAGAGCGTCCACGGCGTCGTCCGAGTCCATGTGGGAAACGACGTTGGCGGCCTTGTCGCTGGGCAGCTCTTTCAGGTAAGGTTCTGCGTCGTCCAGATAGGAGAAGATCTCAGCCACGGTATCCACGCCCAGAACGGCATAGAGCTTCTGGCGCTCGTCGGGCGTCAGGGCTGCGAGGGCGTCGGCAAGGTCGTTCTCGTGGTAATCCGAGAGCTTTTCGGCCAGCTCAGCCTGCGGCAGGCCGCTGTGGATGAGGGCGAGTATTTCCTGCTGGTAGTTCTTCTGCTGCATCTTGGGTTCCTCCTCCCCTTTTGGGGCATAAAAATACACCGCGTCGTCTTTTGGTCAGACTCCTGCGGTGTATCATGGGCAGATGCATTCAGGACGCGGCAGATTCAATCCATGCTGCCTGCATCGCAGGAGGAGCGTTGTTTGGGTTTGTCTAATTGGTCGCCGGACATCGTGTTCGCTTCCTCCTGTACAGTATTTGCCTTTTTCGGCCCCGTCATCATACTACGGCTGGACGATTTTTTCAACCCCTTTTACAAAATTTTTACCAGATTATTGCCAGATCGTATAAAAGAGCAGCCGCTCTCCCGTGAGGAAAGCAGCTGCTCTTTTGTTGTTTTGCAGAAGTTTCGCTTAGTATGCGACGCCCCAGTAGACCATGGTCTTGGCGGGCTTGCCGCAGCAGGGGCAGACATCGCTCAGATGCTCCTGCTCGAAGGGCATGCAGCGGCTGGACAGGCCGACTTCTTCCTTCATCTTCATCTCGCAGGCCAGGTCGCCGCACCACATGGTCTTGATGTAGCCGGTGCCCGCCTTGGCCAGCTCCTTGACCTCGTCCATGGTGGTGGCAGCCCAGGTGCGCTTCTCACGGTTGGCAAGAGCGCGCTCGTACAGGTCCTTGCGCAGAGCCTCCAGCTGGGCCGGGATGGCGGTCTCCAGCTCGTCCAGAGAGACGAACACCTTCTCGCGGGTGTCGCGGCGGACGAGGACGCACTGGTTCTTCTCCAGGTCCTTGGGGCCGATCTCGAGGCGCAGAGGCACACCCTTCATCTCCCACTGAGAGAACTTCCAGCCGGGAGCGTTGTCGCTGTCGTCCAGCTTGACGCGGGCGTACTTGGAGATCTTCTCGGCCAGCTCAGCAGCCTTCTCGGAGACGCCGGGCTTGTGGGCGGCGATAGGCACCACCACGACCTGGATGGGGGCGACAGCCGGGGGCAGGATGAGGCCGTCGTCGTCGCCGTGGGTCATGATGATAGCGCCCACCAGACGGGTGGAAACGCCCCAGCTGGTCTGGAACGGATGATGCAGCTGGTTGTCGCGGCCGGTAAAGGTCACGTCGTAAGCCTTGCTGAACTTATCGCCGAAGTAGTGGCTGGTGCCGCTCTGCAGGGCCTTGCCGTCCTTCATCATGGCTTCGATGGTGTAGGTGGCCTCCGCACCGGCGAACTTCTCCTTATCGGTCTTGCGGCCCTTGACAACAGGGATGGCCAGGTCCTGCTCGCAGACGTCTGCGTAGCAGTTCAGCTGCTGCTGGGTCTCAGCCTCAGCCTCGGCGGCAGTCTCGTGGATGGTGTGGCCCTCCTGCCACCAGAACTCGCGGCTGCGCAGGAAGGGACGGGTGGTCTTCTCCCAGCGCACGACGCTGCACCACTGGTTGTACTTCATGGGCAGCTCGCGGTAGCTGTGCAGCACCCGGGACCAGTGGTCGCAGAACATGGTCTCGCTGGTGGGGCGGACAGCCAGACGCTCTTCCAGCTTGTCGGAGCCGCCCATCGTGACCCACGCCACCTCCGGCGCGAAGCCATTGACCAGCTCGCCTTCCTTCTGCAGCAGGCTCTCAGGGATCAGCACGGGCATTGCCACGTTCTCATGGCCGGTGGCCTTGAAGCGGGCATCCATATCCTTCTGGATGAGCTCCCAGATCGCCTGACCATAGGGGCGCAGGATGATGAAGCCCTTCACGCTGGAATATTCGACCAGCTCTGCCTTGACGCAGATGTCGGTATACCACTGTGCGAAGTTCTCCTCCTGACTGGTGATCGCCTGTACGAGCTTTTTGTTGTCTTTTGCCATTTTAATCTTATCCTCCCAAGGCCGTGCGCCAAACGCTCATCGTTCCGCACGAACCCATATATAAAGCCCCGCCGCCTACTCTGCCGTGTGCAGAGGCGCGGATGCGGGGCTTTTTTGCTTGTTGGTCGCTCAGCCCTTGTGGCTGTCCACAAACTTCACCACATCACCCACCGTGCGCAGGTTCTCGATGGCGTCGTCCGGCACCTCGATGCCAAACTCATCCTCCAGCGTCATCACCATATCCACGATGTCGAGGCTGTCGGCCTCAAAATCGCCCATAATGTCACTGTCCATCGTGATCTTAGCGGGGTCGATGTCCAGCTGTTCTGCCAGCAGTGCGCGGATCTTCTCAAACGTATCCATGATAGCGGTCTCCTTTTGCTTTAATTTCGCATCTTCACGCTGCGCAGACCATGGCAGCCCTTCCCGCCTCCCCTTTGGCGGGCAGACTGTCTCCCTGCGCAGAACGCTCTCTTTCTTTATATCCCATGATATGCTTATTGTCAAGCCCCGTTTTGCTTCCAGCATGGTTTTCCGGGCAAAAATTCCGTTCGAAATCTCTCTGCCGCCCCTTTTCTGCTTGACAGAAGGGCCGTTCGTACTTATAGTAATAATAGCCCTCCGGTATGCAGAAGGCTCTCCCCTTGGGAGAGCTGTCACCGCAGGTGACTGAGAGGGCAGGCCCGCGGCAAAAGAGCCGCCGCACAGCGATAAGCGCCCCCTTTGTCAGAGCGAACTTATCGCTGTGTGTTCGCTTTCTCGTCAGCATCCTTGCCCTCTCCGTCTGCTTTGCAGACACTGCCCGGGTTGCGGCACCCAGCATCTGCTTCGCTTGCATCCTGCTGGCCGCGGCCCCAACAGCTTCTCCCTGTTTCCGCCTCTGGCGGCGGTCGTCGCTGTTGCTCCCAAAGGGAGAGGCTTTCTCAGGAAAGGCCGACTTCGCAAAACAAGAAATCGATGACGGAAGGAGTATTATGAAGCTTTCATTCACCAAAATGCAGGGCTGTGCCAACGATTATATCTATCTCGACTGCCGCGAAAGCGGTGTGCCGGAAAATATCGCAGCCCTTTCGCAGGACCTCTCCCGCCGCCACTTTTCCATCGGCGCGGACGGCATCATCTGCATCTGCGCCCCGGTGACGGTCGGCGCAGACGGACGGATGCGCATCTTCAACGCCGACGGCAGCGAGGCCCAGATGTGCGGCAACGGCGTACGCTGCGTGGCCGAGTGGCTCTACACCCACGGCGTCGCCAAAGAGACGCTCGTCGTGGACACGGGCAGCGGCCCCAAGACCATCACCCGCAAGGGCCGCCGGCTCTGGCAGGTGGAGATGGGCGGATACTCCGCCATGGCGGCGGCTCTGCCCGCCGTGAATATGGGCGAAGGCCCGCTGGTGGACTGCCCCCTCACCGTGGAGGGCAGGACCTGGCGTGTCGCCTGCATCAGCGTGGGCAACCCCCACTGCGTCACCGTCGTGGACGATGTGGACAGCCTGAAGCTCGAGGACATCGGCCCGGCGTTCGAGAAGCACCCGAACTTCCCGGAGCGGATCAACACCGAGTTCGTGCAGGTGGTGGACTCCACCCACCTGAAAATGCGGGTGTGGGAGCGGGGCAGCGGCGAGACCTGGGCCTGCGGCACCGGCACATGTGCCACCGTGGCGGCGCTGACCGAGCTGGGCGTCTGCCCCGCCGGGGAGGACGTCCACGTCCAGCTGCGCGGCGGTGAGCTCATCATCCGGGTGCTGCCGGGCAAAAACCTGCTGATGACCGGCAGCGCTGTCACCGTATGCGAAGGCGTCACTGAAGTTTAAGCATCCCTGCCCTCTCCGTTATGCTTTTGGCTTTCCCTCTGAGGGAGCCGGACGCGGAGCGGCCTGAGAGGGCAAGCCACTTATAAAGAAAGAATTGAGGGAAAGTATCATGAAAATGAACAAACATTACAATGAGCTGAAGGCCAGCTACCTCTTTGTGGACATTGCCCACAAGGTCGCCGCCTATCAGGAGGCACACCCTGAGAAGGAGATCATCCGTCTGGGCATCGGCGATGTGACCCAGCCGCTGGCCAAGTGCGTCGTGGACGCCATGCATGACGCCGTCACCGAGATGGGTACCAAGGAAGGCTTCCACGGCTACGGCCCCGAGCAGGGCTACCCCTTCCTCAAGCAGGCCATTCAGGGCTACTACGCAGGCCGCGGCACCAAGCTGGACGAGGACGAGATCTTCATCTCCGACGGTGCAAAGAGCGACCTTGCCAATGTGCTGGGCCTGTTCGACGTGGACAACACCGTCCTCGTGCCGGACCCCGTCTACCCCACCTATGTGGACGACAACGTCACCGATGGCCGCAAGATCATCTATGGCCGCACCAGTCAGGAGAACGGCTTCCTCGGGATGCCCGACGACAGCGTGAAGGCTGACATCATCTACATCTGCAGCCCCAACAACCCCACCGGCGCAGCCTACACTCGCGACCAGCTCAAGGCATGGGTGGAGTACGCCAGAAAGAACAACGCTATCATCCTCTACGACGCCGCTTACGAGTGCTTCATCTCCGACGGTGAGCTGGCCCGCAGCATCTTCGAGATCGAGGGCGCCCGCGAGTGCGCCATCGAGATCTGCTCCTTCTCCAAGATCGCAGGCTTCACCGGCACCCGCTGCGGCTACACCGTCGTGCCGAAAGAGCTGGAGCGTGACGGCATGAACATCAACAAGCTCTGGCTGCGCCGCCAGACCACCAAGTTCAACGGTGTGCCTTATGTCGTGCAGCGCGGCGCTGCCGCCGTCTTTACCGAGAGTGGCATGGCTGAGATCCAGCACAACCTCGACTACTACCGCAAGAACGCCAAGGTCATCGCCGACGCTCTGGACGAGTGCGGCGTGTGGTACTGCGGCGGCAAGAACAGCCCCTACATCTGGCTGCGCTGCCCCGGCAGCATGAAGAGCTGGGAGTTCTTCGACTGGCTGCTGGAGAACTGCGGCGTCGTCGGCACCCCGGGCGTGGGCTTCGGCGAGTGCGGCGAGGGCTACTTCCGCCTGACCGCTTTCGGTGACGCCGAGAAGACCAAAGTTGCTGCTGAGCGCATCAAGACCGCCATCAAGGCTCTGTAAATTTTATCGCACAAAAAGAGGGAGGCACCCCGCCGGGGCGTCTCCCTTTTTGCTTGCGGTTCAGCGGTCGAAGGTCGTGCTGAGGGTCGTGCTCCACTCCCCGCCCGGGGCGAGGCAGGCCGCAGCGGCACGCTGCTCCCACTCCTGCGGATCGTCCACCGAGGCGGGCAGCGAGTTCCACGGCTCGATGCAGACGAAGCGCAGGGGCTTCGACGGCGCCGACCAGATGAGGGTGTAGGGGAAGCCGGCCACATCGCAGACGATGCCGCGGCCCGTGTCCTTCTCGTAGATGCCCAGCGTCCTGGTGCGCAGGCCCGCCATGCAGAAGCTGTCGTTGTCGAAGAGGTCGTTGGTCAGCTGGATGGCCTGCTGGTTCTTCCACTGGTAGTAGCATTTGCCCGTCAGCAGGCCGCCCCCGCTGGCGTCGAGGATGACCGGGCTCTCGGGCTGGTCGAAGCGGAACTCGTAGTCCTCGACGGTGTGGCTGTCATCGAACGGCACCTGAAAGGCCGGGTGGTAGCCGATGCCGAACCGCAGCTCTTCGGCGCCGGGGTTCGAGACGGTGAGGGTGTGGTGAAGGGTCTTTCCGTCCAGCCGGAAGGTGCTGGTGAGCAGGAAGTCGAAGGGGAACTTCTCCGCCTTCATGGCCTCATCCGGGCGCAGCTCGAGCCGGATGGTGTCGCCCTCCGCTTTCAGCAGGGTGTGCTCCACGTCCCGGGCAAAACCGTGCTGGCCGCCCTTGTAGGTCTTGCCGCCATGGGTGAAGCTGCCGTCCTTGAGCTTGCCCGTCCACGGGAAGAGGATGGGCGCGTGGCGCTCCCAGACCGCCGGGTCGGCCTGCCAGAGCAGCTCCTCCCCCGCCGCGTTCTTCAGGCTGACGGCCTCGGCACCGTGCGTGTCCACCGTAAGGCTCAGAAATTCGTTTTGAATGGTCGCCTGCATTTGTCTGCACTCCTTTTTTTGTGTGTTTTGCTGATCCCAGTATACTCTCCCCGCCCCGAAAAGCCAAGGGGATTCACCCATTCTCTCACGGCGGAATAGGCTGTACCGAGCCTTATCTTGATTTCAAGCAAAGGAGAGTTTTTGTATGGCTACCGGAATTCTGCGCATCCAGGCCTTTGCGGCCCGTCAGTCCAGCCCTGTCGAGGGTGTGACCGTCACCGTCAGCGGCAACGGCTTCACCGCCACCCGCCTGACCGACGCCGAGGGCAACGCCGACGACGTCACCCTTACCACCCCCGCCTGTGCTCTCTCGCTGGACGAGGACAACACCACGCAGCCCCCCTACGCGGTCTGCAGCCTTGTGGCCTCCAAGCCCGGCTACCGCACCGTCCGCATCCAGGGCGTGCAGGTCTTTCCCGGGCAGGTGACGCTGGCCCAGCCCGAGATGATCCCCGACACGGAGGAGATGCGGGACACCCCCAACGTCCCCATCGTCATCCCACCCCACAGCCTCTTCACCGGCGACGGCGGCAGCGGCCCGAACCCGTTCCTCGCCTGTACGCCGCGGGTGCTGGACCGGGTCATCATCCCAAAAAACATCACCGTCCATCTCGGCAGGCCTGCCGCCTCGGCCCGGAACGTCACCGTCTCGTTCCGCAGGTATATCGCCAACGTGGCGTCCAGTGAGGTGTATCCAACCTGGGCTGACGAAAACAGCCCAGCGGGGCGGTCGAACTGCCTGCCGGCTCAGAAATTCCATTCGATCGTGATCTTTTGCTCTCCGGCAAGCGGATCTTTTGGGCTGACAATAACACGATGGACCAGCAGTACAACAAGTTCGCGGGTCAGCTGCGAAACCTGTGCCAGTTCACGGACACGCTGCCTCTGCGTCTGGACTCCACCGGTCTCTTCCTGCCGTTGTTCCAGTTCCGTTTCCAATGTATCGATCCGGGTCTCTGCCTTTTTCACTTCTTCCAGAAAGGTCTGGTTCATTTCAGAAAACTGAACGGCATCAATTAAACCTGACGCCTTATCCAGATACAGTTCCTGCATGGCCCTGCGCCGCCGGGCTGCTTCGCTCTTCAACCGTTTCAGCTCGTCGCGCCCGGCCTGCTCTCGCCGCCGGATGGGGTCATCCTGTTCTGGAAGGGTAACTTTTTCAGGGTCAAAATAGGCTGCCGCATACGCCCGGATACGTTCCAGTACCGCATTCTCCAAGGCGTCCATATCGGTACAGGTCCTGTTGCCGCACACTTCCGGTGCGCGCTGGTGCATCCGGCAGCGAACATAGCGTCTTTGTATTCCATCCGCTCTCGGCTGACGGCCAGTCTGCTCCATCCAGCTGCCACAGCATCCACAAACCACCTTTTTTGCCAGCGGATGGATCGTTCCCTTCTCGCCGCTCCGGGTGCGTCCCTGCATCATCCTCTGGACCGTTTCAAACATTTCCCGCTCAATGATCGCTTCATGCGTATTTTCTACAACGATCCACTGCGATTTTGGAAGCCAAATCGTCTTTTCAGACTTGTAACTTATCTTTTTATGCTTTCCCTGCACCATATTTCCGATATAAAGCTGATCATGCAGTATTTGATATACGGTGGGACTGCTCCAAAGAGCCGCATTTGTATTCTTCAATGCACTGCGGTAATGGATGCCATGCAGCTGCTTATAGGCCGTCGGGCTTGGAATTTTTTCATAATTCAGGATGCGTGCGATCCTGTGTGCGCCAATCCCGTTAAGAGCCATGGAGAAGACCCGCCTTACCACTTCGGCTGCTTCCGGGTCGATGATGAGTTTTCCTTTTGCATTTGGGTCTTTGCAGTATCCATACCGTGCAAAAGAGCCGATGAACAGCCCCTCTTTCCGCTTGTGGTCAAGCACCGAGCGGACATTGGTGGACAGATCTTCCAGATACCACTCATTGATCAGGCCGTTGATCTGGCGGGATTTTTTGTTCGCGGTATCGTTGGTATCCACATGGTCTACCACCGCAATGAAGCGGACGCCCCACTCCATGAACTTTCCGTGCAGATACTTTTCCACGAGCTCCATGTCACGGGTGAAACGGGATTGCGTTTTGGCCAGTACCACATCAAACTGATGTTCGCTTGCGGCTTGCAGCATCGAATTGAATGCCGGGCGGTTCCGGTCGATGCCGGAATAGTCCTCATCCGAATAGATCTGGTAAATCTCAAATCCGTTCTCCAGGGCGTACTGGAGCAGCATCGACTTTTGATTCTGAATGCTCTCCGATTCACCAATTTTATCTTCATCTTCTTTGCTCAGGCGGCAATAAATTGCTGCTTTCATGAGCTGCCCTCCTCTTTTTGTACACGAGCATCCATGCGCAGCATAACGCATCCCTCCTTCCAATTCAGGGATGCCGCATCAGGCACAGGATCTTGAAGGAACGGCATTGAGCAATCCATCGATGATATATCGCTCAAATTCCTTTTGAAACCGTTCTTTGCGCTGTTCGTTGTTGTCCGAGCGAAATTTTTCGTGCAGAATAAAAGGAGTTTTTTTCATCGAATCCCCCTTTTCGGTCCATCTGGTCGTGATATGGGTCACTTCAGTCTATTTCCAGCCAGCGAAATTCAGAACTTTCCATATTTTTCATGCAAAATATTGCAAGACGTTCAAAATCAACTTGAAACGCCTTTGCCGCAATGGTACAATTATACTGTCATTTTATGGAAACTCGGCGCAAAGCCCCGTGCGGACAGGCCGCAAGCGTCGGAGTTCCTGTGGGATGTGTAAGAATCGCTAAGGCAGCACTGCGCTACTGCACCTGCGCAGTATTGCTTTCCGAAAATGTGAGAAAGTATATTTATATGATGAAAAAGATCTCCCGCCGCTCGTTTTTGCAGATCTGCGGCATTACTGCGGCAACGGCAGCACTGACCGCCTGCGGCGGCACTAAGACCGAAACGGCTAAAAAAGACGCTGCTCACGAAGCCATCACCTTTATGGCACCTTATAAGGAGATAGAAGCCTTTATTGAGCAGGTACACAGCGTTTACCCGGAAGTGAACATCGAGGTCGTGCCCTACAGCGGCGATAACACCACCACCTGTCTGCAGAATATGTTTGCGGCGGGCGACCTGCCGGACGTCTGCACCTTGACCTACTACGACCCCCGGACCGATCTGGTCTCCGACAAGCTGCTGGACCTTTCCGGCTACGATTTTACGGATAACTATGTGGAGTCCCGTCTGCAGGACGTGTTCGACAACGGTGCCATCTACCTGCTGCCCTCGACCTACAACTGCTACGGCATCACCTACAACAAGACCCTGCTGAAGAAATACGGCTGGGAGCTGCCCAATTCTTTCGCTGAGCTGGAAGAACTGGCTGCAAAGGCAAAGGAAGCCGGGGTCGATCTCTGTCTGCCGCAGATCCAGTATCCGGGCTACGGTTTCCAGTACCTGTGCAACATTGCAGAAGCCGATTTCCTCGGCACACTGGACGGCAGGCTGTGGCAGCGGGATTATCTGTCCGGTAAGGCAAATGTCAGCAATACCCCCGGCATGATGCATGCGATGGCCTATGTCCAGAAGTGGAAGGACATCGGGATGCTGAACGACTCCGGCGACGCTCTTGACGACAATGTGACCCGGCAGAGGATGACCGAGGGGAACACCCTGTTTTTGATCGGAAACACCAACGGCATCGTGGAGGCAGACGGCAACGCCGATAAATACGGGCTGATGCCGTTTCTCTCGGAGGACGGCACCCAGAACGTTTTTGTTCTGAATGTGAACCGCTTCTACGGTCTGAATAAAAAGCTGGGGCAGGACCCCCAGAAGCTGGAGGATGCGCTCAAGGTGATGCGTGTGCTTTCCACCGTTGCAGGCACCAGCGCTCTGCAGCCCGCAACGGCGCTGAAAAGCAGCCTGCTGCCCTTCAAGGACGCAAAAGCGGACGGCACCTACTATGCCGACATCGCCGATGCCCTGAACATGGGCAACACCGCGCCCTTTATCTATTCCGGCTGGGAAAACACCATCGTGACCACCGGCCTTAAAATGCTGGATTTCATCAAGGGCAATGCCACCATGGAGGATGTCATCCGTCAGCTGGACGAGGATCAGGACAGTGTGGTGAACGACACCCCGGATGTCATCACTACCGTTACGGAGGAGCTTTCGCAGGAGGACTGCGCTATGCTGGTGGGGCGCTGCTTTGCACAGGCCACCGGCAGCGACCTTGCGCTGGTCTCGCTGAGCACATGGATCCCCGGCAACCCCACCGAGCAGAACCACCACGGCGTAGCGGCCAAACTGTACGCCAAGGATATTACGGATTACGACCTTTCGGTCATTCTGCCCACCGGCTGGAACCGCACCATCCAGACCGTTTCCCTGACCGGGCAGCAGATCAGCGGCCTGCTTGCTTCTGGTTACGACGCCTACGGCAACGGCAAGGGTTACCCCTATGTGCTGGTAAGCCCGGTGCAGCCGGAGGCGGACAAAACTTATCAGGTTGCCATCTGCGGTGTGAGCGACCAGCTGGCTGCGGAGACCACGGTCACAGACAGCGGCGTGGTGGGCATGGATGCCGCAAAAGCCTTCTTTGGCGCATACACCACCATCAGCCGGGCAGATACCGTATGGAGCTGAACAAAACGGACAGGAGATACCGGATGTGAACAACAAAATCTATAAAAGGCTGTTTGGCGGCTTCGGCTTTGTCATCATCGTGTCGCTCCTGACCCTTTTTGTCATGAGCCAGACCTACATCCAGAACCTTGTCTACCATGAGCGGCTGAGCCAGATGGAGGAAGTCACCCACCAGATGTTCCGCAGTCTGGAAGATGTCATCGACACCCACTGGGACGAGGTGGATGTGCAGTGTAATTATTTGTACAACAGCCCGCTGGAGACCGATACCGACCTCTACCGCTATCTGAAAAAGCTGTCGGAGCTTTCCAATTACCATGAAAAACAGATCGAACTGGTAGCCGTGGATACTGCCGGACATTATTATACCGAGTATGGCCGCATGGGACTGCTGCGGGGAATGAACTATCTGGAAAGCGCACCGGAGCGGGTCAACTATGTTTCCAACTCGCTGACCAAGGACGACTCCCGGATGGTGTTTCTGGAACAGCTCTCCACCCCCATCACACTGCAAGGCGGAGAGAAAGCGATCACCCTGCGCTACTTTGGCATCTCCCAGAGCATGACCCAGCTGAACGATTATTTCCGCTGTGACGCCTACGAAAATAACAACAGCGTCTATGTGCTGGATAACGATGGCTTCAAGCTGTTCAACGCCAATGACACCGAGCTGCTGAAGGGACACAACGTATACACCGTCCTCTCCCGGATGTCCTATCTGCACGGCTCTTCCTTTGCGGGGGCAAAGGAGCGGCTTGCCCGCACAGGCTCCTGCTATTCCAATGCCGTGCTGGATGGGACTGAGTATTTCTACGCCCTGAAGCAGATGGAAAACGCCCAGTGGACACTGGCGTTCCTTGTTCCGGCAGAATATGTGACCGTGAATACGCAGAAGCTGGTCAACATCGTCATGGTCATCATCATCGTCATTGCGATGGTGTTCTCGGTCATAACAGTTTTCGTCGGCTGGTTTCTCCTGCGGCAAAAGCAGCAGCAGGAGCTTCGGGCTGAAAAAGAAGCGAACCTCCGTCTGGAACAATACAACATCCATCTGACGCAGGTAAACGATGAACTGCGGCAGGCGCAGGATGCTGCCGCAGAGGCGTTACAGTCCGCAGAGCGCGCCAGCAAGGCCAAGACGGACTTCCTCTCCAACATGAGCCACGACATCCGTACCCCCATGAACGCCATCATCGGCATTACCACCCTGATGAAAAACGAGCTGCACCAGCCGGAAAAGCTGGCCGAGCATCTGGGCAAGCTGGAAAGCTCCGGTCAGCTGCTGCTGGGCATCATCAATGATATTCTGGATATGAGCCGCATCGAGAGCGGCAAGACCACCCTGAATGTGGAAAAAATGAACCTGCCCCAGCAGGTCAGCCAGCTGGACAGCATCATCCGTCAGCAGGCAGGCCAGCGCCGCCAGACCTTTACGGTAAACACCCATCTGCAGCACGAAAACGTACTGGCGGACCCCAACCGCCTGAATCAGGTGCTGATGAACATCCTCTCCAACGCGGTCAAATATACGCCCAAGAGCGGGCATATCCGGTTGGAGGTGGACGAGCTGCCCCGGAACGAGCACTTCGCCCGGTACCGCTTTGTGGTGCAGGATGACGGCATCGGCATGAGCGAGGCGTTCCAAAAGACCCTTTTTGACCCCTTTACCCGCGAGGAAAAATCCGGCACCAACAAGGTGCAGGGTACCGGCCTTGGCATGGCCATCACCAAGAGCATCGTAGACCTGATGGGCGGTTCCATCAGTGTGGAGAGCACCCCCGGCAGGGGTACCCGCTTTGAGGTCGTGCTGGAATTTCCCATTGATACGGAGTCGGATCATGCGCAGAAGGTGCAGGCTCTGCCGGAGGAAGCAGAAGAAACTTCTCCCCTGTCCGGCATGAAGTTCCTCTGCGCCGAGGATAACGCCATCAACGCCGAGATCCTGGAAATGCTGCTGGAATCCAAGGGCGCAAGCTGCACCCTCTGCTCCAACGGTCAGGAGATCGTGGATGCCTTTGCCAGCGTCAAGCCCGGCGAGTACGACATGATTTTGATGGACGTGCAGATGCCGGTGATGGACGGCCTGGAGGCCACCCGCCGCATCCGCAATGGCGAAAATCCGCTGGGCAGGATCATCCCCATCCTTGCCATGACCGCCAACGCCTTCCTTGAGGATATGCAAAAGAGCAAGGAAGCCGGCATGGATGAACATCTCTCCAAGCCCGTGGACATTGCAGCACTGGAACAGACCGTAAAACGCTTCCGCGTTACCCCTCCCCATTAAAAAATAGCGGAAAAGCGCGTTTCCGCAGATGAAACACACAAATGATGTAAATGATGTAGAAGAGGGTCAGAACGTGAATACACTTTCCGAGATCGAGGAATATTACAAAGCGCGTGAGCAGCAGCTGTTGAAAAAACTTCATCAACAGGAAACCGCTCTTGCCGCAGCGGAGCAGGCGCTGAAACAACTGACCGAAAATCAGAAAGCATCGGAGGACGAAACAGCCCGACAGCGCGCTGCACGGGAGCAGCAGCTCAAAGACGAGCTTTATCGGGATCCGCTGACAGGAATTTACAACCGCCGCTATTACGAAGAAGTTGCCCGCAAAACCATCGGCCCGGCGGGTGTCGCACTGATGGATGTGGATGATTTCAAGATCTGCAACGACACCTATGGACATTACGCCGGAGATATGGCACTGAAAACGGTGGCAAACGCTATCCAGTCCTGCATCCGGAAGTCGGACCTGCTCATCCGCTATGGCGGAGACGAATTTCTGCTGGTGTTACCCGGCATTCCGGGAGATTGTTTGCAGACCAAACTGGAACAGATCTGCACCGCCGCGCAGATGGCATCTGTACCCGGCTATTCGCATTTCCGTATCTCGCTGAGCATTGGCGGAACGATACAGTCCCTCGCCGACCCGATGGAAAACATCGTTCGCCGGGCGGACCGGCTGATGTATCAGGCAAAGTGCCGCAAGAATGCCGTCATGGTGGAGGTTCCGGGGCATGACATGGCGGCTTTGGAAAAACTTTTGCAGAACAAGTCACAGATCTTACTTGTGGATGACTCCGCAATGAACCGCATGATGCTGACAGAGATCCTGAGGGATAGTTACCATGTCCTGGAAGCAGAAAACGGACGGGAATGCATAGAAAAATTGCAGGCAGAAGCCGGAAACATTGCACTGGTGCTGCTGGACATCAATATGCCCGTTATGGACGGCTTTGAAGTGTTGAAAGCCATGAATGCCGACCACACCATCGAGGATATCCCGGTCATTATGATCTCCAGCGAGGACTCCGATGCGACGATCCGGCGTTCCTATGAGCTGGGCGCAAGTGATTATGTCAATCGCCCCTTCGATGCTCGTATCGTGTACCGCCGTGTGACCAACACCATCAAGCTGTACGCCAAGCAGCGGCGGCTGGTGCAGATGGTCTCTGAGCAGATCCGCGCCCGTGAGAATAATACGGATATGCTGGTGGGTGTACTGAGCCATATCGTAGAATTCCGCAACGGCGAAAGCGGCGCCCATGTGCGGCACATCCGCATCATCACCGAGTTGCTGCTCCGCCGTCTGTTGGAGAGCAGCAGATACTCGATCACTGCGGAACAGCAGGATATGATCCCGCTGGCTTCCGCCCTGCACGACATCGGAAAAATCGGCATTGACGAAAAGATCCTCAACAAGCCCGGCAGACTGACCCCGGAGGAATTCGAGGTCATGAAGACCCACAGCATGCTGGGGGCCCAGATGCTGCATGATCTGGATAATTTTGCAGAGCAGCCGCTGCTGCAAACGGCCTACGAGATCGCCCGCTGGCACCACGAACGCTGGGATGGGCGCGGCTACCCGGATGGGCTGAAGGGCGATGAGATCCCCATCAGCGCACAACTGGTCTCGCTGGCTGATGTGTACGATGCACTGACCAGCGAACGCTGCTACAAAAAAGCCTTCTCCCACGAAAAAGCCGTGCAGATGATCCTGAACGGCGAATGCGGAGCGTTCAACCCGCTGCTGCTGCAGTGCCTGACGGATATTCAGGCTGACCTGAAAGAAGAATTACAGCAGCGCAACTGAGCAATGGATGCAATAAAACAGGAGAACAAAAAGCCCAAATGAAACATAGAATCTCACGCCGTGCATTTCTGCGCGGCTGCACCCTGCTGGCGGCATCTGCCGCCGTCGGCAGTCTGACTTCCTGCGGCGGAACGAACGCGAAGGACAGCAGTCTTCCGCAGCTCATTGTGGGAAGCGATACCTATCCGCCCTATATTTATCTGAACAATGACGGCGTTCCCGCCGGGATCGACGTGGAGATTGCCACCGAAGCCTTCCGCCGCATGGGATATGCTGCCCGGTTTGAACCGATCGATTGGGAGCAAAAAACAGATCTGGTGGAAAGCGGTACCATCGACTGCATCTGGGGCTGCTTTTCCATGGATGGGCGCGAGGAGGTATACCGCTGGGCGGGACCCTATATGGTGAGCCGTCAGGTGGCTGCGGTGGATGCCGACAGCAGCATCCGGACACTCGGCGACCTTGCCGGAAAGACCATCGCCGTGCAGAGCACCGGCAAGCCGGAGGAGATCTTTCTCAGCGGCTCCGACCCGCGCATCCCGCAGACCGTCGAGGTGTTCAGCACCGAAGACCGCAGCGTGCAGTATGCGATGCTGGCCTGCGGCTATGTGGATGCCATCGCTGCCCATGAGACGGCCATCCTGCAATACATGAAGGACAATTCCGTGGAGTTCCGCATCCTCGAAGAACCGCTGCTGGTCACCGGGCTGGGCATCGCCTTTGCCAAAAATGACAGCCGCGGGCTGGACATCCAGCTGAACGCTGTTCTTGCGCAGATGCGCACAGACGGCACACTGGAGCAGATCCTTGGCAAGTATCTTGAACATCCTTCGCAGTATCTGGAGGTGGACACCATTGGCATGTAAAAACAGAACCATCTCAGATACATGGAGATGGGGGCTCTATCTGGTCATCGGCGTGCTTTTTATGGCCGGCGTCGTTTTTTTCTCGAGTTGGCAGGCACTGCGTGCAACGGAGGCTCGTTTCTGCCAGATCCTTGATTTTGTCAAATCCCAGTCCACCAGCTTTGAAAAGCACAACGATACGGTCGTGGCCAAAGCGCTCCGCCGCACGGCGGTATCGGTGCATCAGCTGGCACAGGACCCTGCGCTCGACCTTTCCGACCCGCAGTGCCTGAGCAGGCAGGCAGAGCTGCTCTGGCTCACAGGTATTTCGGTTCTGGCCCCGGACGGTACGCTCCTGTGCGAATCCACAACCAACGGCATCGGCTATGCCCGGTTTGGAGAACCGCTCAAGAATGATGCCGTTCTGGACGTTTTCTCTTATCCGCAAAAGACCTATCTGAAGCGGATCCTGCTGGAGGATGGGTCTGCCGTGGATGTTGCGGCACACCGGGCAGAAAGCAAAGAGGTCATCCTGCTTGCCTACCGCTATACCCCGGCAGAATTTGTAGAGGGAACGGCCTTGTCCATCCAGAGCGTACTGGACGGCTACTCGGTCGAGACCAGCGGCACACTGTTCATCGTGCAGAACAATCAGGTCATTGCCTCCAACCGCCCGGAGCTCATCGGGCAGGATGCTGCGGACAGTCTGCCGGTGCGGGAGATCCGCAAAGCCGGGGCTGCCGAAACGCTGACCCATACCCACGATTGGAACGGCTCCGGCTGCTATGTTGGAATGTACTGCCACGGAAGGTCTTTCGATCTCTACGCGTATACGGATGAAAGATCCGTCTTCCGTGAATCGTTTCCGCTGATTTTGATGGCGCTGGCCGGTTACATCCTGCTTGTAATGGTCCTTCGGGTGCTGCGCAGACGCTCCGTGCAGGAGATGGAGCAGCAGAAGAAAGAGCAGGAGAAGAAGTATCAGGCTCAGCTGGAGGAACAGAACCGCAAGCTGGAGATCGCACTCCAGCACGAGGGTGCGGCAAACCGTGCCAAGCGGGAGTTCCTGTTCAATATGAGCCACGATATCCGCACCCCGATGAACGCCATCATCGGCTTCACCTCGCTGGCTGCGACCCATATTGATAATAAGGAACAGGTGCTGGACTACCTGAAAAAGATCTCTACCTCCAGCCAGCATCTGCTCTCCCTCATCAATGATGTGCTGGATATGAGCCGCATCGAGAGCGGAAAGGTAAAAATTGAAGAGAAAGCGGTGCATCTGCCGGACCTCGTCCACGATGTGCGCTCCATCATCCAACCCGATGTTTCGGCAAAGCGGCTGTCGCTTTTCATCGATACCATGGACGTGGAGAACGAGGACATCATCACCGACCCGCTGCGGCTGAACCAGATCCTGCTGAACATTTTGTCCAACGCCATCAAGTTCACTCCCACAGGCGGTACCATCAGCATCCGCATTGCCCAGAAGAACGGTGCGCCCAAGGGCCGTGGCTGCTATGAGTTCCGCATCAAGGACAATGGCATCGGTATGAGCGAAGCGTTCCAGAAGCACATCTTTGAGGCGTTCAGCCGGGAGGAAAGCTCCACCGTCAGCGGCATTCAGGGTACCGGCCTTGGCATGTCCATCACCAAGAACATTGTGGATATGATGGGCGGCACCATCGCGATTGAAAGTGAACCGGGCAAGGGCAGCGAATTCATCGTAGATCTCTGCTTCGCACTCAGCGGACAAAAGGTGGAGCCCAGGCAGCTCCCGCAGTTGGAAGGGCTGCGCGCATTGGTAGCAGACGACGATACCGACACCTGCCTGAGCGTCAGCACCATGCTGTCCAAGATCGGGATGCGGCCGGAGTGGACGATCTCCGGCCGGGAAGCGGTGATCCGCACCCGGTACGCCATGGAGCAGGGCGACGAATTCAGCGTCTACATCATCGACTGGCTCATCCCCGATATGAACGGCATCGAGGTCGTGCGGCAGATCCGCAAGCTGATCGGGAAAAGCTGCCCTATCATCATTCTGACGGCCTACGATTGGACGGATATTGAAGAGGAAGCCCGCGCTGCCGGAGTGACCGCCTTCTGCGAAAAGCCGCTGTTCCTTTCCGAACTGCACAGAGTGCTGGCAGAACCGTACGGTGCAGAGCCTGCCTGTAAGCCCTCGCAGCCGGATGCCTCCGAGCTCAAGAGAAAGAAGCTTTTGCTGGTGGAGGACAATGCCTTGAACCGCGAGCTCGCGCTGGAGATCCTGAAGGAAGCGGGCTTTGCGGTAGACACTGCTGAGGATGGCGAGATCGCTGTCCAGAAGATGAAGCAGGCGGCCCCCGGGCAGTACGATTTGATCTTAATGGACATCCAGATGCCCAAGATGGACGGTTACGAGGCAACGCGGCAGATCCGCGCCCTGCCGGATGCTGCAAAGGCAGGCATTCCCATCTTTGCAATGACGGCAAACGCCTTTGAAGAAGACCGTCAGAATGCATTGAAGGCCGGTATGGACGGCCACATTGCAAAGCCGCTGGATATTCCGCATCTGCTGCAAGTCCTTGCAGATGTACTGAAATCATAACGGCTGCCAGCCGACAAAAGCAAAAGCACCCGCATCAGTCGATTCCAGAGGTCAAGAGCCTCTGCGAAGCCTGCTGCGGGTGCTTTATTTCTTTTCTGTCTGACAGGCGTTTGGCTCACAAAATTTTGCGCAGCTCCTGCACGAGATCGCCGATCACGATGGGCTTGGACAAAAAGCCGTTCATGCCGCTTTCCAATGCGTTGCGGCGGTCCTCGTCGAAGGCATTGGCGGTCATGGCAAGGATGGGGAGCTTTGCCCGGGCAGGGTCATCCAGTGCGCGGATCTTCCGGGTGGCGGTGTAGCCGTCCATCACCGGCATCTGCACATCCATCAGCACCAGATCATAGCTGCCCGGCGCGGCAGTGCTCACCTTTTCCACCGCCACTTCACCGTTTTCCGCCGTATCGACCCGGAAGCCGTACTCGCGCAGGATCTCCTGTGCGATCTCGCGGTTCAGCTCGTTGTCCTCTACCAGCAGGATGTGTCTGTCCTTGAAGTCGGCGTTCTTTTCCGGCAGAAGCTCCTGCGGCGCATCTGTCAGCTTCTGGCCGAGGGCGCGCATCAGGGTCTCGCGCAGGTCAGACATGAACATGGGCTTGGAGCAGAAGGCGGTCACACCGGCGGCCTTTGCCTCTACCTCAATGTCAGACCAGTCGTAGGCCGTCAGGATGATGATGGGGGTATCGTCGTTCAGGCTGCGTATCTGGCGGGTGACCTCGATGCCGTTCATATCCGGCAGCCGCCAGTCGATGATATAGGCGTGGTAGGCATCGCTCATCTCGATGGACTGCCGCGCGCGCAGCACCGCTTCCTTGCCGGAAAGGGTCCACTCCGCGCGCATTCCCACCTTGACCAGCATCTTTGTCACGCTGTCGCAGGTGTTGAAATCGTCGTCCACCACCAGAGCCTTCAGGCCCTCCAGCTCAGCGATCTTTTCCACCGGGCGGTGCTCTGCCTGCACCCGCAGCGGCACACGAATGATAAACTCGCTGCCCTTGCCCTGCGCTGTCTGCACCTCGATGGTGCCGCCCATCATATCCACGATGTTTTTGGTGATGGCCATGCCAAGACCGGTGCCCTGGATACGGCTGACCGTGGAGGTGCGCTCCCGCTCAAACGGCTCAAAGATTTTTTTGGCAAATTCCGGGCTCATGCCGATGCCGTTGTCCTTGATGCGGAACTCGTACTGCCCGCAGCCGCGCACCTGCCCGGCAAGCTGGCGCACCCGCACCGAGACCGTGCCGCCCGCCGGGGTAAACTTGATGGCGTTGGACAGCAGGTTCAGCAGGATCTGGTTCAGCCGGGTCTTATCGCAGTAGACATCCTCGTCGGTCACATCCATCGCGTCCATATAAAGCTCCAGCTGTTTTGCGTAGATCTGCCCGCTGACGATGGTTTTCAGATCGTGCAGCACCTCCGAAAGGTTGACTTCCACCTCTTCCAGATGGAGCTTTCCGCTTTCGATGCGGCTCATATCCAGCACATCGTTGATGAGCGAGAGCAGATGGCTGCTGGAAGCAAGGGTCTTGGCCAGATAATCCTTCACCCGCTCCTTGTCGTCGATATTGCTGATCGCCAGTGTGGTAAAGCCGATGATGGCGTTCATGGGGGTGCGGATGTCGTGGGACATATTGGAAAGGAAGGTGCTCTTGGCGCGGTTGGCAGTCTCGGCGGCGGCAACGGCATCCGAAAGCGCCTGATTCACCTGTTTGTCGGCGGTGCGGTCGGACATGACAAGGATGTACTTGGTCCTGCCCTCCACCTCGCTGCCTATGGCGATGTTATGGAACCAGCGGCGCTCTTTGGTTTCCAGATGCTCAAACTCAAGATCCCATTCCCGCTGCTGCCCGCTGAGAAGCCCATCCAGAAAGCTTTTGCCCTGCTCCGGGGCGCCCAGCTTGTCCAGAGCGAAGGCATTTTGCCGGACTTCTTTCCACGGGATGCCCAGCAGCCGCTCAATGTTCGGGCTGACATAATCCACCTTAGAGGTCTCTGCGTCCACCATCAGGAAAACATCATCCACGTTACGCGAAAGCTTCTGGAACAGCTCGTCCCGGTACGAGATCTCGGTATTCTTCCGGCGCAGGGTTGTATGGCTTCTGCGCACAATGAGCAGAATGGCCAGCACCGCAAGACCTGCGGCGATGCCCGCTGCGATCTGCACTGTATGGAACCACAGCTTATCCAGATTGGCATTGACGATTTTGACCGGGACAAGTCCCACCATCGTCCAGCTCTGGACCGCCGTGTCCTCGTAGACCAGATAATAACGGGTGTCGCCCAGCTTTACCTTCATGTTTCCGCTGCTGCCCTGTGCAAAGGCATTGGACAGCTCCAGGATTTGCGCCTCGGAAAGATTGGAATGGTCGCGCAGCATCGCAATGAAATTGTAAATGGTCTCCTTTCGGTTTACGGAATTGTCGATGACCACCCGCCCATCCGGGTAGATGACATAGTTGCTGGCATTGCCCTCAAAGGCAGAGCTGTCCAGCAATCTAAGCACCGCATCATTATAATAAGAGGTGGCAACGGCATCGTAGGCAAAGCCCCGGTAGCTGCCCTGCGTTTCGGGACAGATGAACGCAAGCATCTGGGGCTTGCCGGGCAGCGCCGTGTTCACGACGACATCCTCATCGTGAGCGAGCCTTTCGTCCAGATTGGTCTGCAGGCCAAGGTAGCCCGTTTTCCCGGTCACGGTCATGTAGTTGCCGTCATAGGTAAGAAAGTAGAATTCGGCAAACCCAGCCTCCTGCTGTGCCGCCCCGATATACGCCTGTATTTCGGCCTCATCCGAGGTAGTTTCCAGAAAGCCGTTGTACAGATGCAGATAGGTCAGGTTCTTGCGCACCATCTCTTTCAGCATATTGTTGGATTTATGCAGCACCTCTTCCAGATGCGAGGTACTTTCCTGATAGATGGTCTGGGACACAAACGAGATGTACCGAACGCTGAAACCTGCTATCAGCAAGACCAGAAGAAGGATGGCCGCAACAGGGAGCCATTTTTGCCGGGGATGGCAGTTTCGTTTGGATTCGTGCTTTTCGTCTTCCATCCCGCTTACCTCAGTGTCATGTAGTTTTCAGGCTCTGCAAGCGCTGCGCCGCCGCCGGAGAGATGATCGCGCCATCTGTTTTTTACCCATGTATCTCCCTCCAAAGACGTGCCGCTTTCGCTCGCAAGCAGCGCTTCCATCTGATTTTCCGCTGCCAGACAGGTCACGGTAACGGTGTCGTCGTCCCCCAGCGGCTGTCCGTTCCGGGTGATGCCGGTCAGGGTATAGCTGCCGCCTGCCTCTTTGACCTCCACGGCAATGCCGCTGACCACCGGCAGAGAGCCGCGGTTGAAGGGCACAAACCCGCCCTCGCAGCCCTCCACAAAGGCGCGGACGGTCTCCTTCAGCTCTGCGCCGGTCATGGTGCGCTGGCGGGACATCAGGCCGTTGGGCATGATCATGGAAGCGGCCATTTTCTTGTTATAATCTGCCTGCAGCACACTGCCGGTAAAGCTGTTTGCGGTGGCAAGCAGCACATCGGTGCCATAAACGCCCCGCAGCGTGTTCGCCATAACGGAGAAGGAGGCGCTGCCGCCGTTTGCGTGGAAGACATTGGAATAGCTCTTCCCGGAGGTCAGCACGATCTCGTCATCGGCAGGCGTATCCTCAGCAAGAAGCCGGGCATTGAACGCACGATAAGCCTGCTGTGCCGTGTACTCGCCCGCGATTATTTTGGAGACAACGTCCTTGGAGACGGCAAAGAAATCGTTGGAGGCGATGCGGATATACATGTGGTTTTCTTCCACCACATCGCGCACATCCTTCATATACTCGGTCAGGCGCAGGGGGACGTTCTGGCTGTAGCTCAGCAGATCCTGCCCGTCGGCAACGATGCGGCTCTGCGCCTCCTCGGAGAGCATGACGTTCAGCACCTTCATGGCTTTTTCGCGGCGCGCGGTGTCCTGCTCGAGGTCACGGTTCAGAGCGATCTGGAAATAGGGGGTGGTCATGATCCACTTTTCGCCGTTCTGGCCGAAGAAGGGCATAAATATCGCGTCGATGCCCTCATCCCGAAACATCTTGACACCGGCAGAGCTGCCAAAGTACATGGCAGCTTCTCCGTTCCGGAACATCCCGGTCACGTCATCGTAGGTGTTCTCGAGGTCATCCGCTGTGAGGTGGGTATCCTGAATGAACTGCGCCATCCGCTCAAACACCCCCGGCCACACGGTGTCGTCCAGACCCACCCGTGCGGTGCTGGCAGGGTCGCTGTAAGCAGTGCGCCACTTGCGCCCATCCGTCGTGGTAAGCTCGGCGGCGGAAAGCCCCTGCAGCGTTTCCATGCAGGTGTAGTCGTAGGTGTAATCGGCGGTAAAGCCGCGGATGCCCACCTTCTCAAACGCCTGACAGGCCGAAACGAAGCTCTCGTAATCGGTGGGCAGGGGGATACCGTACTGCTCAAAAAGGCTGCGGTTGACCACAAAGCCGTGGGCATCGGCGCAGACCGGCAGCCAGTTCACGCTGCCGTCCTCGTTTTTGAAGCTGTTGAGGTAGGTGTTGTAGACAGCGCCCGCCTCGTTGGTCAAGGCAAGGTTCATCAGGCTGTCCTTCAAGGGAGCCGCATCGTGCAGCGAGAAGCGGCAGCAGGTGATGATATCCGGCAGTCCGCCGTTCTCCTGCAAAAACTTGTAAAAATCCAAATCGTTGTTTCCCACGATGAATTCAATATTTACATCCGGCAGCTGGGACTGGATATAAGGCGCATAGGTTTCGTACAGGTTATTCGTCCACAGATACACCTGAATGGTCTGAGCATCCTCCTGCTTTTCCACATTTTCGGCGGTTTTTGTTCCGCAGCCGGTCAGCACAGATAGACCTATCACCAATGCCGCAAATGCAGAAAGAAGGCGGTGCAATGTTCTTTTGCTCATCAAATCGTTCCCCTCACAACTCTTGGGCAGCTGCCGTTCTGCGATCCCGAATACCACAAAAAGGCATCGATACAGCATGACAGAACTATAGGATTATTTTACCACCGCCATGATGGATTTTCAATAAAATTTCATATGTTGATTCATAAAAGCAGCGCGTGTCCGATTTCTTTGCGCCAGTCGATGCAGCTTTTTTCGAACAGTATATATACCAACGCATACAGTATGTAGTACAACATTATAACAGAAGCATTTCAAGAGTTCATGCTTGTGAATCCTGCTTATGTTCTATTATTATCCCTTGACAAAAAGGCAGCTTTGGTCTGTTGGGTTATTTTGCTCCCCGTGGCCCGAGCAGGCCCTGCGGGCCAACATCCACTGCCAGATCTCGCTGGCTCTCAACCGCATCTACACCGAGTGGTACCCCAGCAAGGGCTACAGTTTCAACATCACCAACTCCACCAGCTACGACCAATACTACGTCCATGGCCGGACGGTGTTCGACGTCATGGTGCGGCTGACGGACGACATCTTCAACACCTATATCCGCAAGACCGGCACCGTGAACCCCTACTACGCCGAGTACTGCGACGGAAAATCCGTCACCTGCCCCGGCCTCAAGCAGTGGGGGACGGTCACGCTGGCCAATCAGGGCCGCAGCGCACTGAGCATCCTCAAATACTACTACGGCAGCAACATCGAGATCATCCGCACCAACAACATCCAGTCCATCCCCCAGAGCTACCCCGGGAGCCCTCTGCGGCAGGGCAGCACCGGAGCGGCGGTGTTCACCCTGCAGCGGCAGCTCAACCGCATCACCAAAGACTATCCCTTCCTCGGCCTGCTGACGGTGGACGGCATCTTCGGCCGCAAGATGACCGAGACGGTCAAAAAGTTCCAGAAGCAGTTCAACCTCACCGCCGACGGCGTGGTGGGCCGCAGCACCTGGTATAAGATCAGCTATATCTATGTCTCGGTGAAGGACCTCGCCGAGCTGACCAGTGAAGGCGAGACATTCAGCGGCACCCTCTCGGACGGCTCATGGAACTTCGGCAGCAGCGTCCTCAAACAGGGCTCCACCGGCAGCAAGGTAGAGCAGATGCAGTTCTGGCTGAGTACGCTGGCTCAGTATGAGAGCAGCATCCCCTCTGTCACGGTGGACGGCGTCTACGGCAGCGGCACAGCGGCGGCTGTCCGGGCGTTCCAGCGGCGCTACGGCCTGACGGTGGACGGCATCGTGGGCCGCACCACATGGACCGAGCTGTACGACCAGTTCCGCAGCATCCAGTCCGACAACGGCACCCCCAACGCCTACCCCGGCACCGCCCTGCGCCAGGGCAGCAGCGGCCAGAACGTCCGGCTGGTGCAGTTCTGGCTGAAGATCGCGCGGACGGTCTATTCCAGTCTCAACAACATCACCGTGGACGGCATCTTCGGCTCGTCTACCGCAGCGGCCGTGCGGCGGTTCCAGACCTACTTCGGCCTCACCAGCGACGGCGTCGTGGGCCGGACGACATGGAACAAGCTCTACGAAGTCTACAACGACATCGCCAACCGCCTGCTTTCGCCCAGCCTGCGGCCCGGCGAGTACCCGGGCTTGCTGCGCAATGGCTCCACCGGCACCGCCGTCCGGGAGCTGCAATTCTATCTCTACCTCATGAGCGCCTACCAGAGCAGCATCCCCTCTGTCTCCATCGACGGCCGTTTCGGCGCGGCCACCGAGGCCGCCGTGCGGGCCTACCAGCGGTTCGCCGGGCTGACGGTGGACGGCATCGTAGGCCGGAAGACATGGGATTCGCTCTACGGCAAAGCGTCGGCCCTCCGCTCGTCCGGGCCGGTGGTCACCCTCAAGCGTCTCCCCTACCCCGGCACGCCGCTCACCGTCGGCACCGACAGCAGCGCCGTGCTCTACTACACCCTGCTTTTGCAGCGCATCGCCTACTACTACGACAGTGTGGCGTCCCCCGCGCTTTCCAGCCAGTACACACAGGAGACCGCGAACGCCACCGCCAGCGCGCAGGAGCTTCTGGGCCTGCCCGCCACCGGCGTGGCAGACGCCGAGACGTGGACAGCAGTGGAAGCCCTGAGCTTACAGCTGGCGGCCTTCACCCCCAACCCCGACCGGCATCCCGGGCAGGGGCCGGATTACCCGGACCGGGCCATGAAGGAGGGCAGCGTGGGCGCTGATGTCCGCCTCATCGAGGGCTGGCTCAATGACCGCTCCCAGCTCTACTGCGAGGAGGACTACGTCGCCGACAACGCTGTCTTCGGCCCGGAGGACACCGCCGCTGTAAAAGACACGCAGCAGCGGGCGGGCCTTGAGCCAAACGGCGTCGTGGACCGGCCCACCTGGGCCGCACTCCGCGCCCAGAGCCATACTGCCTGCGACAGCTGCACCGAGGAGGGATGAGAGATGGCACGCTTACTGGTCTATGACGCCTACGAGAACAGAGTCTACACCTATTCGAGCCTGCGCGAGAACGACCCCATGCCCTACAGCACCGGCAGGACTCTGACCGTGCGGGAGTTCCGGGGCAAATCGAACAGCCCGGTGCTCTGGACGACCATCGCGGCAATGGAAGCGTGGAACCTCACCCGCCGCAAATACGGCAGGGGCATCCCGGTGGGATACGCCTTTCGCCGCATCTGGGAGGGAGGCCACGGCACCCGCAGCCAACACTATGCCGGCGTGGCCTTCGACGTGGGGCAGAGCCTCAGCCAGACCCAGCGCACCGCCATCTACAACGCCGCCCGCTCCACCGGGGCGTGGGGCTATGTCGAGCCGCTGAGCCAGACCCCCACATGGGTCCACTTCGACCGGCGCTACGGCACGCCCGCCTGCAGAGGCACCACGGCAGGCTACCCCACCCTCCGCCGGGGCAGCCGGGGCTGCTACGTCATGATCCTCCAGGACGCCCTCTCGACGCTGGGCTACCAGACCGGGAACCGCATCGACGGCATCTTCGGCAGCCGGACGGAAGAAGCCCTCAGGGGCTTCCAGCGGCGCACCAGCCTGCGCGCCGACGGCGTCTGCGGCTGCAACAGCTGGAAGAAGATCTCCACCGCCGTGCTGGGTGTTGGACGGACGAAGACGACCATTGATTGATTTTCATATATAGTAGCAGAAAACAAAAAGGCTGCTGCAAAGTACAACCTCTCAGTCTCGCTATCGCTCGACAGCTCCCCTAGTAGGGGAGCCTCTGGCGAAGAGATGGGGCTTTCCGCCATGCCAAAGCCTCCCCTCGATAGGGGAGGTGGCACGGCAAAGCCGTGACGGAGAGGCTGCTTGCAGCGGCCTCTTATTTTTTATCATTCAATCGTCCACCACAACATCCTCGCTGAGCACCTGTCCGATGGGCTTTGCAATGCACAGATCGGCCTCGGCGTCCGCATTCGTGGGCTGCATATTGATGACCACGAGGTGGTCGCCCCGGAAGTACCGGATGAGTCCCGCCGCCGGGTAGACCACAAGGCTGGTACCGCCGATGATGAGGGTATCAGCGCGGCGGATGGCCGAGACTGCTCCGGACAATACCTGCTCATCCAGCCCCTCTTCGTAGAGGACGACGTCCGGCTTGATGATACCGCCGCATCTGGGGCAGCGCGGCACACCGGTGCTGTTGGCGATGAAGTCCACATCGTAGAACGCGCCGCACTTGACGCAGTAGTTGCGCAGGGTGCTGCCGTGGAGCTCGTACACCGTCCTGGAGCCTGCCGCCTGATGGAGACCGTCGATGTTCTGGGTGATGACGGCTTTCAGCCTGCCCTCCCGCTCGAGCTTTGCCAGACGCAGATGCGCCGCGTTGGGCTTTGCTCCCTTGACGATGAGCTTATCGCGGTAGAAGCGGTAGAACTCCTCGGGGCGCTCTTCCCAGAAGGTGTGGCTCAAGATCGTCTCGGGCGGGTAATCGTATTTCTGATGGTAGAGGCCGTCCACACTGCGGAAGTCCGGGATGCCGCTCTCGGTGGACACGCCCGCACCGCCGAAAAAGACGATGTTCTGGCTCTGCGAAATGATTTTTTCCAACTTTTCAACCATATTCAACACCTCTTTTGTATCTATCAACGGAAATCAGTGCAAAATTTTATGGATTCTGCATTTTGTTTTTCACATTTCAACGGTCATTTTCCGCAAACATCTGCCCCAGATGGGCGAAAATATCCTGCGGGAGCATCCCGTATTCGCCTTTTTGGCGGGCGGCACGGTCAGCGGCGGCACCGTGGAGCCAGACCGCACAGGCGGCGGCTTCGCAGGCGGACAGACCGCAGGCCAGCAGGGCCGACATCATACCGGCCAGCACATCGCCGCTCCCGCCCCGGGCAAGACCGGGATTGCCGGTGGGGTTGACGCAGACGCGGCCATCCGGGGCGGCGACCACGGTCCGCGCCCCTTTCAGCACCACCACCGCATTCCACTGAGCGGCATACCGCCGGGCGACACCCTCCCGGTCGGCCTGAACGGCCTCCACCGAAAGCCCCGTCAGCCGGGACATCTCCCCCGGGTGGGGCGTCAAGATCAGTTCTTTGGCCGGGCGCGGCAGTTTCTCACCCGCGTTCATGAGGCTGGCGGCGGCGTTGAGGCCATCGGCATCCAGCACGGCACTGCCCGAAAAGCCGGTGAGCAGCTTCTTCACCAGCGTCCGCGTCTCGGCGGCGCGGGCCGTGCTCTGGGCAAGATAGCCCAGTCCCGGCCCGATGAGCAGGGCGGCGGCCTTCTGCCGGAGGATGCGGGGGATGCTCTGGGGGGAGATGCCCCCTTCTGCCCCCGGCTCACAGGGGCAGAGACAGCATTCCGGCAGGCGTGCCGACACCGCCGCCAGCACCGGCTCGACGCTGGCCAGTGTGACGATGCCCGCGCCGGTGCGCAGAGCGCCCTCGACGGTCAGCGACGCCGCACCGCGGTAGCAGGCGCTTCCCGCCACAGCCAGCACCGCGCCGAAGCTGCCCTTGTTGCTCTCCCTCGGGCGTTCTGGAATGTGTGACCAGACAAATTCAGCCGTAATTTCGGGTGCCATGCTCACGCCCCCCCTGAATGCAGCGCCTTATCTCTTTTTCCACGTCCTGCACCTCTTCGTGGAACATCCGGGCCGAGACGCGGAGGGCGCCGTGGCCCAGAATGATGACCTGCTCCATGCCGTCGGAGGTCGCCACCCGGACCCGGCGGTTTTTGCCGATCTCGTGGGTGACGCGCTCGATGAACATATCCGCCGTTTCGGCCTCTTTGGTGTAGACGACGTGGATGTTGTGGTACTGCTCGATGCTGCCGGGACTGCCCGGCACACGGTAGGCATCGAACACGAGGATGAGGACGCACTTTTTGAAGCCCTGATAGTTGCAGAGAATGTCCATCAGCCGGTGGCGGGCGGCGTCGAGGCTCTCCTTGGAGAGGGCGTTCAGCTCGTCCCACCCAAAGATGATGTTGTAGCCGTCCACCAGCAGGTATTCGGGGGCGATCTCCCACTGCTCGGCGGCGAAATCGGGCCGCTCCCGCTTCTGCACCGGGCGGAACGCCGCCAGCGGGTCCCGTTTGATGGGGCCGTAGGTGCGCTCAAAAATTTTCAGCAGTTCGGCGTCCTCTTCCAGCGTGGCGCGGTAAGCCGCCATCCGGCGTGGACGGGCCGCTGTTTCTTCTGCTGCCGGGGCGGTGCGGCCCCAGCCGCTGTCCACGTGCATATGGCTGCGCACCTGCTCCCACGGCACCACAAAGCCCGCGCCGTGGGAGCAGAACACCGAGTCCGCCGGGTTGTCCAGGTCGTGTTCCGGCTCATAGTCCACCGCCTCGATGACCTCCGCCGCGTTGTGGCAGGGGCGGTATCCGTCCAGCGTCAGGTTCAGGTGTCCCCTGCCCCGGGTGTAGCTGACCACCTCCATGGGGTAGCTGCGCATGGCAGCCACCGGTGCAAAGCCGGTGAGGGCGGCAGTCTGGCCGTCGGGGGCGGTCTCGGGCGGGTCAAAGCTGCCCTCCATCCGCTGGACGTCGCTCATGGCGCGGCCAATGTTCTCCGCAGGCACTTCCAGCCGGAAGGAATACCACGGCTCAAGGAGCTGGGTCTTTTTGATTTGGTCTGCCATCATAAGGCCCTGCCGCACGGCGCGGTAGGTGGCCTGCCGGAAGTCGCCGCCCTCGGTGTGCTTGAGATGGGCGCGGCCTGCGATGAGGGTGATCTTCATATCCGTCAGCGGCGCGCCGATGAGGATGCCGAGGTGCTGCTTTTCTTCCAGATGGGTCAGCACGAGGCGCTGCCAGTTTTTGTCCAGCTCTTCCTCCCGGCAGTCGGCGGCAAACTGCATCCCGCTGCCCCGGGGCAGCGGCTCGAGCTTCAGATGCACCTCGGCATAGTGGCGCAGAGGCTCATAATGGCCCACGCCCTCGATGGCCTCGGTGATGGTTTCCTTATATAATATGCCGCCGGAGTCGAACTCCACGTCCAGCCCGTACCGCTCGGCCAGCAGGCTCTTGAGCACCTCGAGCTGAATCTCGCCCATGAGCTGGACGTGTATCTCGCCCAGCGTCTCGTTCCAGACGACATGGAGCTGAGGTTCTTCCTCTTCCAGACGGTGGAGCTTGCCCAATGCGGCATGAACGTCCGCGCCCTCGGGCAGACACACCCGATAGCTCAGGACAGGCTCCAGCACCGGGAGGTCACTGTCCCGCTCGGCCCCGAGGCCGGTGCCGGGCTTCGCCCGGCTCAGTCCGGTGACGGCGCAGACCTGTCCCGGCCCGACGGCCTCTGTCAGCGTATATTTTGCGCCGGAGTAAAGCCGCAGCTGGTTGGCCTTTTCGGCCCAGGGCTCGCCGTCCGCTTCGCCGGTGAGCTGGGCTTTGACTTTCAGCTCACCGCCGGTGACGCGCAGCCAGGTCAGCCGCTCGCCCCGCTCATCCTGCGAGACTTTGAACACCCGCGCACCGAAAGCTTCCAGCGCCGGGGCGGCGCGGGTGTATTCGTCGAGGCCGGCCAGCAGCTCGTCCACACCCTGTAAGCCGCCGGCATTCTCTCTTTGCAGGGCCACGCCAAACCAGCAGGGAAAGACGTGCCGCCGGGCGACGGCCGGGATGATGTCCTCCGCCGTCAGGCTGCCCGCGTCCAGCATCTTTTCCATCAGGCGCTCGTCGCAGAGGGCCAGTGCCTCGTCCCGTTCGGCCTGCTCTGCGCCGAAATCCACGAAGCCCTCGCCCAGACGGTGGGAAAGCTGGCTCAGCAGCGCCTCTTTGCCCGGGCCGGGCAGGTCCATTTTATTGATGAACACAAAGGTCGGGATATGATACCGCCGCAGCAGACGCCAGAGCGTCTCGGTATGGCTCTGGACGCCGTCGGTGCCGCTGATGACCAGCACTGCGTAGTCGAGCACCTGCAAGGTGCGCTCCGTCTCGGTGGAAAAGTCCACATGGCCGGGGGTGTCCAGCAGGGTGATATTCGTACTTCCTGTTTTCAGCAGGGCCTGCTTGGAAAAGATGGTGATCCCACGCGCCTTTTCCAGCGTGTCGGTGTCGAGGAAGGCATCTTTGTTATCCACCCGGCCCAGCTTGCGGATGCTGCCCGCGCGGTAGAGCATCGCCTCGGAGAGGGTGGTCTTGCCGGAGTCCACATGGGCAAGGATGCCCACCACCAGCTGTTTTTCGCTTTTTTCTGCCATGTCCGCTGCCCTCACGCTGCGCCTGCGATGAGGCCGATGATGAGCAGCGCTCCGCCCAGGATGAGATTCGAGAGCATGCTGCAATAGGTGCGCTCTTCCGGTGCCAGCTCCTCGAAGGAGACGATGCGCTCATCGGCGAAGTCCACGATGGACTTTGTGGAGTGGAATTTCTTCCTTTTACCCATATCCTTAAACTCTTCGCCCAGATGATGGATGGTCACACCGTCCAGACGGAGGTAGTTCACCCACGCCCACGCCAGCAGCACGACGCCCAGCAGCAGGGCCGGGGCCTGCCACATGGTAAACGTGCCGTCGCTGACGTAGCGGTCCCACAGCAGCATCAGCACGGCCACCACCGACACCCGGGTGACGGATTTATACAGAATGGGGCGGAACATATATTTTTGATACATCGAAACCAGCTTTTTCATCCGTGTGCTCCTTAATATAGGGTTCATTCAGTAGTATTGTAGCATGATTTTATGAAAAAAGATAGCCGCTTTGCGTTTTCCAACTTTCGTTGTATCCATCCATCATCTTGTAAAAGTATGACTTCTTTTCATTCTTTACCGTTTTTTGCCGCCATATTTCAGAAAAAAGCATCCGTTACCATTTTGTTTCTATTTCAGCGCCGTATGTCATTGACTTCTTTTGCTCACAATGTTAGAATACGAAAGGTACAGTCCCGGGCGCCTTGTGCGTTTTTGGCACCCGGAGCGCGCCATTTTTTGCATTTAGGATAGGAAAAAAGGAAAATAATATCTCGGAGGAGCGTATCTCAATGAACATCGATTTTGAGTCCCGCAACATCACCCGCCGCAGCTTCCTGAAGGGCGCAGGCGTCGTGGGTGCCGCCGGCCTGCTGTCCGCCTGCGGCGGCAGCAAGTCCAACAACTCCGGCAGCACGGCTGCTTCCGGCGCACAGGCCCCCAACTCTACCGGTGCCACTCCCCTCAAGGAGTACATCTCCTGGGAGTCTGCCAACCGTGAGATCGAGAGCTGGAACCTGCTGTACAGCCAGACCCTCACCGACGCCAACGTCGTCACCAATCTGTGGGACGGCCTGATGAGCTTCGACTGCTACGGCAAGCTGGTGCCCGCCATCGCCACCAGCTGGGAGGCCAACGAGGACTCCACCGTCTGGACCTTCCACCTGCGCGACGATGTGGACTGGGTGGACTGCAACGGCGAGGTGAAGGAGCACATCACCGCCACCGATTTTCTGGTCGGTCTGGAGTGGGTGCTGAACGCCTCCAAGAACGAGGCCAACAACACCTCCATGCCCACCCTGTACATCGTGGGCGCTGAGGAGTACTACGAGAAGACCAAGGATATGGGCGCTGCCGCCGCCGACCTGCACTATCAGGATATGCTGGACGCAGGCGTGGGCATCGAGGCTCCCGACGACTACACTCTGGTGTTCACCTGCAAGGACCCCTGCCCCTACTTTGATACCGTGGCCTCCTACACCAGCTTCTACCCCGTCTCTCAGGTGCTGATCGACGAGCTGGGCATCGAGACCTTCCGTGGCTGCGACAACACCAATATGTGGTACTGCGGCCCCTATATCGTCGAGGAGTATATCCAGGGCAACACCAAGAGCTATATCCCCAACCCCCACTACTACGATGCTGCCAACGTCAGCCGCTTCGAGCGTCTGACCGTGACCATGATCTCCGATCAGGCCATCGCATTCCAGCTCTACCAGAACCGCGAGCTGGACGAGATGGACCTGAACGAGAGCACCATCACCACCATCACCTCCGACCCCAACAACGAGTACAACAGCCAGCTCTGTGAGAAGCGCGCCCGCCCCACTGCCTACGCCATGCACTTCAACTACCAGAAGAACAACGCCGACGGCACCCCCGATGTGAACTGGAACAAGGCCATCGCCAACACCGCTTTCCGTCAGTGCTTCTACCGCGGCCTGAACCTGAAGGCATGGTTCTCCCGCTACAACAAGATCAACCCCCTGAAGTGCGAGAACGACTACTACACCATGAAGGGCCTGTGCTACAACACGCAGGGCGTTGAGTACACCACTCTGGTGGCCAAGGAGATGGGCTTCGACGCTGAGAAGTACGACGGCGAGACCATGATCCGCCTGCGTGCCAACGGCGGCGACATCTCTGCCCTGAAGAAGCAGGCCATGGAGGAGCTGAGCGCCATCGGCGTCACCTTCCCCGTCAAGGCCACCTACTTCATCATCGCCAGCAGCACCTCTGCACTGGACAACGCCACCATCCTCAAGCAGTGCTTCTCCGACAGCTTCGGCGACGACTTCATCAAGCTGGACGTCCAGACCTACGTTTCCAGCCTGACCCAGGAGGTCCGCACTCCCCAGCTCCAGAGCTTTGTCATCAACGGCTGGAGCGCCGACTTCGGCGACCCCGTCAACTTCCTCGGTCAGGAGACCCTCCACGACGACAATGCTTTCTACTCACACTACTACTCCAACATCGCCCGGGTGGCTGAGGCTCCTGCCGACTACCAGAAGGACCTGATGGATGCTTTCGAGCAGTACACCGATCTGGTCAATACCGCCAACGCCATCGTCAACGACACCGACGCCCGCTACGAGGCCTTCGCCAAGGCTGAGGCCTATCTGCTGGAGAACGTGCTGGTCAGCCCCACCTACTACGACATCGCATGGTCCCTGACCCACGCCAACGAGTACAGCAAGATCAACGCCATGTACGGCGGCTGCAACTACAAGGCTGTCAACTGGGAGACTTCCGAGGAAGCCTATACCACCGTCCAGTACGAGCAGTTTGCCAAGGCTTTCGACGCTGCGATTCAGGGCTAAGCAGACGCAAAAGTCATTCCATTTCAGCCGTCACATGAAATCTTTTCATTTTTATGTGTTGGCTGAATCAATAAGATTCAATCCGTGTCCGAGTTGTTTTTCTTGACTTCCCGCCTGTGGGATGATAGAATATTTGCAATCGATACGGGTTCTGCAAGGGCGCAGAAACAGATCCATAAAATCTGTCTCTGCGCCCTTTTTGTACCCTTTTGAAGCCGGGTTCATGGCCAGAGTGCGCCGGATAGGCGAGGATTTTTGCCCACAGACAAGGCGATTTTCCGCAGCGATCCTGACGGATTGCAAGGGAGAGCAACGCAGTATGTGAGCAAAAAGACCGTTCAGACGGTGTACAATGGTTATGAAGACGGCTCCCAGACCTTGTGGGAGGGTAAAGCAGTATGGACAGGATAGGGATTTGGGGAACGCAGAGCCGTACCAGTCATTACAGGAGGGAAAGAATATGTACCACGATTTTGAGTCTTACACCATCACCCGCCGCAGCTTCCTCAAGGGTGCCGGCGCTGTTGGCGCAGCCGGTCTGCTGGCTGCCTGCGGCGGCTCTTCTTCCGACACCGCAGCCAGTGCTTCGTCGGCTTCTTCCGGTGCAGCTGCTTCCGGCAAGGGCCTGAGCGAGCTGTTTACTTACGAGACTTCTGGCCGTGAGATCGAGAGCTGGAATATCCTCTACAGCCAGCAGGCCATCGACTTCAACGTGACGACCAACATCATCGACGGTCTTATCAGCTTCGACAACTACGGCAAGCCGGTGCCGGCTCTGGCTAAGAGCTGGGAGCACAACGAGGACTCCACTGTCTGGACTTTCCACCTCCGTGACGATGTGGACTGGGTGGACATGAACGGCGAGGTGCAGGACCACCTGACCAGCAAGGACTTCCTCACCGGCTTCGAGTGGGTGCTGAACGCCAAGAAGAATCAGGCCGCCAACACCTCCATGCCCTCCACCACCGTCGTGGGCGCAGCCGATTACTACGACAAGACCTACGCGATGGACGACGCAGCCGCCGCGGCCCTGACCTACGACGATATGCTGGCCGCAGGCGTCGGCATCGACGCGCCGGACGACTACACCGTCGTCTTTACCTGCCTGAACCCCTGCCCCTACTTCGACACCGTGGCTTCCTACGTCTGCTGCTATCCGGCACCCCCGGCTCTGGTGGAAAAGCTGGGCGTCGAGGGCTTCCGCGGCGTGGACTACACCCAGCAGTGGTGCTGCGGCCCCTACCTCATCGAGGAATTCGTCTCCGACAACTCCAAGCGGTTCATCCCGAACCCCCACTATTATGCGGCTGACGAGTGCAGCCGCTTCGAGCGCGTGTCCCTGAGCATGATCACCGATTTGACCGTCGGCTACCAGCTGTATCAGAACCGTGAGCTGGACGAACTGGAGCTGAGCGAGAGCACCCTGACCACCATCACCTCCGACACTTCCAACGCCTACAACGACCAGCTCTGTGAGAAGCGCCCCACCAAGTACGCCTACGACTTCCATTTCAACTTCTACTGCCTCAACACCGACGGCACCCCCAACGAGAACTGGAACAAGGCCGTGGCCAACCGGGCATTCCGCCGCTGCTTCCAGGAGGGCCTGAACCTCATTCCCTACTACGCGCGCTTCAACAAGATCAACCCCCTCAAGTGTGAGAACAACTACTACACCATGAAGGGCGTCTGCTACAACTCCAAAGGCACCGATTATGTTGACCTTGTGGCCAAGGAGCTGGGCATCGACGGCGAGAAGTATGACGGCAAGACCATGGTCCATCTGCGCAAGTCCACCGCCGACTCCATCGCCGCCCTCAAGAAGCAGGCCATGGATGAGCTGACCGCCATCGGTGTCACCTTCCCGGTCAAGGCGCCCTTCTTCTTCGTGGCCGGCAACACCGTGGCTCAGGACAACGCCACGGTTCTGAAGCAGTGCTTCATCGACAGCTTCGGCGACGACTTCATCCAGCTGGACCTCGGCACCTACGTTTCCAGCCTTGCAAAGGAAGTCCGCATCCCCAAGCTCCACGGCTTCGTCATCAACGGCTGGGGCGCAGACTTCGGCGACCCCGTCAACTTTGTGGGGCAGGAGATCCTGCATGACTCCAACGCCTACTACGCCGTCAACTACTCCAACATCCAGCTGGTGGCGGAGGATCCCGCCGATTACCAGAAGGAGCTGGTAGACGAGTTTGAACAGTTCACCGACCTGGTCAACGCGGCCAACGCCATCGTGGACGACACCGACGCCCGCTATGAGGCTTTCGCAAAGGCCGAGGCCTACATGATCAACAACTCGCTGGCTGTCCCCTGCTACTACGATGTCCGCTGGTGCCTGACCCACGTCAACGAGTACACCAAGATCAACGCCATGTTCGGCCCCTGCAACCTCAAGTACGTCAACTGGGAGACCAGCGAGGACGCCTACACCACCGCTCAGTACGAGGAATTTGCCAAGGCTTTCGACGCCGCAAAATCTTAACTTTTTCTTAACTTTTCCGCCGGGAGTTCCTGCTTCCGGCCCGTATCCCACACACGGGAGCTGTTCTTGGATTAAGAACAGCTCCCGTTCTTTTGTTTTTGGGCCTGTTTATCTTATTTTCGTCACTCTTCATCACAGTAAAGTAAATTTATTTTATCTCCATGCAGAGTACGGCTTTCTTTTGGAAGAAAAGGCAATTTACATTCCATTGACAACTATTTATTTCGATGGTACAATATATGTCGTGTTAAGGATTTTACGGGAGGAGCACAGGCACAGACAGAGTGGTCTGTTTCTGCGCTCTTTTGTATTCTCTGGTAATACAGAGGGGGCAGATAATCTCGTAGGAGTGGGAAATCGGCAGGGCAAGGTACCCTGCGCCATAGAGCCGAGACACGAAAAAATAATTGGGAGGAAAACACAATGAACGCAAATTTTGAGTCTCATTCCATCAGCCGCCGCAGCTTCCTCAAGGCTTCCGGCGTCGTGGGCGCTGCAAGCATCCTGGCCGCTTGCGGTGGTTCTTCCAGCAGCACTGCTGCCAGCACCTCCGGTGCTGCCTCCGGCGCAGCTGCACCCGCAGCCGACGCCATCACCGATTACGTCTCCTTCGAGACTGCCAAGCGTGAGCTGGAGACCTGGAACTTCCTGTACAGCCAGTCCGCTTCCGACATGAACGTCACCACCAACTGCTGGGACGGCCTGCTGAGCTTCGACTGCTACGGCAAGGCAGTCCCCGCCATCGCATCCAGCTGGGAGCACAACGAGGACTCCACCGTCTGGACCTTCCACCTGCGCGACGATGTCGATTGGTGCGACGTCAACGGCGAGGTCAAGTCTCACCTGACCTCCAAGGACTTCCTCGTGGGCCTTGAGTGGGTCCTGAACGCTCTCAAGAACGAGGCCTTCAACACCTCCATGCCTTCTGAGACCGTCGTGGGCGCTGCTGAGTACTACGACCTGACCAAGGACAAGGGCGACGCTGCTGCCGATATGACCTACGAGGATATGCTGGCTGCCGGTGTCGGCGTCGAGGCACCGGACGACTACACTCTGGTCTTCACCTGCAAGAGCCCCTGCCCCTACTTCGACACCGTCGCTGCCTACAACAGCTTCTACCCCGCCTCTGAGGACCTCATCAAGGAGCTGGGCATCGATGGCTTCCGCTCCTGTGATTACTCCACCATGTGGTACAATGGTCCGTACCTCATCGAGGAGTATATCCAGCAGAACACCAAGAGCTTCATCCCCAACCCCAACTACTACGCTGCAAAGGACTGCACCCGTTTCGAGCATCACACCATCACCATGATCCCCGACCTGTCCATGGGCCTGCAGCTGTACGAGAACGGCGAGGTCGATAACATCGACCTGACCGAGTCCAACCTGACCACCATCACCTCCGACCCCAACAACGAGCACAACAAGTTCCTGTGCGAGAAGCGCCCCACCAAGTACAGCTACCAGATGCACCTGAACTTCCAGCGCAAGGATGAGAACGGCAATCTGGATGAGAACTGGAACAAGGCTGTTTCCAACCGCGCATTCCGTCAGTGCTTCTACAAGGGCATCGACTTCACCAACTACTACGCCCGCACCAACAAGATCAACCCCCTGAAGTGCGAGAACGACTACTACACCATGCCCGGCGTCTGCTACAACACCAAGGGTGAGGAGTACACCACTCTGGTCGCCAAGGAGATGGGCTTCGACAGTCAGGCTTACGACGGCAAGACCATGATCCGCCTCCGCGACAACGGCGGTGACATCGCTGACCTGAAGAAGCAGGCCATGGAAGAGCTGAGCGCTATCGGCGTCACCTTCCCCGTCCACTGCTACCACTACATCAAGAGCGGCGATACCAATGCTCTGGATACCGCCACCGTTCTGAAGCAGTGCTTCTCCGAGAGCCTGGGCGATGACTTCGTCGTGCTGGACATCGGCACCTACGTCTCTTCTATTTATAAGGAAGTCCGTAACGTGCAGATGCACTCCATCCTGCAGAACGGCTGGGGCGCTGACTTCGGTGACCCCGTCAACTTCCTGGGTCAGGAAGTCCTGAGCGACGACAACGCTTACTACGCTCAGACCACCTCCTGGATCGCAGCCGTTGAGAAGGATCCTCAGGATTACCAGAAGGACCTGCTGGCTGATTATCAGGAGTTCACCGATCTGGTCACCGCGGCAAAGGCCATCGTCACCGATACCGATGCACGCTATGCCGCATTCGCAAAGGCTGAGGCTTCCATGCTGAACAACGCACTGTGCATCCCCTGCCTGTTTGAGGTGCTCTGGTGCCTGACCCACGTCAACGAGTACACCAAGATCAACGCCATGTACGGTCCCTGCAACTACAAGGCAGTCAACTGGGAGACCCGTCAGGGCGACGGCTACACCACCGAGGAGTACGAGGCTTTCTCCGCTGCATTCGATGCAGCAACCAAAGCCTGATGATTATTTTATAAAGGTTTGGTTATCATGTTAAAATACACCGTCAAGCGGCTGGCTCAGTCGCTCGTCACGATCTTATTGATCGCAACTATCGTCTTTTTGCTGATGCGCTGCCTGCCTACGGACTACTACTTCACGGAAGAACAGCTCATGAAGTTTACCGAAGAGCAGAAATACGCCGCGCTGGAAGCCGCCGGTCTGACCGACCCCATCGGCACCCAGCTGATGCACTTCTACAACGACCTGCTCCATCTGGACTTCGGCACTTCCCGCCGCATCCAGAATGGCGCTTCCGTCGTGAAGGTGATCGGCAAGAAATTCGGCGTCTCCATGCGCCTCGGCCTGATCTCCGCCGGCATCTCTCTGCTGGTGGGCATCATGCTGGGCATCCTGCAGACCGCCTTCAAGGACAAGGTCTTTGACTGGATCGGCACGGCCTACACCGTTTTCGTCAACGCTGTGCCTTCTCTGGTCTCCTATTCGCTGGTGCTGGTCTTCGGCTCCAAATACCTGGGTTTCCCCACGCTGTACTCCACCCGTAATGTCGGCCCGTCCAGCGTGCTGCCCATCGTCTGCTTGTCGCTGGCGTCTATCGCAGGCTACGCCCTGTGGACCCGCCGCTACATGGTGGACGAGCTGACCCGCGATTATATCAAGCTGGCCCGCGTCAAGGGCCTGAGCTCCAGCGAGATCATGTTCAAGCACGTGCTGCGCAACGCCATGGTCCCCATGGTGCAGTATATCCCCCAGTCCATCCTGCTGACGGTCGGCGGCTCTCTGCTGATGGAGCGGTTCTTCTCCGTTCCCGGCATGGGTCCCCTGCTGACCGACGCCATCCAGCGCTATGACCTGAACGTCGTCCAGACTCTGGTCATCCTCTACGCTGCCCTGGGCATCGTGGGTGTTTTTCTGGGCGACGTGCTGATGATGCTGGTTGACCCGCGCATTACTCTGACCGGAAAGGAGGCCGCACGCTGATGGCTAAAGCATCGGATTTTGAGGGCAAGAAGCAGGACGAACTGTTCTACTTCGTCGATTACTCTCCGGAGGAAGCCGAGCGTGTCGGCTACTCCAACTACAGCTACTGGGGTTCTGTCATCCAGAACTTCCTCAAGCACAAGGCTGCTGTCGTCTGCCTGATCCTGTTCCTGTTCCTCGTCATCTTCTCCTTCATCGCACTGGCCATCGGCAAGTACGATTATCAGACGCTGGTGACGGATTCCTCTCTGGCCTTCCGGAAGCCCAACAGCGAATACTGGTTCGGCACCGACAACCTTGGCCGCGACTACTGGTGTCAGGTGTGGTACGCCACTCAGGTGTCCATCCGTCTGGCCCTCATCGTTGCCGTGGGCGAGAGCATCCTCGGCGTCATCATCGGCCTGATCTGGGGCTATGTCCGTAAGCTGGACCGCTTCTTCACCGAGCTGTACAACCTCATCGACAATGTGCCTTACATCATCTACATGACCCTGATCGCACTGGTCGTCGGCCAGAGCTTCACCATCATGGCCGTCTCGATGATCGCCATCGGCTGGCTGGTCATGGCCCGCCGCGTCCGCAACATGGTGTTCATGTTCCGTGACCGCGAGTACAACCTCGCGTCCCGCTGCCTTGGCACCCCGCTGTGGCGCGTTCTGACCAAGAACATCCTGCCCTATCTGGTCTCCGTCATCATCCTGCGCATGGCGCTGAGCATCCCCGCCACCATCAACCTCGAGTCCACCCTGTCCTATCTGGGCATCGGTCTGGGCATCGAGACTCCGTCTCTGGGCCTCATCCTGAGCAAGGTGCGCGGCTTCTTCCTCGATTATCCTTACCTGCTGGTCTTCCCCGCATCCATCGTGTCCATCATCTCCATTTCCTTCTATATCATGGGCAACGCTTTCTCGGATGCTGCTGACCCGCGCAACCACGTTTAACAGATGGGAGAGAAAATCACAAAAATGGATAGACAACCGATCATCTCTGCCAAAGACGTGGAGATCACCTTTAGCCTGCGCGGCAAGAAGCTGAACGCGATCCGCAAGTGCTCGCTGGACCTTTATGACGGCGAGACGCTGGCCATCGTGGGCGAGTCCGGCTCGGGCAAGTCCGTATTCACCAAGACCTTCGTGGGTATGCTGGATGTCAACGGTAAGATCACCGGCGGCTCCATCATGTACGAAGGCCGCGACATGACCAAGTTCACCGAGAAGGACTGGCTGGGCGTGCGCGGCAAGAAGATCGCCATGGTCATGCAGGACCCGATGACCAGCCTGAACCCGCTGAAGAAAATCGGCAAGCAGATCCAGGAGAGCATCGAGCACCATCAGGGCCTGAAGGGCGCGGAGGCCAAGAAGGCCGCCATCGAGATGCTGGCCAAGGTCGGCATCCCCGACCCGGAGCGCCGCTACGAGCAGTATCCGCACGAGTTCTCCGGCGGTATGCGTCAGCGTGTCGTCATCGCCATCGCTGCCGCCTGCCGTCCGCAGATCCTCATCTGCGACGAGCCCACCACCGCTCTGGACGTGACCATTCAGGCACAGATCCTGCAGCTCATCCGTGACCTACAGAAGGAGCTGGGCATGTCCGTTATCTACATCACCCATGACCTGGGCGTTGTGGCAAACGTGGCAGACCGCGTGGCCGTCATGTACGCCGGCCAGATCGTCGAGTACGGCACCGTCGAGGAGATCTTCTACGACGCATGGCACCCCTACACCTGGGCTCTGCTGCAGGCTCTGCCTCAGCTGGGTACCAAGGGTGAGGCCCTGCCTACCATCGACGGTACGCCGCCGAACCTGTTCAATGAGATCAAGGGCGATGCATTTGCACCCCGCAACAAGCACGCGCTGGCCATCGACTTCGTGGCAGAACCTCCGTTCTTCCAGGTGTCCGAGACCCACGCGGCAAAGACCTGGTATCTGGACCCCCGGGCTCCCAAGATGGAACGCCCCCACTCCATCCAGAACCTGCGTGAGAAAATGGGAAAGATGGGAGGTTCCAACTTAAATGGCTGAGCGTGAAAAGCTGATTGAGCTGAAAGACCTTCAGATCACCTTTGGCTCCGGCAAAAAGAAGTTCGTGGCCGTGGACCACGTCAATTTTGACATCTACAAGGGCGAGACCTTCTCGCTGGTCGGCGAGTCCGGCTCCGGCAAGACCACCATTGGCCGTGCCATCTGCCGCATCAACCCGACTTCCGGCGGCGACATCTTCTTCAAGGGCCAGAAGATCAACGGCAAGATCTCCAAGGAGCTGGACCGTGAGGTCATCCGCAAGGTGCAGATGATCTTCCAGGACCCCATGGCCTCTCTGAACGAGCGCGCCAAGGTCGAGTACATCGTGGCTGAGGGTCTGTTGAACCACCACCTGTACAAGGACCAGGATGACCTGCACGAAAAGGTCATGAACGCTCTGCACGAGGTCGGCCTGCTGCCGGAGTTCGCCTCCCGCTTCCCCCACGAGTTCTCGGGCGGCCAGCGTCAGCGTATCGGCATCGCCCGTGCGCTGGTCATGGAGCCGGAGTTCATCGTGGCCGACGAGCCCATCTCCGCACTGGACGTCTCCATCCGTGCGCAGGTTCTGAACCTGCTGAACAGCATGAAGAAGTCCCGCGGTCTGACCTACCTGTTCATCGCCCACGACCTGTCGGTCGTCCGGTTCATCTCGGACCGCATCGCCGTCATCAGCAAGGGCCGCATCGTGGAGCTGGCAGAGGCTGAAGAGCTGTTCCTCCATCCCCTGCACCCCTACACCAAGGCTCTGCTGAGCGCTGTTCCCATCCCCGACCCGGGCCTGGAAAAGAAGAAGAAGCTTCTGGTCTATGACCCCAGCTGCCACGACTACAGCGTGGACAAGCCGGTGTGGGAGGAGATCGCCAACGGCCACTTCGTCTATGGCAACCAGAAGGAGCTGGAAGGCTACCGCAAGGAATATCAGAGCCAGCTCTAAGCACTGTCGCTTGACTGTATTTTAACACAAATGCCCCGCCGCAATGGGAAGCATCCCATTGCGGCGGGTTTTGTGCTGTATAGAAAGAGGCCGCTTCCCGTATTTCTGCCGGGAAGCGGCCCCTTTGTGTTTTATATCAGTCTTGCACCGGGCTTCGGCTCATGGGCCTGCCAGAGGGTGACCCACTCGGGCAGACGCAGGGTCTTCAGGCGCTGGGGCAGGGCGGCGAGATCGCCGCCCGTGAGATACCACGCCGCACCGAACGCCGCCAGCGCCAGGATCACCAGCACCGCCAGCAGAACGCGGAGAGGATGCTTCTTCTTTGAGGTCGGGTCCTTGCTCTGCGAGCGGCCCGGAGGAGCGCTCTGTTTGGTCTGTCCGGCGGGAAGGAAGCCTGTCCCCTCGGCCTGCGGCAGACCGGCAGCGGCGCGGCGCACCATATCCAGCAGCCAGAGACCGGGGTTATCTGCGGCGGGGACGGTGCGGAGCCAGCAGCCCTTTTTGGTGCTGAGCACCAGCACATGGTCGCTTTCCCGCTCGGCACAGGCCGCGGCCAGCTCTGTTCCCACGACGCGGCGGGCCGCCTGCGCCCGGGCAATGGCCAGACGGACAGGGTCGGGTTTGTCCCCTTCCCCGCCGAGCTTGGCCCGGGCGCGCTTTTCGATTTGGGGGCCGACCTTGGCGTCGGCATAGCTCATGGTGCCGAAGTCGTAGACCTTCTCGGCACCGGGGACTTTCTCGAGCCGGGATTCCAGCAGCGCACCGGCGGCGGCATCGCCGCAGGCCAGCAGACGATCGTGGGCTTCCAGCGCCTGCACGGCGGCAGCGGCCAGACTGGTATCGCCTGCACCATATACGTCCGCGCCAAAGCTGCTGCGGAGGCTCTGGGCCGCCTTTTTCAGTCCCGTGGGCGTGTCCGCATGGACAGCCAGCAGCGTCTCTGCGCCCCGGCTCTTCCACTGGGCCTCAGCCCTCCATTGGGGCGCAAACAGCGCCACAGCGGCCGCCAGCCGCCCCTGCGGCGCACCGTACAGGCGCAGCACACAGCGGGTCTCCTCTGCCAAATCCCATCAACCCCTCATTTTTGATTTTTACCGGACGAACGCCTCATCCAGTGCGGCCAGCGCTTCGTCGTCCGACTGCTGAGCTGCGGTGAGGGCCTGCGTCCCGGCAGGGACTTTGCCCTGTGCCAGACGCAGCGCCAGTTCCAGCGCAGCCTGTGCGGCCCGGGCGCGCACCAGCGCACGGTCAGGCCGGGAGACGAAAAGCTTCTTGACGCAGGCCACGCCATCCCGGGCAGCGCCCAGATAGACGGTGCCCACAGGGCGCACCTCGTCGCCGCCGGTGGGGCCGGCCACGCCGGTGACGCTCACGGCGATGTCAGCGCTCGAAGCCTTTGCCGCGCCCAGAGCCATCTGTGCCGCCACGGGGGCGGACACGACGTTGTACTTTTCGATGACCGCCGGGTCCACGCCCACGAGCTTTGCCTTGGCCTGCTCCCAGTAGGTGACAAAGCCATAGCCGAACACCTCACTGGAGCCGGACACAGAGGTCAGGCGCTGTGCGATGAGGCCGCCGGTGCAGCTCTCGGCGGTGGCGATGGTCAGACCCTTTTCCTGCAGGGTATGGACCACCGTCTCTTCCAGACCGGCCACATCCTCATCATACACCGCATCGCCCAGCATATCATAGAACTTTTTGGCATACGCGCGGCACATTTTTTCGCCGTCCTCGTCGGAGCGGGCGCGGGCCGTGATGCGGATCTCGCACTCACCGGTCTTGCAGTAGATGGCGGCGGTGGGGTTCGGGTTTTCCAGAAGGTCGCGCACCTTATACTCAATATCGCTCTCGCCGCCCAGCACACGGAGGGTGACGGAGTGGAGGGTGCAGTTCTGGCGCTCCATCAGCAGAGGGCGGACGCTCTCCGTCCACATGGCCTTCATCTCGTGGGGGACACCGGGCATGAGGACGGCGCAGTGGCCGTCCTGCTCGAACCACGCGCCGGGGGCAGTGCCGTGGTTGTTGATGATTTTATGGCCCCTGGTGGGGACCATCGCCTGTTTGCGGTTGTTGGGGGCCGTCTCGCGGCCGGTGCGGGCAAAGTAGCCGGTGATCTTGTCCCACTCGGCCTCATCGAAGGCCAGCTCATCCCCGAAGCAGGCGGCAACGGTCTCCTTGGTCAGGTCGTCTGCCGTAGGGCCGAGGCCGCCGGTAAAGACCAGCAAGTCACAGCGGCTCTTGGCCTCGTTGACGAAATCGGCCAGACGGCCATGGTTGTCGCCGATGGTGCTCTCCCGCTGGACCGTGATGCCCAGATCGGCCAGCTCCCGGCTGAGGTACTGGGCGTTGGTGTTGAGGATGTTGCCGAGAAGGAGCTCGGTACCCACACTGATGATCTCTGCTGTCATGGCTCAGCCCTCGAATTCCACGTCGTCGGTGATGCGCAGGCGGATACGCTCGGTGGCCTCTGCGGCCTCGGCTTCCAGCTCTGCCAGACCGGGCATCCCGGCCTCGGCTTCGAGGATCTCGCTCAGTTCGGGGCGGATCTTCGGGTGCGGCGGGGTAAAGATGGTGCAGCAGTCCTCATAGGGCAGGATGCTCGTCTCAAAGGTATTGATATGGCGGGCCGTCTCGACGATCTCGGTCTTGTCCATGCCGATGAGGGGGCGGAGGATGGGCAGGTCCTGAGCGGCGTCGGTACACTGCAGAGCCTTGACGGTCTGGCTGGCCACCTGTGCCAGGCTCTCACCAGTGACGAGGGCTTCACAGCCCTGCTTTCTGGCGATGATGTTGGCAATGCGCATCATGCTGCGGCGCATGAGGACGGTGAAGAGAACATCGGGCGCGTTATCGCGGATATACTCCTGAGGCTTGGTATACGGCACCACAAAGAGGTTGGTGCTGCCGGTATAGGGGGTGATGAGCTGGGCCAGAGCCTTAACTTTCAGTTTTGCACGTTCAGAAGTATACGGAGGGGACGCAAAATGGATGTGGTCGAGGCCGAGGCCGCGCTTTGCCATCCGGTATGCCGCCACAGGGCTGTCGATGCCGCCGGACAGCATATTGAGGGCGCGGCCGGAGGTTCCGACAGGCAGACCGCCCTCACCCTGTATTTTGGGGCCGTGGATATACGCACCGTAATCGCGGATCTCCACGATGACCTTGAACTGAGGGTTCTTGACGTCCACCCGCAGGTAGTTGTGCCTGCCCAGCAGATAGGCACCCAGCTCCCGCATCAGCTCGGGACTGGTCATGGGGAAGGTCTTGTCGGAACGGCGGGCCTCGACCTTGAAGGTCTTGATGCCGTGGAGGCTGTCGCCCAGATAATCCTCGGCGGTCTGGCAGATGGTGTCGAAATCCTTCTCACAGACCACAGCACGGCTGAGGGCCGCGAGGCCGAACACCTTGCTCACCCGCTCAAAGGCGAGGTCCATATCAATATCTTCCTCTTCCGGCTCCATGTAGAAGGTGGACTGGGTGCAGTAGACGCGGAACTTGCCCACCGTCTTGAGACGGTAGCGCAGGATCTTCATCATCGTCGATTCAAACTGGTTGCGGTTGAGGCCCTTCAGGGACATTTCGCCCTGATAGCCCATAATGACTTCGCGCATAATAGCTTCTCCTAATATTGTGTTGTTCATCAGCCGGTGCTTTTTACTTTTTGATTCTCTGCAAGCGCTTCATGCCATCCTCAAAGCGCTCGAGGAAGGCGTCCACATCCTCCGGAGTGTTATCGGCACAGAAGGACACCCGGATGGCCGTGTCGATGGCCAGCGGGTCGCGGCCCATAGCCGCCAGCGTGTGGCTGGGCTGTCCCCTGCCGCAGGCACTGGCCGACGAGACGTAGATCTGCCTCTCGGACAGCCATGCCAGCATCGTCTCACTCTTGATGCAGTTCTCGCTGAAATTCAGCACCTCAGGCACAGCGCCCGCCGGGCTGTTGATCTCCACCTCCGGGAACACAGAAAGCCCCGCGCGGAGACGGTCGTTGAGGGCGCGCACAGCCTTGTCGCGGCTCTTGATGCTGCCGGCCAGGCGGGTGGCCGCGGCGGCAAGGCCCAGCGCATAGGGCAGGTTCTCGGTGCCGGGGCGGAGGCCGCGCTCCTGCTCACCGCCCAGATAGGGCGGCTGGAACGCCTGCACCAGCCGGTCGCTCAGGTAGAGCGCACCGATACCCTTGGGTGCGTGGATCTTGTGGCCGCTGACGGTCATCGTGTCGATGTTGTCCAGCTTGATGGGGACGCGCATCCACGCCTGCACGGCGTCCACATGGACGATGGTGCGGCTGTTGCGGCGCTTGACCTCGGCGGCCAGACGCTCCACGTCGCTGCGGGTGCCTATCTCGTTGTTGACCATCATGCAGGCCACGAGGATGGTATTCTTGTCCACGGCATCCAGCATCTTGTTGATGTCCAGTGTGCCGTCGGCCTGAGGCTTCACGACAGTGACGTTATAGCCCTGCGCGGCCAGACGTTCCAGCGGGCGCTGGACGCTGGGGTGTTCGAAGCCCGACACCACGATGCCTTTGCCGAAGGTGCGGGTCTGGGCGGCGCCCAGCAGGGCCAGATTATTGCCCTCGCTGCCGCAGGAGGTAAAGTACAGCTCCTTCGACCTGCAGCCCAGGGTGCGGGCCACGGCGGCACGGGCGGCGTTCAGGGCCTCTTCGCTCCGTGCGCCGGGGGCATAGAGGCTGGAGGGGTTGGCCCAGTGCTCCCGCATGGCCTTGTCTATCACGTCTGCCACCTCGGGAGCAACGATGGTGGTGGCGGCGTTATCCAGATAATGCAGTTCCGGATCATGCAGCATAATTTCATTCCTGCCTTTTGTGCATAAAATATCAGGATAAGTATACCACAAAGCTCCGCATAACGCAAAATATTTGCACAGCAAAAAAGGGGCCGCTCCATGCAGGAGCAGTCCCTTTCAGCAGCTTGCGGTTCGCGTTTGGGTTCAGCCGTTCTCGTTTGCCTTCTGCAGCCAGATGCTGCCGATGTCCAGCGCATTGTACAGGCCGTTCTTGGTGGTCTGACGTGCCACGCGGGCCTCACGGGGCTTGGACTCATCGGTAGAGAGCAGCTGCAGATGGACCTTGTCTGCCACATCCACACCGCCCACGGTCTTGGTGGACTGGATCTGCAGATAAAGCACATACGGGTCGGTCATGCAGCCGTAATACAGCTCATTGTCCTTGCGGACGAGGGGCTTGCCTTTATAAGTCAGTTTCGGAGTAAATGGCATCGTGAAAGCCTCCCTATCATACTTGATTCACTTTAGTATATCATATTTATAATAGAAAACGCAAGGGCAGGCCCCCGGAATATGGGAATTTTTCCTCACGGGTTGCACGGGCCGGGGCTGTGCTGTATAATAGGGGCGAAAGTAACCATTCCGCCACAGGAGGACATTATGGCAGATTATCAGGAATATCGCCGCCGCATCCTTCATCGGCGCTGGCGCAGGATCTTCATCACCGCTGCGCTGCTCATCCTACTGGTGCTTCTGGCCGCTGTGGGCGTCCTCTGGAAGCGCCTTCACCGCGAGCCAGCCCCCAATACGGCCCAAGGCCCCACCATTCTGCAGCAGGAGCTGACCGGCAGCGAGTGGAACACCATCAGCTACACCCCGGCCCGACGCCTCAGTGTCCAGACCCTCGACAACGGGATGACCGCGATGGATTTCCGCCTCGCCGCCCAGCCTGCCAGCCCTGCCGTGGAGCGGAGCAGCTTTTCGGACGTGAGTTTTTTGGGCGACAGCCTGACGCAGGGGATGCAGCTGTACGACACCGGCCTGCCCAACGCGCACTTCTGCGCTTATAAGGGTGTCGGCCCCAATGCCGTCGTCAACAACACCACCTGCCGCCGGGCCGACGGCGAAAGGGAAGTCCCGATGGAGGCGCTGGCCTCCCAGCAGCCCCGGGCGCTCTACATCCTGCTGGGTACCAATGTGCTGACCGCTGACAGTGATTATACCAGCTTCCTCACCTATTACCGGCTGATGCTGGACATGATCTCGCAGGCACTGCCCAACACGAAAATTTACGTCCAGTCCATCACCCCGGTCCGGCCTGAAGTGCGCAAAAAGTCCCCCGGCCTCTACAAGGAGCGGCTCTGTGAGATAAACGATGCTCTTTCAGCCATCGCGCTGGAAAAGGGCTGCACTTTCCTGAACCTCTGGGAGGCGCTGGCCGACGAGAACGGCGACCTCATCGAGGAATACGCCCAGCCGGACGGCTACCATCTGCTGCCCGCCGGGTACGACGCATGGGTGGATTATCTCTGCACCCACACCTGATAGCGATAGAAAGGCCCTCTCAGCGGCGCTGAGAGGGCCTTTTGCTGTCTCAATATCAGAACGCGATGCCGGCGTTGTCGCACAGCCAGCGGAGTGCGAACCAGCCAAAGGCCGCAGAGCCCTCGTAGAGGATGCTGTCGTCGAACCGCACCTTGGGGTGGTGCTGGCCGTAGCAGCAGCCCTGCTCCGGGCCGCCTGCGGCGATGAACATGCTCACAGTAGGCACCTCATGGCTCACGAAGGCGAAATCCTCACTGCCGCCGCCGGGCTTGCCGCCGGTAAGGGCGGTCATGTCCATAGCACCCTTCCCCAGCAGCTCGGTCATATAGTCCATCGCATTCTCGGCGAGGGGCTTGTCCACCACCATGCAGGGGCAGTAATCGGCGAAGGATACCTCTGCGGTGCAGCGGAAGGCCGCCGCCACGCCCTGCGCGATCTCGGTCATGCGGGTCCGAATGAGTTCGCCGGTCTTATTCTCCGGGTCGGTGGTACGGATGGTCCCCCACATCTGGGCCACATCCGGGATGACATTGGATGCCGCACCGGCCTCGAAGCGGCCGGTGGTCAGCACACCGAAGTCGCCGGGCTTCAGCTCCCGGCTGTTGATCTCCTGCAGGGCGATGTGGATGTGGGCCGCAGCCGTGATGGGGTCGATGCAGTTTTCCGGGGTAGAGCCGTGACCGCCCTTGCCCTTGACCACGATATGGTACTGCTCACAGCTGGCCATCGTGATGCCGCCGCCCGGCACCAGCACCGTACCTACCGGCAGCGGCATCCCGGCCAGCACATGAAACATCACAGCGGCGTCCACATGGGGGTCCTCCAGCAGGCCGCCCGCGATCATATCCGGGGAGCCCTGGAAAATTTCTTCGGCGGGCTGGAATTCCAGCTTGACCGTACCTTCCAGCTCCTCCTCGTGAGCCTTGAGCAGCTTCGCTGCACCCAGCAGCATGGCCGTATGCATATCGTGGCCGCAGCCATGCATCTTGCCGGGGACTTCCGAGCTGAACTCTTCACCCGAATCCTCGGGGATGGGCAGGGCGTCCATATCGGCACGCAGCAGGATGGTCTTGCCGGGCTTTTTGCCGCCTGCCAGCGCAATGACACCGGCCTTGCCGCAGTCCCTCGGCTCATAGCCCATTTCCGTCAGCGCCTTCTTGACCAGCTCCTTCGTGTGGGGCAGATCGAAGCCCACCTCCGGGTGGCGGTGGAGCGTCCGACGCCACTGCTGCAGCTGCGGCTCCAGTGCGCGGGCCTCCTTCAAAAGCTCTTCCGATGTGATATTCATACTCATCCGCTCCTTCTTTTTTAGGAAGCCGTTTTCATAAGCATTGCACTCCGCTTACGAAAACAGTTTCTCGATTTAGAAAAAGCCCTCCCGAGGGAGAGCTTTTTGCTGTGTTATGTTCAGCCCTCGGTGTGGCTTCCTTCGGGGTGGTACTTGGCACAGGTACACTTTTTCCACTTCAGGCCGCTGCCGCAGGGGCAAGGGTCGTTGCGGCCGATCTTGATGACGCGGACAGGCTGGCCCTTGGGCGCACCCTTGGCGCCGGGGGCACCGTTGCCGGGCACATAGCCCTCGCCGGTGGGTTTGGCCACCTGCTCACGCCTGGGGGCCTTGCCCGCCTCGCGCACCTCGATGGTCAGCAGCATCTTGACGCTGGACTCCCGGATGGAATCGACCATCTGGTCGAACATATCAAAGCCCTCGATGCGGTACTCGACGACGGGGTCCTTCTGGCCGTAGCCGCGCAGAACGATGCCCTGACGCAGCTGGTCCATGTTATCAATATGGTCCATCCACTGGCGGTCTACACACTTGAGCAGGCAGATACGCTCCAGCTCACGCATCAGGGGTGCGCCGTAGCGCTGCTCCTTGTCATTCAGGACGTCCATGCCGCGCTGATACAGCATATCCGCGATGCTCTCCTGAGAGATGCTGTCGTAGTCAGCGACAGTGTAGTGGAAGTCGGCGTCGGTGGTCAGCCAGCCCAGATAGTGGCGGCGGAGCGCACCGAAGTCCCACTCGTCCTTCACATCCCCTGCGAGGAACTGCTTGCAGCTGGACTCGATGTTCTCCTTCAGCATATTGTGCATCTCGGCGCTGATATCCTCGCCGTCCAGGACCTTGCGGCGCTGACCATAGATGATCTCGCGCTGCTGGTTCATGACGTCGTCGTATTTCAGGACGTTCTTGCGGATCTCGAAGTTCCGGCCCTCGAGCTTCTTCTGGGCAGACTCGATGGTGCTGGTGATCATCCGGTTCTCGATGGGGGTGTCCTCGTCGATGCCCAGAGTACCCATCAGGCTCTGCACGCGGTCGCCGCCGAACAGACGCATCAAATCGTCCTCGAGGCTCAGATAGAAGCGGGATGCACCGGGGTCGCCCTGACGGCCTGCACGGCCGCGCAGCTGGTTGTCGATACGGCGGCTCTCGTGGCGCTCAGTACCGATGATGAACAGACCGCCGGCAGCGCGCACCTCTTCAGCCTCCGCTTCGGTCAGGGGCTTGTACTGCGCATACAGCTCCTCGAACCGCTTGCGGACAGCCAGAATGTTGGCGTCGGCAGTCTCACCATGGCCGTCGGCCTCGATGAGCAGCAGCTCCACGGCTGCGGGCAGAGCCTCCTCAGGCTTTTCGGGGTTCAGCAGCTTCTCGCAGAAGTGCTCCTTGCGCATCTGGGCCTTTGCCATATACTCGGCGTTGCCGCCCAGCATAATATCGGTACCACGGCCAGCCATGTTGGTGGCGATGGTGATAGCGCCCTTCTTACCGGCCTGTGCGACGATCTCTGCCTCACGCTCGTGGTTCTTGGCGTTCAGCACGTTGAAGTCGCGGGTGTACTTCTGCAGCATCTTGGCGAGGGTCTCGCTCTTCTCGACGCTGACAGTACCCACCAGGACCGGCTGGCCGTTCTTGTGGCACTCCATGACCTGCTTGATGACGGCATTGTATTTGCCGTTGATGGTCTTGTAGATGGCATCCGGGTAATCCTTGCGGATGACAGGGCGGTTGGTGGGGACGGTAACGATGTTCAGACCGTAGATCTCGGTGAACTCGGTGGCCTCCGTCTTTGCCGTACCGGTCATACCGGACAGCTTCTTGTACATACGGAAGTAGTTCTGGAAGGTGATGGTCGCCAGCGTCTTGCTCTCGGCGGCGATCTTCACGCCCTCCTTGGCCTCGATGGCCTGATGGAGGCCCTCGTTGTAACGGCGGCCGATCATCAGGCGACCGGTAAACTCATCGACGATGAGCACTTCGCCGTCCTTCACGACGTAATCAATGTCGCGCTGCATCACACCGTAGGCTTTGATGGCCTGGTCGATGTGGTGGGCGAGGGTCATATTCTCTGCGGCAGCGAGGTTCTCGATCTTGAAATATTCCTCGGCCTTCTTGATGCCCTTAGCCGTCAGGGTGCAGGTCTTGTGCTTTTCGTCCACGATGTAATCGCCGTCAGCCTGCTCGTCGGTCTCCACCTTGTCTTCCAGCTCGACCACGACGCTCTTGCGCAGAGTGCGGACGAAGCGGTCCACCTGGGTATACAGGCTGGAAGAGTCCTCTCCGCGGCCAGAGATGATAAGCGGCGTACGGGCCTCGTCGATGAGGATGGAGTCCACCTCATCGACAACGGCGTAGGCATGGCCGCGCTGCACCATGTTGTCTTTATAAGTCACCATGTTGTCGCGCAGATAGTCGAAGCCGAACTCGTTGTTGGTGCCGTAGGTAATGTCGGCATTATAAGCTTCCCGGCGGGCATCGCCATCCATGCCCTGCACAATCAGGCCCACCGACAGGCCCAGCCAACGGTAAAGCTTGCCCATCCACTCGCTGTCGCGCTTGGCAAGGTAATCGTTGACGGTGACGATGTGGACACCCTCCCCGGTCAGTGCATTCAGATAGGCGGGCAGCGTTGCCACAAGGGTCTTGCCTTCACCGGTCTGCATCTCGGCAATGTCGCCCCGGTGCAGGGCGATGCCGCCGGTGACCTGCACCGGGAAATGCTTCATGCCCAGCACACGCCATGCGGCCTCGCGGCAGACAGCGAAGGCATCGGGCAGAATATCATCCAGCGTTTTGCCGTCGGCCAGCTTCTGCTTCAGTGCAGGAGTCTGGGCCTGCAGCTCGGCATCAGACATCGCCTGATACTTGCCTTCCAGAGCCAGCACCTGTTTGGTGAGGGGGTTGATCTTTTTCAGTTCCCGGTCAGAGAAGCTGCCAAAGAGTTTTTCAGCTAAGGACATTGGTCACACCTCATGATTCTTCAAAATAGCAAACGTCCGGGCCATTTTATTGCCCCAAAACGAATATTCACACATAAATATATGATACACCAAAAGCCCCATCCCGTCAAACCAGATGGTGAATTTTAGCCGGTTATTGAATGAATTTTCTGTAAATTCCTTCGACCTTTCCCACCATGGTCCGGTATCATCCCTTTTCCATGGAATAACAGACAAGGTCTGTGGGGCCCAGCACTGCATGGCATAAAAGAAAACGCCCTAAGATCTCTCTTAGAGCGTTTTGATCAAGTCGGCGGCTACCTATTTTCACAAGCCGTTTCCAGCTAACTATCTTGGGCACGAGTGAGCTTAACTGCTGTGTTCGGAATGGGAACAGGTGGAACCTCACCGTCATCGTCACCGACCATATGACT
>ERZ507644.4-NODE-4-length-160870-cov-12.6274_pt1 | contig 160870 bp, 157 predicted proteins | sample MGYA00513419_ERZ507644 | MGnify/ENA metagenome assembly ERZ507644 | reverse complement strand
AGAAAATCCAAAGTACTTCCGTTTTCCTGTTTCTAGCTTTTATCCTGGCCAGTGAATAATGTTGTTTCTGCGTTTCAAAACTTCCTTCCAGGCGGGTAGCTCTTTCACGGCTGAATTCCGACCGTAAGATTCTCCGAAATCGCTCATCTTTGGCGGCTCTGCCCTTACGCTTGGACAATAGGGCATTAAAGGGCAGATTTCCCGTATATGCGCCTCCTTATTCTCGAATTATGGGCGTAAGTCACATGGTTATGAAGAGATATCTACCCTTTAATGGGGAGAACAGCCGGCTAATATCTGATGGAAATGCCCAACAAATCACAGGAAAATAGCCACGCAATAGTCTGATACACAATAATTATTGGAGATACGTGGTCCGCTCCTGCGGACAGCAAGTTGTCTTTTGGGTAAACGAAAACCAGACGGTTTAACAGCGCGTTACGCCGTTAAACCGTTACCCATTCCATGCTCCAGAGTCGCTTCATCATATAATTTGATAGCTTCACCTATATTATCACTTGGGACGTTTACCAACAGACTCCCTTTCCTTTTTTCTGTTCGATGCCCTACAAAAAGGCTGTTTGCGGCCGCTTATTTCCGTTTATTTTCACTATTTTTGCAGTATGAAAATGAAGACAGACGATACATTCAATCATGCCCATGCCGACAGGCTTCTGCTCCCCAACGCCTCATTGCTTGGGGAGGTGGAGAACATGCTGGCCGACGGACGGTCGGTCATGCTGAAGGCTACGGGAAACAGCATGCTCCCCTTCATTGTCGGAGGGCGTGACAGTGTGCTTGTACGGCGTCCCTCCGGGATACAGGCGTTACAGGTCTGGCAAATCGCCCTGGCACACCTGCCCGACAGCCGGTATGTGCTGCACCGTATCGTCCGCATCCATGGCGCGGAGATTGTCCTAATGGGCGACGGGAATCTAAAGGAAACGGAAAGTTGTCGGTTTCCCGATATAACGGGAGTTGTCACAAGAATTATCCGTAACGGCCGTTATGTGGACTGCGACGCAGGGGGTGAACGGTGCAAGGCGAAGATATGGGGCAGGCTGCTCCCTATCCGCCGGTATTTGCTGTACATATACAGACGGGTATGGATATGAAGGCGGGAATGAGTATGAAAGAAGGAGCGGAATGGCTGTGGAACGCCTCACGGGGATATCGCTCCCCCATTCTGGCGGGTATTCTTGCCGGGACAGTTCGCATCGGCGTGTCCCTCACGTTCGTCTGGTTCTGCAAGCACCTGATAGATACCGCCACCCATCAGGCGGACGGGAACATCATCCTGGGACTGGCGGCCATGGCGGGATGCATCGTCCTGCAACTGCTGCTGTCCGCACTTGTCAGCCGTCTCTATGCGCACACGGAGATCAGCCTGCGCAACAGACTGCGGCAGGATCTGCTCGAACATATCCTGAAAAGCCGGTGGAACGGTCGCGAGACATTCCATTCCGGCGATATGCTCAACCGCATGGAGGAGGATGTCCGTACCGTGACGGACCTGCTGGCGGGTTCCATCCCCTTGGTCGGAACCACGCTGTTCCAACTGGCCGGCGCCGCGCTGTTCCTGTTCTGTCTCGACCGGCGGATGGCTGTCGTCATCCTGCTTATCATGCCGTTGGCGTTGCTGTGCAGCAAGCTCTACATGAAGCGGATGCGGCGTCTGACACGTGAGATACGGGCGACGGACAGCCGTGTGCAAAGCCATCTGCAGGAGAACCTGCAGCACCGCACCCTGATTTCCGTCCTGGAATGCACCCCGGTGGCAGCGGACACGATGTCCTCACTCCAGTCGGGGCTGAAACGGCTGGTGATGCGGCGCAACTCATTTTCCATCTTTTCAAGTATCATGGTGCAGGCGGGGTTCGCCCTCGGCTATGTGACCGCTTTCGCATGGGGAATATACGGGCTGGACATCGGTACGGTAACATTCGGCACGCTGGCCGCCTTCCTGCAACTGGTGGCGCAGGTACAACGCCCTGTCGTGGAGCTGGCCCGGCAGGTTCCGGTGTTTATCGGCGCACTGACTTCCGTGGAGAGGATAGACGAGCTCAACTCCATGCCGCTGGAGGAACAGGGCGAGCCTGTCATCCTGGGTGGCAAGGCTGGTGTCCGTGTGGAGAATGTTACTTTTACCTATCCCGGCGGCAGACGTAAGGTGCTGGAACATTTCACATACGATTTCAAGCCGGGGAGCCTGACCGCCGTGCTCGGGGAGACCGGCAGCGGGAAGAGTACGCTGGTACGGCTGATACTGGCCTTGTTGCAGCCCGACGGGGGAAACATCACGCTGTATGACAAGACCCGGCCCGTGCCCGTTTCTCCACTCACACGGGGGAATTTCGTGTATGTCCCGCAGGGGAATACGCTCGTCAGCGGCACATTGCGCGACAACCTGCTGTTGGGCAATCCCGAAGCTACCGACGGGCAGATGCGGGAAGCGTTGCATACGGCGGCGGCCGATTTTGTACGGGAACTGCCGCAAGGACTGGACACCCCCTGCGGCGAGATGGGAACGGGCATAAGTGAGGGGCAGGCGCAACGCATAGCCATCGCGCGCGGACTGCTCCGCCCCGGTAACATCGTCCTGCTGGACGAGCCCACCTCCTCGCTGGATTCCGATACCGAACGGACGCTGCTGGAACGGCTTTCACATACCATTCAAGGCAAGACCCTCATCATTATCACCCACCAGGAACAGACGGCACGGCTCTGTAACGCCGTTATCAGGATGCATCCGGTGGGCTCCCCCGGCAAGTGACGCCTACGTGAGACTGCGGGATGGCCGGGAACGGGGCCGATCGCGCAGGTATAAAACAAAAGCAGGGAAGTCCGGGGCTTATCCCGGCTTCCCTGCCGACGGGGAGGCGGCATCATTGCTATGCGTGCAGTCCGACTGCCATATCAAACTGGTTGGATGTTGAGATGAAATTATGGCACGCATGCCCGCTTCCCTTCGTATATAATTCCTTATCCGGATGATACGCCGCCTCCCGATGACGGACAGCCGCGGTATGAATTCCGATAAATACGGTATTCCAAATATCCATATCCGAACCACGCCTGGCCCGGATATGGATAAGCAAACAAAACAAACAAATGATAGCGGATTTAATTCGTACAGCCGGAAATACCACATTCCACGGCTGTGGTATGAACCCGCCAGGGGTATATATTGTTCTGACAGTGTGTCGTATTCATGGTTCATACAGTTCCTACAGGGCGGAATTGTCCATGTCTTGTGCCGCACTTCCCTGTTGTCAATATCCCGGATTTTGCGTAAGCGCGGGCAAAAGGTTTATTTCGGATTGCGGAAAAGGCATGAGAAGCTCGTAGGCTTCGCATCCGGCCACGGCCTGTGCCTGCCCGGTCCGTTTCAACATGATCCAATAGCCCCAGTCTTGCTTCCGCGTTTTCCATTCGTCCGGCAGGGCCGACTTGTCCGCAGTGTCCTCCATACCGGCCTCTTTGAGCAGCAGGGCGGTTTTCGCGGGTGTATAGTTCGCAAGGCTTTCACCGAAAACACGGTACATTTCGGGCCCGGACGATTCCTCGACCGCAATGCTGAAATCGGACTGACAGTCGCGAAGCAGGTATCCCGCCTCGTCATTGTAGCCCAGGCTCAAAGCGATTTCGGCACGGAGGGCCTTGACGGTCTCCATAGTGATGCGCCACCCGCCTTCGGGCAAACGGGTGATGTCTTGCAGTTCATTGAGCAGTCCCCAACAAAGGTCTTGCGGTGACCGTACGGGGGAATGCAGGATTTCATCGTAATTGTTGGAAGTGGCGGGCACCGTAATGTAAGGCACACTGCCTCACAGTTGTGACAGGTTGTAATAGACCATGCATCTCAAGGCTTTCGCCTCGTTGATGTAAGCGGTACGCTCATAGGAGCCGTCAAAGGCTTCAAGGCATTTATCACCATATTGGCGTTGCTGATGACAAGGTAGGCCGCACTCCACACATCGGCCACATGACTGTCATACGGAGTAATGACGGACGCAGGGTGTTCATCAAAGTCTTTCCCCGTAAGCCTTATCTTCTCCAGCAGCAACTGCCTGTACTCATAACTCCGTAAGTTGCTGTAAATGCCAAGGATTGCATTTTGCACAGCTTTCCTCTTCCCAGAAACTTTCTTCCTCGTTGGGATAGATCGGAGCCGGTTCTAATACATCACAATTGTTTTCCACCTCCTTTCTCAGCTCGTTGATTTTTTCCTCGCCTCCATCGTACCGGGTAAGCATGACGGCGGAATCACCATCGGTGAGCGACATGCTGTTGCCCGTAATGCCTGCCACCGCGACAAGCACTTCCCCTACTGCGAGTTTCATGGTAAGCAGATTCTCTACGAGCGTGTATTAGAACGACATGCCTTCCACCGTCCATCCCGTATGATATCCGGTCACATCTGGTATTGACGAGTAGGTGTAAGTCACCAACTCCCCTGTCCCTTCCTTGTGAAATTCAACGGTATAAATCGTTCCGTTCTCGGTGCTGTACCAGTTTCCGGTCAAACCGCCCTGCACGATAACATCCTCGTCGGAGTCGGAGCAGGCAGCGAGTACAAAGGCGCACGCCATGAAACATAAAAAAGTGCATATATTCATCATAATTGTATAACAGATGGTTTGTATTCAGATCATAATTCATAATACCATGTCAAGAAATCCTTCCGGAATGACAATTGACAGGTTAATAATTTTTTTTCTGACAAATAGAAATGTAAGGAAGACAGAGTCTTCCGCCTTCCTTACAATCCCCGCGCTTTTCACAAAGGACGGGGAAGGTCTCTTCTAACATTTTTAGGTCCATTCCGCCGGACTCCTCCGGAAAATGAACATGGGGTAACCCATGTGCTTTTCACAAAGGACATAGGCTTTAACATCTTTTTACTTCCCCGGCTATATTTGTTTTCCGGCCGGGAAACGGAAATATGCGGCCTGTCTGAAATCCGGTCTTGTGTATGGAAATCCGCGTCAGGGCTTTCGCCCTGCCTGACGGCTGACCGGAATCGGACAAGTTCCTATATGAACAAATGTTTTATTCCCCACGTGTGATAACCGCACGGCTCAAACGCGGGTCGTTGTAGAACATGTTGTCCACACCGCCCTTGTAGTCGATACGGAGCTGTTTCTCGCTGACGCCGAACTCTTTCACCAGGCAGTTGTAAACGTTCTCAGCGCGTTCCTTGCTCAGGCGTTCGTTGCCCTTGCTGCTGCCCGTTCCCGCATCGGCATAACCGGTGATGGTATATACGGTTTCCGGATCGCCCGACTTGATGATTTCGGCCAGCAGACCCAAGTCGGCGCGCGCCTCGTTGCTCAGCTTTGTCTTGTTGATCTTGAAGGTGACGAGGTTGGCGGCGGCAATCTTCTTCACGATGGTCTGTGCCTTCTGCCTGTCGCCATCGGCAAGGGCTTTCTTCAAGCGGTCGTTCTCCACGCTCATGTCGTTCAGTTTCCGGCGCATGCTTTCCAGGTCACCGTAATTGTAACGGTAAACGGTCTTGCTGCGGTCCCAGCCGCGTTGCTTGAACTTGTACGTCAGGCCGATGGTGGCGGAAAGGTTCCCCTCACCGAAACGGCCGCCGCCCTCACCGTCGAAACGGTCGTTGACGAACATGCCGCGCACATCAAGGTTCAGGGCCAGCGCATCGCAGAAGTGCCAGGAAGTCAGGATACCGAGGTTGGCGCTCACCTCCTTGGAAGATGGAGAGTCATAGACACGTGCCCAGCCGAGGCCGGCATAAGGACTGAGATCCCATTTGCGGTTCTCATTATATCCGCCAAAGAGGTTCAGGACATTGAAGAGCACATCGGCGTGGAGGTTGCCCATCTTGTATTTGGAATACTGGAGGTCGTCGCCCGGCACGCCGGCCCATCCGGGCACATGTTTGCCTGTCCCGTGGGTGATGTCGCATTCCCAGTCATCACGTGTGGCACCCTTGCTTTTCAGTCCGCTGTACATGAAGCGGACACCGATTCCCGGAGTGAACCACTTGCCGATGGCAATATCCAGTGCCGGGGCAATGCGGTCGCCGAAGTCTATTTGCTTGTCATGGTCGCCAAAATATACCTGCCCACCGGCACCCACGCTGATGAACCAGTTGTCCCAGAAACGGTTGGTTTCCACCTTGTACTTGTCCGTGCTGTACTCCACCTTTTCTTCCGTATCGGAAGTCTGTGCGAAGGCCGGACAAAGAGCCACTGCGCACAAGGCGGTCAAAAAGATTTTCTTAGTCATATTCAATCAACTGTTAATGATTTGTTTCTTTATATTACTCTTGGCACTGATAGCCTCTGAAAAGTATTGATGCCAAGAATAAGAAAGTTTTTTGCTTGAAAGCAAGAGACAGGCTTACTACTTTTTCAGCCTTACGACAAAGGTGCCGTGTGCCGCAAGTGAGCCGGTCAATGATGACGAAGCAGAAAGGGTTCCTGCGTCTTTCTGTCCGATAAGGTCTCTTACCGAATAGGATGTGCTTGGGTCAAGAGCATCGTAGTCGGTCATAGAAATGGTATAAGTCGCAGAGTTATCGCTGAGGTTGACAACGGCAATCGCTACATCGCCATTGGCAAGGTCCTTCTGATAGTAATCGATGCCATTGGCACTCTTGATATACTCAGCACCCTGTCCCAGGGCATCTTGGTTGATGGCGATAAGCTCTTCGTTCTTGACAAGCGCGAGGTCGTGCGCCAAGTCGGCCGAACTCATATCCTTGGTCATGTCGAAGCCCAGAAGGATAGGAGAACTCCACATGCACCACATGGCAAACGAGGTCTCGGCTTCGGTTGAAGTGAGTCCACCCGCCTGATTGTAAACGCAGTCGCTCGACGACTGGCCGCTACCGCGGATACCGACGCAAATCATGTCGGCATCGTTGTAACGGTTGATTCCGACATACGGCCAAAGGTGGCGCATCAGTACGATGGTGTTGTGCACACCCACGCCGTTAGCATTCTCATCGCCGTCATTCTTTTTACCAAATAGGCCGCTGCTGATTTTGCCCCACCAGCCGTCGCGGTGATCATAAGTCATGCGCCAGCAGGTCGCACCGGTCTCGGCACCCCACTTCCATGGGTCGTGGATACCCCATTCGCACATGTACAGCATCAGACCGCGGTCTTTGAGCGCCTTGCCCATCTTGGTGTAGAGTTCCTGCGCCTTACCGGACGTGTTCCAGTAACTGCCCAGGCCGTCATATCCATCAACAAAGCTCGATGAAGTTGCACCGGTAGGAGCCATGTCAAGGTCATAATACCAGTCTTCTTTCACGAAGTCATAGCCCCAGTCCTTATAGTCCTGTGCATGGAGTTCCTCGTAGCCGTACGATGCGAAGTACTTCTCGCAGGTCTTGGTTCCGCAATCGGTATAGATACCGGCTTTCAGACCGTAGTCGTGAATCAGGTTCGCCATGCGCGCCATGCCGTTTACGCCATTCGTCGTGGGAAACTTGCTTTCATCGGGAATCTGGTGGCCGTTGTCGTTCTCACTTTTCACCTGCCAGCAGTCATCTACGCCGAAGTATCTGTAACCGGCGTCAATAAGGCCTTTTTCCTTCATTCCTACAAGCTGGCTCGCGAGGATGTCGTAGCCAATCTTGTCTTTAAAGACATTCCAGGTCTGCCAGCCCATCATGGGGGTGGGCGACTGGAGATCGGCGGCCCGGGCGGCCACGTGGAACTTGATGCCTTCTTTATAGGTAGTGCCCCCTACGGTGAATTCCACCGAATAGACATAGTCGCCGGCGGTGGGAGCCTTACCTTCCACAAGGCAGCGGCCGGCGTTCCAGGTCAGTCCCTCCGGCAGGTTGTAGACACGCTTGACGCCATCCTTTACGGGCACAACCGCATGATATTGCTGCGAGGTGCTTTGCGGCACGCGGATTTTGTGCATGAAGGGTTGCCCCGCAATGGCAAAAACGGTGTTGGCGCATGCCAGACGGCTCTGCAGGCCGGTCACCCAAGCGGCGTTCTCCTCCTTGGCATCGGGATTCTCCTCCATCGTCCACTTGTCTTTGAAGCGCGACAGGGTGAGAGGTACCGTGTAATAGGTATTGGACTTGAACGCATCGGCTTTCATCGTCTCGGTGAAGGTGATGATGTGCAGGTTGGTCTTGATCTGAATGCTGATTTCCGTCCCCGCAATGCCCGTGACGGGAGCCACGTTCATGTAGCCGTGGAAGGTGGAGGCGGACAGTTCCGGCGTATCCGTCCATTCCATTGTCACGGTGGAGGCATCGGTGGCCGGCGTGAAGGTGACGGCACGGGTGGAAAGGTCACAAGTGAAGCCGCCGCCGAGCTGCTTGCCGGGGACGGTGAGCGACACGCTCAGCAGCCTTTCACCCGCCACGTCGGTGCCACCGGCGTTGATGTCGAACTTCAAGAAGGCGAAGATGTGCTCGAAAGTGAATCTTGAGGCGGAGCTGCCTTGGGGGGTGCCCACCTTCCAGTCGCCTTCCAGTTCGCGGGTGGCGGTGGAATAGTGCTGGGTCAGCGGCAGCATGCCCTTGAAAGCCGTGGGAGTGGTGCCCGCCGTCTCCGTATAGGGATAGTAGGCATACAGGGGAGTCTCACCGTTCTGGAGATTACCTGCGAAGGAGGTCTTGTCGGTCTCCTGCTCACTTTGGTTGGTGAAGCAGGCATTGGCAGTCGTGGCGCTGTACACGCCGATCCGGTCGGCTGGCAGCCAGTTGATGCCAATCTCTCCGGATGTATACGCTGTGGGATCGACAGCCGTACGTGTCGCTGGCTCTTCAAGTGTAGGAGCTGGGCAAACAGCCTCGATTATGGTGTTGCCTCCCGGTGATAAATCTTGGTCGTAGGCATTACAAGCTATCAGGAATGCCGATGCGGCCAGCACGGTTATTGCGTTTGCAATTGATATCTTTTTCATCTATTTTCTTTTCTATAGAATTAGTTTGCAAGGCTGCACGGCCCGTGTAGCCTTGCAGGTAAAAAGGAATCAGAATACAGTACCACCGTTGGCAATACCCTTCGTGTCACCCGAAGGCTTTGCCTTGGCAGCGGAACGGCGGGCGAGCTTGAACTCCGGATCCGCGTTGTGCTCAATCACGGCCTGGATGCCTTGAGTGGTAGTCGCCTCAGTGCCTACGCAGTTGAACATTACCCAACCCCATGGCTTCAGTGTCGGTTTGTCGATGTTAAGCCAAAGTGCGTTAAGGGTAGAAGCGACTGTTGAAGTAGTGTAAGAGCTTCTATTATTACCACCGCCGCAACCTCCCAAATAGGTCATCGAGAAGTTACGATGTTCGGTTGATTCGTAATTCTGCGCGTATGCGGTAAGAACGGCTGTCGCGTTTGCTTGAACGCCGTCTCGCCAATTATAAGAATAGAGAATTATACCAGTTCGTTCTATCGGATTGGCACAATCAGAGTAGATGAGATTCATGCCACTGCCGTCCAGAGCCCAAGCCGATATGCCACCGGCATTCTTATCAGGTTGAGCGCCATAAGGCATGGGCGAATAATACGGGGCGGTTTCAGCAGCTTGCTCATAGGTATTCATCCATACATTGGCTTTGGACAGTTGGTTCCACGCATCGGTGTATTCACCGTTAAGCTGCACCTTGATAATCACTTTCCCCTTGACGTCACCGATGGTGGTGTTGGGATTGATACCGGTTGCAATCAGTCCCATCTCTCCGGCTTTGTCAAGCACGACTTTCAGGCGGCTGTACAAAGTGGACAACTGTGCCGTAGTTATGCCGCTAATCCAGTCGGAGATGGCGAGCACGCAGAACTCATCCTTGTGGGTTCCGGACATCTCCTTGTGCAGTGCCATCAGTACGTCGCCGAGGGTCCAGGAACCACTGTTGTCAGATTTCAATACGCTATTACCATCAGAATCAGCGATACCCACCGACGTGGATCCGCCATCTATCGAAGAGGTCTGATCGATGGTATTGACATGGCACTGGAACACACGCACACCGGCATTGAACTGGTCTTTCAATTCCATTGTCTGGGTCTTCTTGTATGTGTCCGACATCAGATAGTTGAACGACAGCGCGGAACCCGGCAACGAAATCTCGGAAAGGTAGATGTTCGGATCGAGCTGCGACAGCCAAATCGTGTAATCGAACTTCAAATCTTTAACGTTAATCTTCGGAAGTTTCACGAAATGAATCTGCTTCGGCTTGAAGCTGTTCATATTCAAATTCTTGGTCATGGTCTTTGACTCTGCAGTCACGACCTTTACCTTAAGCGACGTGACATCCGGATTCGGAATCATGAAGGCGCGCACCTTGAGCAGGCTCCCATCGCCCATCATGACACCCACCTTGTCGCCACTGGCATCGGCAAACTTAGTGTCGACTGTTATGCTGTTCGAGGCATCGGCATCGAAGACAAATTTATCGTTTTTGTAATCATACATAAAGCTACCGGCAATAGGAGCGTTTGCCTCGATGATGACCGAGGTGATGCGCACCTTACTCTGTGTATTGCTCCCGGTGGTGCCGTTCACGGTGATGTCAACCATCGATGCGAAGGGTTCGAACTCCAGATTCACGGTCTTCTCGGTAGCGGGATTATAACCCGTTTTCTTCGCGATCATCAGCGCGCAGTCCATGTCAGCGGTAGTCTGGAACTCACCAACCGCTTCGTCCGTCATCACTTCCGTGGTGGAAGCCGTCTGTCTGTCGGGCATTGTGGCAGAAAGCGATGTGTCCTTGCCGCTACCCGACTTTACAGCCTTTGCCGGATACATGGCATAGAAATCGTAATTCGAAACGCCATTTGTCTGCACGCCAACATCGCCGTCTTTGGCAACCGGAGCCGGCTCTACCATGTCCTTCGTGGCCTGGACGGTGTACGAAGCCTGATTGGCGCTTGCCAACGCCTGGGGGGAATAGATGTAGATGTGGTCATACAAAGAAGACTCATAGTTCCAGAAAATCTTCCAGGAGGTAGCGTCCGGATTCGCCACATCCGCGGGATCGTAATAGGTGCGCGTCCGGTTAGACTCAACCGTGGTGCCGAAATCGAATTCCGTACCTTCCGGCAGGGGATCGCTACCCGACATATTGTCATCTGTACAACCGGCAAAGCTTAAAGCCAGCAAAGACCAAGCAAGAGCCGGAATCAAAAATCTCTTATTCATATTCATTCAGATTATGTTCTTATTCATTAGTTATTATCCCAAGAATCATTAGTAAAGTCATTCGCTGTTCCAAAAGATTGGTTGACTTCCTGAGCCGTAGTTGTTGTACCGGGCGACTGAGCCGTGTGATTAGTAGAGCCGCACAGGTTTCCTTCCAATTCCACCTGAGTTTTCTTCGTGGAAGGAGACTCGTAAGTTTTTAAGCCTTTGTTTTCATTTTCGTCCATATACTTTAATGTTTTAAAAAGTTAATGTATCCTTATTTAGTGATAAGCTGCCTTATACGGCTTCCGTATAGGGCAGCATACGCCCCCGTATCTGTAAGGGAGGTTCCGTCATCGCCTCCGGACTTGTCCCGGGACCTCTTGACGGGGCTGTGCCGGCATGGATTGTCTTTTCCGGCCACCCGTTAATCTGATACCTGATTTCTTGTGTCATAATGTAATTATATTTAAAAAGATTAAACGTAAATGCTTGAAGTATATCGGTCATTTCCTTCTCCCGTGTTTCCCGTATCCGTAACCATAGCCATACCCGTATCCATATCCATATCCGTAACCGTAGCCACGGCGGTGCGGGCCCACCCCGTTGAGGATAATTGCCATGTTGCGGAGCTTGTTATCGCGGTAAAGCTCCTCCATGTCGGGCAGCAGGCGGCGGTCCAGGCGGCCGGCGCGCACCACGAAGATGGTGAGGTCGCTGATGCGGTTGGTGATAGTGGCGTCCGCCACGATGCCCACGGGGACATTGTCCACGATGATGTAGTCGTAGCGTTGGCGCAGTTCCTCCACCATCGTGTCAAGCCGTTCGTCCATGAGCAGCTCCGCAGGGTTGGGTGCCACCGTACCAGATGAGATGATGTCAAGGTTGTCGAATTTCCCATCGGTGTGGATGATGTCGTCCAGGCGGATGGAGTCGTCGGCCAGATAGTTGGTCACGCCCACCGGGTGTTTATGGAAGTGGCGGCTCAGGGTGCCCTTGCGGATATCGAGGTCCACCAGCACCACACGTTTCCGGGTGAGCACGAGGCTCATGGCAAGGTTGCGGGAAATGAACGTCTTTCCCGCACCTTCATTAAACGAAGTGAAGGTGACGACTTGCATCGGTTTGTCTTTTTTCACCATGAATGTCATGTTGGTGCGCAGGATGCGGAAACTCTCGGCCAGCATGCCGTCTTCCTCGCCGACGGCAACACCCGCTTTCGCCGCCTCCTTGTCCTGCGGCACTTCGCCGAGGAAAGGAATGCTCACCGCGCCCTTCAGGTCCTTGCGGCTGTGTACCCGGGTGTCCATGAAGAGGATCATGAGGAACACCACGCCGGGGACGGCCAGGCCGACGAGCACCCCGAGCAGCAGGATGCGGTTGCGCACGGGTGAGATGGGTCCCGCGGGTCCGTCCACGCTGTCGATGGTGCGCGCGTTGTTGTCGGCCATCGCCTGCGAGAGGGCGTTCTCCTCCCGCCGGTTGAGAAGGAACATGTAGAGCGCCTCCTTGATTTTCTGCTGCCGCTCGATAGAGAGCATCTGCCGTTCCTTGGTGGGCACGGTGGTAAACCGCGCCTGTGCCTGCTCCTGGCGGCTGCGCGCGTCGTTGCGCTTCATGTTGATCCCCACAATCATGTTGTCCACCGCACGGATGATACTCTGCCTCAGGGCGTGTATGCTGTTGTTAAGCTCCTCCACCACGGGGTTGCTCTCGCTGCTGTCGGCTATCAGCTTGTCGCGCTTCAGCTTCAGGGCGTTGTACTGGTTTATCTGCCCCTCCACGGCGGCGTCGCTGATGCCCGTCCCCGAGGGGATGAGGTCACGGCTTTTCGTGGGGTCGGTGAGGTACTCCTTGATGAACCGCGCCAGTTTCAGCTGGGTCTCCTGCTCCAGCGCGTCGGCGCTGTAGGCCTGTGCCTCGCCCATGTAGCGGCCGGCCAGCGAGCCGATGTCCATCACCTGGTTGTGCTGCTTGAACGATTCCAGCTCGGTCTCCACGCCGCCAAGCTCCCGCTCGATGATGAGCAGGCGCTCGTTGATGAACTCGGAGGTGTTCACCGCCACCTGGTTCTTGTCGTTGACGGCTTCCTCGTTATACACGTTCACCAGCGTGTTCAGCACGTCCTCGGCACGCAGGGGCGAGCCGTCCTTCAGCGAGAGCACGAGGATGGACGACTCGTCCTCCTCCTGCCGGATTCCCATGCTGCCCTGGAGGCGTCCCGCCACGGCGTTCAGCGGGTTCTTGACGACGTGGATCTCGCGGCCCGTCCACGACTTGCCCCAGTGGTCGGTACCCGTCACCAATATCCGCTCGCCGCCGACGGCCAGCGTGTCGTTCAGCCGCACCTCATAGCTCTCCCCGGCGGCGGGCAGCCCCCCGAATCCGGAAAGCGTCACCGTCGCATCGTCCTTGGGCGTCACCACGAACGAGATGTGCCGTTCGGGCAGCAGGTTGATGAAGGAGACGTTCACCGGAGACAGCGTATAGAGCTCGTTCATGCGCAGCCCGCTCTCCACACGGTAGTCCACGTCGGCGTGCAGGCGCTGCACCACCTCGCGCATCAGCCGTTTGGAACGGAACTGGAGAATCTCGTTGGCCACGTTCACCTTGTTGATATAGTTGTCGTAGCGGTCGAGCCCCGCCGTGGAGGTCTTGTTGGACGGGTCCTTGATGATGACCGTGACGGAGCGGAAGAACACCAGCGGGGATTTGGCGTAGTGGTACCACGCCATCCCCCCGAAAAGCAGCACGGACAGCACGAACCACTTCCACTTCGACAGCAGATAGACGGACAGGTCCACTAAGTTGACGCCCTGTTCGTTCTTGTTGGATAAACTGTTGTTTTGCATAATTCAGAGATGTGTTTACTTGATGGCCCAGATGACGGAGCAGACGGCCGTGATGAACGAGAGGATTCCGGTGGTGTACTTCCAGCCCTTGTCCTCGCGGTCCTGCTTGCGGTATTTCGGTTCGACATAGACGATGTCGTTCTGTTGCAGGTAGAAGCAGGGCGACTCGAACAGGTCCTTGCTGCGCAGGTCGTGCTGGTACATCACCCGCTGCCCGTCCTCCTCACGGATGACCGCCACACGGTTCACCCGGCCCCTTTGGGTGACGTCGCCCGCCTTGGCGATGGCCTCCAGCAGGGTGATGCGGTCGCCCTCCACCGAGAAGGTGCCGGTGTTGCCCACCGCGCCCAGGACGGAATACTTGAAATTGAGGAACTCCAGCGACACCAGCGGGTCCTTGATATACTTCCCGTCGATGATGCGGTTGCGTACCAGGGCGGTCACCTCGCTCACCTTCAGCCCCTCCACATGCAGCTTGCCCAGGATGGGGAAACTAATGTTCCCGTCCACGTCCACACGGTAGCCTTTCTTCACGGCAGCGGACTCCGTCACCGCGCCGTTGGCACCCACCGAGAAGGCCCCGCCGCCCGCGTTGAACGGGATGGACAGCTCGGGGTTCTTGCTGCTCACGGTGATGTCCAGGCGGTCGTTGGCATGCACCACCGCCTCATACCTGGTGTCATACGGATAGCCGAGCCCCATCTCCATGTCCTGCAGGTAGACGAATTTCTTCGACGAACTGCAGGAGGAGAGCAGGAGCACTGCCACCGCCACAATCCAAAAACAGTCTTTTCTTTTCATTGCTTTCTTTGCTTTATTTAGGGTTTATCAATCATCGTTCATAGTCCGCCGTTCTCCGGCAGGCCGTCCCGTACTTCCCGGGTTTTCGCATCCCGCACGTACAGGCTCTCGAAACAGAGCCGTGCGGCCTCCCGGTCGGGCAGGCATTCCAACCGTCCGACGGGCACCTGTTCGGTTACCCCTATCAGGATACGGCAAAGTTCGTCATGCAGGCGGATGTCCTGACGGATGGCGGAGCAGGAGGGCAGCAATGCGGCGAAAGCTTCCGGCCCCTCAAGCGGGGTGAACCGGTTCGTGCCGGACTGTTGCAGGCGGACGATTCCGGCCACGGGACTGCGCTCGTTCCTGTAGCAGGGTGTCTTCCCGCTCCACGGCGTGCCGTAGACCGCCACCATGCCGTCCTCTATCCGCAGCACGGGATTGTCGTCATTCAGCAGGCGGCAGTCCGGAAAGGCCTCCAGCCATTGCCGGGAGTGCGTGCTCTTGCCCGTGCCGCTCTTGCCGAGGAAAAGGTAGCCCCTGCCTTTCAGGCTGGCGCAGGAGGCATGGACGGAAACGGCGTCCCGCCCGAGTGCCGCCTGGGCGTAGAGGATGCGGAGCATGGACGACAGTACCTCCCCCACGGACGGGTCCTCCACCCGGAGGAAGGCCGTGGCATCGTCAAAAGCGGTGTCCACAGTCATGAGATGTGCGCCACCATCCATAGGACCGTAACTTATCTCCGTCCGGTAACCGCCGGGAATGCGCAGAAGGCATACATGCCCCATGTCGTTGGACGACTCGTCCAGCAGCTCCGCGCGTTTCCCGTCATCCGCAAAGGGACGGGTGTCGGCAAGCAGCCGGAAAATCCGTTCCCCTTCCGGGCATTCCCCGCACCGGAACGGACGGAAGGAGGGCAGCAGCGTCTCCGCGTCCAGCCCACCGGGAAGGATGACGGAGAACGTCAGCCCCGCCACCCTGAAAAAATATTCGTTTCTCATCTGAGGTTTCCTATTATCAGTCTTACCGAAATCCAGAACGCCTCCTTGCGGGCGTAGGTGTTGGAGAAGCCGCGGTGTTTCCAGAAGGAGAGGAAGGTACGCAGTTTCCTTTCCCACCTTGCCTGGGAAGCCTTGCCCTTGGTGCCGCCGTACTGTCCGAAGTTCCCTCCCTCCAGCACGATGCGCAGCAGTTCGGGAGAGGAGTATGCATCCGTATCCGCATAAGGAAGTTCGGCGCGATGCAGCCCGAGGTATTCCGTCAGGAATGTATGGAGCTGCGCGCTCCACCTGAGCAGGCCGGTCCGCCTGTGAACGGCTTCCAGATCCCCGGGGGAGTAGCTTCCGTGCAGGGTGTGGTAGGCCCGCGCCATGTCGCAGAACTGCCGAAGGCCGACACCGTGCCCCAGCAGGTGTTTCAGGAGGTGGGCGTTCAGCAACAGCAGGTTCGGCAGGGGGGACGGCACGGAGATTGTCGCCGGGAACTCCCCGGGCTGGTTGCCCTCCGGCAGCCCGTCCCTTCCGCCCGGACGGAACTCCGTGAACCCGTGTTCCCTGACCAGTGCGGAAAGGTAGCCTTTCAGCAACGGGTTATGAAGGTCGAACAGCCGGGTATGGTGTTCCACCTCCACTCCCTGCCAGCTGTAACAGTTGCTTCCGTCCGGCTGTTTCTCCGTCCGGCACCCGGCCCGGCGCATCAGCTCCGCGGCTTCCCGTTCCTCCTCTTCCGAAAGGAAACAGAGGTCGATGTCCCCGCATTCGCGCGTCAGCGGATGTTCATAGAAGGCGGCCACGCCCTGGCCTTTCAGCAGTACGGGATGCAGGCCGTTACGGCCCATCCGTTGCGTCAGCAGGCATACCACCGCCTCCATCCTCCTGTTCTTCCGCTCGATGCGGTCGGTCTCCGCCACCCAGCGTATCATCAGGGCGTCGCCGGGCAGCAGCGCTTCCGGCAGGTGGTGCAGGCCGCGGCAGACAATGCCCGTCACGGTCTGGCGCACCGCCATCCGGTACACGTCCCACCACTGCGCGTCCGTAAGCGGGAAGGGTGACAGGTCGTCCGGCTCCCTCTCCCACAGCCCCGCACGCAGCAGGCTGAACAACGCCTTATGTTCCGAAGAAAGCTCCATGGAATCCGTTTTCTAAAGCAGGCACTCCGGTAAGGGATCACAAGATGCCTTTGTCCTTTCAGTGTAAGCATTCAATCGCCGGTGCCCCGCCGGGACAGCAGCCCCATCTTCTCCCATTCCTCTATCTGGCGTTCCACATCGCGCAGGGCGCGCCCGTATTCCACATCATACGTCTTGCAGAGTCCCTCCGCCAGTTCCCCCGCTGTACGGCCTTCCCCGTTGCAGACCATCTCCCAGAGCCGGGCGGCGGTCCCGTTCAGGCTGTACACGTTCGTCAGGTTCACGCAACTGTCGGAGACTTCCACAATCATGTGGCGGTTGCCTATCCTGCGGAGTTTCAGGCCGGATTTCGGTATAAGCTTGTCCTTGTTTTCCATTTCGTTTCAGAATTTCTTTCCCGTCAGGATGGAGAACACCGTCAGGAAGATGATTTTCGTGTCAAGCCACAGCGAGCGGTTGTAGAGGTAGTCCAGGTCCATCCGCAGCCTCTCCAGCATTTTCTCCATCGTGTCCGTGTAGCCGTTATAGAGCGTGGCGGCCGAGAAAAGGCCGGGGCGCAGCTGGTACAGCAGCTCGTAGTCGGGGTTGACGGCCCTGATCTTGTCCACGAAGAACTTGCGCTCCGGGCGCGGACCGACAAAGCTCATCTCGCCCTTGAGCACGTTCCACAGCTGCGGGAGCTCGTCCAGATGGTGCTCGCGCAGGAAACGCCCCACACGGGTCAGACGTTTGTCGCCCTTCCCGCTGCACAATGCCGGCCTGCCGTCCGACTCCGACGTGGTGACCATGGAACGGAACTTGTAGAGCGTGAAAATCTCCCCGTGATAGCCCACACGTTCCTGCCTGAAGATGGCTTTCCCGCCGTCCTCGCACTTTACGGCGATGTAGATGATCAGGAACACCGGCGAGAAGACGAGCATCCCGATGACGCTCGCCACGAGGTCCAGGCCCCTCTTTACCCTGCGGGCGGCCGGGGACACGACGCCCCGGCGGCAGGCACTGCCGTCAAATGCGGCTTCCGGCCGCCCTTGACATAACTTTTGTCTCATTCATAGTTTGGTATAAATATCTATTACGTTATCAATCATTCTCTCCTTGGTGAACAGCTCCCGGTAACGCTCCCCCGCACCCGCAGCGAACCTCCCGTATACCTGCCCGTCACCGGCTATCTCCATGACGGCCTCCGCCAGTGCTTTCGCATCCTCCGGCGCCACGTTCAGCCCCGACATCCCGTGCCCGTTCACCCACGAGGTGCCCGAATGGGGGATGCGGGTGGCCACCACGGGCTTGCCGCACGACATGGCCTCTATCTGCACAATGCCGAAAGCCTCCGTCCTCTGCACGCTGCTCAGGCAGAAGACATCGCAGGCCCCGTAATAGGCCGGCAGATCCCCGTCGGGAATCCTGCCTAACAGCTTCACCCTGTCCTCCACGCCCCAGGTCTCGATTTCCGCCTGGAGATCGCACATCAGCGGGCCGGAGCCGCCTATCAGCACCACATAGTCGTCAGTCAGGTAGCGGGCCGACTCTATCAGGTACCGGTAGCCCTTGTATGCCACCAGACGTCCCAGGGAGAAGACGATCTTCCTGCCGGGATACCTCCTCCTCAGCGCGTCCGCCTTTTCCGGCTCGGAAACGACAGGGGCAACGCCGATGGGCAGGCATACTGTCTTATGCTGCACACGGGCAAGGCAGGGGGATTCCGCCGTATAGACAGGGGTTGTCCCCACAATCAGGTCCGCGCGTCCCAGCAGCCATTCCTGCAGGGGACGGTATAATTCCAGCAACATTTTCTGCTTCTCTATGTCGGCGTGCCAATGCAGCACCACCTTGCCCCTGTAGCCGGAAAGGAACAATGCCAGGCACGCCATCGGGTCGGGATGGTGTACGTGGATGATGTCATACTCCCCGCACCTTTTCCTCAGGGAGAAAATCATGGCGGGCGAGATCATCGTGGCGGCCACCTTCATCCAGGTGCGGCAGCCAATGAGACAGGCGTGGGCGTTGATGGCTATGGTACGCGAGCCGCCCTGCGACAGGGCGCACAGCATGTCGCAGTCCACGCCACGCTCCGAAAGGCCCGTCATCAGGTCGTACATCACTTTCTCCACACCGCCGCGCACCGGGTAGAATTTACCGAGTTGGAGGATTTTCAAAATTTCCATCTTTTAAGACTCCTGTAATATCATGTCTTTTGACCTTCCATATTAATGCCTATTAATAAATAATGCACAATCTTTTTTATGCTATAAGCCATAAAGAAAGTCAGCACGAAAGTTGCAATGATATACAATAAATCAGATTTGATAAACAGATAATTTCCCCTAAGCAATGTCATACTGATACCTTGACATAAATAAATTTCATACGAGACATTGCTTATCCATTGCATATTTCTATTATAGATTTGTATTTTGGCACAAAGACACACAATAATGATTGGTATAAGCATATAGGCGAACAAATAGCAGAATTCATTTTTACTAATTACGCATACCGCCGTCAATAGCAAACATAAAGGGACCGTCACATAATATCTTACCGGTACATTCCATAATGCGCATATTCTTTTTTCATATTTACAATAAAATATTCCTAATGGGAATGCTAACGCACTGATATACCAACAGCGTTCATAACTCAATGAAACGGTAAGAACTATATATGTAAAGACACAAAGGAATGAAATGATTACAACATTCCGCTTGGCAGCTATCATATAAAAGAGAATGTAAAAAAGAAGAATACTGAAAACATACCATGAATAGGGCAATGTGGTCTCTCCGTGCATCAATAATTCAATGAGTTCATCCAATAAACTCATTGAAATGTTTCCGCTTACGATTCTATTGACAATCCATACCAGCAGGAAGGGAAGAATAAGGTTCCCCAAAATTCTATGTTTAAAGAAATGTGACAGATATTCATTTCCTCTGGCTCTATAATTGAACGCCAGTCCATATCCTGATATAAAATAGAATATGGAAACGACAGGAGCTCCCCAAGAACTGAACATGAATAACCAGTCATCAGTTTGATAAGACAAATGGAAAGCGACTATAGACATTGCCATTACCCCTTTCAATATAGAAACATGCTCTTTATTGAAAGGACTGACTCTCTCATTAAAGGAACGAAAAGAAAGAATATATAATAGAACGATAATTATCAAGAAAAAAATCATTACTCTTTATTTTGTACAACCTACAAAACGGCTGCTGTTTTTTCCTACTTTTTGACCTATAAACTGCACAAAAGATCATAGACGGCATTTGCACTATTCTTCCATGTGAATCGCTTATACTGATTATAGCCTGCTATACGAAGTCTTTCTCGCAATTCTATATCTGAGACCAATAACATTATTTTTCTTGCAATATCTTCCGTATCCAATGGGCAGATATATAAAGAGGCATTACTGCAAACTTCCCGTAAAGGAGGAATATCCGACACAATGGTCGGAGTGCCGCACGCCATGGCTTCCAATGGAGGGATACCAAATCCTTCATAAAGAGACGGATAGATAAAGCAACATGCGTTCATATAATATTCTTTCAATTCACTGTCTGTTATCCGTCCTAACCATTTGATTCTGTCGGTAGGGATATTATCACATAATTCCTTAATGGAGGTAGAATAAATATGAGCCTGTCCTCCAACTATATATAATTTGATATTTTTATCTTCTATTAGAGAAAATGCTTTCAATAGCATGGAGAAGTTCTTTCGAGGGTCAATGGAAGATACTGCCAATATGTATTTCTCTCCGGTAACTTCCCCTGCATTCCTACGGCTGCTCTCTGAAGCATGGAACCGGGAAGAAACAGCATTGTAAATGACACGAATTTTTTCATCATCCATTGAAAGCCTGCGCATGATTTCTGATTTGGAAAACTCGCTTACAGTCAATATCTTCATGGATGTGGAGGCACAAAGGGGAGTCATCATTCGATACCATGTTCTATATGGACGGGAATACCAATCCGGATTGGCCATAAATGCCAAATCGTGGATCGTCATAATTTTCTTCCGTACCAGCAAAGGTCCTAAGCCTGTAAAACAGACTAACACTTTCTCTCCCTTAATCCTGCTGAACCATAAAGGTAGCGACAGCTGTTCCCAGACATGAGATTTGCCCCAACCATACACTACAATGTTAAAATGGGAAACGTCGTAACATCCCTTGATGGGACCGGGTGGACAGCACAATGTGAAAGGTATCCCCATTTGCGCCCATGCCCTGCAAAGTTCGTATGCAAAACGGTTAACCCCTGTCAAGTTCTGCAATAAGAACCTTCCGTTAACGTAAATCATAAACTTAGCTACTTATTTTTGATTTAAATAGATATAGGAGAAATCTCCAATAGTGTCGGATTTTATCCAATAGAGCCCGTTCATTCCAACTGTTTTCACAATAATGAATGGCGTATGATGCAGGCGTGACCTCACGCCTGTTCCCGGCAAAGATCTCAGAGCGGTAAATCATCAGACCATCGGTCAATGGTTGATCAATATCCTTATATCTGAAACCATAATTTTCTGCGATGCGGGCATATATCTGTGGGGCTATCACATCCAGCCCCATACTACCATCCGGTCGAATGAAGTGCTTGTCTTGATACCAATCCAATATCTCTTTGATAAACGGGCATCCTTTTTCCGCTCCCATTATGGCTGCCTGCAATTCAATGCCGGATATATAATTATCAGCAATTCGGTATCCGTCAATATCAATATCCGCTAAGGAGTTATCCCGTTCAACCATGAACGGATGGTATTCCATACTTGTGAAAAAATTGTGATGCAGAAAATCATCGAAACGTTTCAGCACTTTCACATCGGAATCCAAATAGATACCACCTTCCGTATAAAGTGCATATAGGCGAATATAATCCGCGACAAATGCCCATTTACGATTGGCAAATGCCTCTCTTACGTATGGGACACTGTTCTCTATATCAAAAGTTTGTGTATTCCACAACTTCAATTCATAGTCAGGCATTACCTTTTTCCATGATTCTATACACATTTGTATCTTTTCCGGAAATGGGTCGTCGCTTAGCCAGCAATAATGAATAATTTTAGGTACCATAAGGCGTTTTTTCAGTCGGTCTGACACTATCTTCTGAGGACTCGTAGCTGTCAAGTAACAGAAGCATGGCATACACGAGAAATATATTGGTAGAGATCTTTATCCAAACTATCAATTGCAACAAAAGCAGCAACAAAAAGAAAAAGGTATCCTCCCTACCTTTTTGGCAAAGGAGGTAAGTACTGTGGACAAACAGAGATATAAAGATAGCCACTCCAATAGTGCCGCAATAAAAAATGAAATTCAAATAACCTATATCTACATATTTATAGAATCCATTGGAATCATCAGGATTTAAGAACCATCCGTCTCCGATAAGCCATGTCTTTAAATTGTCAGGAAATACAACCATCCGTTGTAATCTGTCCGTGGAATTAGTCGTCCATTCACCATTCTCAAACCAGTTGAAGAAACCTTCAAAACCGTATCGCAGATAATTTCCGAACACTGGCGAATAGTTGTACAGATAGTAGCCGCCTCCCACTAACAATCCGGTAAGAACAATGCCACATCCGATAAATTTTACCCGCGAACGGGTTATCTGGCCATTTAGTGAAAAGTTCGACAAAGCCATATATACAATGGAAATAACCAAACCGACCGTCGTTGTACGCGACACTATATTACCCACGATACCGATAATGAGAAAAAGACTCCAATACCATATTTTCCGTTTATTTGAAATTTCATGTACGATTAAATATCCTAAGCCTAACATCGCACATGAAAACCGGATTCCGGCTGTATCAAAGCTGGCACCTATACCATACAACCGGTCAACGCGATGCAAATATTCAACATTCTGCAATATCAAGCCGTCAACCCACTCCTGAAGTAATGGCATATTGTCTATCAAAATGGCTAAAATGGATTGTATGGCACAGACATACGCCATATACCGGAAAACCCATTGAATCGAAATGGAACCATGTACATTTCTTATCAAAAACATTACCGAATAGGCGCCGGCAATCCAAACCCACAGCCCGACTATAAAAGACACATACGTGTAATCCGTTGTGTTGTTGATTACAACGGACAGAAAAGATGACAAGGAAAATAAGGCCGCCCACACAGAAACCACCAAAAATGTTCTGTTGAGTCGAAGAGTATCCTCTTTAAGCCATTGCATGACAAACAATGCCGCACCAATTACAGCCAACATCATCTTTGTATTGATTCCCGGCAGGGAGACAAACTCAAACGGGAAATAATAGCAACTGAACACAATACCGGTTAAAACGGCTTTCAACAAATCAGTCATCATCTATATAGTATTCCGTACACGAATTTGAACAGCAGGCGATAGTAGCCTCTTACTATCCAATAATGGCGGTGCAAGGCAGACCATTGCAGCAGTTTGTTTCGGAACGGTTGTTTGGCGTTTTTCCAGATGGAACGGTTGGCTTCGGGAAAACAGGCGTTCCACACTTCGTAATTGGCGGTATTGTCCGAAATCAGCAGGGGGAACTTCACGTTCAGTTTCAGAAAGTCCAGTTCCCGTTCCAAGCTGTTCTGATACCTGCTATGGATAAAGCCGGTCGTGACATCCACGTTCCGTTTCACCATCTCTATCTGCCTTTTGGAATCGAGGGCGGTCATCGAAGCCGTGTTGGATCTTACATAGTGGTAAAGGGCTTCCGGGACATGGCGGTATGACCGGGCAAAGCTGAAACACCGGATAAGTACGGACATGTCCTCGCCGATATTGGCTCCGTCAAGGAAACGGATATTGTTTTTTACATAGAGGTCGCGGCGTACAAGGAAAGCCCATAAGAACCAGCGCATTTCTCCGGTCAGCAGGGCAATCAGGCAGTCCGAAGCCTTTTCATAGACGGGTTGCCGCATATAGCGTCTGGATGCTTCAAACTCCAGATACCAGTCGCAACCCGTAATATCAAGATGTCCGGCTTCGGCTTTTTGGTATAGCTTTTCAAACATGTCTTTCTCTATCCAGTCGTCCGCATCGACAAATGCGATGTATTCGCCGGTAGCCGCTTCGAGTCCGGTATTACGGGCGCAGGCAACCCCCATGTTCTTTTGGTGTGTAAGTAATCTCACTTGCGCCTTCCTATGAGGATATTCGTTCAAGACGCTTTCGATAACGGCAATACTCCCGTCAGGAGTCGCATCGTCCACGAACAGGTATTCCACATCTTGAAACCGCATCCCGAACAGCGACCTGCAACAGCGTGATATATAGTTCTCCACCCTATAGACCGGGATAATGATGGAAATCTTATAGCTCATGGTTTACCAGAGTGCACCTTCTATCGGCTTGCCTCTCCATTTGTAATACAGGTTGTAGAATAATCGCTTGTATTGTCTTCCCCATAGCACTGGCAACAGGTAATGCAAATCGCGCAACAGGTATTTTACCCCTATCGTCTTGTTTTTAAATGCAATCCAAGGGGAGATGGGCGACATTTCGTGCAGGTACGGGTAATAACGGTTGTATAACCCATATTCGTTTCTTTGCAACAAGGAGAATAACAAGGCGCTTTTCCGCCCCTCTAAAAGTGTGTATTCATCCTGCGCTTGTTGCCTGCCTTCGTTTATGACAAACCGGGTTAACACCTTAAATACCTTTATGTATTGGTTGACATCTCGCTCTATATCCGTTCCGGTCATGATAGAGGCCGCACGTATGGTATATCGGTAGGTCGGCTCTTGGATTACATACATGGAGCAGGCTTTACAAGCCAGTTTGAAACTCCATATCACATCCTCATGCAACAGCCCTTCTTCAAAAAATAACTTGTTGTCCAGCAGGAATTTCCGGTTGCACAATTTGTTCCATGCCATCATATACCATCGTCCTTCAGCGTATGAGTGTAGAATCTCCTTGTTGCTACGGAGTGCTCCCGAAGGCAGGGTTAAGGCCGGATATTCCTTGTTACTTCCTTTAACTTCATAGTTGCCGATGACAAAATCATAAGGCTGTGCTTCCACGGGGGCGACCAATATGAAAATGCAGTCTTCCATAAGCGCATCATCGCTGTCTAAGAAATATACATAATCTCCCGTTGCAGCCTCCAAACCAGTGTTGCGGGCAGCTGACAAGCCCCGGTTATGCGTGTGGTGTATTATTTTTACTTCAACAAAGTTGTGGTATTCCAAATATTCCTGTACGATTTCCATACTGTTGTCCGTGCCACAATCATCGACAAGAATCACTTCCAAATCCTGATAGATTTGCTTCCGTACCGATTCCAAACAGTTTTCAATATAAGCGGAAACGTTGTATATAGGTATGACTATTGAAACTTTCATAGACAATCTTATCTTCCTCCAACCAATATGGACAAAACTTTCGGTGTTACACGTTTCATGCACCTATACATCCCGATTGAAATGGCAATCGTAAGAATCGGTACGAGAAAATATATGGCAAGAAATTCAACTTCGGTTATAGGACGCATGATTTTCAGAACAGCCTTTTGAAGGAAAGCAATGAATAATCCGTGAGATGCGTAAATGAAAAAGACCTCTTCTTTAAACAGACATCCGTTTTTTCCTTTTTTAACCGAGATAAACACATAATTGAATACAGTCAAAATTCCAGAGAAAATAACGAACAAATGTATATAATAATTAACTGGCAAACCCAATGTCACTGTATATAAATCGGCTGCGATCAGCAGAAAATACAAATACTTGATAAAATTCAACCGTTCTACATATTCTATCACATGAGAAAACAACCTCGTATATAATCCCAATGAAAAGAAAAAACAAGCGTTTAATGTAAATCCAAATTCCTTCGGGCATAATGAGAAGAACATACAGATGACTATGGGAATGAAAAAACAAACTTTCATTTTCTTTACTACAACATATAGAAGCGGAGAAATTATAACCATAAGAATGAGTTCACGAACATACCATAAAGGGAAATCAAAAGGAAAACCGTTTCCCTCGCACGCCCAATATCCCGATAAAACTTTGGGCAGGGTAACCTCTTCCAAAGAAACATTAGGGAACAAACCATGTAAGGCCGGAATTCTTACGAATATAAAAATAAGAAGGCATAAAGTATTCCATAAAACATACGGAATTAACAAAGACCAAAATCGTTTCTTTATCTTTGTGAGATATAGCTTTTCATTAAAAGTTCCTTCTTTAAAGAATAGATATCCGGAGACAATGAAAAAAATTGGAACGGCTATACATGGAATAACGTAGGAGAACAAATTGATGACGGCCTCGTACCACGACGCATCCGGTATAGAGAGCGATTGTCCCGAGATAGAAATATCACCCTTTAACTGATTGTGGATGAAGACCACACCACAGATTAAAGGGAATTTTAATCTGTCTATGGCTAAACTTATGATTTCCTTATTACTCATTACAGTATCTTATAAATTTGTGCCATAGTGGTAGGTACATCAAACATTTCTGCCCGTTGTAAGGCTTTCGCACGGTATTTCTCACGCAAGGAGGCATCATCCATCAATCGTTTTACACCTTTGTAGATGTCCTCATCTTTTTCTGAAACTAACAATCCGTATTCCGAACCGGCTAATATTTCACTCGCCCCACTGATATCTGTAGCTACGATTGCCAGCCCTAAACATAAGGCCTCACAAACAACCAAAGGATAACCTTCCGCTTCCGATGTGTTTAGATATATATCTGCTTCTTTCATATAAGGATAGGAAGGTTTCCGGAAACCTAAGAAGTGTACGCGGTCATCCATTCCGTATCCATGGCTCATTGCTTTCAAGGGCTTTTCAAGGCTTCCTTCACCGATAATCCATAAATCAAAATCATAGCCATCACTCTTCAACCACTTGGCTGCCTTTAATGCCCTATCATATCTTTTTTGTCTATTAAGCCGTCCGACCATACAAATTGTGAATTTCCTTTTTATGGCATTGTTCGATACAGCCAATCGTTGGATAACATTCTTGTCAATCAGATTATAGATAACCTTACATTTATCATTTTCTATTGCATATAGTTCCAAGAACATCCTTTTTACATCTTCCGATACAAAAACGATTTTATCCATCTTTCTATAGACTCTAAATTCATCCTTTTCGTTTCGGAAGAAATCTAAAGACCAATGTTTCTGTTTTAAGTCGATATGCACCCAAGAAAGATTGTTATTCGCTTTGTGTATGATATAAGAATGAAACTTTACCGCAGCTCCCTCCATGAACGAAACAATCGTATCGAATTGTTCTCCTTTCAGAAGTTTCATAAACATATATTTATATACAAGCGTATGAAAGAGGACATAGCTATGAAAAATTCTTAAAACACGGTGAAATCGCTCAAACCATATTGTATTTTGCGAATGTAAAGCCAATATTCTCACTTCTTCAGGAACATCATTCAAATAAACACCTTCCTTATATTCCAAGAACAATGTCACCTCATAAGATGCGTAATCAAAGTTCTTTAAAATATCAATAAGAACTTTTTCCGCTCCTCCTCCCGGCAAGGCAGGCATCATAAACATGATATTCTTTTTCATTGACACGATTTGATTTTGGGAAGTTTCTTATATCCCTCACTTCTTAAAAATGAAAATCCGTCCACCACTCCATTTATATAAGCCACTGACATATCCTTATTACCGAACAAACATTTCACGCCATATTTCATGCCCTGAATGCCGTAAACGTAAAAAATGGCAATCACCGACCAAAATTTTAATAATAAGTTCTTTTCCGGCAGGAAAATAAACCGGTGCCAAAATATTAGTTTGTTTCGGTATTCGGAATAGATCAGTTTCTCTGTTTTCTCTTTGGATTTTTCTACGGTCGAACTTGCATCTAAATGTATGACACCGGAATCAAAAGAGGTCAGTATTTTTAGACCGGTTTTATACATTTTGTAATACATGACTTGATCGTCAGGAAAAGCATAGTAAGTTTTATCTAACCACAATTCTTCCTCATAATGAATTTTCAGGAAATCTTCTTTCCGGCAAAAAAAACAGGGTCCGGCATTAGATTGTGATTCATACACCGGTTTTACAGGATGATTATTATAGGAAAAACCTGCGGTTCTTAAAACTTTGTAGCCCCACTTCCGACTCCATAGACGACAGACTTCTCTGCCCAATATGCTTGAACGTATCTTATCCTTTATGGCTACTTCATGATTGGCAAATACACATGGAGAAATCACTTGTGCATCCTGTCCAACTAATTCATTATAAAAGGTTTCCACTGCGTGGTGTGGTAAATAAACATCATCATCAAGAAACAGACAATATTCAGTTGATACCTCATCATACGCTAAAGCCCTTTGTGCAACCATACCTTTTTTTACGTATACACATTGCTCTATACCGACCGTTTCTTTAGGCAAAGGATAACCCTCAGCGATATACACGAGAATGCTTGTCGGTCTGATGGTCTGTTCAAGTAAGGAATCAAGCAATCTTTGATAATTTTTTCCGCCCTTGCCTAATGTTCGTATCACAGCCGTGTATTTCATTTGCATATCATTCTTTAGAAAGGGAATTGATATATTCTTTCCCATTGACAATCCAATTTATTCCGATAAAGCAACTCATGTGTAGGCTATGAAGCAACATGCGGTCTTTCCAATGTAATTGATAATCGGAAATTTTCAGCTTTCTTATATAAGACTGTTTCAGCCATTCACCTATAATTTCCTTTTTTCTTATATAGGGAACATTCTTGTTTTTATACCACATTCTTGTCAAATGCAACGCATCCTTCACATATTTATCGTAAATTCGTGGGTTGATTTTATTCTTATCGTCTGCAAAATCTAAAATGGCCTTTTGAATATCCTCCAAATTGGAGAAACGTGCAGGGGAAAAAGAATGTGTCAATGAAACTGAATTATACACTTCATGTTGGTAAAGTGGTTCTTGAGTAAATGATATTCGATTGCAATGTTTCAGATAATTCAATACAAAGACCAAATCTTCACCGAAAGACATATTTTCAGGGTATAACTCTGTTATAAGTCCACGCTTATATATCTTATTCACCGATGAACTTAATAGTTCCGTGTTTATCCAATAAATAAAGTCACACTTGAATGAAGCCAAATCTGAATAGTCTTTGTCAAATGCAGGAGCCCATATATTGCCACTTGTCTGTTTGAGCCCACAAACTATGCAGTCGGCATTTTTCCCTTTTATTAGTGCCAATAGTTTTTCGCATGCATCAGCAGCCAGCCAATCATCACTATCAAGCAGCATGATAAGATCGCCTGTTGATTTTCTTATCCCTTCATTTCTAGCCGAAGACACACCAAGATTGGGTTGGGATATAACCTGTATACGACTGTCACGTTGTTCCCATTTCCGGCAAATCCGCAAACTGCCATCTTTAGAGCCATCATCCACTAGGATGATTTCCAAGTCGGCATACGACTGGCAGAACAAGCTCTTGATGCAACGGTCCAAGTAAGCTTCCGTATTGTAAACTGGGACTATGACTGAAATTGTCTTCATTCCTATAGTTCGTTAAACATTTTATTGGCAACTTTGAGCAAATACCCCGAACAAGGACGGGACAGGAATTTTTTACCGCCCCCTTTTTCACTTATTTTATCTTTCCACGACAATGATATGCCGTACCCGCTCAGAATAAAGAAGAAAAGAACAATGGTACTGCCAAAATCGTAATGATATGGAGATACTTCTGTTAGTGTCAAATGATGCCAAACTATCAACAAGTCAAAAATACCTCTTAGTGAATCAATGGGTGTGATTGTTGGGTGTAACATGTTCAATTCTGGGTATTTAGGAATGTTGTCAACCTATTGATTAATTCTGCATTTTCTGAAGAGAACTTTCTTGCGAATAAGTACTCTGAAGCAATCAATTCGTTGTAATCTTTTTCTTGCCAAGTGTACGGCCAGCCGCGTTCCCAATCGATCAGCCTTTGACAACCATTATATTCATCATTCAAATCATATACACTATTCCGAAACCGTGAATTCCAACATAAGGTCTGGATGAAAAACTCATCTGCTCCGAACGTATGCTTATACAATTCCAACACCATGGTTTTATTCGCTAGCATATACCTTACAAAATCGTTTGTAACACTTACCCAAGTGGAACCCTTCCTGAAATATATTTCTTTATTTCTTAAACAGTCAAAAACGACCAAACATTTTGCGATAATCCTGTCTAACAACCTATAAAATCGGTTGTTCCGCATTTTACTGACAAAAAAATGATACGTTCTGACACGAATATCCGAAAGTGTATCATTGTAAGGGCAAAAACCAATGAATTCTTTGCCAGACTGCATAAAAAAAGAATATATATACTCTTTTGATTTTAACGGTAAGTCCACGCCTGACAATAAATGATAATAACCATAATGGCTATTATTATAAGCTATTTCAAAAAGCAGATACTCTGCTTCGACTACACTTATATCACCCCATGCGACAGAAATGCGGTGTTCCAACATATATAAATTGCTTTTGCTGCAAATTATGTCCGGAATAGCTTTTGCCGGAACTTTAGCATCAATATGGATGTAGATGTCATTCAATTCATAATCCAATAATGATACCAATGTTTTTAACAAGCTCCAATCTGTGTGGGCAATTATCAAAAAAGCATGTTTTTCCATTGCTCCCATTTTATTTTTCTAAAACCCTCGATTCCTGAATAAAGAATTGTAACTGCATTGATAGAATCTTATTCTAACAAACATCAAGATGCTCTTTCAACCACTCCAAACTTTTCCGGCGTTCTATTTCCAGAGCCCCAAGAGGTTGGGTGAAATCCATTTGTAATGGAGCGTTAAAATACTCATTTGGTGATGAAAAATTCCTATTCTGTAGATGTGTTATTTGCAACAGGTTGGATATGCGGTTATCTTTCATTCCGTCAAGAACGAAAAAACATTTCTTGAAGAGAATGGAGAATGCTACAGCATGAAATGAATCACAACAAATGATGGAAGCATTCTTGCACAAATTAAGAAATTCTTTGGGACCTGTAGCCGTATATATATTAAATTTCCTACCCCATTTCAGCATGGCATTCTTACTTATCAGCCCTTGTGAGATGACAACCTGTTTGTTGTATTTGTCACCTAATGCTTCAGCCATTTCATTGACTTTCTCAGTGAAATTAGGAGAGTAGATAAATACATATTCGCCTTTTATCAAAGGCTTGTCATCTATCAAATTGTCGTATTCTTGGGGATTCAGCAGCAAAGTTGGGTCAAGAACAGAAGCAGTAGGCATCTTGGTTATTTCTCCTATATACCGGGCTCCAACAGCTTCTCTTACACTGATTGCATCATATTGGTTTAATAAATCAATGACTTTCTTTCTATCCTTGTATGTTTTTATGCTTAATTGGGCACCCATACTGGGAGCATAAGCAATACGTTTGCCTGATTTTACAAAAGGCAGGAAGTAAGCATAGTTGAAGTCATTGCAATATACATTCCAGATTTGATCGCTTCCTGATATGTAATAGTCATAATTGAATCCTGCATTTTCCAAGTCTTCCAATGTTCCATATTCATTATAAGACAACTTCAATTCACTATTTAAGAATTGTTCAAACAATCGCTGTTTTTTCAATATTCCCCATACGTATGCCGCTTGTATGATAAAGCGTACACATCTGCCATAAAACGATCCTACCACAAAGATGGGCTTATATTGCCGCTTTTGGGCAGGACTCCGGAAATTAATGATTTCACAGTCATACCCCATGCTCAGAATTACTTGCTGTAAAGCGTATGCCTGAAGCATAGAACCGTAATTATATGCGGCATGGAAAGTGATGATTCCTACTTTTTTCATACAATTAATCTATATGGAAAAACTTTTTTGCTTTGGGTGTCACATAAGATATAATGAATGTACGTTCGGATGCTGTCAGGCCAATGGTATAAGTCAAAATTCCCATAGCTGTGCATGATACGAAAGTGGTAATCAGAAGCCTGCTCCAACCCTCGGTCATATAAACATGAATGCCTAACGGAAAAATAATGGCTAAAGCACTTACGCCCGCAATAGGAAAGACTACGTTCCAAGTATATTGCCTGAATGCGAGACCAAGCTGTTTCTTGCAGAACATAAGCCTGACAATATTCCCAATCATTATGAATATGACCGAAACTATCAATGGAGTTTCAATGGAATAACCACTTTTCAACAACAAATAAGCCACAGGAATAATGAATAGCAATGATGAACTGACTACAATTTGATACCATTTTATATTTCCTGTTGCCATGAGCGAAGTTATCATGGGACCTCCAAAGGCATTTAATAAGGCTTCGATAATAATGATGCGCGTAAACGAAGCAGTCATGGGGGGGACTTCTACTAACCACAAATCCAAAATGAAGTCTGTCTCCATCATGACTGGCAATGCAATGGTAAAAAGCAAAAAATAAGAGATTTTTGAGCTTTTACACATGAGGTCGCAAGTTTCCTCTGATTCATGGGCTGCATATCTTTTGGTCAGTTGTGGATTTACGGCACTCTGAAACCCACCGGTAAGATTTTGTATGGCTCCCGAAACCTGGCAAGATACACCCCGTGCTGCGTTTGCAACAGGACCACCAAACAAATTCATCAATATGTTTATGCCTTGATCTTTTAATAACCATGCAATAGTTCCGAACATATTCCAACCCGTAAATTGGACCATAGAGTTAAAGATTGCCTTATTCCATCTCAAATGAAGCCTGCATTCGGGAAATTGTCGGCTGCAATACATACGGTAAATCATGGCTATTAAAAATTGAAGGAGAAATATGGCGAATCCCCAAATAGAAAGCCTGTCGTATGGATAATAAAAAAGTCCCCAAACAATAAACAGCTTGGCTAAAGTTTCCCCTAATCCTACGTATGCATAAATGTGCATGTGCTCATGCGAAATAATAGCAGCATTGTAAGGTGTCTGTAGTATTCCTAAAATTGTTGTTAGTATTGTGGCCTGAAACACCCAATTGGCTGCTTCCATTCGCACTTCAGGAATATTCAACTGTGTGTTCACAAACCAAACGCCCATCGTTTCCGCCGCAATCAGAACAATGACAGCAATTATGGCATGAATATATACCGCCATATTAAATACTTTGTTAAATTGCCCTTCCGTACCTCTACCTAACTCATAGGTAAGATAGCGTTGTGTAGCCACCGACATTGAACCGTTGATAAAAGACATTAACGAGATGATACCACCCACCACATTGAATATGCCAAAATCATCTACGCCAAGAGCTTCAAGAATCTTGCGTGAAGTATAAAGAGCCACAATCATCGACACGAATGTCCTTATATAAAGGTATATCGTGTTCTTAGCTATGCGTTTGTTATCGGCGTATGACATTGATTATAGGCATAAGCACAGGTTTGAATGATCTGAGTATATTCTTCAAAGACTCAAGAATCAAATCCTTGACTATTACTATTCTTACCGCTTTGTCAAATGGGAAATACGGATATAGCATAGATAAAAGTCTGGCAGATAAACCATTGTGAACCGGGCGATACAATTGTGTATTTCCTTCTACAGCTTCCTCGACACTACGTTCATAAATCCACATATCTGATTTTGCTGCGGCAATCAGCGATTTCCCTTTTTCTGAAGATGGTAACAATACGCTGATACCTTCTGAAATCTCTAAAGGAAGTGATGCCGCATCTTGCAATCCCCAAAAGTCACCAATCGTGACATCGCTTACTCTTTCCTTGCGTGCAAACGGGCAGTGATAGCAACTTTTCCTATAAGATATTCCGTCCAGAAACGCCCTGAAATACGTATCTCCGTAAGGTTCGGAGGAATACACTGTACCGCATCGAGATGTTATCTCGATGCGGAACAGCTGTCCTTTTCTGAAGGACAGCTGTTCCGCGGACGTTTTTAGTATATGATGGATATGCTCATTCAACATCTGTTGCGACGGGACACCATGACAAATCAGGTCCACCAAATACAAATGTTCCGGGATCCATTTTATATAATTTTTCAGTCCAGCTACTTGACAAGGGGTACCGACGAACAGTACTGGTTTCCCGGATTTTAAATCGGCTTTTACCTGACTGAATAATCCCCTGACATCACTTTGCACATATTTCGATCCTTGCAGTTTGAATAAGTTCGACAAAGAGTCTACCCGAATATGGCGGATATGCATTCCTTCAGATGTACAGCCGTAAACAACGCCTCCTTGTCTTATAATATAAGATGAAAACACATGGGCGGCTCCACCGGACGAGCTTGCAAGATATTCCTCCCTATCCTTGTTCCATGCCGCATAAGCTGTGAGAGGGATATTCAACTTTATATTTTCCTCCTCAAACGGACATACCTTCTTACAAGCTCCGCAGTCAACGCAAGCGGTTGTATCTACTTTCGGATAATGAAAGCCTTTTGCATCAGCAATCATGGTAATGCAACACCTCGGACAAATCTCCATACAAGCATTACACCCACAACAATCCTTTTTTTTTCTATTTACTACTGATGATGACATCTATATTTACCTCATAATTCGAGTAAGTACATATTTACCACTAATTTGGTCAGAATCCACTTACGTCTATCCAACCCTATATTTAGGGAAAATATTGGTCTAAACGATTTTGAAAGTGATTATACATTTCATGAATGAGATATTCGAATCTTTGTTGTACTTCTTTCTCATTCCAGCCTGAAACCAAAACATACTTTATTCGTTTATCTTTTGCGGGGATTGGATGTTTCTCTAATAAATCAAACAATTGGACAGCAATTTCGTATGTTTCTGGTTCAAGTTCATTCAAGTTGTCTCTGATATAGTGCAGATTTTCAATAAATATATCGTAAACTGAATCTTGAAATATAAATGTCGGAGCAACAATCGTTATTGTATCTTGTTTTACAACCGAATCCAGAATTTCCTTTTTACCTTTCTCATTTTTAAATTGGTCCACGTATATGGAAATCTTATTTTCCCGTACATTGAACTTCCCTTTATAAGTAATTATCTGGTAATGTTCTTTTAAAGACTTTACCTTATTATATATATGATATTGTTCCAATACCAAATCTTTTGCAACTTCCATCTTTATTTGTGACGTAATATTCTGTTTGTAAAATATTTGTGTTGCAAGCGTTGTACAAATGGCTGTTAATACAATAAGGATTATTTCCCGAAACCAACCGCTTTGAAATTTCTCCCCTTTTTCACGATTGGTTGTTCCTGCCTCATTCCCTTTCATATTTTGAATGTGTATTCTTTTTATTTATCAATTTTTTCCACCATGATGCTTTCTGAAAACGCTTAAAATCATGTGTTTCATTCAAATAGCATTCATAGCTCCATCGGTTATGTATCATCTCATAGATAGCTCCCCAATCGGGTAATTTCCCGATATTCAAGTCATCGATATACAAGTCAGCCTTAACTTTCCTGCAAGGGCTGGTCATATCCGGTTTTACCTGTTCATCCGGATGGTTGGCATTGACGGCATAAAACTCCACGCCCCGGGTGCGGCAATATTCCACCGCTTCTTCCAGCAGTTTCCCTTCACGCACGCTCCATAAAATAAGCAAATGCCGTTCGGCCTGCAACTGTTTCAGGGTGGCAATGGCAAAAGGAATCTCTTTCCCTATCCGCGGGTATCTGTGTTCCACAATCGTTCCGTCAAAATCAACAGCAATAATCATGACATCCGTTTATTATTCTATTGGCAAAAAAGGATAACGAACTGCCAGCGACTCCCGTCCGGTTTCTACAATTTCCTTCAAATCCACAGATATATCCATGCAGTTTATAACAGACACCAGAATTTGATCCGCTTTTTCACATATTATCATCATGTCTTTCATGTCTCCGATATGGGAATCGTAATATATACTCCGGAAATAGCTTCCTGTTTCTTCAAGCAGGAAGAACGCTATTTCCACCGCTTCATCAAAGTTCTTTTTTACCATATCGGATTTCATCCTTGTAACCCACGGCGTGAGATTTTCCGCCATGCCCATTATATCCAATTGATTTTGGGGTGTAAAAAAACAGCCGTCTATTTCCTTTTGAAGCGGTGTGAATGTGACATACGATGATTGCCTGATTTTTTCCAGCTGCTTCCTCCGCAGACGGACATATTCGTCCAGATTCTCGAAACTCTCCTTATATATGCCTCCAATGGCCACTGTCATTCCTCCAATGGAAGTGACCAGGCACTTGTCACGGGAGATTCTGATGCGATATCCTTCAAGGCCGGAAAGGATACCGGAAGTAATCCGGACTAAAGGATTCCCCACAGAATAATAATCAAAGGAGTGGGGCATGAAACGGATACGGGTGGGAATAACTTCCGACACCCGCATGAAAGGTTGCATCACACTGTCAGGTATGGCGGCTATTTCTCCGGTACTGCAATCCTTCACTAAATATAAATTGAAAAAGTTCTCTTTTAAGAATTTTTGAATCCTGTTAGCGTCACCTTGGATAAAGACAAGGCCGGAAATGGTTGCCTGTTCCTCTTTCTTTATCCGCTTGTTCCCACGTTTATAGACGATACTCTTATGAACAAAGATACGGTATTGTTCTGTTTGCAATTTCTTGCTCACAGTTTCTACTTTGGCATGATGGATAAACAAATAGCACCAGGATGTTATCTCCTTGTTTCCGGTATATTTCTTTACCTCCGGATCAGAAATCGTCTCTGGTCCGTTCTCCGCTTTGCCCCCCATGGCGTTAGGTTGAGTTTCTGTACTATACAGTGACATCGTCGCTCAAACTAATTTATGTCTTTGATCCGTGTTGTGCCATCTGGCAGCTGTCGCCCGATCAGTTTTAATTTATAAACAAAACTTAATATTCCGTCCATAAATGTATCCGTTTAAGTGTAAAAAATGTGCTACAGAACCGTCCCATTCTTTTTTGAGCAAGTGTTCTATAGCTCCCTCTCTTCATAAGAGATGTATAATGTGATACATGTGAATAAAACAATCTGATAATAAGCACTTTGCTTTCTTCTAGGAAACTCTTTGCTCAACAGCCTGTTTGGCAGTTTCAAGGATCAGTCCATATTTTATTCCCATTATTTGTTCATTTTTGTGGTTATTCTCAATATTTTGTGTATTTTTGCATTCAATTATACATCTCTTATGAAGAGACGACAATTTTTACTCAACATTATTGTAAAGGTCTCCGCGATGACGCATAGTATACCAGATTAGAAGTTCCTAATTTTGCGGCATATACATTAATAATGATATGACAAAGTCTATGGTTTTAACGGAGTCAACTCCAATTCCTCCTGAATATCCTTTTGTTCAATATTCTATTATATCTGCAAGGATTTCAAAATCAACTTGTTTGCCCTGTCAATGGTGGCGGTATCCAGCGAGGCCAGGTAGATCCTCGTTGTTGTCTCCGAATCGTGTCCCATACCCTCGCTGATCACCGAAATCGGGATGTTCTTGCTCCGGGCCGCGCTGGCCCAGGAATGGCGCGCCACGTAATGGGTCAGGGGGACGGACATCCCCAGTTCCTTCCCAAGAACTTTCAAATGCCTGTTGATACGGTGGGAGGCGTTGATATATTGTTTCCTCTCATCTGTTCCCGGTCTGTCGATAACGGAAAGAAGGTACGGGGATCCGGGGATGTTGTAACGGTCCACGATTTCCTGCATGCACGGCTCCCATTTTATAAGGAGCTGCTGGCCGGTTTTCTTCCGCCGGTATGAGAGGATGCCGTTGTTAAGATCCTTCTTTTTCAGGAACGCCATATCGACCATGGACATTCCTCTTGTATAAAAGCTGAAGAGTAGCATGTCCCTCGCATAAGCCTTTGCGGGCTCAAATGACAGGTCCAATGACTTGAGCCGCTTTATCACATGCAGGGGTACCGCCCGTTTCGTAGTCTTCTCAACTCCGGTATAGACATGTTTGAAAGGGAAACGCTGGACAGTAAGCCCCTTCTCCACGGCACGGTTATATACCGCCCGCAAGTTACGCATGTAAAAGGAAATGGTATTCATGGAAACCCCGCCCGATTCCAGCCATGCCTCGTATGCGACCATCAGATCGGAATCCATATCGTCGGGCAACACATCTCTCCCTTCCATGAACCGTATGAAGCTGTTGAGGGTGGAGGTGTAGGTCTCACTGGTCCGTATCTTGCCCAGGCGTTTCAGGCCGTTTATGACCTCCCGCATGAAGACGGGGAAAGACAGGCTGTAATGTCCGCCGTTAAAGGCGGAAACCACGTCGTCGGCCGTAAAAGCCCCCCTTCTCCGTTCCAGGGTTGTGATGATACCCTCCAGCCTCTCGGTATCCTCCATTATCTTACCCTCCAGCAGTGACAGGTGTTGCCGTCTTCCCTCATCGGACGGAGCGGCGACGATACGGGCCCGCCTTTTGTCCCACTCGGCGGGGAACAGCCTGTATGAGGTGCTAATCTGTCTTGCCACACGTACATGAATCACTTGGTAATAAACTGTACCCTCTTTACCATCCACCGAGGATGGTCTGAACTTAATTTTTACTGTAGCCATAAATTCTTCAATTTTAAATTTTATAGGGTACAAAATTACCAGATACAACAAATTATTGATTTATGCAAAATATTGTATTCTAGTGAATAAAAATCTTCTTATTGACTATAAGGAAGGGGATCGGAAAACACTACATCCTTTTCTGAACGTCAGGAGTAGAATTATGTTGTCATGGAATGGAATCGATGATGACAAATAATAAAAAAACGAATGTACGACATACAAATATCCTCAGTGCCGTACATTCGTTTTTATATTTTTGTCTTGAAAAAAGGTTCTTTGAGTTGATGCAGAATAAAACAGAATATTGTAATTCGATCGTTTCTAAAGTGTTACCTATGATCTATAAAGTGAGTGATAACTATTTTATTTTCAGTTAGACAAAGAATTGATTGTGTTTACTTGTGTAAGTAATATTTAAAAATACAGTAAAAAACAGAATGGTGATAATTAAACGTAAATCGTTTATAATTAAGTATTTTACAAAAATTGCAGAATAGCCTGACCTGCCTTTATCCTCAATAATAACGGGGATTATGAATGAAACTGACGAAGTATGACCCGCATAGTAACCGGTAACTCTGATAAGGTGTCCATTTAGGGATATTCAGTAAATGTTCCTCTTTCTTCTAAATTAAGAGAAAAGTTTTACTTTACGTGAGCTTTTCTCTTGATTTTTTCGTTCAATTCTCCCAGTCTTCTATCTTTTTCATAGAACATTATTTACATATTCTTATTTTTTCTTCCCACCCATGCATTATGTATATATCTTTTTTTAGTGGAAGTTAAAACCTCTCCTCTTTTCCTCTTATTTTAGTCAGATTATGCTGCCTTTCTTTTTTTCTTTTCGACCTTTTCTATCATACATACCGCATTGGCTGTATGTATCCCAAAGAAAATCCAAAGTACTTCCGTTTTCCTGTTTCTAGCTTTTATCCTGGCCAGTGAGTAATGTTGTTTCTGCGTTCCAAAACTTCCTTCCAGGCGGGTAGCTCTTTCACGGCTGAGTTCCGACCGTAAGATTTTCCGAAGCGGCTCATCTTTGGCAGCTCTGCCCTTACGCTTAAAGGAAGTACTTATATGATATTTTGTACAAAATTTCCGGTTGGCATTATTGGCATAGATTGAATCCGCCGCAAGCGCCTTAACCCTAACCCCGGTCAGTTGTTGTTGCAGATGAATACAGTCTTTCAAACGTACTCCTTCGTTAAAAGCCTTAAAGGAGATATGTTCTATAAAGGAGATTCCGTCTATCTGTATATTGTTGACTTTGGCTCCGAATTCAACGGATTTGGTTTCCTTGCCTCTGATAATGGGGCGAAGGTAATGCCGGTCGATACTCACGATACGGTTGGACACTTTTTTGCCTGCAAATAAATTCTTCCCTTGCTCAAGGACTGTCTGTATGACCGAGAAACGTCTTTGGTAATCAGAGGATAGTGTAAGCCTGTTCCTGTAGGATGAATGAAGCAGCTCCAGCTGGTCAAGTAACTTTTCCAATAACTGAAGTAACCTTCGTGTAAGCATACGAGTCTGTGATTTCCTGCGTTTACGCAGTTTGCTATAAGCAAGATAGGCACGGCGTACATCAAGATACTTGTTACGGGGACGTTGTATGTGCAAGGTCTGGCAATGTTTGCACAGATGACGATGAAGCCATACAATACCTTCCCATAAGAGTTTGGTATCAGTAGGGAAACGCAGATGACTTTCATAACAGGTGGCATCGGTCATACAGACATGAAGGTTCTCAAGATAAGGTGTCCAATGCTCGGCAAGAATGAGCTGGAGGGACTCAACGTCAAGGCGATCCGCTAGTTCCTGACGAATTGCACTAACGATTTTAGGATTGGTTAGTGGATGAAGCGGATCAATCTGAACACCACAAAACAACTGGTAATGAATATTACCGTTTAAATGTTCAATCAGTTGTGCATCGGAAAAGTTGGCATAGGACTTCAGGACCATCAAGGCTATTTTACCTTCGGGAGAAAATAACTTTTACGCCCCAAAGGAGAAGACTTCAAATGCATTTGTCGGACCTGTTCCGAAAAAGGGAAGAGAGCATGGAGTCGACCTAATTCACTCGTTGCAAAACTTTGACGATATTTTTTAGCATATCGAACTCGGTAAAACCTAAACAAGGTTCGATTCCGGAGATTTTTTGTATCTTTACCATGTGTTTTTAGTTTAGATTCCCCCCGTTTTGGCCGTCAAACCGTTTTTGGGGGCAATGCTTAAAGATACAAAAAAGCAACTAACTCGCAATAAATTAGTTGCCTTAATTTTTCTTATTTTGGGAATATCCCCATTTAAATTAGATTCCAATAAGATGGTCTTAACCTAAAATGTTGACTTATCATTCAATTCAATGGTGTTACCGTTAACTACTCCTTCAACTATTATGAATGACCATTCATCTATTTTATTGTCAAAGTCGTAAATATCTGTCGAATTGGGATATTTTATGAAATTTCCTGATGAGATTATATCTACTCGGTCTGTCTTTATCGTCACACAGGAGTTTTCATCAGTAAGTTTTTGCCCATACAAAATGATTTCATCTCCGGCTTTGACATCAGTAATAGTAGTCGCACACATTGCTTCAAGACTGAACTTATCAGAAATAATCATACTGTTTCCACTTACTATGTTGACGACAGCGTCTTTCACTATAATAAATGAATGATCGTCAGTAGAGAATATATCTTTCACTGAAATTTCAGAGATTCCTCGATAACAGTCGCCTTCTTGAGAGACGATAACATAGGCATAGCTGGAGAGTTTTGACTCATGAAAGACTATTTTGTCTGTGCGTGGACTGTCAACTTCTCCATCACTATAATTATCCTTAACGCAAACGGTCACGTCTGTGAGTCCGACACCATTTGAAGGAGTAACAGTAATCTAGTCAGGCGTATCGACTCTCCATTCAGCATCAGCATATATGGTGATTATCAGGCTCTCAGCATCAGTTGACTCGAAAGAAAGATTTTCTGTACTTGAGAGTACAGCTTTTGCCATTATCGGCTCATTATCGTTGATGCAAGCAGAAAAAACCGCAAGCATCAACGTAAAAAATAGGATATTTATTGACTTTTTCATTATCTCAGTTTGATTATAATGATATTCTTAAAAATGAATCAGCTCCTGTCCATGCATTATCTACAGAGAACCCGCGGTCCTTGTCAGACAAAATTATTGAGCTAAATTCAGGGAGTACAATAGGATTTTTTCCATCCGGATGAATGATAAAACGCAAAGAAGTAGGATTCTTGAGTTGGATATTATGACCATTTACGGGAGAGATGGAAACACAACTCATAAAAAGTTGACGTAAAAGGTATTCCTGTCCCATTAATGTCCCTCCTGCACCATATCCGATGGTACGTCTATTTTCAAGAGCATCTCTCATTGCATCAAGTGAACGGTCCTTAGCTAAGATTATCGTCATGTCCCGACGTAGTCCTCTACCAATATATTCCTCAAACGATGTATCGTGAAGGTCGGTCGTCGATGCTACGAATAAGTTGTCTTCTTTTGCTCGGTCTATAGTTCCGGGACAAAATGCTGTGCCATTGTTGGCTTCTATTCCGTCAATAAGCCCTTCGCCGTATGCTTTTAGTTCAAAATCTGGGTGTTGAATCGATTCACGGCGCCAACCGGGATGATTATGCATCACCAAAGCTCCCTGAGCTTTGGCGTTGCGAATTGCGGTGAGAGGATCCGGGTCATATATGCCATTGTTATCTGTTGTGAACAGAGCGTTATAGTGCCCGATACCTTTTGGCTCACGTGTGATTTCTATACCGGGAATAATAAGCAGACCATAGCTGACGGCAGCTTTCTTGGTAAGTTCAACAGATTTGTTCAGATCTTGCTTTGGTTTAACATTAGTTTTTTTATTCACATTATGAGCCTCGATACCATCAGGGAGTGTAGCTCCTAGATAACCTATCATATCAGTATCGGCGGGATGATATTCAATGTGATCAGTCACTGAAATAGCATCAAGACCATCGAGCCAAGCTTCTCGGACACGAGCAGACGGCGACAGATGTCCGTCAGAAAAGTATGTATGAAGATGAAGATCCGCCTTCAGTGGGATATATCCTTCGATGGAATCGGGAAGTATGAACTCGACGCGAGTGGAGGCTCCTGTACGATTTGCCTGATGTAACATATCACTATTTGTAGCCTCGGTGTAATATGTTTGCCCTGATGCTTTTACTTGACCAACAAGAAAGATGAGGGTAATAATTATAAGTTGTTTCATTGTTTTATATGAAGAATTTAAGATTATCAAAAACCTAAACCATCATCCCATCCAGGATTCTGTGTCAAGCTATTATTCAGCGAGCGTTCATGGATAGGAATTGGGTAAAGATAATCTCTTTGTTCATTGAAGTTAACTCTTGGAACACTCCTGTGGTAATATATGTAGCCATGATCATTATTTGACAACAATATATCCTTTCCGAGAGCATATACCTGAACTCCAACTCCGGCATTGGGTTTAGGAGTACCCTGATTATAAAAAATCACGTCAACTTTCCCATCACCGGATAAGTCATATTCTCCAGCTCCTGCAATATACATTCCCATAAATGGAGAAAATGATTTATCATCAGAGTCATTTATTGCATATCCTGCTTTCCATCGCATAAGGTCAGACCAACGGAAGCCTTCCTGTACGAGTTCAACGGTACGCTCACGACGTATTTCAAGTATGACACCCTTGTTGGCACCATTCACATTTGGGAAACCGGTTTTAGGGTCGCAAAGATATGGATCAGGGATAGCGTTCGACATCCCCATGTCAATCCCGAGCATACCGACACGACCACGTAGCAGATTTACGGAGCGGTCAAGATCCGACTGCGTCAATGTCCCCAGTTCGGCCTTTGCCTCTGCATAATTCAGAAGGACTTCAGCATATCTGATGACAGGTAAATCATTTACTGAATAGCTTGCCCTGTCGGTATTGCCTCCGGCAGCCGTGGGATCTTGTACGAATTTGATAGGTTGATATCCCGTGATTGCAACGCCGAGATCCGGAGCGAGAATCTCTTTCTTTCCGATTCGTGTATAACCGGGAGTACGTATAGACTGAGCCAAACGGGGGTCACGGTTTACAGTCTCTTCATTAAATCCCATCGTCTCCCAACCGGGACGGTCAGTAAATCGGGTTCCATCTGAATTAAGATACATACAAACCATCTTGCGGGTATAGCCGGGACGTCCTTGATTACTCAACAACATGTGTGCGTTTGATCCATGTGAATTGTTAAAGATTGCATAGCGGTAGCTAATGGCCAGGATATATTCGTTCGGATTGGCATCATCCTCTGCAAAGAGAATATTGTAGTCGGTAGAAGGAGAGCCGGTAGAATAAAGCGAATATTCACCACTGTCAATCAGCTTGCCTGCTGCATCAGCCGATTGGGCCAAGTAATAGTCTGCGTCATGTCCTTCAATCCGTAAGTTGTGATACTTACGATAAGTACCTTCAAACAGACATACTCTGCTTTTGAAAGCGAGAGCAGCACCTTTGGTTACTTTATAGGGGGCTTCAGCCTCATTGTTGCGGGAGGGAAGATGTTCGATTGCGAAATCGAGATCCTCCAGCATTTTCTGCATCACTAACTCGCGGGAATCGCGAGGCTTGTAGAGTTCAGGATCAGTATCGCTTAGTTCGGTATCGTACCAAGGCACATCGCCAAATCGTTCGATTTTGTCAGCATAGAAGTACGCACGGAAGAATCTGGCGACAGCCGAATATTTTTCGGCGGCATCGGAATCTTCGCATTTGTCAATGTTGCCAAGCAAAGTGTTGATACGTCTGAGGTCTGTCCATGACCATCCACCGCCTGAAGCGGGGACGGTACGATAGGAGCCCCCCATCAGCTCATTGGAGAGCGACTGACATACATAAATGTCGCTCTGATCCTTGTATTGAACTTTGGGAAGGATGTTATTATATAAAGGATTCGTGAAGAGCTCCAGGTCTGAAGCTGTACGGAAATATTCTTCCGATGACATTCTGTCCTTCGGCAGAAGGTCAAGTTCATCGTTGCACCCACACATCAGAGTGACAGCTACGGTGAAAACCAGATATTTTATTATTTTCATATTCTCTGTTAATTATAATGTTATATCAATTCCGAACATATAGGTTTTTGTCCAAGGATAATACATCGCATTAAGTTGATTGCTGCTGCGACTGAAGGCGGCTTCCGGATCAATATATTTGGAATGTTTCTTTATGGGAGACCAGTAACACAGATTCTCGGCTGTGAAATATACGCGCAATTGTTGGATTGATACTTTTGAAAGTATTTTTCCGGGGATAGAATATCCTATTGTCAGATTTTTGAAACGCATATAGCGGATATTCTGAAGATACCTGTCATTTACAAAGCTTAACTGACCATTTTTTGCTGACTGTCCGAGAGGGCGGGGGAAATATGCACCCGGGTTGTCCTTCGACCAACATTGGTCGATAAAGTTACGTGGTATATATCCTGCCACAGGATCCGAAAATGAACCCCAAAATTGGTAATTATAGCCATTTGGATACCAATAGTGGTTGCCGGTTCCTTGGAAGAAGGCATAAATATCAAATCCCATATAGTTTAGGGAGCCAGAGAATCCATACTGGAGGGTAGGAAGTTCGTTTCCGATGATTTTCATATCACCCGGATTCAAAGCAGAGTCCTCACCTACAGATATCTTACCATCCCCATCAAGATCAGCAAATTTAAGATCACCTGCCCTCCATGTTCCTTGAGGAAGATTCTTGGCAACAACTCCAAGATCTACCTGGGATGAATATTGGGCTGCCTCTTCATCAGAAGCAAACAGACCATCTACATGATAACCCCATATTTCACCAAGTTTCATGCCCGGATAGTAGCTCTTTGCAAATACTTTCTCAGGATTATCATAACGTGTTATCCGTGCATCATAATTACTGAGATTGGCAGAAACAGAATAAGAAAGGTTGTGACCGAATATCTTCAAATTATCATGCCATGTGGCAGAAAGTTCATATCCTTTTGTCCGCAAGTCCGCCGTGTTCATCTGCGGAGGAGTGGCACCATATACTCCGGGAAGCTCAATACCATCGGTAAGCATATTAACGGTATTTCGCACATAAATGTCTCCGGTAAAATTCAAACGATTGTTGAACATCGCTAGATCTGCACCAATATTCCACTGACGTGCCGTTTCCCAAGTAAGGTTTTGTGCTATGGGTGCTCCGATAGACGAATATTTCGCCTTTGTATCAGAACCAAAGTTGAATGTGTCAAAGTCACTGAGAGTAATCATACGAAGGAACGTATAAAAAGAAGATACGTTCTGGTTTCCCAGACTTCCGTATGAAACCCTGAATTTCAGATTGCTAAGTGACGGGCGTGCCCATTCCATGAATTTTTCTTCGGATATTCTCCAGCCTACGGAACCGGAAGGGAAGCATCCCCAACGGTTATTGGAAGCAAAACGGGAAGTACCATCATAACGTCCGCTAATCTCAGCAAAATAACGTCCGTCATAATCATAGTTGACACGTCCGAACCATCCTGCAAGCTTGTATTCGTTCTGACCACCTCCCATTGAAAACATGGTTGTTGCGAGATTCAAGTCATCGAGGTCATCTGATGATAACTCATAACCTACTGCACTGAGATTTTTTTTATGCCAATGTTCATAATTGAAACCAAATGTTGCGGCTAAATTATGTTTATCATTCCAGCTTTGATTATAATTTGCATAGGCATTTACAGATATATAGTTCGATGTATAAACCTGTTCAGTAAGTTTGTTTTGGCCGGCCCCAATACCGTAAAAGTCCATTTCGGAATCAGGATACATCCTGAAATTCAAATGATTTGAACGCCAATAATTACGGTCCTGATCAAATTTGTATGAAAAATCGCCTGTAATACTTAATTGCTTGATAGGGGTTACTATAAAACGGGAAGTATTTATAAAACTCATATTGCGTTCAAGATTACGATGTGAGCCCTCTCCAATCATAATATGACGGCCATTTGCCATTTTTGTACTCTGATAAGGTACTGAGTATATCCATGTTCCATCCGGATTCTTGTTGGGATAACATGCAAATGCACCATTTGCAGAATATCCGAATGTGTCTTCTATACTGCCGTTTCCCTGAGATTTATAGGAAGTAGAGTAAAGTGATGTGTTATTGGAAAATCGCGCCCATTTTGTAACAGGAAACTCTATTTTAGACCGAAGATTATATTTGTTATAGGTATCAGGATTAACTTTCAAGATGCCTTTACGGTATTCATACGCTCCGGATACGAAGTAATTTACATCGCCAATGCCGCCTGACAGTGATATATTATGCTGCATTTTAGGCCGGTTATCACTGAAATTCATGTGATAATGGTCATAATTTCCATAATATACCCACTGTTTTTTTCCATTACGTACATCTTCAACTATCCACGGACGATCCGGGTGTTCTGTACGGTCGTTGACACGTGCCAGTAACTCAGCCATATCCTTATCTGTGTAGTCTATGATATTTTTACCGTCTTTAGCTCTGGCAAATAAGTTGGCAGTATAGACAGCCCAATAACCACGGTCCTCATAATCTGTACTGTTGGTGTTTGCCTCCCAGCCGAATCTGCCACTGTATCGAACTGTAGTCCTGGCTCTTTTCCCTGTTGCATCATCGCTCTCTCCAGCCTTAGTGGTGACCAAAATAACACCAAATGCGGCACGAGCTCCATATATGGCTGCGGCTGAAGCATCTTTGATAACTGAAATACTCTTGACATCGCTTGGGTTGACTTGGCTAAGATCACTTTCAACACCATCTACCAGGACGAGAGGATTGGTGGCATTTACTGAAGTGGTACCACGTACATTGATTGATGGAGATTTGTTCGGAAGACCGGAACCCGTCGTGATGTTAAGTCCAGGAGTCGTACCTTGAAGCATTGAGGTAAGTGACTGGGACGGACGATCGGAAAGCTCCTTATCTGTAATTACCGAGACCGCTCCTGTGAGATTAACCTTTTTTTGTGTACCATAGCCCACCACTACGACCTCATCAAGAGCTTGAGCGTCTTCAGTCATTGTAACGGTTATTTTATTCTCGTCAGGCTTCAAATCTATTTCCAAAGGTTGAAAGCCTATATAGGAGAAAGTCAGTTTTTTTACGCCGGAGGGAAGTGTGATTTCAAACTTGCCATCTATGTCAGTCGTTGTCCCTATCTTGTATTCTCGATTGAATACACTGACACCCACTAACGGGTCTCCGCTTTTTTCGACAACTTCACCGCTAAGCGTTCTTGTCTGTGCTGCTGCTCCGATTGCAGTTATGCAAACCACGAGCAGCAAAATTAATTTTCTTGTTAATGCACTCATAAGATAATGATTAGTTATTGATTGATTTCATTATTTTTGTGTTCTATACATTTTTTCTTGTATATATTTCCAAACTCATCTATTGGCCTTATGCCCACATGCCAAAGCTGTTCCAGCTGCTGCTGAATCTGTTATAGGAGATGAAGCGGAGAATGTGGCCATTATTCCGACATTAGGAAATCCAAACATAAGGAGAAGTTCAAATTCATTGGTTCTAAGATATTCTTCCGTTGCCATAATATGGCCAAGCCCCATACTGTCTCCTATAAATAAGAAGATATATTTGGGAGTAGCTTTCGTTTCTGCCAGTGCGAAACAAGCAATGGTCAATGCAATAATTATTCGTTTAAGCATACTTACTATTTTTTCTCGCTGCAAAATTCCATATATTTTATTTCACATTTCTTTCGGGAATATTAAGGAATTATTAAATTCTTTAATTTGTTATTATTACATATATAGAAATAAAAATATGGATTGTTCGTAAATTTGCAGTCTGAAAACAGGAAATGGAAAATCTGTAGGTCGCAAAAACAAAATTCCTAGTTCGACAAAAAAGAAATACCACCTAAACGTGACAAATCGGGTCATATTTTAACATATTCAAACGCACATAATCTTTTTCTTTCTCTTTGGTCATAAAAGTATAAGAAAGTTGAAAAGAAAGAGATTGTGTCAAATGTGAAATGACCCCAAAAGTTTTTTATCTAACTTTTGAGGTGCACTTCAACGTTGGCACACCCTTTTTTATGCGCAAAGCCCAGACTTCGCAAGCCCGGGCTTTGTTATTATCCAAAGTTTCTATATCTTTAGACATAAAGTTTTTTGTTATGGCAAAGTTACATTTTCGTCCTTACATTCCCCAACCAGACCGTTCTTTTTCCACAAAGAATTGATGAAAACATAGCATCGAACGATCCGGTTCGCATAGTTAATACTGTTGTTGATAATCTCAATCTTGACAATTTCAAGAAGCTTTATAAAGCAACCGGTCGTTGTCCTTATCATCCTAAAATGATGCTTAAGGTGATTATTTACTTCTACATGAACAATATCTATTCGTGCCGCAAAATAGAGAAGCTTCTCCTATGTGACATCCATTATATCTGGCTTTCCGCTAATGAACATCCGGATTTTACTACCATCAACCGTTTTCGAAACCGTGCAAAAGAAGAAATAAATACCGTATTTACGCAGTTGGTCCTTGTCCTTGCCGACAAAGGTTTTATCAGCCTTGACGTAGAGCATATCTACGGTAGCAAGATTGAGTTCAGGGCCAACAAATATACTTTTGTCTGGCGCAAGACAGTCGAAAAGAACCGTACAAAGCTGATGGATAAGATCCGCATTCTCCTGGAGCAGGCAGATGAAGCCATAGCCCAAGAGAACTCCTCCAAAGGCACATCCGTAGAGTTCACTCCTGCCATGCTCTCAGATATAGTGAATGAACTTAAAGAGGCGCTGGAACACTAGGACAAGGAACAAAAGAAAGTCATACGAGAAAAGAAGAAACAGGTCCGGAACTTGAGGAGTACCGTGACAAGTTGATGGAATACGACAACCATCTTGATACTCTTGGAGAACGCAACTCCTATTCCAAGACCGATCCTGATGCCACCTTCATGCACATGAAAGAAGACACCATGAAAAACGGACAGACCAAGCCCGGATATAATCTGCAAATAGGTACCGAGAACCAATTCCTCATAGACTTCCGGCTGTTTCCCAACCCAACCGATACACTGACCCTCATACCTTTCCCACTCCTTTGAGCAACGCTATAACCACTTACCAACTGTCGGAGTGGCAGACTCCGGTTACGGCTCGGAAGAAGGCATCAGGCATAGGGGAAGGCGATGTATAGAACCGGAAGCAGTTTTTGGACAAATGAAACACAACATGGCATACAGAAGGTCCGGCATGTGGGAGAAGAAAAGGTTACAATGGACTTTGCATTCTTTGCTATAACTTTTAATATCAAAAAGATGTGTACAAAACTACTGAAAGCTGGAAAGACAGGGAACAATTAACTTTAGAGAATGTAAATTAAACTGTGTCATCAAGGAATTAACTTTGCTAACACTGTTTTTTTATGAAAGCAGAATTTGATTTTGAAAATATTAAGAACAAAGCTATTGAACAGCTGAAAACCGATAAGCCTTTGTTGGTAAGGATGGTGCTTTTGTCCCCTTATTGGAAAGTATATTGAATGCAGCATTGGAAGGTGAAATGGATGCGCATCTTACAGAAGAAAAACGTCAGTTGGGTAATCGTCGTAATAGTAAAATGCAGAAGCAAGTCCAGACTCCATTAGGTGAGATCACTGTGTCTACCCCTCGTGACCGTAATTCAGGTTTTGAGCCTTAGTATATAAAGAAGCGTGAGGCCATCTTGGCGGAGGGGGTAGCAGACCGTATGATCGGACTTTATTCCCTTGGTAACAGCACACGTGAGATCAGTGACTGGCTAAAGGAAAATCTCGGCAACCGTGTTTCTGACGAAACGATTAGTTCAATAACCGATCGTGTTCTTCCTGAAATAAAGGTTTGGCGTTCCCGTATCCTTGATGATGTTTATTCGATAGTCTGGATAAACGCTATCCATTATAAAGTCACTGACGAGAGAGGGTGTGCCGTTACCCGCGCAATCTACAACGTCTTAGGCATAGACAAGGAAGGCCACAAGGATTTGCTTGGAATGTATATCTCTAAAAATGAGGGAGCAAATTTCTGGTTAAACGTACTGACGGATTTGCAGAACCGTGGAGTTCATGATATCCTTATTGCTTGCGTTGATGGGCTGAAAGGCTTCCCGGATGCCATCCAAAGTGTTTTTCCGAACACAATAGTACAACTTTGTATCGTCCACCAGATACGGAACTCCATTAAATATGTCGGTAGTAAGCATCAGAAGGAATTCCTCAAAAACTTGAAACGGGTTTATGGTGCAGTACATAAATAAGCTACTGAAACAGAGTTTTTTTAATCTGAATGAGAAATGGGAAGAAAAATATCCTATCGTCATCAAGTCATGGCAGGACAACTGGGAAAAACTTACTGAATACTTCCAGTTCACATCAGATATACGCCGTATGATTTATACCACAAATACAATTGAAGGCTATCATCGTCAGATACGGAAAGTGACAAAAAACAAGGGTGTGTTCCCTAACGACACCACCCTTGAAAAACTGGTTTACCTCGCTTATCGCAACATACGTAAGAAATGGACTATGCCACTGGCTAACTGGGAAGCCATTACTCAACAACTGGCGATAAAATTTGGAGATAAGTTTAAATTCTTGTAATTTTACGCTCGTCGGGACGGTTAGTCCCGCCCATTGGCGCCGGGCCGTTCCTAGACCGATGAGATTGAATGAGAATAGAGCATGACACAGTTTAATTTACACATCCTTAACTCTAAAGTTCCTTACTCATTATCTGAATCTTACTTGAAGCCTCAACTCCTATGACACCGCATATATGCTGCAACTTTCTTCCTGTTATACTTTTACTTACTTTTGCAAATATACGAAAAAGCAATATAAATATAAATACAAATTCATCACTTGATTTAACGAAGATAACTTCTATAATTTTTTTCCAATACTGATTGCAATTTGGAAAGAGGATAAAGGAACTTGCCACCTATAACAGTATAAGCTATCCCCTTTTCATCCCGCAACTTTTGCAAAGTCCTGCTTGATATATGTAACATACTACATACCTGCTCACCAGTCATATAAACCTCATTAGCTACAGGAACCTGCAAATTCTGAAATTCAAGAATTTCCTTTGAGCATTTTCTAAGCATCCCCATTATCATAATATATTCTTCTGATTGTTTTGTAATTACCCCATCCATACTCTATTTATCTTTTTGAATTAATATTCTGACCAAATCACTTTCCTTGTACATATATTTTCCACCAATGAAAGAACATGGAATGATCCCATAATCCCTATAACTTTGTAAACTTCGTTTAGAGATGTTCAGAGCCAGACAAACTTCCTGGGTATCCAGTCATTTCTCCCTTTTAACTGTTCCAAACTTCTTTTTAACGGCTTCAACTTGTACAGATAAATCCTTAACTTGCTGTTTTAACCGTAAATACGCACTTTTTTCTATAACAATTAATTCCATAACAAATTTGATTTATGATTTTACTATTTACAAAGCAAATAAAAGCACATTTCAACATCCGACAAAACTTCCTAAATCAAAGTCACCTGTTGGCGCACATTGTCACTCCTCAAAATACAAGATATTAAGAAGTGACCTGAAATATTTCCATACTACTATTCCTTTACCCATATTTGCTCAAACCAAAACTTTAATAATCTCAATCATAAAAGGAAATGCCTGTTACCTGCATCCATGCAGTAACGAGCATTCCACCCCTCACCAGTTTTCCGTTATCCTACATCTTTATACCTTTGCTTTTCTGCACAACCGCCTTTTCCTTTACGTCCGCTTTTTGCCGTGTCTTCGGAAAATGCTCCTTCAACAGCTTCCCTCCAGTTTCTTCGCCTTCTCCTGCAGCTCATCATACACATCCCATCTGTTCCGGCCCAGCAACTTGTTTTCTATCTTTTCAAATTTTTCATGGAAACTGAACTCGTCCGGATATTCATCTGTCAGCCCGTCTCTCGGATAACCTTTGTCCATGATATATAGCAGTGTCATCCGGTCATAATTATGTTGGCTCCGCGTCAGTCCTAACCCCTTGCCTGCATCAGTCAACCTGTAATAGTTCTCCCATGTGTGTGTGTGTGGGGGGGGGGGGGGGAAAGGGGGGGGGGGGGGGGGGGGGGGGGTAAAGTCATAAGTCTCACTGTCTGTTACGTTTTTCAGTACCGACCTGTCCTAGAATGCCCGCCTTATCGTTTCCCCGTCTCCCCACCAGCCGAAACGGTTATGACAACGGTTCAGTTTCCCTTCCATCAGCGAGGGCCATCCCCTCAATTCATGGACAGCCAGGGATTTCAACACAAACTCCGAGGCAAAGAAATCATTCTCTATGTATTTATACATGTAATCACTAAATTGGCCCTCTCCGATTATGTCCCTGCTGAATATCAGCACCCCTTTGTCCGTCTCAACGCCCGTATAATACGTGTTTCCATGCTTCAAATCATCCAGCATCTCCGCTGTCACTTCGGGCGACGCAGCCTTTATCTCCCGCCACATCTCCGGTGTAAGCCGCTGGATATAATTCTCGTCCCTTGACAGCGGATCCATGTCTTTTCACAGGCAATACACCACCTCTGACAGACGCAGGTATCTATGCAGTTTGATTCCATGTCCGTCCATCGCCTTTTCCAACCTTTGCAGATAATCATCATTGTTCCCTTCCCACAAATGCGGTACAATCCCCATATCAGGCACGTTATAGTACATCATGCCTATAACAGGCATTTCCGTTTCCTTCAGTGCCTTTTCCACATCTTCCAGCATAAACTCCAGAAAACCTTTCTCGCCTGTACCTTTCATGCTGACATGCACTGGTTTGAAATGTCCGTCCACTGTGACATACACACTGCCGCCGTTCGTATTCTCTTTTTCCATCCGCCAAAAATTTAAATGTTCATTCCTTGTCCTTTTCTCTTTACCGGAATCCGCACCCTCATTTCCACGTTCGGGAATCGCACGTTATCCGGTTGTACCACCAGTGACGAGACTATCTGCTCCTGCTCTCCGGTCAGCGGTATAGGCTGCCGTTGCAGATTTCTCAGCTTGTTGAAGTTCCTCAGCGTAGGTGCCATGTCGCAACATGCCACACAAATCCCGTATCTCACCATATCCGAAGAAACCGTCTGTCCGTCACCGATTTTAGCCCGGTATGCAGCATCCAGCGGAGCCACTTCATAAAATCTCAGACTCCCGGATTTCCGCTTGCCGTCAAAAAAACGTTCGGCCAGCCTGCTCAGAAACGCATCCAGCATCCTGTCCCCACTGTCTGTCTTGTCAAACAGCAATACCTTCCCCTCGTATTCCACCACCATGCAGGTGGGGAAAGCCGCCAGCCCGTTGCGTATCACATCCCCGTCCATTCCGAAACGGTGTCCCAGACGCCTGTAATCCTCGTTTTCCAGCAAGGTCATATGTTCTGCCGATGATGACAGATGCGCAATCCCCCTTTCCTCGCAGAATGCCGCATCCCGGAGCCTCACCACCCCCGACGGATGTATCCTTTCCCGTTCCAGCACCGGACAGAGCCGTTCCAGATAATCCGCATTGTCCGTACCGAGTATGGGAGGAATCATGCCTTTGTCCCTAAAATCGAAACGGAACATTCAGTGGTCGGGAACAAATCTCCGTCCCGCCGTATGAAACCTCACGTTGTTGCCGATGTAACGAGAGAATCCATCTTCCCCCTGCCCGCGTATACTCAGATACACGGGTTTGTAAAAAGCGTCCAGTGTCATGTACAGGCTACCGCTTTCCACCGCCTGCATTTTCTTTTTTTCCATAAATTCTATAGGATTAATTGTTTCTTCTCTTTCTTTTGCGGAGCAATGGGGGCGACGTGCCTCGCCTGCCGTTGTCTGTCAGAAGGCTTTTGTCTCGGTGTTTCCTGCCTGCGGTATGTCTCCGGTAACTTGCCGGTCTTCACCTCTTCCGAATGTGGACGCGACATCGGATGTAACGTTTCCATCCTTTCAATCCAGCTTATCCGTGCGCCCAGCCTGAACTCCCCATCCTTGGCATGGAACTCCGATTGCAACAAGTCCGCCGCCATCTCCCTTGCCTCTTTCTGCAAGGCCGCATAGCCGAAGTCGTGTGCCGACAGAGGCGCGTTCATCCGTGCCTTCATGCTGTCTTCCAGTTTCTCCGCCAGTTCCCTGAACTCATACTCATAGCTGAAAGGATGTACCTTGTCTGCCGCAACAATCCCGGCGTACCCGTTTTCCGAAATGTACAGCAATGCCGCCACATCATAGTTCCGCGGCGAGATGCCCAGCCCAAACTCCCTTGTCAGCCGGTCAAAATTATGGAAATCGGGCCGCAGGTCAAACTTTGCCCAGCACACACCACCGTCCAATACACTCCTGTCCGCAAACTTGTCGGGAGTGAAGCTCACCACCGACCTGCGCAATTGTGCGTCCGTACTCCGCAAATCCGCTTTGGACAACTTTTCGATACAGTTGTCTGCCAGTTCCGCTACCCGTTTGGTAGGCAGGTCTATCTCGTATATCCGCAGAGTTTCAGATACTTTGGCCACGTTGAAGAAGCCGTCGGCCAGATGTTGCAGATAACTGTTACGTGCCTTCATTCCTTTCGGAGTGTCCGAGAACAGCATCACCCCCTCTTCGGTGGCCACGGCATACACCCGTTTTTCTGTTCCGGCAGCTTCCGTTGCTGTCACTTTCTGCCGGTCCGTTCTCCGGACGATACGGTTCCAAATATCATTCAAGATTGACATAACCTTGTTTTTTTAGATGTGAATAACCGACGGCAAAAAAAGCCATTCGCCTGCCAATCCGCAATACCGAACACATACAAGTCGTCCGTTGGCGGCTGTTGGCGTGCAACCTTTACGCCAGCCGTGCGTCAAGCATCCGGTTGTAGCTCCTGCGCAGGGAGTCGATGAACGGAGTGGTGTCCGTACAACGGTCAAACACCTTTCCACGCTTGGTATATAGGGCATTGATTTTCAAGTGAAAAACTTCCTCGAACACCCGTATCACATCCACCACTTTCAGCTCCCTACCTTCCGCTGTTCCTATCACTCCGGCAGCCATCAACGCCGCCACCAGTTCTATCAAGTCGCTGTCCGTGCCGTTCCACGTCAGCGTTACAGAACCCTTCTTCCCGTTCCTGCATACCGCCTCTTCCTTCAATCCCATTGCCTCCGTTCCACCATGCCGGAGTACCTCTTTCATCATCTGTTCCTCCGCATCCAGCAACGCAAGTGCCTTGCCGATGTAAACATCGAACAGAACGTGCCTTTCCATGCCATTTGTGGAAACAGTCTCCTGAATCCCCCTCAACTCTATTTTCGTGTAGAACAGCCTGCGCAGCTGTGCACAGATGTTTGTCCCGTCTGTCGGGAGCGTAGCCAGCAACGTGGCAAAATCATCATAGGCGGCAGACAGCTTCTCCACACCGTTGCGGACTCCGTCCGCATAAGAGGCGAACAATCCGAACAAGACAGTATCTTTCAAGATTTTCATGGCAATAATTGTATTTGTTTCATTTACATGCCATAGAAGGGCAAGAAAGATACCATCGTACGAATTTAGTTGGTAGTATCAAAGACAATCTACTGTATTACAACCACTTGTAAATTTTCCAAAAGAACATGTATATATCAATGTGTCGTGTAAAAGCCGGACACGTGTACGGAAGCCGGACACGCGGTTATTGAAAGCCGTACTTCCGTAATTTCTCATAAAGTGTGCTCCTTGATATTCCCAGCAGCCTTGCCGCCTCCTTACGGTTGCCTCCGGTCTCTTCCAATGCCCGCATGATGCATTCCTTCTCTTTTTGCGCATCATTCAGCGCAAGCGTCTCTGACGCATCCGCCCCGTCCGCTTCCCGAACGGAAAAAGCCAGACTTCCAGCGGCTATCCGTTCTCCGTCGGGCGTAAGCAGTACGGCACCCCTTACCGTATTCTTCATCTCCCTCATATTCCCCGGCCACTGATAGGCAGCCAGCCTGCTCCGGGCCTCCCTGTCGAAACCACCTGTCCTTTTGCCCAGCTCGGCATTGGCCTCTTCAAGAAAGAAGTCCGCAAGCGGCAGTATGTCCTCCCTGCATTCCGCCAACAACGGCAGGCGTATGGTAAATTCATTCAGCCGGTGAAATAAATCCTCCCTGAAACGTCCCTCTGCAATGGCCTTCTCAAGATTCTCATTCGTGGCGGCCACCAGCCGTATGTCAAACGGGTACTCCCTCGTGTCCCCCAGCGGCCTATACCGTTTTTCTTGCAACGCCCTCAGCAGCATCACTTGTGTCCGGTACGAGAGGTTTCCTATTTCGTCCAGAAACAGCGTACCCCCGTCAGCCGTCCGGAACAGTCCCGCCTTGTCGCTCTCCGCACCCGTAAACGCCCCCTTCAGATGTCCGAAGAACTCCGATGCCGCCAGCTCTTCCGGAACCGTCCCGCAATCAACGGGAACATACGGCTTGTTCCATCTGTGGCTTCGTTCATGTATCTCGTGCGCCACATGTTCCTTCCCCGTGCCCGACGCCCCCCGCAGCAATACCGAAATGTCGGCGCACGCTATCAGTTCTATCTGCCTGTACATCTCCTGAGCCTTCGCGCTTTCGCCACGGTAGAAGGACGGCTTGCCGCTGTCTCCCTCCTTTATTCCGACGATAAGCTCTAGCAGGATGTCAGGCTGCACGGGTTTGCGCAGATAGTCCGTGGCACCCAGCTTAATAGCTGTCACCGCATTCTCCACTTCCCCGTAGTTGGTCATGATGATGACCGGGACCGTGCACCGCCTTTCCCTCATCCATTCCAGTAGGGACAGGCTGTTGTCATCCGGCAGACGCATGTCGGCCAGTATCAGACTGAACGGCTTCCCCGCAATCGCCCTGCGCGCCTCCGCTATGGTCGCCACGCACTGTGTCTTCATGCCCTGTTTCACCAGCCAATTGCTTATGGTACGGCTGAAAACGATGTCATCCTCTATAATCAGTATGCTCTTCATCTATACTCTCCCTGATTTTTCTTGCCGACTCCGCCAGCTTTTCCGCTGCATGGATTATCTCCCCGACTTCCATATATTGCCTTTCCTCCCACACAGCCGCCGTGTGTGTCACCAGACCGCGCAGGCGGGCCATCGGAAAGTTCATCCGCACCGTTTCCCATAAGGGAAGGTTCTTGTGCAGCACCTTGTGTATCGTATCCCTGTCATGCCCGCAAAGCGCATTTTCCAGTGTATGGATGCTCTCTTCCGTTTCCCGTATAAAAATATCCAGCATCCTTCCCTTGTCCTTTTCCCCCGAAAGGATGAACGAGAAATCGGGTTCTTTCTTCCCCGTTTTTACCACCATACGGCTTACGGCGCTTATCAGTTCGTCCATCGAGAACGGCTTCCGCAGGCAGCCCGCAAACCCGAAGGAAATATAATGTTCTTCATCGTCGGCGCAGGCCGTAACTGCCAGCACGGGTATCGTACGCGCGTTCTCCATGTTCGAGGAACGCAGCAGATCAAGTATCCTGTAACCGTCCATGTCCGGCATCTGTATGTCCGACAGAAGCAGGTCGTATGTTCTTTCCCTCAGTGCCGCCATCAGTTCCCGCACCGTCCGGCAGCATTCGCACCGCACCTTGTTCCGCACAAGCATCCTGCGGGTTATATCCAGTTGTATCCGGTCATCATCTATAACCAGCACGTATGTTCCTTCCAGTCCGTAGTCCTCCGCATACCCGTTTTCTCCATCCTCCCCATGCTTCGCCACTTCCGACAGGGGGAGGGCCACCCTAAACAGGCTGCCCGTCCCGTAAGGGCTCTCCACCGTGATGCGCCCGCCCAGCAGTTCCGTCAGACGGGAGACAATGGCTAGCCCAAGGCCGAAGCCGGGCAGGTACCTTGCATTGTCCAGACGCTCGAAGGCCCTAAATATCCTCTTCTGTTCATCCTCCGTCATGCCCGGTCCGGTGTCCTGCACGCTGAAGCGCAGCTCTCCCTGCCCGTATGCCGCCTGCAGACTGATTTTCCCCTTCCGGGTGAATTTTATGGCGTTGGAAAGCAGGTTGTTGGCTATCTGCATGATACGCGGGCGGTCTCCTTCCACCACGGTGTCAAGTCCCTCAAAATCCGTACAGAGTGTAAGCCCTTCCTTTCTGACCGACGGTGTATGCAGCTTCACTATCTCATCGAAAAGTGACAGCGGACGGAAAACCGTCACGTTCATTTTCCCCTTGCCTGCATCCAGCAGATAAAATTCAATCAAGGAGTTCACGAGTCCTATCATATAGTCGGACGAGCGGACGATATGCACCGCATACTCATCCTTCCGCTTTTCGTCCACTTCTCCGGGCAACAGCTCTGCATACCCTTTGATGGCTGTCAGCGGCGCACGCAGGTCATGGGCAATGGTCAGCATCATGTTTTTTCTGGATTGCAGCAGTTCCTTGTTTTTCAGGTCGGAAGATTCCAGTTCCCTGCGGTACCGGAGACACCTGTTCACGTCGCGGTGCAGCAGGGTATATAGCACGATGGCAAGCAGGAATACGAAAAGGGCAAGCGTCGCCGCCGTATTGTACGATTTCTCCCGGTCTGCCGCAATGGCATTGTATCTCGTTTCCAACCGCTCACCCGCCACCTTGTCAAAATCACCGACCAGCCCGTTCAGCCTCTTGTTCAGCGCCCGGCTACTCAAGTGCAGGCTGTCCATCTGGGCCGACAGCTTTTCCCGCTGTTCCTTCTGCTTTTCAGTCACTTCGCGGCTCAACGCATGGAGAAGATGGACAGCGGCATTGTTCCCGCTGTTTCGAGTGGTGGACGACGGCACTTTTTCCGATGCCGCCCGTTGCTGCTCCCGTTGTTGTCGGTAAGCGGATTTTTTCTCTTTTCCGCCGAAAACTTTCTTCAGAAAACTTTTCTTCTTCTCCGGCTGTTCTTCCCCGGTGGTTGCTGTCCCGGCATAAGCTTCCTTCACGGCAGGGGCGAGGATATTCCTTGTCGGCTGCCTGCGCACCTGCCTGACGATAGCCGGCACTTTTTCGCCCACCGTCTCGCCGATGTTTTCCAGTTCGTCAAACGTGCTCATGGCCGCTGACAGGAGCATCTCTTTCTGCTCAAGCAGCAGGCACAGCGAGTCTATGCGTTCCTGCTGTTCCGGCGTATGTACAAACTGCTGCAGTTCCTTCAGGACACCGCACGTCTTTTCTCTTCTCTCACGGTATAGCCGTAAGTCGCTTTCGCTCCAGGTGCTCACCACTTCGCCTTGCGACGCCAGTTCCAGCAGATGACCGTAAGTTTTGCGCGTAAGGTCGCGTATTATGCCCAGTTCTTTCATTTCCCACTTCAGTTCATCCCGTTTCATACGCTCCCCGCGGAACAGGTAAATAATGAATCCCAACAGAAGTATCAGCATGGCATAACCTATGAATATTTTAAGTTTCAATCCCATTCTCCCAACCGTTTTGTTCTATTCCTCGTCCTCATACGCTTTTCTGCCCTGTGCACTGCCCCTATGCATACAAGGGTAACGAAAAAGCTCAAGAAGATACAGACGAACAACACCGCTATGACTATCCGGCAGTTCATAAGTCTTCATCGTTTTCTCCTGCTCCGGCAAGGTGCCTCACCAGTACGATTCCCTCGTCATGGATTGTGAAGAATACGCACCAGGTGACGTTCATCATGCCCTGCATCTTGAACCGCACCCAGAAGGTGTCCCGTCCGCAATACCGCTCGAAGGCTTTCGGCGTTGCCGCCTTCGTCCGGGGAATGGGTGTCAGCACACGCACGATGCGGTGCAGCAGCAAGTCCGGAAACTCTTTCCTTATCACACTCACAGGCCTTGTACGCGGGCTTACGAACAGCCTGTCCGTTTCTGTCTGTATTTGTCTTTTCATTTCCGGCAGATAGCGCACATGTTGTTGCACCTTTCCACCCGCCACATAAGTCGGAGAGATGTCCTCACCCGTCACTGAACGGAGCATCTCGCTCTGTTCCTGCGCGGTAAGCCCGTGGGCACGCATGAAGGCATCCAGTTCTGTACCATGCACCCGCAGGTCGATGTTTACTTGCATCGGGGTTCCGTCCTCGTCCCGCAGCAAGGTTATTCCGTTGTATTGAATCATTTATGGTTTAAATAATTTATTAATTTGTAATTCATGGTTTCTTGCCCTGCCTCACCCATCCGGCCTTAGTCCAATCCCTGTCCTTCATCACATCCGGAGCCACGGCCCCCTCATAATCCGTCCGTTCAAAAAAGGTATCCAGCACAAACCTGTCAGGGGTCAGGGAACTCACTTCACGCGTAGCGTTAATCAGGATATAATCGATACCCGGCAACGCTCCCGGTTGGCCACCAATCAGTTGGACAGGAATGTCATCATCTGCCACAGCCTCGCGGGTACTGCTGTTCACCAGTGTCAGCCGGCTATATGCGGAAACCGCAATCGGATACCGTCGGCCATGAGATTTATTATCATGCGCCGTAGACAGGTTCGCAATCACCGGATGTGTATAGAAAGACGGAACTTCCAATTTCCCCGTCCCATTGCAGCTAACCACGCTCCACACACTCTTCCGAATAGGTGCAGTAGCCATCACATACTGCAATTTCCCCGTATATCCTTCATTGAAGCACAATCCGTTCTGGCTGGCACCCGTACTAATCAGATACCGGGCATTCACCGTCCCTCCGTTGAACATAAACCCGTCGCCACCGCTACAGTAACTTTGACAATGGTCTATCGTAGTTCCCCGGCCCACACCGTCAAAGGTCACTGCCCCGCCGGCGGCACCGGCGTACTCCACCCGGACAAACTGTAGGGAACCGGAATCATCATTCCCCTCAGAACCTCCATAAGAAATATCCGTAGCAACAGTTCCACAATATAAAGTCTCATACTCATAACTGACAGGAGCCTTCCCCAACACAATCACACCGTCCCAACTACCCGGTTCTTTGATCAATGCCGTCATCACGATAGGAGCATCCTCCGTACCGTTGGCAACAATCTTACACCCCTTTGTAATGACAATCGCCGCTTTCCCTTGACCCGATGCGGGAAGAGCTTTCAGCAATGCGCCGCGTTGTATGGTCAGCGTGGCGCCGTTGGTCACAAACACAGGCTTACTAATCAGATACTCCGTATCGGTGTACAATGTTCTATCCTCACTAAACACCGAAGGCAGTACCTCTGTAGTCTCCCTGTCAAACATCTCGTCCTCATTGGAGCAGGACGTAAGCATACTCAGACACATGGCAGCCACCATAAAGAGAAAAGCAACAAGCGCTTTCCGGCAAAAGATTATTTCTTCTCTTGTCATCACAATCTTTTTTAGTTTAAACTTACACTGGCCAATCTCTGTCAATCAACAAGGATTGTTCAGAAATAACGGCCAAACAATCTTTTAAAAACGCCTTTTTTCTCTTCCGCTTTTTGGGGTATATTCTTTAGTTCCTGAATCCGGGCTTCAACCGATGCCAGCTCGCGCATCTCCCGTTGCGATTCTTCAATCAGTTTGGAGTCGCAGAACATGGTAGTTCCTCGTTGCCAGAATCCGGTATTTTCTTCCTGCATTTCTTCGTCAGGCATTATAAGAGTCAATGGCCCCTCCACATAGAAGTAAGCCTCCCCCGGCTCAGCCGCTCTACGTTTTTCCTCTTCCTCACGCCGCCTTTCCTCGGCCATCAGCATTTCCCTTCGTTTCCTGTCGCGTTCTTCCAGTTCCACCAAGTCAGCCAGCCTGCCGGTATTATAATACTCCACCTGCGCCCTTTCCATGCTCAAATTCTCTTGCATGTACAGCGGTATCTGTTCCCCTTTCGTCATTGCGTAGGTGATGAATGTCTTGAAGAGATACGCTTCGTCATTTAACACAATCCCCAGCGCAACGCCATGGGAGGATGCGCCGTATATCCGTGCTCCAGCCACCCGTTCCTCGCTGCCCGGTTGCAGGCCGTAGCGCATCACGAGGTTATCCTTCAAATAAGTCTTTCTCAAAATCTTTCCGGACAGCGTACTGTGTTTTCCCCAGTACCGTTCACGGTAACGTATAAAAAAATGGGGAGGGAAAACAAAAACAGCATTCTCACCCGTATCCATCGTGACAAAGAGATAAACATGGAAACCGGCATTCGATGGTACCAGGCAATAGAACTGGCCGCATCTATCTATAGTCTGCTGCTTCCATTCCTGCTTGCTGAGAACATAGAATCTCACTCCCCATTCCATTACAGGAGTGTTGATTAAAACAGAATCAACCCCGGACGGGAATCTGGCCATTCCCTCCACCTTCGGATTCAGCAGGATATGCTTTCTCCATGCTTTGGAACGTACATTAGTCTTAAGATCCTCGCGAAGCACCTCAATAGTTTCTTCAATGCTCATCTTGGATGTTACCATCCGCATGGGCTTCTTATCCGGTTTCGTTTCTTGTTTACCCATCTGTCATGCTGTTTTTAGTTAAAGACAAATTCTCTTCCTCCGCTGCCTTTTTGAATAGACGGTCCATTTCTTTCAGCACACTCTCCAGCGACATTAGATTATCGTAAGCCGTAGGCTCCTTTATTTGGGGCACCGATTCAACGAACGTACCAAACTCCTGAAGCAACTTAGCCGGTAAGTGATTGACGGCCCATTCCAGTAGCGGCAAGTTGCTTTTTACCTTTTCATCCATACCGTTATGCACCTTTACCATCGCCTCATTCTTCAGCAGAGCCATCTGCGGGTTTATCCCGGCACTTTCCGGATGTTTCCGTTTCTGGTCATCCAATCCGGCAATCAACTCCATTGATTTGCACAGTTTCATCATGCCATGAAGCAAAATGTCCAATGCTTTCCGGTCTTTGGCCGATTCCCGATAACCGTTACATTTCAAGATGAACAGTTTCACGGCAAGCGCTCCCCACATCGGTTTCAAGTCCTCGTCATCAAAAAACTGTTCATAGCTCATTATCTTATTGATGACCGCCAGTTTGCCGTCCTTATCAATTTCCCCGAATCCAACCGCATCCACGGAGGCAATGAATATCTTATCACCAGCCGATGCCTGCTCCTTCTCTTCCTTTTGCCGGAAGCCGACAGCAAAAACGTAGTTTCGTCCAAAGAAACGGTACAACAAATCCCGGTCATTCGCTCTCCCATCTCCGTACAAAGCGGACAGACCATCCGCATGGGAGGAGAACATCACCAGTTCCACCCCCTTCCAAGCGGCAGCCTGCAAGTCCAGATAAGCAGCCACCTCATCTTCTGCATTACCCAGCAGATAGGCGCAGAGGAAGTTCTTATAACTGAACTTGGGTACTTCCGATTTCCGGTTCACATGCCCTACCGCTATCCACAAGTTACCCGCAGCGGTCCGAAAGACGCACGGATCATCCGTACACCATGGGAAGGCTGTCACTCCTTTCAGCACTTCCCGGTAGTTCTGTTCTTGGATTCGTTGTGATATCATGGCTTGCAGTTCCGGCATATCAGTCTGCATCCCCTTTCTTTTCTCCGATGTGGACATTGTTTTTGTTATCACGCTGTGTCCCTCCTTGTTAAGTACGAACGTATTCTTATATTACTTTCTCAATGCTTTTCCGTCGTATGTCACCTCCTTCAACATGTTCTTGGCATATTCCACAGCCTTTTCCGGCAGCGGTGAACATTGCACCTGGGTAGTGATAGTCTGAGCTTCCGGGCTGATCAGCCATTCCAGCAGCTTCACGATTTCTTCCGCTTCACTGCGACTACGCCCAGCATAGTTCTGCTCCTTATAAAGTACCACCCATGTGAAGCAACTGATAGGATAAGCGTCGGCAACCTCTGAATCGGTAATCATGCCCGTAGCATCCCCCACGCTTGCGGCAGCGGTAACGCTTTCCGAAGTGGGCTGCACAAAGTTTCCGGCAGCGTTTTTCAGCCATGCACTCTGCGTATTGAAGCTGGCTGCATATTCCGAAGCCACGTATCCGATAGCACCCGGAACTTTACCTACCAGTCCGGCCACGCCCGTATTTCCCGTAGCCGCTACTCCACGTGGAAAGGTCAAGGCTTTTCCCGTGCCAATCTTGGCCTTCCAGTCCGTACTCACTTTCGTCAGGTAGTCACTGAAGATATAAGTTGTTCCGCTACCGTCCAGACGGAAAACGGGATAGATTTCCTTGTCGGGCAATTGCTTGCCGGAGTTCACTGCCGCAATCCTTGCATCATTCCATTTCAATATCTTACCCATATAGATATCTGCTATCAGCTCTCCCGTCAGGCGCAGGTTATCCACACCTTCCAGGTTATAGGCGATAGTCACTGCCCCCATGCACGTAGGTACAAGGATAGATTTTACCGGCAGACTGTCCAGTTCCGCTTTGGTAGGTGGAACGTCCACACCTGCAAAGTCTATCTGTTGATTCTTCAGGCTTCTGAATCCGCGTTCCGTACCGATACCGGCATAAGTAACAGGGATGTCGTTCTTCTCCCAGTACATCTTGAACGCCTCGCTGTAGAAAGGTAACGGCAATGTGGCTCCGGCGGCAGTAATCACCGATTTACGACCCACAGCGGCATTTTCGGATAACTCCTCAACCGGTTTTCCACTGGTAAATAAAGTTGCTGCCGCTATTGCCAGTACAGCTACGAATGACAGGCATACACCGCCTGTTTTACTGATTTCTTTGTTTCTAATTGTTGCCATAAGCATTTTTATTATTGATTAAAATTATATCCATTTCAGACAGAGTGGGACAAAACGAAACCGTCCCGCTAACCAACGAAAGACTTTGGTTAGCGGGACGGAAATAAAAAATATGTCTGAGTGATCGTTTAAACCATCATTTTCAAATCATAATATAATAACCTTGTATGAGAGGCATCCTCATCACTTGATGTCAACTCTAAAAAATTATTCTTCAGATAGAAAGGTACTGCATCAATATAGGCATCAACTGTAATGAACCTACATCCGGTCTTATTGTTAATAACGAAATAGCCTTTAATGAAATTAAGCAATTTGCTGCCCAAGTGCAAATTATGTGTCGAAACATCTACCCCAAAGCGGCAGATTTTCACTGCTGGATAACTTTTCAGACGCTTCTCGTTAACAAAGCGTTTTTTCCGAAAGCGATTAAATTCCGTCTTGTTCTCAAATTCCGAAAGAGAAATTTTATCATTTGCCAGACTGAAATATGCCAAAACTTTGCCAAAGGCATCTTCCACTACATAACTAACAGCAAGCAGTTCATTTCTATAAATGAAAGATTCATTCATTATAAAATCGTTCAAATCCGCGTCTCCGCAATCGAACGATTCTATTCTCTCGTGTTCATCCAAACGGCGAACACCAAACTCTGGATTATTTATTTCTGCCATCAGTTTCTTCTTTAAAAATGCTCATGATGTACTTATAATCCCGTTTTATCTCTTCCAGCTTTTCCGGAGTCTCTTTCGGTGGATTTTTCATCCGCGCTTCAAATCTCCGTGCATCCTCCCCGAAGAGTATCGGGGTTTCTTTTATCGGTCTTGCCATTATTGCCTCCTTTCTCTATTGTTATCTGCAAAGGTAATGCTATTTATGCAAATACACAAACGGTCAAGGGGTTATCTTTATTTCCGTATATGTCCCATTCTGTCAAAGAGCGATTGTTTTTCAAGGCCAGAGCTATTTCTCCAATGACGATAGACAGCTCTGCCTTAAAGTCATTAAAAAAGGTTATCCCAGTGGATTTTCTTCTTGGTTTCTATTCCTTACGTGTTACTATATATGTCATTTTATTATTGTTAACACATAAAATTTCATGGTCTGCTTATTTCCAATGCCTCAATTGCATTTATCGTATCCTTAGGATATTCAAAATGCACGGAATCACATGAATGCTCCACTCTGACCTCCGCAAATCGATATTCCTTTGACTTCTTGGGTGCATCCCACGATTTGTTACTCAAAAAGACACGATACTCATAGATACATCCTTCATACAGTTCCGGCACTATGTAATCCAAAGTATCAGGGATATTATCCGCATATATAAAGTCATTTATAAATTTGGTATAGTCCCCCTTCGGATAGTATATTCTTAAACAAAATTCGGCCTTCTCATAAGTGTCCGTATTTGTGATATTAGCTTTATCAATAAACCTGAATACGCTTTCTTTCTCTTCAGGTTGTGTCTCTTTCTCATTATCATCGTTTTGACAAGAGAATAGACAAGCAAGGAACAGCAGTACGGTTAGTCTTCTCATAATCAATAGTCTTTAATTGTTAATGCATTTGCTTTCCATATAGTGATATATCCAATATTAATTCTGAAATACCTACTCTTTTTTTACCGTCTCAATACAGTTTTCTGTAAAATCTAAAATATTTAGTCTTGCTGAAATGTCTGGTTTCATGAGCAAGCACCCGGTCTCCTACACTACATTCCTCCAGGGGATCATGTATTTTATACTTTTTCGTATATTGTACTGTTTTCCCATACTTCGGATGCTTTTTCGTACGTTCCACCTCTATGACAACCGTCTTTTGCATTTTCGTGCTTACCACTATCCCCTCGATACATTGCCGGGGTATTCTTTTTACAGCTACCTTTGGAGAGTTCCATAAGAAAGGCCGTAAACGGCACGGCACCATCTTAATATTGAAATAGCTGAAAATAGCGTTCCATTCACTCATCACATTCAGCAAGCCGTTATATTGCTGTGCAGTGATTTGTTTGGTATTGACGGCTTCCAGCATTCCGAACAGTTCTTTCACTTTAGGTATGATAAGTTCTATATCCTTAGTTTGCGGATTACCTGTATTCAGAAGATGAAATACCCGGCTGCACAGTGCCTCATGTTCTTTCAATATTTCTTCAATACCATTTTCCATACAATCCGTTATTTGAGGTTCAATGCACAATGGTAGATATCCAAATATCCCATCAGGATGATATCCGCATAATCAATGATGCTATAGAAATCCGAGATAAATACCCGTTGGTTCGTTTTGATAAAGTCAAACTCACTGTCGCCCCAGTTACCGAGAGGATAACTGCCGATGGTTTTCATTATTCCACAGAATTGTTGGTGCAACTGGAAGATTTCTTTCTGTGCATTAAGTATTTTCCGCAATATGGCTTTCATCTCGCAATCATTTATCCCGGAAAACTCCACAGACAAGTGGGATTCGTCCTTTATGCTCACCAACAGATTTTCAAAGCAGGGACGCAACTGGGCAGAAAGTTGTGTTTGAGCGATACGTGCCGACGGCGTTTGCAGGGATTCTTTCAGTGCATTTCTTAATGCCCGGCTCCGGTTGGTCACTATTTTCTCGTAGATGACGGGATTAGTCAGGAAAACAGCTACAAGGCGAAAATCATTACTCAACGAATGATACTTCTGATGTATCTCTTTTATTGCTTTGGATTTGACGGACAATTGCTTCAGAAACAACAGCAGCATTTCATTGTCCGCCTGCTCTTTATTCATTCCATGCGCAAAGAACTTGTCATTCATCTGCATGGTAAAACCCAGAATAGAAGCTATATTTGCTATAATGTCTATCATTCTTTTATTATTTCAAATTATTCAATGAAAGAAAGCATTTGTTTTGATGTCTGAAACCGCTTTATCGAAGAGCTTTAGATAGCCCTATCTAATCTCCTTAGACAGCTCTGTCTAAAAAGGCCGGATAAGAGGCTTTATCCTAAAGGATTCTCATCCAAGTTTCCATCACTGGTATTTCCACCTTCAGAACCACCACTTTGCCCGATGGTAATCACTTTGCTCGTACTACGCGGAGTTTTCAGCAATGTATTTGTACCACTGTATTGCGTAGTGACCGTCAGCGTGTAGTGACCGTCCGTTAAATCGGAGGGAAGCAAGATAATGAGTTGCGAGGGGTTGTTCACCACCAGCATATCATTAGGCAGCTTGCTGACCTTGCCGGAAGCATCAGTCAGGGTGATACCTACCGATTCATGTTCACCAACGACTTTTATCAAGCGTCCGTTCAGGGTGTAGTTGCGTCCGGCGGTTGCCATGCCGTCCGTGGCACGGGTGGCGGCATCTTCGCCACCTATTATATACATGGCGTCCCGTTTCTCTCCCAAGATGTTGACTGAAGTCTGCGCAATAGCTTCGCGCAAGTCCTTGTCCTGGGTAAAGGAGACGTAGATTGAATTCTTTTTTTGATCCCACTGTCCGCCGTCTACTACACCACGGAATTGGGGTACGGCTCGGAAAAGTCCGGTATTCACCGAATAGCCGCTCAGTATCAAGTCTGACAACACACGGTGATATAGCTTCACTGCGTGCTCAATGGTTTCTTCACGAAGACCTGTGTCTTCTTTCTTCATTTCGCTAAGTATATCCTCCAGCGTAAGGCTTCCGGCTGATTCCAACATCAGGATTTTGTCTTCTTTGTTGTCTACGGTGACAGCATTGTCTACCAGCCAACCTTTCAGGGTGTGTTTCATGATTTCTTTTCGTTTTTAATTAACAAATACTCATTTTTAGGAAAAGCACCTCCGATTAATTAATTTTATCGGAGGGCTTTAAGTACCAAAGCTCTATTTCCAAGGAGTAGATAAGATAAAATTGCATTGCACATTATCACCGCCTTGATGTGAAGGATCCATAAAGCGAAATGTCATGAATTTATTATCAGAAGTTCCTATTGGAATACTTGTATTAAAATGTTCCAGATTATTAACTATCATATTTCCACTCTCATCTATCAAATCATATACTCCGTTTACTACACCTTGGCCAAATGCATCATTATCGATTTGAATATACTCAGAAATCTTTCCAGCTTCCAAATCAATTGTTGCTATTGGGGCTGTAAATTGCATAGCATCTAAATCCATCAAATAAACTACCAATTTCAACTTGTCATGGCCGGGAAAGGCATCAGCAGTATAAAAGAAACGAATTTTAGTATATTGTCGAGATTCCGGATCCGCTTCTTCACCATCGGATATATCCAAGAAGTCTGTATCGGACAACTGCATAAGACTGAACTGGCCTTCTGGCATAATAGTCATATCTTGTTCATAAAGAACTTGCCCATCAACATTGCGCACTATTTTTAATGTACCGCTTAAGTCCGCTTCGGCTATATAATTCTTTACCTTATTTGATAATTCTCCATTATTGAACGTAACGGTATATAAATCAGTATTAGGATTAAAATAGCTAATTATGGGAGTGAATGTTGTATATTCCTCCAAAGATGAAGAAATAGCAATATCTCGTCCCACAAGTTTAAGCAACTCAATGTCTTTACTATTATCCAGTGTTATCTCTTGTGACAATTCGGGCTGTTTTTCGCCTATTTTATAGACCTCTAGTTTAAGAGTACTATTCTTTTTAACAGATGTTGAACGATTAATACTTTTTTCTCCATTAAAATAAACCTCATAACTACTTCTTAGTTCTTGTTGTACAAACGATACAGTACAAGTCTCAAATCGCATGTCTATATCCTCACCTTCTGTTTCACAACCAGCAAAGACAAATATAAAAATGCTAATGATGAGACTGTATAAAAATTTATTCATCATTTTTCTTCAAAAAAGAGCCGAATAAAGAGGGAGGCTAATCCCTCTTTTATACGGCTCCAAATTATTCAACAATTATTTTACCCACGCTTGAGTTAACCAGTTTGAACGTCCACCAACAGCACCTCTGTAAGAAGTAGTCGTAAACCAACTATCCAATTCACTAAAATCTGCACCTGCATTGGCTGGAGATGCATTAGGCATCAAACCTGTATATCCACCCCACGGAGAAGTCAGCCCAATAGCCTCAGCACTTGCAGCAGCAGTATTAGTCGCGTCAGCTGTGATACCTGAAAATGTAGTACTAACACCATTTACAACATTGTTTTTGAAAACATAGCTGTTAGTGGTTTCACACAAGATACCGGTAGGATATCCGTAAAGAATACTGTTCACCAAAGTAAATTGGCAGTTTCTACGGAAGTTGGCACAAGATTTCATGGATTTACCATCACCCATTGCAGATTGTGCAACCTTACCATTAACGGTTCCAACGATTGTTAAGTTACTGATTGTCGGGTGAGTGAACGGAGTTAAAGATGAACTGCTTCCGTCGTTATCACATTCAATACCATTCGGGTCTTTAGTGTAATAGGTACTATTTGCATCTACAGTGGCTACCAAGAACTGAAGCTTACCAGTGTAACCAAAGTCGAAGTCAAAAGCATCGTCGTGCGTACTGGTAGATACCAAATACTTGGCATTTATTGTACCACCGAAGAATTCGAATGCATCGTCTTCACCGTAGTATGCCTGACAGTGGTCAAAAGTTGTACCTGCACCTACACCGCCGAAAGTAAATGAATTCAATTCATTGTCCTGCGAAACGTTGGCACCGGCATATTCAACACGTACATACTGAATCGTACCGGAGTTATCGTTAGCATTGCTACCACCATAAGTGATATCTACACCGGCAGGAGCCGAATTGATACCTTCAATAACCGGATTGTTGGTTTGGTTGATAGGAGCATTACCCAATACTACGAAACCACCCCAACCACCAGGATATTGATGTGCATCTTCTGCCGTCATAACAATCGGAGCAGAAGCAGTACCAACAGCATTAATCTTACCATTACGGGTAATAACCAAAGCTGAAGCTTGTGCCGGAACATCATTGTACAGACCTACAATTTTTGTACCTGCCTGAATAGTCAATGTAGCACCACCGGACACATAAACCTTGCCATCCAAATGATATTCATTTGAAGCACTCCAAGTAGTATTGGTGTTGATAACACCAGACACTTTTACGATTGCAGCAGCTGCACGAGTTCCACCGTCAATGGGTGCAATTTCCTCGTTCTGACTACAAGATACCACGGCTACAGAGGCTACTGCCAAACTTGTAACACCTAACACGTTTTTGAATCTAAAATTTTTCATAACTGAACAATTTTAAAAGTTAATAAACTATTTATTTAACACAAAAACTAAAATTTATATCCAACTGACAGAGAAAGGTTTATACCTTTTTTTATCCGGCTTAGCACCCAATCTCCGCTATTATAGTTCATATTTGAAGTTAAATCAGCATATCCTTTATCGTTATTCGGGTCAACCCCCGGTTCATATCCGCAATTGCGATAAACTATCACATCCTGGTTTAAGAGGTCACTGGCATTGAATTTCACTTCCAACTTTTCTTTTAGGAAACGGGCAGAGATTTGTAAGTCAAGTACGTCTCTCGATGCTTCGTATTGGTCATACTTCTCGTAATCTCCGGCAAATAACAATTTACGTCCGTTACGCCCATAGTTCAATGCAGCACCAAGTATCTTTCCCTGATAGGTCAATCCGGCATTTACAGTATATGGAGACAATCCTTGCAATGGGCGGCTGCGGTCTTGCGTTTTAACTTCTCTGTCAATCCCGGAAGCAGCGTTCTGCAATCGTTCAAGATTGTATGTAACGTCTCCACTCAGAAAAGTAGCGTTTCCACTGACATACACATCCTTCAAGAAAGAGCCCGGGGCGATGAAAGCCAATGATTTACGAAGATTAATCTCAATACCCTTTACGCTGGCATCATCTATATTGAAAGGATGCAGGACATATCGTAAATCCATCGTCTTTCGCGTTACCATTTCAATAGGGGATTTGAATTTCTTATAAAAGGCACTTACCGAAACCACTTCACCCGCTTGTGGATACCACTCCAAACGGAGGTCGAAATTATCCGAATGGGATTGCTTCAATCCTCCACGGCTTTTCACTTCTATACGGTCGTCTACATTATAATAGTTACAAGGGGTAAGTTCCCTGAAGTCCGGACGCGCAATGGTGCGGCTGTAGGCAAAACGGGCATTGATGTTGTCCGTGATGTTATAGACCAGAGTGGCGGCGGGCAACCAGTCGGTTTTCTTTACCGAGACCAAACTATCCACTCTGTCCGCCCCAATTGTTGTTTGCACTTCAGTAGTGGCATCTTCCATACGGACGCCTGCCGTTAAGTGCAGTTTACGGAAGAACGTAAATTCACCCATCAAATATGCCGCATGTATATTTTGTTTTCCTTCGTAGTAATCGGCTTCATTTAGTCCCGACAAGCCGGACGGCGCATAATAGATAGCGCCACTTGCAAAGTTCTTCGGGTCATACAACTCTCCCAATTCCGGATGCGATTCCTGTAGTTCTTTCCATGCGTCCCATCCTTCTCCCTTGTTGCCAAACATGGCATGAAGATATTGCTGTTCATAATTGGAGGTACGGAAAGTGCCCATATATCCGGTCTTGATGGTTTGCTTGTTTCCCTTTACTACAAAAGGATGTTCCAGATTGAATCCAATGGTTTTCTTCTTCTCTTTCAGGTTACTGTACATCAAGTGTCCGTCTTCAAGTCCGAACTGGCTGCTGGTGACAGTGCTGCTCCAATCAACCAAGCCGTCTTCCACATTTCCTTGAACATTGCCCAATGCGTAGCGGTCATCCGGATTGGTACGGCCAATCTGATTATAAGACGCATTCCATGTAGCTATCAGGTTTTCGTTGAACAACCGGTGCTCGCCTTCCAGTTGGGTTTGCCAGAGCTGGCTGCGCAATGGGACACTATACTGCTCATAGGTATTGAACGCTGTAGTATATTTAAAAATGTAACGTTCAAGATTGGTATGTTGGAAACGGTTGTTGAACATGTTTCGCCACGTAATCTTATGGTTCCGGATTTCCCAACCGACGTTTGCCACAGCGCCGACAGAAGTCACAAACTTATAGCGTTTACCCGGTCCGTTCAAACTGTCTTTAGTTATGGTGTTCATCTCTTTATATTCTTCCGTAGTCTGTTCATTACGGTAGGTCAAAGCGGCTACTACCCCCAGTTTGTGTCCGTAACCCAATTCGATAGGAGCACCAAAGGTAAGAGAGTAGTTCTGTATCGGCATAGCTGTGAATTTCTTCATTCCGAAAGTATTTTTCAATGCAGCATTCTGCGTACCTATCTTACCTTCGTCTTCACTTCTGCCGGCATACCATTGGCGGTCATTCATTTCACCGAACAGCCAGTCGGATTTGAAACGCTTGTTGCTCAGGAAGTCTTTTCCCGTACTCTGGGTGTTCATACCTGTACCCAGACTTATATCGAGAAACTTCTTACTCGGTACCGCCAAGGTTTGTACTTCTATCAATCCTCCGGTAAATTCACCCGGCAGGTCGGGAGTAAAGGTCTTTGCAATAGTCACATTATCCACCAAACCACTCGGTATCACATCGAAAGCAAAGTTTCTGCGGTTCGGCTCCGTACTTGGCAGGGATGCACCGTTCAACTGCACATTGTTATAGCGTTCGCCCATACCACGCACATTTACATACTTACCGTTATCAATCGTCACACCGGACACACGGCGAAGCACTTGCGCCATATTGTTGTCACTGGTTTTCTTCACAAGGTCGGCACTGATACCGTCACTCATCGCAACCATTGTCTTTTGTTTGGAGTACAGCGCATTGGCAGATGCCTTGTTATAGGTAGCGGTTACCACCACTTCATTCAGCATCTCTGTCTCATCTTGCAGGATTACATCCAACGGAGTAGTTCTTCCCCCTGCAACTTTCACGTCGCTGATGCGCATTTTCTGATACGAGATACAGCTCACTTCTACCATATAGGTACGTGTCGGCACATCTTTCAGTGTGAAGTTTCCCTTAATGTCCGTTGCCGTACCGGTGTTGCTGCCGGCAATGACCACCGTGGCTCCCGGTATCGGAAATCCGTCCTTATCCAGCACGGTTCCCGTGATAGTCCCTTTCCCGGAACTTTTCTTGTTTTTATTATCGTCCTGATATACGGAATATGATTCCGCTGATACTTTCTTATATGAATAACCGGTGTTTGAAAGACTGTTGGATAAATCCACCTCTACTGAATTGCGCTTGGTCGCGGCAGGCACACTAATGGCTTTCATATTCTTCCCGTCGAATGCAACCTCTACCTTATACGTCTTGGCGATGCGGTTCAACCGTAGTTCCAGTGCCTCTGCCGGATAGCTCGTTGCCTTTTGGTCGTCACTCGCATGGCAGATCGGCGATAGCAGCAACATTCCCAGTAGGAACAATATGCCCGTTCGTAATCTCATTTTCTTATTACTCCTTTTCATCTTTAATTCGTTAATATTTTACTTAATAAATCACTTATTTTCAATTAGTTAAACTTTCATTTTCCATTTCCGAAAAGACAAGGCAATGGCCGTTTCCCTTTACATAGGGAAATTTCTCTTTCATGTATGCAGCTCGCCACCGCATACCACAGGCTTGTCTTTCTTTATTCTTTCGTTACGCGTGCAGTCCTCGTAAGGTGGCGCGTGGATGTATATGGTTACCGGCTTACAACAATCCGGTTGTCACTGATTTCATATCGCGTACCGTAAATGGCACATATATTTTTCATCACATTATTTACTCCGGATTGTTCCGGCCTATACGAGCAATAATTGATTCGGGCGTCCGCAGGTATGGCATCCTTCTCTATCACCAGTTCCCGGTGGAAACGGTTCTTCACCCTTATTTTCAGCTCTTCTACCGTAGCATCCTCCAGTACGAAACCACCGGTAGTCCATGCTCCGATATTATCGGGATTCACCGTGTCATGCGAAACTCTGTTGGCTGCCTTATCATAAACCACCCGGTCGCCACAGTGGAACTTACCGAAAGATTGCTCCCCTTTCGCCACTTCCACACATCCAGTGCGGACTGCAACCTGGCTCTCCACTGTCCCGCCGTAAGCTACCACATTGAACGAGGTTCCGTGTACAATGGCATTGATCTCTTTCGCCTTTACAATAAAGGATTTCTTCTTGTCCTTCGCCACCTCAAAGAATGCTTCTCCTACCAGGCTCACCGTCCTGTCCTTCTTCCCGAAGTTGTTCGCAATGCTCAGATTACTGCCGCCTGCAAGATAAACAACCGTACCGTCTGCCAGGTGCAACACACTATCATTCTGGCATTGGATTACATTACATGCCATGGCATTCGTACTATCCGCAAATTTTTCATTCATATAGAACGAAATTCCCAACACCAACAGGACGCTTGCCGCAATTCCGGCTCCCGCATACTTCATTCCACGGGAGAATGGCAATCTCTTTTCTTTCTTCACCTGTCCGGCCAGACAGTCCGTTCTTCCTTCTATTCCTTCAATGCCGATCATTCGTGCCAGCATATCCAAGTCTCTTTTGGTCAGCTCATCCAGTTCTTCCGGCGTAGCCGTTTCTTTCTTACCCTTACTACTCTTACCGGTAACATCCATGATTATTTTGGAGATGCCGTCAATCCGCTTGAGTTCATCCTCAGTAGCCTTTCCTTCTTCAAGTTTCGAGTAGAGAGAATCTATACGATCCCATACACGTTCTTCTTGTTCGGAAGTTACTTTCTTTCTATTTCTCCAAAATTTAATCATATCAATTATCTGTTTTTTTAATTTGTCCTACATTCAAGTTCTCGCATCACTTTGAGAACCCATACACTAATAAATCGTTTGAACCCCCTAAAACCTTCCTTTAAAAATCGTTAAAATCAAAGGATTTCTGCATTTATCCCTGTTTTTTAACTTTTCCGGACTGTTTTCCGGGGAAGTGGGCGGTCAAAACTTCAAAGAGCAACGGGCAACTTTCAACTGGGTTTCAATTTCCGTTCAAGTACCCCTACACTAGTAAATCATTTGAGACCCCCAAAACCTTCCTTTAAAAATAGTTAATTTTGGAAGATTTCTGCATTGGTCTTCTTTTTAGCCTCCCTCCGTATTCAGATTTATAGTAACGACTTATATGTATAAAATATTACATCTACAAAAATACTCTAAACTAATTTATCAAATATGGTTCCAATACAAATTTGTTGGCATATCTCCGTGCATCCACCCGATTATCCCGTCAAATATTACAGTTCTATTGCATGAACATTACAGCCATGTAAATCTTAACAGCCCATCAATCTTTTTAATAGCTTGTCATAACTCTGAAATAACCTCTTTTTACTTTTGGGACATGAAATCCTAAAAAGAATTATGAATAAAAATCTATCAAAACAACTAAAGGAGCAGCAGGCTGACAAGATTTTGTTACAGGCTATCGCTGCATCTGCCGATGCTGATGCATTTTTAATTCTTTATAATCGGTATAGCCAAAGACTGCTACAGTATTTTTATAATGTAACGGACAATGCAGATACCGCCTTTGATTTGAGTCAGAATTTCTGGTTGAACATTTGGCAGAATGCGTCCCAACTCATTTACGAAAACATGGATTCGGCAGAAAGCCTTTTCTTCAATATGGCAACAAAACGTATAGCCGATTACTACCGTTCCCCCCAATGTAGCAAAGAAATCCCGTTGGATGATTTTCCCAACCTCTCCGACAATTACGCATCCCCTTCATCACCCGAAGCTGACTATTACGCCGAGGAGATTCGCAAGATAACCGAGAAGGTACTCAGCAAATATCCCGAATTGGACAAACAGGTTTTCATCTACCAGAAAGAGTTGGACTATCCTGCCCAACGAACCGCCAGCCAGTTCAATATCAGCATTGAAAGCATTTACAAGAAGGTATCCATCATAATGAAGGATCTGCGCTTCCAGTTCAAACTGGCCGGGTATTACTACAGCCTGCTCACGTGCATCTGCTTTTGCAGCCTATCATAGCAAACAGTCACAACCAACACAACCGATATATTCGCAGCAAAAGAAATCCGGAGATTTCTTAATCGTAGATTTCCCCCCACTCCAGGCTTTCAAAGTAATATTGATATTCCGTATTCCCTTTCCACTTCTTTAGGGGAACATAAACGCTCAATCCGCAATATTTATTTCTGTCGATAACCACATACTTGAACGAAGCCGTAGCCGCCGTATAAACAACTGTCTTTCCCAATTGTGCCTCCAGCAAGGCATCATCCGTATTTTTCAGCCTGTTCACCATATCTTTCAAATCGAAGAATACCTGCGGCACGTCACTCGTATGGTACACCTGCAATCCGCTGACATCCATTCCAGCCGCATCTGCCAGATGTCCGGACAACGCCCCATGAACCACGTCATACAACCCGTCCAGTTGTGCCGCATCCACCAGTGTGATGGTTGCCGAACGGAGCACATCATATTTCATGCCATTATAATGCTGAAAATAAGCGTTACAAGCCTGTTTGAGTCCTTCCACACCGCCGAACATATACGGCAACACCTTTGCATACGGAATACCCGATGCATCGTAGCTTCCTTCCGCAAGCACCTCCGTAGGCGAAGCTATCAGATAATCGCTCTTATACCGCAATGCATACAAAGCTTCCACACTACCCATCAGGCACATATCAAACCAGATATACTCGGCCACATGATCCGGCAGACCCGCAGCCAGCGCATCTATCTCTATCATGGTATCCACGGTCACATTGCCCGGATGAAAGTCCGGTCCGATGTAGCGTGTACGCGGAAATGCCTGTTCTCCCTTATCCGGCCATACAGACCGGGTACGGCTATAGCCGCTCGGAACCCACCCCATGGAATGTGACCACAGCACCAGCCCGAACCTTTCCGACGGAACCAGTTCCTTCGTTTCTTCAATCACCCGCACCAGCGTTTCTACATTGGCAGAGTTCTCTTCCTCATAGTTTTTCAGCAGCACCTCTTCGCCTGCCTGCGTAATCTTGAACAGACGCGGCGCTTCGTCCATCCGGTCCACATACACCACCGCTGTTCCCGCACTCCGCTTTGCCCCGGCCTTCAGTTGACTGATACTGTAGTCCACATCACTATCCATCGTGTTATCCGCAACCATATATATCAGTGTGGTATAAGAAATAGGTGTAGGCGGAAGCTCATCCTCATCATCGTCCGAACAACCGGTTAATGCGAAAAAAAGCAGGCACATCCCCGACAGGAAAAGCAGGTTATAGCCTCTGAAAAATGCAATAACAGCTGGTTTCATAACAGTATTCACTAATTATTCTTTCCCTTTATTCTCTGGATATCCCAGCCACCGCATCACGCTATCCGGCTGGTTGGTAATGATGGCATCCACCCCCAACGTCTTCAACCGTTCCGTCTCCGGCTTGTCGTCCACCGTCCACGGAGCCAGTTCCATCCCTTTGGCACGGACCTTCCCGGCAATCTCCTCCGTCAGCATATCGCTCTCCGGGCTATACACTTGCGGTACAAAGTCCAACCGCGCCATCAGTTCCTCAAAGGTAGCGTTCTTATCCTCCACCAGATAGGACAAACGGACATCCGGATATTTCTGGTGCAGATAGTTCAATGTACGCACATCAAAGCATTGCACCAGCAACCGATCACCCAGCTTCTTGCTCAACAGCGCTTTCATGCACAAGTTCGCAAACGTCCGGTAATCCGGCGAATAAATCCCGTCCTTTGACGGATCGGACTTTATCTCGATATTGTAGCTCACCGGAGCGATACCATTACTCTTGGTCAAAAGTTCCACCGCGTCAATCAAATCCGTAACCAGCGGTACGCAGCATTTCACATTCTTCCGTCGCGGATATGCAGGATTCGGAAGACTGCCCACATCATACCGTCGCAAACTGTCATACGTCATTGCGTATATCTTATAATCCTTATCCTCCCCAGCCGGAATCGGTTCCCCTTCCGGTGTCAATGCCTTAACATGGTTCAGGTAGGCATCGTGCGACACCACCACCATACTGTCCTTCGTCACGTGCAAGTCAAGCTCCATCACCGACACACCGATTGCCGCAGCATGCGTCATTGCTAGTATCGTATTCTCCGGATAAAGAGCCGCACCGCCCCTATGCGCATGCACAACGGGCAGCTTCTCCTTCACGGGTGCCTGGCATCCGCCAAGCACTGTTCCTGCCGCCAGTAGCAGGCAGACAGACAGCCATAATCTACTTTTCATAATTTTGTGTCTCTGATTATTAATATGACAAATGTAGTGAACGGATATTACGATGTCACTACAAACAGGAAAAATACGGGCTAAATTAACCGCTTTATTACAAGAGACGGACATAAACACATAAATTCCTTATCGTGAAGAAGATAAAACATTTCCTTTATGGCAGCTCATTTGTTATGTTGCTGTAACATTACCCGTCGTGAGCTGTTAATGAATGATAAATACATCACCCGACCGCCAAGCGGTTTGGTGTTTTTCAGTCCTCACCTGCTACATTTGTTCCGGCTTAATTGTAATAGATATATATTGCTTGTTCGTGAGAACGAATGCATGTATTTTTTAGAGTTTAACGGCTGGTTGTACAAAACTTCTATAAATTCAATAGGTATAGATATAAAATCAGCAAATCCGTGAGGACGTATTATTTGAAGACACACAACTGAAGAAGTGCGCTATCCCCAAAAGATAGAGGTACTTTTTTTATGGTTATAAATATCCGGCTCTTTTTCCCCGATATAGAATCCGATTATAATCATATAAATAATCCAGTCGGCACAGCCTTCCGAATCTTACTGTATTTCAGTTCTCTTTTTCCCATATATAGCCATTTCCTCATTTTTATCACCCTGTCAGTAACTTCACCTTGCGTGGTTCAGGGTGCGAAGCTACGTCCGGGTCCCCTAAAAATCTGCAAGCCCGCTTCGCGCCCTACGGGTTTTGGCGAAAATTTTTCAATCCGTCCAGCCGGGCGGTTGAAAAATTCTCACCAAAAGCCTTGCATATTTTCTCCCCGTCCGTATCTGCCCCCTGAAACGAGCAAGGTGAAGCCACCGACAAGGCATAAAAAAAAAGTCAATGTTATGAAAAAGAGAACTGAAATACAGCAAGATTTGAAACGAGGCTTCGGCTCCGCTCCAACCGGCATTAAAAATTTGGTGAAGTGGTTGTCGGTCGGTTTCATGGTCTATGTGGCAGTACGTTTCGTGTGTGCCTTTGTCGGTGGTGTAGTGGTTGGCTTGGGCGGTGGGTTGCCCATGTTGGCAGTTTTGGCGGTGGTGTTTTTCCTCATCCGTGCCGTGTGGCGCATCCTTTCCGCTTTCCTTTCCCTTTGCGTGCTCGCTCTTCTCATCCTTGTTCTTTGCGTGATACTCTGACAGAATATTAATCATTTTTAAATTAAATCATTATGACTAAAGTACATTTATTGGGAGCTAACAAAAGTTACGACAGAAGCGTTCAGACCGTTTCAGTCAATCAAGTGGTAGTATTGGAAGGCTACAGCTATGACAGCTATGTTGTGTATGAAGTAACCCGTGACAAGTGGGGAATAACCTATCATCTTGTCAATTTGCGAACACACGAGTTTCACACTTCCGACCTTATCCGGCCATTATCAGAGAAATTCGGAATAGGCATCTATTACGATGATGCGAACCCCAAGTTTTTGGATCCGTTGGAAACAGCCGCTTTACTGACCAAAGCGAAAGAGAAGAAAGCCGAAGAAGAAAAGAAAGCGAAGGAAGCAAGAGAGGAATACGAACGTATCGCCAAAATCGGTGCGGAACGTTTGCGCCCCCTTATCCCGACGGATGCAAAGGCGGTCATTATCGGCACATTGAGAGTGAACGAATGCGACAGTTATACGGACTATTACGACTATAGTATAGCAAGAACCGTCATTTTAGGCTTTTCCAAACATACACGCAACCTCTTTTCGGAAATGCGCAAGCATGCCGCCAATTTTGAGGAAACGGCCTATTTGGCAGAATATAACGCAGATTACGAACACCGTGAAAATTACAGCATGGGGGACGGCATGTATTTGGGCAGGAACAAGTACAGCGGTTGGACGATTGAGAAAGAGCCTATCTGTGACCTTGAAAAGTTCATAGAACGGTATGCGCACACCGCAGGGGATGAAGCCAACCTTTGCATGAAAGCACCGCAGAGGGAAAACGAAGCACAACAGCCGACAGCAACCGCAGACCCTTCAACCCTCAGTCTTGAAATCGTGGAATACAGCGAAAAGGCGATTGCCGTATTCGGTGACACCAAGCCAATAAAGGACGTTCTGAAAAACTTGAACGGTCTGTTCCGTGCAAACCTCACTTATAAGGGCGAAAGGCGTGCAGGGTGGATATATTCCAAGAAGCAGGAGCTGAAAGTAAGGGAAGCACTCGCCACGTGCATCCGCGTATGACAGCATGAACGGCAGGGCGGAACAATCCGCCCCGCCTATCAAAGAACCAAAAAGTAACGACATGAGAACGGAAACAAGAACATACACCCTCTATCGGATAACAGAGTTATCCGAGGAAGCCAAGGAAAAGGCGCATGGCGAATGGTTATACAATCGATACTTTTACGGTTGGACTTACGAGAACCGCCAAACCCTTGATGCCTTTTGCGAACACTTCGGTATCGTGTGCCGTAATTGGAGATATGACGCATGTAATTATAGCTATGACTACCGCAGCAGGCAGGAAGACTGCATAGACAGCCTGAGCGGTTGGCGGTTGGTGGCCTATCTGATGAACAACCATTGGAACGACTTGTACACCCGAAAATATTTTTGGAACGGAAGGAAAGGGAGAGAAAGCAGGATATTTGTAGATACCTGTTGTCCCCTTACAGGCTATTGTATTGATAACGATATTCTCGATCCGATTTATCGGTTCTTGAAATCCCCCACCGGGAATGTCACGTTTGATAACCTTATGAACAAATGTCTCGACAGCTTTTTCCGTGCTTGTTGGGATGATATGGAGAGCACCCAGACTTTGGAATACTTCACGGAAGAAAGCAACGCCAACGGTTGGGAATACCTTTCAGACGGAAAACTATTCAATTAATTATCAACATTTAAAAACTTACCATTATGAAGACGAACAAAAAAGTACAGAAGAACAGCGTACAGAAATCAGAGAAAGAAAATGCAGTAAAAGTAACTGCTTTGGCAGTTATCCCGAAGCCGATAATGTTACTCACACCGCAGGACGTGCCCACGGCTACCGAAGTGACGGCCCCCCTCGAAACGGCAACCGTTCCCACCGTTACGGAAGAAACACCGCAGCAGGTCACGTTCAAGACACCGCTTGCAACGGCCACAGCCGAAACAGACCTTGACATCACCACCATACACCCAAGCACGGACAACCACCGCAAGACGTTCAATGACGCATCATTGCAGGAACTTGCGGAAAGCATTCGGGAAGTGGGAATCCTGCAGGCCATTGCGGTACGCCCACGCACGGAAGGCGGTTATGAAATCATATACGGTGAACGCCGTTACCGTGCCTCATTGCTTGCAGGAGCAAAGACCATAAAGGCGACCATATATAATAATGTGACGGACGATGAAGCGGAAGACATGTCGTTAAGCGAGAACTTGCAGCGTGAGCAGGTACGCCCCACTGAAGAAGCAAAAGCGTTCAAGCGGTTGCTTGAAAAGGGCAGATATGACATGTATTCACTGACCGCCCGTTTCGGACGGAGCGAGAAATATATCTATACCCGATTGAAACTGAACGAACTCTATGCGCCTATCGGTGAACTGTTGGACAATGAAACAATCACTGTCAGCGTAGCCGAGGAGATAAGCACCTATGAACCCGATATACAAAAGGACGTGTACGAGAAGCACCTCAAAGAGGGGAACGGTGAGGATTGGACGGGATATACATTGAATCTCTTCAAAAGGTACTTTGAAAAATACTATACCACCGACCTTGGGCAATACAAGTTCGACAAGACGGAATGCAAGGCATGCGTACACAACGCAGCCAATTACAATCTCTTTGCCGAGCATAACGGATGCGGACACTGCACAAACCGCAAATGTCTGGAAACCAAGAATGCCGCCCATGTGGCAAAAGAGACGGAGAAACTTTTGAAATCCGATCCGAAGTTGGTTGTCGCACGCCCCTACTACGGAAGCCGTAACGATATGGCACTACAGAAATTGGACAAGAAAGGGCATGAAATCAAGGAACTTGACTACAACGTATCGGCAAGGGAATTTCCAAAAGCCCCCGAAGCACCGAAGAAAGAGCAGTTCACCCAAGCGAAAGAGTACGAACAAGCGGTGCAGACATTTGAGCGCAGAAACGAGGAATATGCCCGAAAGGTGGAGGAACTTGACCGCATGAAGGAGGAAGGCAGGATAAAGACCTATGTGAAGGTAGGGCAGACGGAACCCGAACTCTGCTACGTGGAGATAAACAGGAAGGAAACCGCCCCCGTCACTATCGGGACATTGCAGGAGAGGGACAAGCGTTTCAAACAGCTTTCTATCGAAAAGACCGTTGCCGACACGAAAAAGATTGTCCGGGAGAACGACTATCCCGAAAGTCCGTTCACGCAGTACGAGGACGGCATGATTTATTTCGTCATGCTTACCCAACTGCAAAGGAAGCATTTTTCGCTTTTTGGCATCAAGGACCAGCCTTTCGCATTGGACGAGAAACAGCGGATGAAAATCGTTGCCAAACTGACGGACGCACAAAAGACGGTAATCAAACGGGACTTCATCAGCCACTTCCTTTGTGAGAACGGCCACGGAGACAACAACGCATCCAAGCTGTTAAGAGACTTCGCAAACATGCACTTTCCTGACCAGTACGGACTTGCCAAAGCCACCCACGAGGAAGAATATCAGAAACGGCATGAACGTTTGGAAGAAAGGATAAAGGAAATGAAGAAAGCGGAAAAGAAAGCAGCCAAAGAAGCGGAAAAACAGCAGACGGCAGAAAAGACGGAGAAGAAAGTCACCGCCCCGAAAACGGAGAAACCCGAAAGCGGAAAAGCCGCCTGAAGCCGAACAGAAAGCATGTGCCGGAGACAACATCCGGCACATCTTTTTCACCGCCCTCCAAGAGAACAGAGGGCAGGGCCGGACGACCCCACCCACACCGCCACCGTAAAACCTTTAAAAATATCAGCATATGAAATATATAAAAATGTCCCCTAACGTGGAGTATTCCACCGACAGGGAGTTTTTCCTTGAACATCAAATCCTCTGCATCGTGAGCAGGGAAGGTACAAAGTTTTGCAGTCTGGTAGAGAACCGTCTGTTTATGCGTTCCCAAAGCCGCCATATCAGCAAGCAGATGCAGATGCATATCATGTGTGAAATCCACAAGGACATCTGCCGCCTTCGCTATGGCGGCGAACCCGTGGACTGACCTGCCACACCCCACACCTGAATACTTCCTCTTAAAAAAGTCGGGCAATCCCTATGCGGTTGCCCGGCTTTTTTCTATTTTTGCAGGGTTGAACCAAAAAAGAAAGTTATAAGATTAAAGATTTTGAATGATAACATATTAGAATAGCTTTTAGCTGTTTGTTCTTACTCTCGAAACGACCAAATTCAATGCAGGAGAATAAACGGGCAGAGTCCTTGTCATACACAAATGGCACGGTCTTAACTCGTTTCCTGCATGGGTGCTTGGTCGTACCGGAGAGTAGAACCTGTTAAGTTCCGTGCTTTTTTGGTACATAACAGGAAGTTACGGACAAGGTATTACTCAAAAATCACAGGAAGATGTACAACAAGAACGTTGCCATTACCGGCAGTACCATTGAAAAGACAACCAAATACGACCAATTCAGGGAAGATAAAATCCGTATGGAACTCTACCGGATAATCCTTCCACTTTATAATGAAGGTTATCGCACATTCACCTGCAATCCGCATTCCTATATCGGATTATTAGGTGCGGATACGATAGTCATGCTGCGTGAAGCGGGCAAATGCCCGGAGATAATCCTTTCAGTAGCCATACCGGAAACCGCTTTTCCGGCAGATACCGACAAGGTGTATCGTGCCCTGTATGACGACCTGATAAAGCAGGCAGACAATAAAAAAATACTTCCGGAAAAAGAGTTTTTTGGCAATGCGCTTGTCGGCGGTCATATCATCTGTTATTACGATGACTTTTCCACAGAAATGCAGCAGATATGCGCATCCGGTACTCCCTATACCAATATCCGTAAAATGATATAGGCACACATTCTTTACCGCAGGTTACAGCAGTTTCTCCAGCCGTGCAATCCGTTTTTCGGTGGACGGATGCGTACTCATGATATATTCGGTGAAAGTCGGATGCTCACCGTAAACGTCTTCCGTCCTTTTCAACCGGCGGAGGAAAGAAAGCAATCCTTCGCCGCAACCATATTTCACTGCATAGGCATCACAACGGTACTCGGCATATTTATTGATATTCACGTCAGTTATCCGGCTGATGCCGTATATAATCCGGTGAAGCAGTTTGTAAACGGCCCACCATAACTTCGCTATGAGTTCACCTACAAGGCCCAAAGCCGGAACCAATGCGAACACCATGCTGCCAATTATCCCGAATATCAGAGCCGGAATAAGAAATATACCATAAAGGCAGCGGTAACCGAACGACTCCATCGAGAATAAAAGCACCTGATAGACGAAGTCGTAATGGGAGATATGCCCCACTTCATGACTGATGATGCCCTTCAGCTCCTCATCCGAAGCTGCGGCGAGTACTCCGCCCGTCAGTCCTATCGTATTGAAACCGAATGCGGCAGCATTTACCCGTGCGTCATTGTTACGATAAAGTTTCAGCCTCCGGTTCATACCCATTTCTGAAAGCAACCGTTCCAGCCTCATGCGATCGGAACTGTTCAAAGGACGGTATCCTTCTTTTCTGCGTAGCACCCACACATTTAGCGGAGAAATGGAATAAAGGATGAATAACAGCAAAAGATAATACGGTAACGTATTGACTAAATACGGAATCACCCCCTCATCAAACAGCCCCGGTATATATGCCGGCCATATATGGCGCAAGATTGAAAGTAGCAATGCGTAAAACACCGTAATAAAGACAAAATTCACTATCGTGACATAAGCCAGCAGCAACAGCTTGCTGATGATACGGAATATTCTGAGTGTTGTTTTCATGCGTATATGATTGAACTATTAACTTCCGGCTAAATATAAAAACAAATTTTGTGCAATCCGAAACAATTACTTATTCATTTGTTTTCATTAAGCAAATTTCATAAAACAAAGACGACAGGTTTCCCCACCGTCTTTCTTGATAGATAATGGTAGCAGTTATTCCTTTGCCGTAGTGTTTTCTAAATCGAACGTCACCGTCATTTCTCTTTCCCTGCCAAAATTATCCCGGACAAAGAATTTCAGTTCCGAACGTCTGGCGCTTGTCGAACGGTAAAAGAGGGTGAATATCTGCCTGACCGGATTTTCCGTATCCAGTCCCGGCACCTCTGCCAGCGGCCTCACTTCCCGGTTCACAAGTTTTATGCCTTCACTATCGGACACTTCTCCCTTGCCTTCCATCTGGATGTAACCTATTTCATACTCCGCCTTTTCATAGTCCCCTTCACGGTCAAGATAAAAGCGTATCTCCACCGTTTCACCCGTTGCAATCTGCTTTTGCAGATACCATGACGAGAGGCTGAAATCATAATCCTGCCGGATGTCTATCCCGTCGTTACAAGAATTGAAGGCCAGCGCCGCAAGCAGTGCACCTATACATTTATATAATACGTTTTTCATTTTTTGTTTCTCCTTTCTCTTTTTATTAGTTAATAATAAGGCGAACGCCCAATCCTATCTGGGTATGGAAGTTACCCGCATCCGTTCCGAAGAGCGCCCTTTCCTTTACCTGCATCAGCAGGATAATCCGGTCTGTCAGCCAGACATCGAAAGCCGCCGTCAGACCGCCGCCATAAATAAAGCAGTCACCGTTTGTCACCGCCGCTCCGTCAGGAAGCAGGGAGGTTCCCCAGTTGACTGTCTCGAAGCCGCCCAAAACGGAAAGTCCGATACGGAAACAGACGTTCCGGCCCTTGTCCGACAATACGGGAATAAAATAGCCGAGTTCCCCCGTGAACTGCGCTTTGGGTATTGCCTTATTTTCGTAGGTGTACTCCTTTATCTGATAATCCAGACCATACAGCCAGCAGGTACGGTTACGGTTGGTATGTGTAAAGGCCAGCGAGGTGAAGTAGTGGCGTTCGCCACCACTCTTCCATGAAAGGAAATGATTGACTCCCCCTGTTGTAAATTGTACACCCGTCTGTCCCGGCAGGTCACGCTGCGCGTATGCTTCGCCCGCAAAGAGCGACAACATGGCAACTGTCAGTATGAATAGTATTCTTTGCATATACATTATATTATATATAGGTTATTATTTCAGATGCAGTTCACTGATTGGTTTTGCCGCCACAAGGTCTGTGTTCTCTATGCGGAACGACTGGTGACGGGCACCGCCCTTTTCGTAAACCTCCACCACGAGCAGTTTGTCATCCGGCAGGGTGAGCTTGGGCAGCACGAATATACCCCGCACCGTGGCTTTCCCGTCCACCGTTATCAGGCGGTTGTATGTCCTTACAGGTTCTATGAAGTTCTCCTGCATGGCCGTGCGCTTGGCTACTTTCTTGTCCACCACTTTGAAACGGATATAGTCAATGTCGAACGATATATCCGAACTGTTGCGCAGGGAAGTATGCAGGTACAGCAGGTCATTATTGATATAAAGCCCTTTGAGCAGTGTCTGTATGCCGTACTTCTTGCAACCGATATGCCTGATGTCCCTTTTGTTCTTCTTATACAGCATGTACATGATACGGTTCACCACCAGCGGTGTCTCCCCGCCGAGTTCTTTCAGCTTCACGAACATGCGGTCGCCCGCAATCCCGCCTTCGGGATTGTCCCGTAGCCAGTCTTCCATCTCAATGGAAAGTTGCGCTGGTTCGTCCTTATAAACCACATTAAAAGAATAGAAACAACCGTCGGCAGTGATAACGGAGAAGTTCGTTTCCCCTTCAAAACCTTTCACCGCCGCCTTGATGCGTACTACATTTTCCGCTCCCGTGGCCTTGTCCGCTATGATGTCGAACGAGCCCAAATCCACATATTTCACTTCGGAAGGGAAAAGGATATGTACGGTTTTCTGAAAAGTCACCTCAATCTTATGCGGTGAGATAATCTGGTTGGTGGGGAAAATCTTTGTTTCCACCGGTTCCTGCGCCTTTACCGACAATACGGTTAAAAGTATGACTAATGATAAAATAATTCTTGTCTTCATCTGATTACTGTTTTTTGGATATTAATAAAAGTTGATAATTCGCTTTCACGGACACTTTCACCTCACGCATCTTTGTGGCCAGATATTGTGATCCGCCGCCAAGCACGCCCCTTGTCACGTCCATGACGAGTTGTTGCGAGGCACTGCGTGCGAACGAGATGCTTGTTCCGAAACTGCCCCCGATATTGGCGGCGGCTTCCTTCATGGCGGTACGTTCTGCGGTATTCGGAACGAAAAGTCCGGCCTGCCCGTCTATATCGTAAGCCGTTAGTTCCACCGGCAGGATGTTCCCGCCGCTCTCTATGGAGTTTACTGTGACTGCCATCCGTTGCCCTTCGATACGCACCGTACCATATAGCGGAGTATTGGCAGGTACAAGCACACCACCCACTTGCAGCGGTTCCAGCAACCGGAACTTCAGTCATGCCCCGGTGGTCACTGTCTGGTCTTCGGCCACGCAGGCACGTATCGTATTGGCTCCGGCAAGCTGTCCGCCGCCCACGGCAGTGGCAAAACCGTAATTGCGGGGTATCGTGTCGGGTACCGGAGGTACGGCCAGTGACGAAACCACATTCTCCGTGGCACGTCCGGCAGCTATGGCGGCAGGATTGCCGGTACCGGTGCCCCCGGCAGGCTGTATGTTCTTCACCTGTCCGCCCGTTTGTCCGGGGAAATAGCGTGCCGCCATCTCATACGACTTTTCCATCAGTTCCAGCGGGTCTTGTCCTTTCCGTTCACGTTCCAGCTTTTCGTTAAGCTCCTTTACCTGCCGTTCCAGTTCGTCCACCCTCGGACTCTCCTTCGGTTCCTTATAGAACGAGGTGATCTGTCTTGAAATCTGCCGCTGTTTTTCTCTGGACTCCCGGATAGCATCCGCTTTCGGTACATCTTCTTCCGGTTTCAGCCCGTCCGTTGTGTCCGGTGTCAGATAGCCCCCGGCCACATCCTGCAAGGTTCTTACCTTCTCCTGCCTGCGTTTCTTCATTTCTTCCAGTTCGTAAGCCTTCTGTTTGTCGGCCATCGTCTCCGGTGCGATAGCGTCGGGTATCGTCGTATTGATTCCTGCCGTCCCTTCCACCGTTTCGGGTGTGTCCGGTTTGAAGAGAAACCAGATGAACCCGGCGCAAAGCAGGGAGAGGAATGTCACCACGCCATAGAATTTCAGCTTGTCGGCAACCTTGCGGTTTAACTTCTTCCCCTTTTCGGATACAGGTTCCGCTTTCTGCGTTTCTTTATTCTTTTCTTCTTTCTTATCGGATTGTGTCATTGGATACATTGTTTTTTAATGGTTGAATACTGTCCGTTTGGGGAAGCGCAATCCTTTGGAGATGCTGTACCTCAATCGGAAATTTGTCTGTCCCGCAGAAACCGCCCACGATGTAGGCAAGGTCGATGGCGGCGAAGAGTCCGAGCAGGTAAAGGATGATAATCCTTTGCTGCCGGTAGCTCAGCCGTTGCCACCGCCTGCGGAGTTTTATTATATATCGGTCTTTCTCCGTTCTGAACGAGTGGAAGACCTTTTTTATACCGTTATCTTTCATACTGTCCGATGTCCCTGTTTTCGATGATGGTAAAACTCTCTATCAGAAAGCCCTGCGGATTGTTGTCGCTCCGGGTTACATTCCTCAGACGGCAGGTGGTGACAAGCGACCTTTCGGTAACGCTGCTCGAACGGATGATGTGCTGCCGGCTATAGGTCTTCATCTCGTAGGGATAACTGTTGAAGTTCCCCTGTATGCTGTCCACCGTCAGCGTCTGCGAGATGTTTCCCGCGATCATCCGGTTGAAGTAGCCTTTCTCCTGCAAGTTCCGGTAGTAACCGATGGCACTTTCATCCGAAAGGTAAAGGGCACGCTGGATGTTGCTTTCAATGGCGCTCTTGTCCGGTGACAGGGTGAAAAACAGTTCGTGGAAACGTCTGATATGTTCCCTCGCTTCCACGGGGCGGTTCTGCTGCACATCCTGCGAAAGTGCCAGCATCAGCGATTTTCCGCTGTCCAGTACATAGATTTTCTGCCGTTGCGCCTCGGCAAACTCGTATGCCTTTCAGGTGGCAAAGACCGTTACCAGTACGCATACTCCCAGGAATACCATTCCGAACAGCCGTAGCTGCCGGAACGATGTCTCGATGTTTTTTAATGATTTGAACTCCATGTCTTCTTTCTGTTTTTTTAAGTGATACGTTTAGAACATTTTCTTGATGCGTCCGGCTACCGATCCACCGACTGCCCCACCGACTGCCGCCGCACCGTTTCCGGCCATTTTCCCGGCACCGCCCACCTTCTGCCCGTAAGCTCCCGCACCGCCTGCCTGAATAATCCATGAGGACACCGTGGGAACGCAGAAATAACCGATGATACCTATAATCATGAATATACAATACACACTGTTGGATGCGTCCGGTATGAACGTCGGGTCCTGCATCTGTTTGATATCCTGCTGCAACATCAGAACCTGTATGCGTGAAAGGATAGCGCCGAACAGGTCGCCCACGGGCAGCCATAAGTAAATACAGATATAGCGTGACAACCATGTGGTGAGCGTACTCTGGAATCCGTCATAGACGGCCAGCGCAAAAGAGATAGGCCCCAGTATGGACAGGACAATCAGGAAGAAAGTCCTCAGCGTGTCTATCAGCAGCGAGGCTGCCTGAAAGAAGAGTTCCAGCAGTTCCCGGAACCATTGCCTCACCTTTTCCCCCATGTCATACACCGCCTTCTGCCCGTACATGTTTATCATCGTGTCCATGTCCCCCAGCGACCAGCCAAGCTCGTCTATTTTCTTGTCAAATTCCTCATCACTCACAAGGAAAGCCTTTGCCGGGTCACGCAGCATCGCTTCCCGTTCCAGTTCGTCCTTCTCTTCCTGATACTTCTTCATGTCGAAAGTCTGCTGTTCCACCAGTGAGGAAGTGGCACTGCATACGGGGGAAAGAATCCCGTTGATTGTCCCCAATACCATAGTGGGGAAGAACATGATGCAAAGTCCCAGCACGAACGGCCTGAAAAGCGGGAACACGTCAATCTCTTCCGCCCTTGAAAGGGACTGCCACACTCGGTAGGCCACATAGAACAGGGCACCGATACCGGCCACTCCCTTTGCCACACTGGCCATATCCTCGCACAGCGGCATCATTTCATCGTAAAGCGAACGCAGCAACTCATGCAGGTTCGTCCAATCTATTGATAGTAATATCATAGTTTATCTGTTTTTTTAGGATGAATGATTACCAGTAACGCTGGTCGTGTGTCCCGTACAGGGCAAGCACCCGCTGGGAATCCCCCTTCTTCTTGCTGCGCAGGTACGATATGCCGATGTTCTTTCGGGTATAGTACCATGTCAGGTTCTTGTATTCCAGCACTTCGCCGTATATCCGGTTGATGATGTCCAGTCGTTCCTTGTCGGTCATCGAGAGTCCGGTAGCCGTAGTCACTTCCTTCAAGTCCAGCAGCAGGTTGCTGCTTTCTTCAAGCAACCGGTTATACCCGAAAGCAATGGCCGAGAGTTCTTCCACGGTGAAGTTCGGGTCGCCCATCATCGTATTGAAATTGGTCACGTAAATATCGCTGATGTCACCTACGAGCAGGATAGTCTGTTGTACCTTGCGTGCCCCTTTTACGAGGTCGTGTACGGATTTCAAAGCGTCGTAGTAGGCCTTTCCCTGCTGGTAAATCTTTACAGTCTCCTGAAAGTTACTTCACATGTTCTGTGCCGTTGTGGAAGTCTGTACAATTTCATTGGCCGAGTTTACAATGCCTTGAGCAAGGTTCGTAGGGTCTATCACTGCCCATTGTGCCTTGACTGTCACCGAAAGGGACAGCAGTACCATGAATAAAATTATCATTCTCTTTTTCATGCGTCTATCTCCTTTCTTTAGTAAGTAAATACCGACTGTCGTCATCACGGGCAAACAGCCCGTAACAGCCGAACAGCAACACCTCGCTTCCGCTGAAATACCCGATACATCCGGCATCCTTGTTCCCGTGCAGGAAAAGGTCGTCACCTTTCCGGAGCGGGATATTGATTTCGGTATAACTCATTTCTCCGGCGAACAGCGTGGCCTTGTATCCCTTGAATCCGTCCGTCACATGGTTGGATTTACGGATTGTCAGCGTGGAGCCGCCTTCCTTGTTCATTCAGTGACCGCAGATGCGGTCATTTTCCAGTTCCTTCTTCATTTCCCCGATCAGGTTCAGCAAATCCAGATTGGTCAGGGTCGCATCTCCGAGTGCTTCCCTGCATTGGCTTAATAAATCTTTCTTACTCATTGTCTTCTATAGATTAATATGGTTACTTGTTTTCCTGCCGTTTGCTTTCGGCAAGTTGTTTGATAGCCAGTTCGATGTTTCCGCCCAGCTTTTCCGTAAGGCGGGTAAGTTCCAGTTTCTCAGTCTCTTCGGTGGTGTAGCAAAGGTACTCTTCAGCCGAAACTTCTGTTGCATATACCGCACTTTGCGTACCGCCAAGCCCTATCCAGACCTCTTTATAAAGGCGGTTCGCTGCATTGGCAAGATTGATGGAAAGTATCTGGCTGCGTTCCTTGTCCGTCAGGCCGAGCAGGTTCTGTATTTGGTCGAACTTGTTTTGATACTTCCGCTGGTCGAGCAGTATTTTGCAGTCACTGTTGTTGATAATCGTCTCTTTCACAACGGGGGAAGAGATAATATCATCCACTTCCTGCGTCACTACAACCGCCTCTCCGTAAAACTTTCTGACTGTTTTAAAAAGATAACGGATGTAGTTTGCCATACCTTCCTTGGCGATTGCCTTCCAAGCTTCCTCAATCAGTATCATCTTGCGGATACCTTGCAAACGTCTCATTTTATTTATAAACGTCTCCATGATAATGATGGTGACAACCGGAAAGAGGATTGGATTATCCTTCACAACATCCAACTCAAATACAATAAACCGTTTGTTCAGTAAATCCAGTTCCTTGTCCGAGTTCAGCAGATACCCGTATTCACCGTTCTTATAATAAGGTTCCAGCACGTTCAGAAAACCGTCCACATCAAAGTCCTTCTCCCGCACGTTCTTGTCCGCCAGCACTTTGCGGTAGTCCTTCCTTACAAAGTCATAGAACGAGTTGAAGTTCGGCTTTATCTTCCGGTTCTTCTTTATCTTTTCGATATACAGGCTGACTGCATTCGAGAGCGCCACCTCTTCCGAACGTCGGGGCGGTTCGTCCTCCCTTTTCCAAAGGGTGAGTATCAGTGTCTTGATGCTGTCCCGCTTTTCGATGTCATACTGGTAATCCTCCGTGAAAAACGGATTGAAAGAAATCGGATCATTTTCTTTGTATGTAAAATAAATCCCGTCATCCCCTCCGGTCTTCTGATGTATCAGGTCACAGAGTCCCTTATATGAATTTCCGGTGTCCACCAGCAGGATATGCGTCCCTTGTTCCCAGTACTGTCTCACAAGATGGTTGGTAAAGAAACTCTTCCCGCTGCCGCTGGGGCCGAGTATGAACTTGTTTCTGTTGGTCACCACCCCTTTTTTCATGGGTAAATCCGATATGTCGAGGAAGACGGGCTTTCCCGTCAGCCTGTCCACCATGCGGATGCCGAAGGGAGAGAGCGAGTTCCGGTAACAGGTTTCAGCCGTGAAGAAACAGAGCGCCTGCCCGGTAAACGTGTAGAACGTCTCTTCGGCCGGAAAGTCCGCTTCATTTCCCGGTATGCCTGCCCAATAGAGAGCCGGAAGGTCGGTCGTGTTATGGTGCGGAGTACATTCCATCAATGCCAGTGCGCTTCCCACGTCATTCTTCACCCTGCGGAGTTCGTCCCCGTTTTCCGCCCATGCGACGATGTTGCAATGGCAGCGCACGGATTGCAGTCCGTTGCTGTGCGCCTCATTCAGATATTCGTCCAGCCACTCCTTGTTGATCTGGTTGCTGCGGCTGTACCGGGAAAGCGACTGCATGTTCTTCGCCATCTTCTCGAAACGGGAAAGGTTTTCGTTACTGTCGTCTATAAATATCCACTGGTTGTAGATATGGTCGCAGGACAGCATCACGCCCACAGGGGCGGCATAGCTAAGACGGCAGTCCGAGCGATCTGTCGAGAGGCGTTCGTACCGACCGTCCGTCCTTACCTTTCCCGGCAGGTCGTCGAGGTCGGAGAGCGTATGCAGGCAAAGCCGCTTGTCACCGATACGCATCTCGTCAGGGTTCAGTTGCATATCCTGCAACATGGTAGTTCCGTCAGCCGAGAGCGTGAGGTATCTCTCGATAATGCCCGGTTCGTTTTCCGTTCCCGTAATCTCTTCCGTGGTGAGCCGTTCCAGCCTGACAAGGCCGCTGTCATTAACGATACTTTCAAACTGTCCCACCGCTTCCATGAAGCGTTCCACCGTTTCCTTGTCCCTGATTTCCTTCGGCACCAGAAAACCACGGCAGAGCGTGTTCCAGTTGCTTTGCTGCCGGGAGCGTTCCCTGGTGGTCTTGGTGAGGAACAGGTAACAGGTGTGGTGCAGGTAGGGACGCTCGTTGAAATGGCGTTCAAAACTGCGGGAGAGGAAGCTGAGGTCATCCTTCCGGCTGTCTGGCTCGTATTTCTCGGTGATGAAAATATCCTGTTTGTGCAGGATTGAATAGTTCGGCAACACCTTGATTGCCTTCGCTCATGTGGCGTGCATCGCCTCATACTCTGCGGAGGATACCGAAAACACTTCCGGCAGTGTGACCCGGAAAGCGACCGTGATGTCGGCGTCCTTGCTGACAATGCAGTCGTGTTCCACCGCCATGATGGGGAACTTGCTTTCCAATGTGGATGCTTTTAATATACTTCTCATAATTTACGATTGTTGTTTGTTAATCAGACGTGTGATACGTTTTCGTGAGAGGATTCTCCGGGGATGCCTCCGGGCCGCGAACAGCTTCATCAGCCCGTGACTTCCGTATTTACGGTTCAGCGTGAAGGTCAGCCATACCAACATCGTAGCCGACGATACCCCGAAATCGATGCAGATCCACTGTCCGATGCCTGCCATATACATGATGACGAACATCACGAACACGGCAAGCAGGCCGGCAGCGAAAATAAACAGGTATTGTGCCCGAAGCCCCTTAAATTCAACCTCACGGCCCACACCTTTATTTATCTCAAAATCAGCCATAAGTTACTGTCTTCAGTATGAATCTTAGAGGAAGAACGACCTCAGAATGGTGGCGGCGACTATCAGAAAGATACAGGCTCCGAACCACGAACTGGCAGTTTTACTCGTGTCGGGGTCGCCCGAACTGAACTTCTGGTAGACTTTGACGCCGCCAACGAGACCGATTACGGCACCGATTGCATAAATCAATTTTGTTCCCGGATCGAAATAACTTGTCACCATCTGGGTGGCCTCCGTAATACCTGCCTGCCCGTTTCCCTGGGCCATTGCCGCACTTGCCGCCGCAACAGCGGCAAGCATCATAATCAATCTTTTCTTTTTCATTTATTTCCGTGATTTTTTAGGTGATTAAAAAAGCCACGGACTGCCCCCTTTCACTATCCCCATAAGGCAGCCGTGGCCGTTTATGGTTTACTGATTCAGGGGGTAAGTTCCGGCCGGAAATCAGCCGGAGTCATAATATGCTATTTGCATTGTCACTTGATTTGGTGGTGAAACATTCTTGTTAATTCTCTCTTGAAAGCAGGATGTGAATCATCCCGAATCGTAATAGCCGTTTGTTCTCATTGTCTCTATTGTGTCTTGTCTTTATCAGGTTATTTCAGATATTCTCCGCACTTGAAACCCTTGCGGGGTGTATAGTCTTCAAAGGAGGTAGACTTGAATAGCCACATCCGGTTCGCCCATCGGGCAAGGTCACGCTCGTATTGCGTAGGCGTCCGCTTGTTTGCATAATCCCGGAAAGGGATAACAAAGGGAGTAATCCCCAGTTCCCTCAGTACGTTCAACCTGAACAAATCCTGCTCAACGGTCGAATTGAATCCTATCAGCACGTAGCAGGTTATCTTGTAAGGTTTCACATGCCTGACCATCTCTTTCAGGCGGTCGGTCAGATCCAGCCGGGGCAAATCCCACGCAATATGGATGTTCTGCTTCATCTTCATCCGGTTTAGATGCCAGGCCTGTTCCTCATTCATAATCCTCACATCCACACCGTGCAGTTTAACGGGTTGCCGGGCCTTCATCAAATAATCTACCGCCGATCTTCACTGCGGATTGGCAAAGAAATTATTGTCCAGCACCTCAATCCATTTCCCTTTCGGGTTCAGCTCCACCGGCTCCACGGCCTGAATGTATCCTTCCTTCTCACGGACGAGACAGAAGGGGCATTTACGGATGCAGCCCCTTGAAAAGAACTGAAGGGAAAAAGGATATTGGGGGTAAATGGAATAATCCATCATCCGGCTGTTTTCCACAGCTTCGGGAAGCCTGCCGGCAATATCATATCCCGTTCCGCCCTTTATGATTTCCTTCGCATCCAGCAGATTGTAATCATAGTCAGAACTAAAAGTGAACACTTTGCTTGCCAGCACCTTATCATACCGTCCCGTCGGTTCTGCCCATTCCACCCGATGCCCTTTTGCCTTGTAATAAGCTGAAAGGCGCATCAGCGCAAAATTGGGGAAGTTATGTCCGTCCACATCTACCAGTCCTATATTCATACGGATAAAATTTAATGGTGAATAGTTCTTGTTGCCTTACCGGGTGAATGCCGCAGGCGGTCTGTCATCCCGAATCGTAATAGCCTTTTGTCATAGCCATTCTGTTTTATAAGTAAGTTACCAAAGGTATTGTCTCTTCTTGATTGGAGTGTTCCCTTACCAGGCGGGAACATCCATTTATCAACCCGAATCGAAATAAGTCATATACATGGTTTTGTTGGTTTATTCAGTCATTAATACCATAGCGAATTTCTCTCTTTAAGGTGATACGGGCTGTCAACCCGTATCAAAATAACCTCTTGTCATTGTTACCTCCTTTTTTAATTGGTTAATCTCTGTCCGGAGCAGCCCCGCCCATTTGCTCGGCTTCATCCAGAAATTTGCTGATACGGCTGTCGCTGCCATTGATACTTTCCAGTATCGAGCGTTCAATCTGCGTATCTTTGATATGGTGGATCGCCCTTAAAAGGGACAATCGTTTGTCTGTCGGAATATCCTTGCCGTTGCAGAGGTCGATAATCAGGTCAATCTCTTCCGGCCCTATGCCGGTTGCCTCGCCCGAATACTCTTCGCGGATACAGTTCAAATCATCCAGTTCCTCGTTCAACTCATCCGTATCCACTTCGTCACCGTTTCCTCCCTGTCCGCTATCGCCATCCGGCTTGCCGGAACTCTCATCCGAAGAAGCCCTCCACTCTTCCACGCGCTTGTCCCGGAACAGTTCCGGAATGCGCTCCGGCGGCACTTGTGCTACCTTTTGTGGCGCTGTATCTTCGTTTCTGCCAGCAAAAGTAGAGGCATTTTCTTTACCTGCAATAGTTCCGGAACCGGTGACGTTTATTGGCGGCCGTTGACGTATCCCGTAGCTTTTTGTAACGACAAGACTGTCCGTTTCAGAGCGTTTTTGGGGAGGTTTTTCCATGTTCCTGCCCTCTGCCTTTTCCTTGACTTCAGCCTTTTCTTTGTCCTTCACTTCCGTTTTTGCGGTCGTGACATTCCTCTTTTCAGACTCCGGCGCTACCAGAACGTCTTTCTTTTCCGCTTTCCCTTTCGAGCGCCTGCGCCCTTTTTTCTGTTCCTCTTTCACCGGATCGAACCATCCGGCAACGCCCCGCAGAGCTTTTGCCATGCGGCGGCGTGCCTTTCCGAAACATATTTCGCCAAGCTGTCCCTTGAACAGGAACTTATCCATGAACAGATAGGCGAACAATAGCCAGAACAGAGCGATTCCGGCTTCATAGTAACCTGATTGTATATTCATACCCTAAAATATTTTGTTATAACTCTTTTGTAAATAGGTCTTCACCTCATCCGCATGTTTCTCGAAATGCTCCTTCAATACATTGTCTATGTAGTTTCCTACCGTCAACTGCCGTTTTCCGGCAATGCCCACGATGACTGATATTTTCTGGTGCAGTTCCTTGTCTATATATACCCCCTGTCTGCCTTCACATTTATAAGGGGTGAGGAATCTGCGTATAAAGTCAGCCAGAGCCGTGCGAATCGTTTTCGGTGACGTTTTTTCCGTAACCACTTCCGAACGGTCGGCACCACCTGCATCGGAAACATCCCTGACTGTTTCATTTGCAGTGCCATCCGCTTTTCCTTTCTCATCGGATAAAGCGGTTTCTCTATTTTCGCCATTACCTCCGCCGGTTGAAGGTACAGATGATAAAGGAGGCTCCGAAGGAACCCCTGCCATCAGGCTGCGCAGGTACGCTTCATCCACCGGATTTTGTCCGCTTGTTTTCTTTGCCATGACTATTCGGTTTTAAGTACAGATATGATTTCATCCATAAACGTATCGAAGCCGCACTCTTTGGTGAATGCCGCATCGGGAGAGAACAGCGTACTCCGGTAAACGGGGCCGCCCATAGCGGACAAGTCCTTGGTAAAGTTACTGCGCACGGGAATACGTGTTTTGAGACAATCCAGCCCTAACAGGGAAAAACCTTGCTGATACACATCATACAATGTCGTGCGTTCCCTGCGGTCAACCATGTTCCAGAATAGATGAAGACCTTTCAGTGCGGACACGCCGGTCTTTATCAGCCGGTCATTAATGGTGGTGGCAAAGTTCAGCGTGCTTTCCAGCACAAGACGGTCTGCCTTTATCGGCACGAACAGATAATCGAGCGCACTAATTGCAGCGATAACCCCGTCGCTACCCATAGTTCCGGGCAGGTCGAACAGTACCATGTCATAATGTATGTCCGATTTCCCTTCAAATCTCCTTCAGTCAGTCATACAATCCGGCGGGGTACTTCCAATGACCGGATAAGCCTTTTTCTTCAACCGCCCGGTCTGCTCCACCAAGAGGTTCTGATAAACGGGTGTGGTCTTCACCACTTCCATATCCCGCTTTTTCTGTTTCATAATAGAATGTTGCGGATAGTCGCAATCCACTACCGCTACGCTGAGACCTTTTACATAATGCAGTCATGATGCCGCATAAATCGTAAACGTCGATTTACCTACGCCCCCTTTCTGGGAAGCGAACGAAATGAATACCGTTTCCTTTCTTTTTTCCATCGTTGCCTAATTTAAGTGAATAATTTTATTTATAATTCAGCAGATAGACATCTATCCACTTATCCGTTCAGTCATTTCACTATCCGTTTAGCTTTATACTTACATAGCTATGCAATTATATAGCTATTTATCTATTCAGCTATGTAGCTACATAGCTATCTGGCTGTCTATCTAAGTATTTAGCTAATAGTATATTTACCTCTCCATTTATCCGAATATACACTTGCCTGTCTATACATCTTTGTATATAGTTGTGCAAGTAAATAGATAGCCTTATGAATGCTTATCTGAAAACTTGCTTAATTAAATGCCTGTTTAGTCAGAAAGCTATTCGGATAGTTATCCTGATAACTACCTTTTTATCTATCCAAATAAGTAACTGAATAGCTATCCGGCTGCAAATAAACCTCAAAAAGAGCATCCGTGACATAACCGTGGTTTCAAAGTCATTTATTGGCAGCTGTTGGCGTAACGCCTGATAATACCCATACCGAAAAAACTATCTACCTTTGTCGCCGGGAGAGCGCAGCCCGTTCTCGAAAAGAGAACGTTAAACAAATCCTTTAGACCTTTAATCCGGCACAGCCGGATTTTAATATGCGTCAGCATATAGCGAGGTGTACTTTCAGCGGTTGAAAATATTTCTACCCGCTGAAAGTCTCGCCCCGAAAGGCTTTTCAGGGATGTCAGTTCTCCTAAGTCGAACTTCCTAAATTATTCATGTTATGAAAGATGAAACAAGAATCCGTAGTGCCGCAGGGCGCAAGGTGCTGGCAGACCCGCGCACACACCGCTATTACCTCTGTCTCAATGACAGTGAGAACGAGAAGTTTCTCACGATGTTTGAACAATCCGGCATGAAGAACAAGGCCGAATTTATCTTTGCCCGCATCTTCGGCTGAGAGTTCAAGGTAGTGAAGATTGATAAGGAAGCGCAGGAGTATTACGCCCAGCTAACCGCTTTCTATCAACAGTTCCGCCGTATTGGAAACAACTACAACCAATGTGTAAAGACCATCCATACCATTTACGGGGAAAAGAAATCGTTTGCTTTCCTTTATAAACTGGCCGAAGAAACCCGCAAGCTGGAGGAACTCTGCAAACAGATTATCGAACTGACAAAGCGGTTCGAGAAGGAGTATCTCACTAAAAAGGAATAACATCATGGTGCCGAATATTACATCAGGTAGTTCATTCTATGGAGTGATTGCCTATAATAAGATAAAGGTGGATGACGGTACGGCAAAGGTATTGTGACATCCCAAAATTGCGGCGGACACTTCGGGGAATGTTCCGATTGAAAACTGTATGCAGGCTTTTGAACCTTATATCGCACTTAATTCACACGTTAGGAAACCGGTTATCCATATCTCATTGAATCCTTCCCCGAAAGACATACTTTCGGAAGAACAGATGACCCTTTTGGCTCAGGAGTTTATGGAAAAGTTCGGTTACGGGAACCAGCCTTATATTGTCTGGCTGCACGAAGACATCGATCGCAAGCACATGCACATCGTTTCGGTACGCATCAACGAGAAAGGAGAAAAGATAGACCACAACCGGGAAGCCATCCGGGCACAGAACATCTGTCGGGAAATGGAAGTGAAGTATGGGCTTCATCCCACACTCGGAGAACATAGCGAGCGGGAATTGGTAAACCTGCAAAAAGTGGATTATCCGAAAGGCAACGTGAAAGCGCAGGTGAAGCATACCGCCCGTACATTACTGGAATGCTACAACTGCCATTCGCTTGCGGAATATAACACCCTTCTGAACCTGTATAACGTAACCGTTTATGAAGTCAGGGGAAGTGTTAATGGGAAGGAATACCACGGCATCATGTACGGAGCTTTGGATGATAACGGACAGCAGGTAGGCACACCTTTCAAATCCAGTAAGTTCGGCAAGGCGTTCGGTTATGAAGCACTGCAAAAGAAATTTGCCGCTTCCACTGAAAAGGTGAAGCAGGACAACCTCGCAGAAAGGACAAGGCAGGAAATCATCAAAGCCATGCAGGACATAGGCACGAAAGAGGATTTTGCCCGCAGGCTGAAAGAGGCGGATATAGAAGTAGTTTACCGTATCAATCCCGAAGGACGTCTGTACGGTATCACTTTTATAGACCATACCTGCCGGACTGTATTCAACGGTTCACGCCTGGGTAAAGCCTTTTCTGCCAATGTGTTCAATGAATTATTCAACAACCCCAATGCAGACCATGAACGGTTGATACCGCCAACCCAGCCGGAAACGCCCCGGCAGGATAGAGATACGGAACGGGAAGAAAGACAAGAGAGGGAAGAACGGCAGGAACAACAACACCGCCGGCAACCGGAAACTTCCGAAAGTCTGATTGACACATCCGCACTGGGAGCCGTCGATATATTCTCCATGCTTATGGAAGACGACCATACTCACGAGTATATCGACCCGTCTTTCCGCTATGGACGCAAGAAAAAGAAGAAAAAGCGCAGGCGCAGGTTATAATGTAATAATGTATAGAACAGAAGTCTAATTTTAAATTTACGATTATGCAGAATGAAGATGATTTAAGAGGTCTGGCAAAGGTTACGGACTTTATGCGGGCCATCAGTTTTTTATTTATGGCAATACACATCTATTGGTTTTGTTACGGCTGGCTCCATGAAATGGGCTGAACGCTCGGTATAGTGGACCGGATACTTTCCAATTTCCAACGCACGACGGGGCTGTTCTCGTCCCTATTGTATACAAAGCTGTTTTGTGTTCTCTTTCTCGGTCTGTCCTGTATGGGCAATAAAGGAGTAAAGAAACATGAAATCACATGAAGGCAGATTATTATTGCGGCCATAGCGGGCGCAATACTCTTTTTCTTTAATTGGTGGTTGCTTTCCATCAATGCTTCATCGGGTGTTTGTGCGGTACTATATACCACGACTTTAACCGGAGGTTTCTTTTCTTTGTTGGCATCCGGCTTATGGATAAGCCGCTTGCTTAAAGGTAATCTGTTGGAGGATGTTTTCAACCGTGAGAACGAATCGTTCATGCAGGAAACCAAGTTAATGGAAAACGAGTATTCCGTTAATCTGCCGACCAAGTTCTGGTATAGGGGCAAGGAATGGAAAGGCTGGATAAACGTAGTGAATCCTTTTAGGGCCAGTATGATTTTAGGTACACCGGGTAGCGGCAAGTCCTATGCCGTAGTAAACAATTATATAAAGCAGGCAATCGAGAAGTCCTATGCACTTTATATATATGATTTTAAGTTTGACGACCTATCGGTTATCGCTTACAATCATCTGATCAAGTATCGGCACCGCTACAAGATACCGCCCAAGTTCTATGTGATAAACTTCGATAACCCACGCAAGAGCCATCGTTGTAATCCGCTGGCTCCGGAACTGATGACGGATATTTCGGACGCTTACGAATCAAGTTATACTATCATGCTTAATTTGAATAAAAGTTGGGTGCAAAAGCAGGGGGACTTTTTTGTAGAATCTCCGATTGTATTGTTTACGGCCATAATCTGGTTCTTGAAAATCTATGAAGGCGGCAAGTTTTGCACGTTCCCTCATGCCATCGAACTGCTTAATAAAAGGTATGAAGACGTTTTTACTATCCTAACAAGTTATCCCGATTTGGAAAACTATCTTAGTCCGTTTATAGACGCATGGAAAGGAGGGGCGAGCGAGCAGCTCCAGGGCCAGATTGCAAGTGCTAAAATCCCACTGTCCAGACTAATAAGTCCGCAACTTTATTGGGTGATGTCCGGCAGTGATTTTACGCTGGATATTAATAATCCAAAAGAGCCGAAAGTATTATGTGTGGGTAACAATCCTGACAGAATTTCCATTTATGGTGCGGCATTGGGACTCTATAATTCAAGAATCGTCAAGTTGATAAACAAGAAGAAACAATTGAAAAGTTGTGTGATTATTGACGAGCTACCAACTATCTTCTTTAAAGGTCTGGATAATCTTATTGCCACGGCACGAAGCAACAAGGTCGCAGTCGTGTTAGGTTTTCAGGATTTCAGCCAGTTAAAGCGTGACTACGGAGACAAAGAGGCCGCTGTAATCATGTCAACTGTCGGCAATGTATTCAGCGGTCAAGTAGTAGGCGAAACGGCTAAAACATTATCGGAACGGTTCGGGAAAATCCTGCAAAAACGAGAATCCATGAGCATCAATCGCAATGATACATCCACTTCTATCAATACCCAACTGGACAGTCTTATACCTGCCAGCAAAATAAGTACGTTATCGCAAGGTATGTTTGTTGGAGCCGTAGCTGACAATTTTGGTGAAACGATAGACCAGAAAATCTTCCATGCACAGATTGTTGTGGATAATGAAGCTGTGCAAAAGGAAACGGCAGCCTATCAACCTATTCCCGAAATCAGCAGCTTTCTGGACGAGGACGGCAATGATACAATGGAACAGCAGATACAAGCGAACTACCGACAAATCAAACAGGATATTGTCGAACTGGTAGAGAACGAACTGATCCGTATTGAGAATGACCCGGCACTCAAACATTTATTGGGAGGTAATGAAGGAGAACAGGCTTAATCCTGAAACGGCGTTCTAACAAGATGTTTCCCACAGCACATTACGGCAATCCCGGAAGCTACGCAGGCTTTACTTCCGCAGATTGCCGTAAAGAGCCGTTTTTCAGGAAAGGACAAAAGCATGGCAGGCGCCCGGACAAGTCCGACCGGCCTGCCATGCTCTTGCCTATTCGATATATTTCAAAAAAAATATCTGAAAGTACAGAATGAGGAATATTACAAGTAAGACTGATACATTGAATCTGAAGTAAAGCTATCGAAAGACCATTCCAGAAAAGAAATATAATCATATATATGCAGAGAATAAATTAGTTTTCATACCTTTGTAAAATAAACTATTGTAATGCATATAATATCAATTTATGGCACGTGCTGACCTTATAATAGAACTCGTAAAGAGTGTTGTCTCTGGCGATAAAAAAATGTTTCGCCGGGTGACGGAGTCTATTATTGCAGAAGAGCGTAATAAACAACATATCGTATTGGCCAATAGGCTAGAACAAGAACTGAATGCTTTAGTAGAACAAAATGCACTTAATATACCACCGAATAAAGAAAATGTAACAACATCATTAAATGAAATTGAAAACTATCTTGTTGAACTTAAACCTTCCAAACGAATTGAGGAGCTTATATTACCAATTCATATTGTGAAATTATGCAAGGAACTTGTAGAAGAACATTATCGTTCCGACTTACTGCGTTCTTATGGCTTGGAACCTCGTAACCGTATATTATTAACAGGTGCTCCTGGTACTGGTAAAACATCATTGGCAGAAGTGATTGCTACAGAATTGATGCTTCCTATCTATGTTATTAGATATGATTCGTTAGTAGGTTCTTATCTAGGAGAAACAGCATTACGTATGCGCCGATTATTTGACTTTATACGTTCACGCAAATGCATTGTTTTTTTTGATGAGTTTGATACTATTGGGAAAGAGCGTAGTGATATGCATGAAACTGGTGAAATAAAGCGTGTAGTCAGTTCACTTTTATTACAAATAGATGCTCTTCCAAGTTATAATATTATTATATGTGCTACTAACCATCCAGAACTACTTGATAGGGCTATGTGGCGTCGTTTTCAGATTAAGCTAGAAATGCCTATACCCACACGAGATAATATTTGTCGTTGGGTAAAGCTTTTTGAAAAACAATATGCAATATCTTTTGGACTAGCCGCTGAAACTATAGCAAAACGATTATTGGGTTATAGCTATGCTGAAATAGAAGAATTTGGACTTTCGGTAATGCGACGCTATATTCTTTCAATTCCTCAATCAAATATTCGCAATATTTCACTTGAAGTACTAAAAGATTTTCCAACTCATAAATAAAAAGGGACTTATGGATATACTGACATTTACTCCCCGCCAACCTCGACCTAAACCTACGAGGTCATTTCCGCAAAATATGCGCAAACCAACGATAGAACATCAGAAATCTCGTTTAGCTCCTAGATTTGAAGCTTTGCAAAACGCATTTCAAACACAAAACATAGGAGTTCAGATGAATGTAGATGGTATTGATCCAGAATCAGTGCTTGTGTTTGAAGTGGCAGGAAGTGTAGATTCATTTATTAAGGCTGCAAAAAAAATAGAAGGCTTTGAATGGATTGGGGAGTTAGATGGTGAAGATAAAGAACCTGATGAAGATTTTGCAAATTTAGATTCCAAAGGCCAAGACAAAAAATATAATGAAAAATTTTATTTTGTGATGTCTAACCAGCGTGCTTTACAACAATTATTGTCACTTTGGCAAATCTATTGTGACAAAGGTCAATTTGATTTTGGGCTTGCCCCCTTTCGCACGCTTTTTGAACAATTAAAAGATGTCAGATTATGGAATGAAATAGACCGTTTAGATGAATACGGAGTAAGAGATAAACTTGAGGAGTTAGCCATAAAAGAAACTTCAGCGGTCAAAGTACAGATAGAACTTTGGTTTTCTTCATCTAGTGAAAAACGTTCAGCAAGAGAATTACAGATCCGTATTTTGACAGAACAAGCAGGTGGCCGTATAATTAGTACGTATCAAAATGTAGATATTCAATTTCATGCTATAATAATAGAATGCAGTGCAGCTACAGTTAAACAAATGCTTGAAGGCTCAGCTCCGCTTATAAAGGCAAATGAAGTGCAGTGGATAAGACCTACTGGACAAGTCATTGACAAGGTTATTTCAGATGAAAACGCAGAAATAGAGAGAATATTTGATTATGATACAAATTTAATAGAGACAAGTCCTTTAGTGGCATTATTGGATGGTATGCCACTGGAGAATCATACAATGTTACGCGATCGATTAATAGTTGATGATCCAGATGGTTGGGAAGAAAATTATCTTGCAGCTGATCGCAAACATGGAACAGCTATGGCCTCATTACTAATTCATGGTGACGCTAATGCTCCATGGTCTCCTCTTACCAGCCGTCTTTATGTCCGACCAATATTTCGCACTAATATAGAGCATGAAGAATGTGTGCCCGATGATGTTATATTTGTAGATTTACTGCACAGGGCAGTAAAACGCATCATGGAAGAGGATGTTTCCAAGACAGTCAAAATTATTAATCTTTCAGTAGGTGATTCATCTCGTCTATTTTTACATTCAATGAGTCCTGAGGCTCGTATGCTCGATTGGCTAAGTTTTCATTATAAAGTACTTTTTATTGTAAGTGCAGGAAATCACCCTTCATTCTTATACCTCAATGGTACTTATGGAAGTTTTAAAGAAAAAGCACAAAAAGAACAAATGTCTATAATCTATAAACATCTTCAAGCTGATAAGAGGAATAGAACATTGCTTGCGCCTGCTGAAAGTGTAAATTGTTTAACAGTGGGAGCATTACATGCTGATATGTCTAATCCTTGTGTAATGGATGGGCGTATTAATCCTATTCCTTCATTAATGCCTGCTACGTATACTGCTATTGGAGGTGGATATGACAGAAGTATCAAACCTGACTTAGTGTATAGAGGAGGAAAACTTTTATATAATGAAATATATGCGGACTCAATGGATGCTACACTTCGTATTTCCAAAATTTCTTCTAGAGCTCCTGGACAAATGGTAGCTTATCCTCCTAATCCTACAAGTATAGCATATTTAAAAGGTACAAGTAATGCCACAGCCCTTGTCAGTCATTTAGGGGCATATCTTGTCAATATAATCCGCGAAATACCTCTTCTAGAACTTCCAGATAATCTTATGGCCATTGCCGTTAAAGGTATGTTGGTGCATGGATGTAGTTGGGGAGAGATCGGTGAAAAATTGAATGAATGCCTTGGAACAAATGGCAGGATGAAGAAACGGTCTATATCTAATTGGATTGGATATGGAATGCCTGACATAGAACGGGTAAAAGAGTGTACACAGCAAAGAGTAACTCTAATAGGACATGGAACTATAAGACAGAATCAAGAAGTTGTGTTTGACTATCCATTGCCACAGTGTTTACAATCCAAAACCTGTAAAAAACGTCTCACAATTACTTTGTCTTGGTTCACTCCAATTAATCCTAGTAATAAAATATATAGGAAAGCACGTTTATCCTTCTCACCGAAAGGTAATGAAATTACAGATCAACGTCAAGAAGCTGATAATAATGCAGTGAAACACGGAACCATACAACATGAGATTTTTGAAGGTAAAAAAGCCATCCCTTATTTAGAGGGTAAAAATATAGAGATCGTTGTTTCATGTGGAAAAGAAGAAAGCATGTCAGAGAATATTCCCTATGTACTTATAGCGACTCTTGAGGTTGCACCGGAAGAAAATCTTCCATTGTATAATCAAATTAAGGATAGAATTGAAATTCAAACACATATTCGTGTATAACTTAATAATAAGCATATAGATATATAGAATCTTATAATCCTATATAACAGACAAAGAGAGTGATAATCTGATCACTCTCTTTTTATATCCCTATCTCGCCATTTCCCGCCAATCTCCGCCATCCATTCACACTAGTTCCTCAAACATATCATCCTATCATATAATGTTCTACATTCGCACCGACGGGCTAAAGTCTACCCGGTAGTAATCATTATTGTATCACTAAATTTTTGATTTTATGGCTAAGAAAAAGCAAGAACAACAAGAACAACGTCAGGACGAACATGTAATGGCCATCCTCGACAAACGAACGAACAAGACCGCCGTGGTTTCCAAAATGAACGAACAGGACGGTAGTCTCGAAATCGTACCACCCGACAAGAAGAACAGTAACAGCTTCCTGAAATTGGACCGTACCTCACCGCTGGAACTCTTCTTCAGGAATTTCAAGAACCAGTACGACAATCCCACGAGTTTCAGTTTTTTCCTTGTTCCTCTCGTCCTTTTGGAAAAGACACTGAATGCCGTAGTCCAGATCCGAAAAGGCGAAGACCCCGGAGTGGAAGGTAAAAAATTGGTAGAGAACAGCGAGCTTAACGATGAGGGACGTATCGCCAAACTTGCCCGAAGGTATAAGTTCGACGAACACCAGCTTCCGTGGAAAGAACTCGGCGCACTTGGAATTGACAAGCAACTTTTGTTCGACAACCATTGCATGGGCGAAATGCTTAAAGGAAGAATCACCTCAAAGGCTTTTCCAATCAGCAAGGAAGTGAACGGTGAAAAGAAGGATATGGGAGAAGCCTGCTTTCTTTGTGTCAAGGGCGAGGACGGTAAGGTACAACTCAAAACCCTGAGCAGGCTTGACAAACCGCAGTACGATTTGCCTACTTATAAGGGAGTATTCACGGATGAGGAAAAGCAGTCGCTTAAAGACACCGGAACCCTGGGAGCCGTCAAGGAAATGAAAGATATTCATACCGGAGCAGTATGCAAATGTTATGTGGCTTTCCATGAACCGAGCAACCGCATCATTACCATGCCGGTGGATGCCATCAAGATACCGGATTATATTTACGGGAAAAGACTGGACGACAAACAGAAGCAAATCCTCGCCTCAGGCGGACAGCTTCCCCTCAACGACATACAGCGTAAAAACGATACGCTGCTTTCCGGCGTTGCCTTCGTCGATCCAAGAATAATGGACATCGCATTCAAACAGTCCGGGGAACAATTGAAAGTGAGCGACACCATAATGGGCGCCAGAATCACCCCCGAACAGAAAAAGATGCTTCAGAACCATGAAATGGTATTTATTGAGAATATGCGCTACAAAGGCAGGGTATTTTCCGATGATGTGCGTTTCAGCAACAAGAGCAACCAATTGCTGATAGGACGCAATGCCCGGGAATACAAACCGACCGTTGACAATAAGAACGACAAGAAAAAGGAAGTGAAACAGCAGGCACCCCGCCATGTGGCATCCGTAAAGGCCCAGTCCAAGAAGAGCCTCTCGGTTATGTAACAGAGAGATTATTCATGTTTTTGGCAGTTATATACCCGGTTTTCTTTTATGTCAGCCGGGTATATGCTTAAATATCCCATTAACATTTTAAAGCGATGACAGATGATGATACAAGATAAAAATACCGCAACCGGAGAATTGTCTTATTTTGAGACGACTCTCCTTCTTTATTTAAAGGAAAGCCATCCGCATATTGCCCGAAACAGGGAACTTGTCCGCTCACGGGCTGATGAAGCGGCAGGCGCTTATGAACGTGCCATACGTGACGGATTATACCCCGCGCAGGCACTGCAACTGGCTGAGGCCGTTCTCTATCAGGACTTGCGCTTCTCCAAATTTGATACGGTGTTCGAGGTCGTGTCGGAATGGTTTCCCGAAATCCGACCGGGAAGACGGACGGATTTCTGCCTGAAAATACTATTGCTCACAGAAGCCGTATTCAGTAAATATCCCATAGACGACCGGTTTGAAACATCCCCTTCCTATCGTACCCTAACCATTGAACTTACAGGTTTCATACAATCTTATATAGAAGAATATGGCATATAACAAACGACAACATCTGGCGGACAATATCGCCGCACTTGAATGGATATTCATGCGTCCCGAAGCCTGTCTCACGGAAGAAGGGCGCAAAGTCTTGAACGGCTACTCCGGTTTTGGCGGACTGAAATGTATCCTGAATCCGGCGGAGAAAGACACCGACATTGAAAGATGAAGGACAGACAGGGAACTGTTTCCCCAAGTCCGGTTACTGCATGAACTGTTGCGCGAGTATTCCAAAGACGAGAAAGAATACAAGGCATATATCCAAAGCCTGAAAAACTCCGTACTCACAGCCTTTTATACACCGGAAGTGGTCGCTGCGGCCATACAGGAGCCGTTGCAGTCTGCGGGAATCCTTCCGGAACGTTTTCTTGACCCTTCTGCCGGAACGGGCATGTTTATCAGGGGGTTAAAAGATATTCCCGAAGTCCATTGTTTCGAGAAGGACAGGCTCACGGGAAAGATACTCTCATCCCTTTATCCCGAAAGCAGAGTAACCATAGACGGTTTCCAGTCCATACAACCTTTTTATAACAACTACTTCGATGTTGTTTCTTCCAATATCCCGTTTGGAAATACCAGAGTGTATGACCGGGATTTTGACCGGAGCGAAGATGCCGTGCGCAAATCCTCACTTGGCGCCGTACACAACTACTTCTTTCTAAAAGGCATGGATATGCTGTGGGAAGGCGGGATACTGGCCTATATCACGACTTCGGGTGTCATGGACTCACCAGGGAACCGTCCTATAAGGGAATGGCTGATGAATCATGCCGACCTTGTGTCCGCCATCCGCCTGCCGGAGAATCTCTTTATTGATGCCGGTACACAAGTGGGCACCGACCTGATCGTATTGCAGAAGAATACCCGGAAATCGGAACTGGCCGAAAGAGAACTGAACTTCATCGAAACCCATCTTATATCCGGTAACATCCCTATCAACAACAGTTACTCCGGTTTAGACCATATCATCTATACATCCCTATTGGTGGGCAAAAACATGTACGGACAGCCTGCCATGAATTTCACTCATGAAGGTGGAATTGAGGCTATTTCCAAGCATCTTAAAAAACTATTGACACAAGATGCAGGGAATTATCTCGACCGGAAACTCTATGAAGACAATCTACCCCGACCTGCCGTTTCTTCCGCTCTCAAAACCGAACATGAGTCACCGCCGGAAACAGTGGAAATGGAACAGAGGGAAGAAATACAAGAAGAAAGCCCCCTTTCTCCCAAACCCTATGAACCCATGCTCAACCTGTTTGCCGCCTATGCCGATGAAGAGGAAACAGAGGTACAAGTTGTAGAGACCAGACCCTCGACAAGCCAGACATCCTCGTCGCCCCGCAAGAAAAAAGAGAATGAACCTAAAATATTCAATCTTTTCTCGCAGGAGAACATGTATGACGAAGCCGCCGTGCAGGAAGGCATGACGGAAGAACGGGCGGAAGCGGAAGCAAAGTGGCTGGAGCGCAGACAGAAGTTTGAAGAATAGCGGAAGAAAGAAATGGAACCACGACCGTTTACCGGAGAGATACGTCCCGAATACAAGAACGGCTCCATTGTGAAATCGGGTGAGCAATACGGGTATCTGCGGGGACTTGGAACTCCGGACATACAGTTCCACCCACTCAAACTGACCGTCACCCAGCAATACCGTGCCGCCTACTATATCCCCCTTCGGGAAGCCTACCATAACCTTTATAATGCGGAAGCCGAAACGGAAACGGAACAGCCGGAACTCAGGGAGGAACTGGTCAAACAGTACGACCGTTTTTACCGTATGCTCAGGGAGTTGAATGGCAAGGATAACGCCAAGTTCCTGCTGATGGACGCAGGCGGAAGGGAAATGCTTTCGCTGGAACGTTCCATTAACGGAAAAATAGAGAAAGCGGACATATTCACCGTCCCCGTATCGTTCAATACCAATGAAGTGAAACATGTGGATACCCCGCAGGAAGCACTTGCGGCGGCATTTACCCGTACGTCATTGTTACATCTAACACACCTGTTAGCCTATGCCCTAACACACCTGTTAGCTTCCATAGGGGAGAACATAGAAAGGTATACGACCTGACGTGGTCAGGTATACGACCAAGCATAGTCAGGTATACGACCTGACAAGGTCGGGTTATATTCACCTATACGGAATCCATCGACGAGTTCAGTGTGAACTTCGAGGAAAGCAATGCGAACATCACGGACAAATATTTTGTGAAAGGAGAAAAAAGAGGGTATTACGTAAGCGACCTGCTCAAACACGCGCTGCATAATACGGTGCCCGGCATAACCAAGACGGTGAAAAATCCCCCAGTCACCCGAAATGCAGCAGGAGATATATACGCAGGAAATAAACAGTATCGAAGAGAACCTTGCCGTATTCGAGCGGCAGGGCAATAAAGTGAGCGGCTGGATAAAGAAGGGGCTGGAAAGAAGGAAGGAGAACCTTGAGACCAAACTGGAAAAGCTGGATCAGGAGATAAAGGAACGGACGGATGACGTGACCGATTTCAGGCAAATGGGCATCGACCACCTGTACGTAGATGAATCGCATTATCAGAACTTTTAGGAATTTCCGATAAAATTATTCAATTGTTTAGCAATCATTTGTTTTGAGTCTTAATCAGTTCTGATTATATTCCGTCTATAATTGTAGAATAACATTCAAACAAGATGCGATTATGGACATATTTAATCTGAATGAAAAAGTCAAAGGGCTTGTTTCTTATTTACAAGACACAGGTTATTCAGCCATGTACATAGACTATGTGAAGAAAATGGCTGAGTGGTTATCGGGCAATTCCGAACATTACAAATGGAAGAGTCTCGCCGATGTTGAACCGACACTAAAAGAATTGTGGTCCAACAAGTATACTTGCAGAAACAAGGTACGCCTGTTACGTGTAATCTGCCAATATATCGAGAATGGATTATTACCCGACGGATGCAAACACTACATCAAACCTCACCATTACGAATTGCTTGGCGAAGAATACAGGAATGTAACGGACATGGCTTTCAACGTGGTAGACAGGCGTTGCAAATTTTCAACAAACGTGAAGTATGCGCTATCTTCGTTCTTCTTCCGGTTACAGGAAATGGGTGTGTATTCATTCGAATCAATAACAGAGGATGCGGTGTTGGAAGTGTTTTCCAAAGACGAAAAACAGAAGATGGGCCATTCGCTCAAATATTCGGTGGAGTATGGGCTGAAAGCCTGTTTGCCTTACTATGGCAAATCCGTTGAACGTATAATCGCATATCTGCCGGCCATACCCAACATGCGTAAGAACATTCAATACCTTACAGAGCAAGAACTGACGGCCATCAGGCATACCTTGGAGCACGACGGCACAATATCCCTGCAGGACAAAGCCATCATAACCTTGGCCATGTACACGGGATTGCGTGGGTGTGACATCTCAGCTCTCACGCTTGAGAACTTCGATTGGGAACACGACCTTATAAAAATCACACAGGCAAAAACGGGACAGCCCCTTACATTGCCGCTTCGCGCCGTAGTCGGGAATGCTGTCTTTGATTACCTGCTCAAAGAGCGTCCCCAATGCCCGGAACCATATGTTTTTCTCACAGTACACGTGCCACACAGAAGACTCCACACAAGCAATCTTGATGCCATATGCTCAAAAGTCATGTACAAAGCAGGAATAAGGCAAGGTGAAAATGAAAGAAAGAGCATGCACCTGTTTCGCCACCATGTAGCGACATCCCTGTTGCAGGGCGGTGTGCAACAGCCTGTTATAAGTGCCACCCTTGGCCATTCGTCCCCAAGCTCTCTCGACCGCTATCTCAGTGCGGAATTCAAACACCTGAAAGAGTGTTCGCTAAGCATCGAGGGATTCCCGGTTGGAAAGGAGGTGTTTGGCAGATGAAAACGACTTCATTCCTTTCCAACGCGATAGAAGGATACGTAAAATACCGCAAGGCTTCCGGGCGTGACAGCCACAGCTATATCAAGAACGTAATACTATTTGACCATTTTTGTGCGAGGGAATATCCCGGACAGATCGAACTATCCCAAGAAATCGTGGACAGATGGTGCAGGCAACGTCCATCTGAATGCACAAACTCTTGCGTGTCACGTGTATATCCTATTCTGGACTTCATCAAATACATGAACAAACGTGGAATGACAAAAATAGCCCTGCCAAAAGTGCCAAGGTCTGTGCCAAGAACTTATACGCCGCATCCTTTCACATATGATGAATTGAAACGCTTCTTCAATGCTTGCGACAACACAAAGCCAAGACGTGGCCGTCTCGCCACAATCCAACGCATGACACTGCCAGTATTCTTTCGCTTATTGTACAGTTCTGGGATGAGGACAACCGAAGCCATCCTGCTGGAACGTGATGATGTAAACCTTGAAAATGGCGTAATTTCCATCAAGCGAAGTAAAGGGCATGACCAACATTATGTCGTTCTCCATAATACAATGTTGGCTCTAATGCGTACTTACGACGAGAATATATCTAGGTTAGTACCGCACCGCAAAGTGTTCTTTCCGACACCGGATAACAAGTCTCACCCTTCTGTTTGGGTTACGTATCATTTTCGGGTGTTGTGGCAAAGTTGCAATTCATCCTACGCTATCCCATATGAGCTAAGACACAACTATGCCATAGAAAACATAAACAGCTGGACACACCAAGGATTTACCATCCATGACAAGTTGTTGGCTTTAAGCAAGAGCATGGGACACCGGCAAATAGAGAGCACGCTGGCTTATTATTCCTTGACCCCAGCGATTTCTGATATAATGGAATATACAGAGAATCAATTATTAAAATTAAAGACAGATGAAAAAGAAGATTAATCCGCAAGCAATGCAGATAGCTGATTATCTGCATGACTGGCTCGAACACTATGTCCCTTCAATCAAGGCATGCAGTCCTCACACAAAGAGAAATTATAAGATCTCCGTGAAACTCTATGTAGAATTCCTCAGAGTCATAAAAGGCACTACACCAGAAACATTAAGCGCAGAATGTTTCTGTATGGAATATATAATGGAGTGGATCATTTGGTTAAAGGAAAATAGGGGTTGCAGTCCAGCAACATGTAATGTAAGATTGTCAGCTTTGCGTGTTTTTCTGAAATATTTGTCGTTTAGAGATATATCCTATATGTCTGTTTTCTTACAAGCGGAAAATGTTCCAAATGAGAAAAACTCTAAAAGAAAGGTCATCGGGCTCAGTAAACAGGCTGTTGATGTATTGTTGTCCATGCCTAATCAAGGGAGTACTATAGGCTTTCGTGATTACACTCTGATGCTTCTCTTATATTCCACCGCTGTGCGCATCAACGAGCTTCTGACTCTGAAAATTAGCAATATTGTTATAGACTGTGTAAAACCTCACATAATAGTCATTGGCAAAGGAAGAAAGAAACGTCCGATTCCTCTTTTGGCCAAGCCAGCACAATGCTTGAAAAGGTATCTTATCAAATACCATCCGAAACAGAATGATGCAAATGCATTACTTTTCTGTTCTAAGAGCAAAGGCATATATGTCCCGATGTCCGCTGAAAACGTGAACAAGATGCTGAAAAAATATGCCACAATGGCTCATGAAAGGTGCCAAGATGTTCCTATGGATTTACATGCCCATCAATTTAGGCATGCCAAAGCTTCACACTGGCTTGAAAACGGGATGAACATAGCCCAAATCTCATACTTACTTGGGCATGAAAGTATTCAAACCACAATGGTATATCTTGATATAACCACAAAACAAGAAGAAAAAGCTTTGGAAACCCTTGAAGGCGAAAATCAAAAGAAAATGAGAAAAAAGTGGAAGACAGAGGAAGGAAAAGCAAATCTTGAAATACTTTTAGGACTTACAAAAACAAATTGAGTAGGAGAAATTTTACTTCTTCGTTTTCCTCTTACCCGATTAAGATATACAAGTACTGTTTGGTATATTATATAAACTTCCAGCAAGGTATTATACCTGCTGGAAGTTATGTTACAGTTCCCAATTAAGAACAGAGTCTAAAGGATGCTGAGATTGATATGCGGCAAATAATTTCCTCTCATTTATAAGCGTTGATTCATCTCGTTTTAACACATTAGAAATAAAGTTATTCAACGATTTTGTACCTCTTAGAATTGGAACGATTTGAAGATACTCGGGTAAGACTGATTGTGATATTTCTTTTAATGTTAACCCTACAACAGTTGTTCTATCATATCCATATCCAACTTCCCAAGGGATCCATTTTGAATCCAATGCATTTTGGGATAAAAGACATAACATGTGCGTGCTGTTTCTGATACCTGTTTTAATTGCACTTACAACCGAGTAAGGTCTCGTTCTGTCTATTTTTGTATCATATTCATCAAAATAGACATCAATACCAGAAGTAATAAAATAGTCTGCTATTTTTTTAGCAGTGTCCGCATCTCTTTTTTGGTGACTTATGAATATACATAAACCACTTCTTTGTGCAATGGAATTTTCGGTTAAATAAAATCTATTTAATGCCATAATCTATTATTCTACTTATCCATTTTTTTTACGCATTGGCCTTGATAAATCATAAGTGCAAGTGGCACGACTATTATATGCATTATCAATCATCTGTCTCAAAATATCTGGTGTTAGCTTATCCCAATTGATTACAGATATAAAGGCATTGGGTTCGAGCAAATTATCAATGATGCGTTCCGGTAAGTATGGATAACGCCTATGATACTCTTCTCGGCTATCAATAGACATCCATTGTGTCGTCTCTGGGTAGAACGTTTTCTCACTACTATGAGCGCATGTATAATATTCGCTTTTAACAGATGGTAGTAATATCACAATAATGCCGGACTTCTTATTCACCGTACCATCGTACATACTTGAATATAACTCCCAATCAATATGCTTGCGATTTTTTGTTTCAGTTCCTACAAGTAAAATGGTTACGGTTGTATCCTTCAAATGCTCGTCGCGTATATATTCGCGTATCTTTTGGTCGTCCCAATCTTCTGGAATCTCGCCCATGTCAACAGAGCCATCAATGAATACTTTATTTTTTTCAGCCCAACTAACCAAACCTTCTTTATATTTCTGGTCATTGGCATGATGAAAACTTACAAATACTTTATGCATAATTTATATTAATAGTTAAAAGCTTTATTAATACCCTTGAGAATCAATGATATTATCTCGGGAATATTAATAGAGTTGAATAAAATTTCATTTTCATCTTTATCAAGTCCATTTCTAAGAACCTGATAATCCTTATTTTCGAATTTCTTTAGTTCATCGTAATTTATCGTTGGCAGACAACTCATTTGGCAATATTCAATTAATTTTTTATAATCCTCATTGGTTTTTGCTTCTTCAAATAGTTTTTCTGCCGTAGTTTCACCTTTCATTAGTTTCACTATTTGTGCAGAAGCTCCACCAAATCCTCCTAATAAATAAATTGGATGTTTTTTCTGTATAGCACAAATCGCCTCTTCAAATATTCCGGCCATACGCCCCTTAAAATTGACAATTTTGCCACCCAAAACGATACGTGCATTAACATTCTCTTCCATTTCTTTACGCATAATAGATAAAGAATTTGCCCAAAGAAACATTTTGCTTGGCGTAGTTGGCTCAAAGAACTTCCCCTTATCCTCCTCACCTACACCTTTGGGTATTTCTGTTTTTACTATTTCCACACGGTCGTATTTAAATTCAGCGATGTCAGATTTTGAGAGCCTATTAAATATAGGCCAAGCAAAATAATTTGTGAAATAGATTGTACTTGGATCAGACTTTTCTTTTATGCCATACTGACATGAAAGATCGCATAAAAGTTTTGTGAAACCACCAATTCTAAGATCACCTCCATACACCAATTTAGCTCCAGTAACAAGCAGATGACGAGCTATTTCAACAGATAAATCATCAAACATGGCTTTGCCGATTCCTTTAGTTAAAGCCTCCGGAGTTTCCGAAATAGAAATTGCGATTTTCTTATCCTGTATCTTATTCATATTTGAATATAACTGACTCGGAGTAACAAAACTTGTAATCTTACCATTTTTATTCAAAACCTCCAACTCTTCACGACCTAACGGTGGTTCAGGATAGAGTATTGATTTTATATTATCTTCAATATTAATTAAATTCATTAATTCCGGAGGAACAGGAAGAATAGAAGTATTTTGCAAATCGCACTTCATTACCAATTGCTCAAGATATTCTTTCTCATAATATTGGTCTAACGCAGTACGTAGAAGCAAGATAATTACGTCATCCCATTTGCCATTAAATCTAATCTTTGGCATATTACCCAAATACGGGAATGTTCGAGAAGAAACTCCATTCAATACATTTACTAATATTGAAGGTACATTATTTTTCTTACCAGAGATAGCTTCAATTCGACACCATTCTCTTTCTGAATATGTATCAGATTCTATGATAACTAATAAGGATGAAGCTATACCTGACTGAATCTGTTGGGCAAATTGATGACCATCCAAAATATCATTAACATCGAAGAAAGAATCGAGTTTAGTATCTGAACGCAAATAATCTCTTAAAGAAATTGCCGTAGATTCACCTAAATGATCTTTATCCTTTTTAGAATGGCTAATGAATAATTTTAGCTTTTGCCCAACTTTATAAGACTTTAAATAGCGTAAAATGTTATCATAAAGTCTTATTTGAAATTCATGCCAATCAGTTTCAATATTCTCATTTTTCAAACAAATAAACTGTTCTTCTTGAAGAAGTGGGTTTATGTCGAAAGCATACTTGGATAGTTTGACGGCAAATATTTTTAGTGCCCCATTGTCTTCTTTTACTAATAATTCTTTTATATACTCATCCCATATAGTATTACAATACATATTGTCATCAACCAATAATATTGCAATAGTTTTATTACTGAAGTTTATATCTATCGGGGGAATTTGATTGGCCATATCCGTTCGAAAGAACACTGGTATATCAAGCCCATCTTCAAAAGGCCTACTTGAATTACGACACAGAAGATGGTAAATTTTCTCATATGTTTCGCTACCTTTAGTATTATCCTTGTCATACAAGACATATACAGAAAGAGGTGTTTTAAAATTAGAACTCATAAAACAAAAAATAGAAGTAATTTATACTTAAGTTAGAGTTTTAAATAAATATTAAAATGTTAAGATACAGCACGTAAGTGGAATCATTCATTAATATTATGGATGGTTAAACTCATGCATTATGAAAATTCCATGCCTATCAAATACAAAGATACAATAAAAAAGGAAAATTATCTCATATTTCCGATGCAAAATATGGTTATGTTATGTAAAGTTGATTCATTAGTAGTAAATGTCATTTTTCATACAAGCTCAAAACTATATGCCAACGTAACATCTTCTAAAAAATGCCAAGTAATAAAGAATTGACAATTTGATATGCCCGGTGTTATTGGAATGGGAGTTACGCAACGGCCTGAAGAATTGGTACAGAGTTCAACAGTCAAGAATGTGGGAAACAGAATACAACCTATGTGCTTTATTGGACAAATACTAGAAACTTCCACTGAGCAGTTTCTCTTTAGAAACAGGAGGTCAAATGCAATCAGAAAAATCATTAAGATATCCAAATTTACGAAAAGGACTATTGAGCAAATACAAACATTACAGCCTTATCTCCAAATTGATACAGAATATATTCTATACCCTGCATATTACGACCGTAAAAATAATCAGAACTTATTATATAAAAAAGATGCTGAATTTCAATATATTTAGAATGTCAAACAAAAAAAATAAGAAAGTTCTGATAATGACTCAAATCCAAAATTTCGGATTTATCGCATGCGTTCAAGAACCTTCTCTTCAATACCCGACACGCAAGGGTTTCGGGACTTGGGAACCCGGAAGGAAGCATGAAAGCCATGAACCTGCTTTTCGCCATCCGTACCATACAGGAGCGCACGGGCAGGGATTTGGGTGCCACTTTCTTATCCGGTACGACCATTTCCAACAGCCTGACCGAACTCTATCTCCTTTTCAAATACCTCCGTCCCAAAGAAATGGAACGTCAGGGGATTACATGTTTTGACGGTTGGGCGGCTGTATATGCAAAGAAAAGCACGGACTTCGAGTTTTCCGTAACCAACCAGATCGTACAGAAGGAGCGTTTTCGCTATTTTATTAAAGTCCCGGAACTTGCCAACTTCTATGCGGAGATTACCGATTACAAGACAGCCAAGGACGTGGGAGTTGACAGGCCGGAACTCAATGAGCAGCTTTATCATATACCGCCCACTCCCCAACAGGAGATTTTCATTCAGAAGCTGATGAAGTTCGCCGAAACCGGGGATGCCACCTATATAGACAGGGAGCCTCTGTCCGAAGCGGAGGAAAAAGCGAAAATGCTGATTGCAACCAACTTTTCAAACAAGATGTCGCTTGACATGCGCCTGATAGACCCCGAATACGGTGACAATCCGGGAAACAAGGCATCCCATTGCGCGGCCAAGATTGCGGAATATTACTATAAATATCTTGACCAGAAGGGGACACAATTCATCTTTTCAGACCTTAGTACGTATAAGCCCGACCAGTGGAACATTTACAGCGAGATAAAGCGCAAGCTCGTGGAAGACCATAATATCCCCGAGAGACAGATAAAGTTCATTCAGGAAGCTAACAGTGACAAAGCGCGCAAGGAACTGTTCAGCAACATGAACTCCGGCCGTATCCGTTTCCTCTTCGGCTCCACACAGAAGTTGGGAACGGGTGTCAACGCGCAGGAACGGGCCGTGGCCATCCATCATCTGGACATCCCCTGAAGGCCTTCCGACTTGGAACAGCGCAACGGACGTGCGGTAAGAAAAGGCAATATCATTGCCAAGCAATATGCCGACAACAAGGTGGACTGTTTTATCTATGCGGTGGAGAAGTCACTGGACAGTTACAAGTTCAACCTGCTGCATAACAAACAGGTATTCATCAGCCAGCTTAAAAGCCGCAATCTGGCTACACGTATCATCGACGAGGGGGCGATGGATGAAAGCGGGGGCGTACATTTCAGTGAATACGTGGCTATTCTTTCGGGCAATGACGACCTGTTGGAGAAGACAAAGCTGGAAAAGAAACTGGCAGTCCTTGAAAGCGAAAGGCTGGCATATCACCGCAACAAGGGGAACGCAAAAGGCAAGCTGAATGAAAGAACTTCCGAAATAGAGAAGAACAACGTCTTTATCGGACGCTTCACCCGGGACTGGGAATATCTGAACAATGTGGCTCCCGTGGACGCGGAAACCGGACTTCGGCCCAATCCTTTACGGCTGGACAGTGTAGACTCTGACAATATTGAAATACTCGGCAATCGGCTTGCCGCAATCAATCAGAAAGCCCGGACGGAGGATGATTACATGAAAATCGGCACTCTCTTCGATTTCCGCATCTTGGTGCGTACTGAAAAGACCTACAACGGTGACACGCAAGCCTTGCAGAACAAGTTCATGGTTGAGGGACTGGACGGCATCAAATATACCTATCATAACGGGTATATAGCCAAAGACCCGAAACTGGCCGTAATGTATTTCATCAATGCCCTGGAACGTATTCCCGGCATGATAGAGAAACGGCAGAAAGACAATGCGGAGTTGTCAAAAGACCTTCCGGTCTTGCAGCAGATAGTGGCGGATGCATGGCCGAAGGAAGCGGAACTCAAACAGTTGGGTGAGGAGCTTGCCGCAGTGAACCGGAAAATACAGCTCACCCTTAAACCGGTGGACAAACACGAAAGCGGAGAAGAGAAGAAAACGGAAGTCGAAGAACCGAAACTTGTCAGCGGCAGTGATGTCATACCGGATTCACCCGGTAAGGCAAGGCATGTTCCGTCAATGGAAATCTTAAATCCCGTAAAGGAACTGAAGAAAATATCCTAATGTTTCCCGCGGCACATTGCTGTAACCTGTGGAAGCTACGCAGGCTCCACTTCCGCAGGTTACAGCAAAGAGCCGCTTTTTAAAGGAAAGGACAAAGGCACGGCGGGCACCCGGATAAATCCGACCTTGCCCGCCGTGCCCTTGTCTGTAAAGGGAAGCATTTACATCATTCTTCTTCCTCAAAGGAAAGTTCTTCAACCTGTCTGTTTATGGTCTTCCAATCAATGGCATCCTTCAGATTGATTATATCCACAATCGAATAATGTCTTGTACCGTTTTCCTCTTCCGCGAAACGCAGGCGGCCTCTCAAACGCTGCTTTTCTATTTCAGCGGGATCGAGGTTAATCAACTCGCATACTTCATCCGGCAACATGGACAATGCCACGTCGTTCTCCTGACAGATATGCTGCAACACAGCCAGCATATTCAATGACTTCTTATAACTTCTCACAAGTGCAGCGAAAGAACTGCTTTCAATCTTGACCATCTTTTTCATAACGCTTATTTTTTAGAGTTTTCTGTTTTTTCCAATAATACGGCACGAAGGACATCCGAGCGGCGATAATAGATTTTCCCTTTATCCCGATAAAAAGGAAGCGTACCGTCGTTACGTCTTCTAAGCAGTGTCCTGTCCGACATCTTTGTCAGTAGACGCACGCCTTTCGAGTCCAGTATCTCACTATCCGGTATGTTCTCAACCGAAGGACAAAGTAGCTTCTCGATGTTGTTCACTTTGGCAAGTATGGTGCTGAGCATGTGGGTAACTCCGGCACCGGAAAGAGTTCTTCTATTATTCATAATGACCTTGATTTTATCGTTTATGGTGCAATATTACGAAGTTGTTTTAAGGTCATTGGTTACTCAACCGTTGAGCAACCGTCAAAAAAAGACAGAAAACGCCAAATGAGGACAAAAAAATAGCCGAGGCACTTTCCCCGGCTATTCTATAATGAGCAGACATTCAAAGTAATACTTTAAATGCTTAATATGTTAATAATCAGATTTATACAAAAATAAATAGCAGAATATTTTGCTATATTCCAAATATTGACTACATTTGTATACGAGTTATTTGAGACTATGCAAAGCAGTGTAACCCGAAGCAGGACTTCCGTCTCCAAATCGTTACCTGCATCTTTTAGACTCTCTATATTTTTCTAATCTTTAGAGAGTTACATCAAAATACATTGTTTTTCGGTGATAAACTTTAGTTTCTGCAGTTTGGAACTAAAGTTTCTTCAGCTTACAAATTATTAGATAATTCAGTTTCTTTCGAAGACGTGTCTTTTTCTATAAGGCATAAAATTGTTCCTACTGTTTGATAATTCTCGTATTGACCTTCAATCCGTTTTTATCTTTGGAGAAAGACGATATATAGTTACACTCCTTTAATAATGATAAAAGGCTTCGGTTCAGTTCTGTGTCGGGTATAATTGGGTGTTTTCCGTTCTCCTTCATCTTGCTGTAGGGTAATGGCAACAATGCCAATAGCTCATCAATCACATCATGGTTATCCTGGTTTTGTCTGATAGTATGATAAATGACTGTTATTGCTTTCTCTAATACGGATGCCTTGACAAGAACCTTTTTCAGCAGGTCATAATCTATTTCTGTTTCATAATCTGTTAATATTTCACAGATAATATTGGCGAGTTTCTGACTGACATCTATGGAAGTTGCTTTCAGTTGTTGGAGCACAACTGATTTTTCTTTGCCGGATAACTTGTAGCTACCAAGCAAACAGAGAGCCAGGTCTTTGTTATAAGCTATTTTATCTTTGTCCTTTAAAAACTCATTTTTATGATGCAACAGAAAATTGCCATAGAGTATATCACTATGACGGCTGAGGTATCGGATATTATCCTCCGTATACTCAATGCTATTCTGATCTATTAAATAGCTGATTCGCTCATCTTCCAAATTTAAAAGTTCCTCATTCAGATCCATTTTACACAGGAAGGCTGAGAATATCTGCTTGTAGGAATTAATACTAATCCGGTTACTACCCATAATATTATTAAATAGCGAATGCTTATGTGGCTCACTTCCTGCAAATCTTCTTGTTCCCAGTATTTCCGCATGTTTATCTAAATATGCCCATAAGACATCGTCTATATTACAGTCGTTTTGTACATAGTAATTGGTTATATTATCCCAGTTAGGTACTAGTAAATCCAGTCCAAATGCTAAACCTTTCATGTCATCTTTCACCTTAGATACATCATTGATAGGATTAATATGGGTCTTGAGATATTTCTGTTTAACCTCCATTTTAACCTCCTTGTTATTTAAAATCTCCAGCATGGATTCTTCATCTTCATCGCATATATTCTGGAAGACATTTTGAATGCATTCTTCCATATTTTCTTGTATCCTTTCAATGACGTCTTTCCGTCCGACTCTTTTGATGCGCGTTAGGGTGATATTGTTTTCATTTGCACCTGCTCTATCGCTGATATGATTCAGTAATAAGCTTATGTTGTGTCTCGTCAAAGTATAGCTGTCACCTTTAATAATAAGTTCCAACAAGGGTTTGGAAGTATTTGTCAATTCCTCATAACAGCATACACTGGCAATAAAGTTGATTTTCTTATCGTCAAAGCAATCGTATCTGTTTGCTAAGTAATCATAATTATCTTTCAACCATGTTTTTTGAAACTCACCTATATGGCTGTTCTCACAAAACTTTAACCATGCTTCGATCAGAATGTCTCTGTACTCACAGTTCAATACCGAAGTCCAGCTATCATTGACGTTCCAATTGATATAGTGATTAAACACATTATAATTTTGTTTTCCCTCTTTGTAATATTGGGCCAGAAAATCCATTTTAGCTACGGGTTGTTCCAATCGTGCCATGAATAGAAGGAACCGTTCTCGTTCGATGTTCGTATGTTTGCCCAAATAATCCAACAGATTAATATTAAGCACGCTATCACTGAGATAAGCATAGGTTGGTAATTGTGCAACAAAACTTTGTATCTTGTCTATCTTGGCATTATATTCGGGACTTTTGTCCAGCTTCATGGCTATAAGCAGAAGACGGTCATTCTGAGAAATCGTGTTCGGATAGAAATAAGAAATGTAGTCATAATAGTCTTCATCAATATAACCACGCCGGATAAAGAGATCCATCATTGGAGCCAATTTGATTTTCTGGAAAGCTTCGCATTCATTCATCTTAAACTGCATAAACAGTTGCTTCAAAGAAAAACTGCTGATACGATATTCTTCCTTTTTCAGTTCCTCCTCTTCCCTGGCTAAATCTTTGTCTTTTGTTGTAATAGCGGCTAACCGTTGGGCATAAGATGTTTTTGGATCAATTTTTTTCTCTATTTCGCTAAAGCGGATGTTTGTATGGGATGTATAAATACTATATGAATTAAAATATTTGTATTCTATTCTCTCTTTTTGGATGAGCTCATTAAATAAATCCTCATCCTTCCATATAGCACTCGTTTCATAATAGTTATCATTAATCTTTATAGAAATTAGATTGCCGTTGATATGGGTAACATATCCGTTTACATAAATCATTCGCAATTCACCTGCCTTCAGGTGTCGGTTCCTTTCCTTTGTTTCGCGACGTTTGGCCATCTCCTCCTTCCGTTTGTTCAATATCTGGAGCGCAAACTTGGTGAGTTCCTGTTTGGTTTCATGACATACGCATTGATAAACCTTTCCACGTCTGTTGTGTAGTGCTGAGAAATCATCAGGATAATAGTTCTTATACACAATCATGGCCAGTAGTTTTGAGTGGCTTAATTCCGTACCGTTGACAAAAAGCCGCTTGTGGTATTGGTGATACTCGTTTGCAATATTCTTCAACAAGCGCATATCATCTATGAAAAAGGCTATATCTTCCAAATCATCAGCTTTGATCTCCTCCTTATGCCCTCTCTTTTCCAATTCTTCTTTCAGTTTGTCTTTCGAGTTGGAAGGGTTGATAACCGGAATGACAGTGGTTATATAATCAAAGAACTTTGTCCGGGAGGAATCCTTGAACATATCATCTTTCACTGCATAGATGAATTTTATCTTTCGTCCTACGACAGCCGAATTGTTTAGTAAGAAGTTGAGTTCCCTCAATTTCAGAAAGATATCGGGGGTATCAAAGCGATCTAGGTCCTCAATGACCACTACGTCATAATCAGTTGCCTGGAAGAAATACAGAATCTCGTCTAGATGGCGGTTGAAAATGGAGTTTTCGTCTTTAATCTCAATCTCGCCGTCTTTAAAGTTGAGCTTATTCAGTTTGGTACTGCCATATATCCGGATAACATATTGTGCTATTGTATATAAGACAAATAACAGATATAGCAGAGCCACAATATCCCCTATTAGGTTAAAAACAAATCCTTGACTGAAAACACGATAAAACGAGTCAATTCTCATCCAACTAGGTTCGAAAAGGATTACAAATGCAAGAATCGTTCCGATAAAACCACATGCTAATTTCGATATATGTTTTGGGGTAATGTGTGTGATCCGTTTGAAGCGTGAATTGGGTAGAGTATCAATCGTTTCTCGGTAAATTAATTGCTGGAGAATGCTGTATTCTATTCTTCGGTTCAGTTTTTCTTTATAGTTTTCACTATCCCGGTCATCGAAGTTATCTTTACCTGTAGATTTTTCACTGGTTTGGTTATCCAAAAGTTCTTGTTGGTCTTCCGTTTCTTCATCCTTTGTTTTTTGATGTTTGTCGTCATCCAATGTTGCTAAGGATATGGGCAGATAGTTCCATTTTTCATCTTTCAAATACATCAGAGTGTGTAATACAGAACTTTTTCCTGACCCATAAGGACCGGTCAGGGCAATATTCAAAACATCCTCAGCCTTGAGTGCTTCCCGTAAATCACGGACAGACTCATAAGCGGACTCATTCTCCTTCAGCAAGGTCGGAGTTAAGGATTCTTGAAATTGTGATACCTGCTCAATTTGCGCCGAAGGCACTTGAGTGGATTCTTGTGTATTCTCCATAATGTTTTCTCAATAAAAATTATATAATTCTATATAATTCAATACTTCGCCCATTTTGTTTTTATAAGTAAAGGCTGTCCATTTATTCTGTGTTAAAATCAGTTCTTTAATATAGATATTAATTCTTTATGCAAATATAAAGTTTAAAATAGTGACAAACAAATGAATCTGCTGAATATATCATCTGGATAACCACTTATTTAATAAAAGAATATTCTAATTTTCAATCATTTTAGTAACTTCATATAGTGATAATCATTATTGGTTCGTATTTTATTCGTTTGTTCAACTATTTGCGGACATGAAGATTTTGGATGTCTTAAGATTGATTTTGAGCAAACATAATCCTCATTTTTATCGTTATAGCCTATGAATTAAGTAGGTATAATATGAAAAGATTATTATTTGTTTTGACTTTTATGTCTCTCACTTTTCCTGTTATATGGGGACAAACTAAGATACAGAAGTATGCAGGGACGGCCATGCCCTATCCTAATAGGACAGACTCGTCCATTACTTTTCGGGATGGTATGACCCCATTTTATATAAATCATCTGGGAAGACATGGAGCCCGCTTCCCAACTTCAAGAAAAGCCCTAGACAAAGTGGAGAAGGTATTGGTATCAGCCCAACAAGAGAATGGACTGACCTCAGAAGGCATGGCTTTACTCTCTATGATACGACGTTTATCCAGATTATTTGACGGTCAATGGGGAAAATTGTCAAAGTTGGGCGAGACGGAACAAGAAGGAATTGCCGGACGTATGATAAGGAACTATCCTCAACTATTCAGCAATTCTGCCAAGATTGAAGCAATAGCAACCTATGTTCCCCGCAGCATAAATAGTATGGACGCTTTTCTTTCTTGCATGATAAGGCATAATCCAGCTTTACAGGTACAGCGAAGTGAAGGAAAACAATATAATCATATCCTTCGTTTTTTTGATCTGAATAAATCTTATGTCAATTATAAAGAGAAAGGTGACTGGCTTCCTATATACAAAGCTTTTGTACACAAGAAGATATCTCCAGTTCCTATAATGAAGAAGTTTCTTCTTAATCCGGAACAATATCTGGATAAAGAGGCAGAGGAATTTGTCATGGCTTTATTTTCTGTTGCGGCTATTCTTCCTGATACAAGCATCCCATTAAATTTGGAAGACCTTTTTACACTTGATGAATGGCATCGTTATTGGCAAACCCAGAATTTGCGACAATATATGAGTAAGAGCTCTGCACCTGTCGGTAAGATGTTACCGGTTGCAATCGCTTGGCCTTTGCTTTCTGAATTCATTCGTTCTGCTCAAGAGGTGATAAGTGGGAAATCCGATTATCAGGCTAACTTTCGTTTTGCTCATGCAGAAACAGTTATACCTTTTGTGTCGTTGATGGGCATAGAAAAAACTGATGTACAGGTTTGCCGGCCCGATTCCGTTTCAGTCTATTGGAAGGATTATGAAATATCTCCAATGGCCGCTAATGTACAGTGGCTTTTCTATCGTGACAGAGACCAAAGAATTTGGGTTAAGATTCTGTTAAATGAGGAAGCAGCAGCGCTTCCTATATCAACCTCTTGTTTCCCATATTACTCTTGGGAAAAAACTCGTATATTCTTTAATCAGCGAATCGAAATGGCTAAAAAAACACTTTCAGTTTTCAATGAATAGAATAAGCCATTTTTTAGTTTTGATTATATTTGAAAAAAACATTTTTTCTATTTACCAATGAATGACAGATACATAGATAGTGGTGGTTACAGTTAAATAAGGTTGCCTAGGTGAGGTATAAATTGATGTAAGAATGAGGTTAAAGCTAAAAATAAGTATTATACTTACCCTAATATGTACCATGAGCCAATTTTATAACGCCTATCTTTAAATACAATAATCGAATCACATAAAATTCTCTTAAGGTTTCAACGGTAAGCGGTGAGGCAGACGGATGTGTTATCTTATGTTTGTGTAGTAAGTCAATCTGTTCCCATCACTTCTTCCCAAACTGAAAATGTAGTAAATGACCATTTTAATATAACTTGTGGATGAAATAGTGTATTCTTCTAAAACACAAGGACAATAATAATTTCATGATTGTAGAATATCTTCCAACTTGTAAAAGTAATAACAGTACATTGTTGAGTTGTCATAGGGGTGAGTGTTTCACTTTTGTATATCACTCTGATGACAATTTGGAATACCTGAGCTATCACTCCGAACAGCACCACCAACTCCATTTCTGACATCCATACATTACCCTTCGGGATATTCACTCTGCCGTTTTCTCTGATTGTTATAATTGTTCGTTCCACGAGTAATATAGCCACTGAGATTTCAGTAGATGACTGGTTAAGTCTGTTGCCAAACGTTGTCAAATCCAGGTCTATTTTTCAGATGGTTATCATAACATACTTCTATGCAGTGATAATTTCGTATGCCGCAATACTCGGCTTATACTCTCAACGAGAATACGCCTACTGGGAGTAAGGGTCGCAAATCCATGACGTGCGCAATAAGACATTACTGCCCATGCGTGACCGGGCAATGTCCTTAAGTTTCGACAGAAAATTATGGATGCGGTGTTACAGGTACAGACAGATCTTGTCACGAAAGAGCACCTGGAGCTTACCATGACGAGAGCAACCTCATCCGTCAGCTTCGCCCTGCGCAATGACGCTGAAAACAAAGAGAGGATTTTCCGTACCTTGAAACAGGCAAACAGAAAATGAAAGGTTACCACCGAACTGCTCGGAATCGAACGTACAACACTGTATAGCAAACTGGAAGAAGTATGGATTGAAGTATAAATTCCAGCAATAATAGTCGGTAATTCACTAAGAATTGATATTACGCTTAAACCGGATTTATTTGGTGATGGCAAAAAGACCTCCACGTAAAAAACACAGGACGGGGTGATGTGCTTCTGATTTTTATTCGTAATTTTGTACTAAAGAGAGTGATATTGACAGCAATGCACAACAAAGCCCAGAAACGATTGCCAATCTGTTACTCTATTTAACCCTTCTTTCAAACTTCCTAAGACAAAGAAGATTAAAAAAAATCTTCCAGAAATACAACGAAAAGGTTTAGTATTGAAGAAGGTAAAAACAACAAACAAATCGTTATTATTTTACAATTTATGGTTACAATATATTTGGATAAACAAGTTTTCAGTCATCTATTTAATGCAAAAGAAGAAAAGTATTCTCTTTTGCGTGAAAAGATATTATCTCACAAAGATGAGTTTATTTTCTTCTACTCAAATGCTCATTTATTTGATTTGCAAGATGATAAAACGGATATTAAATATACTGAAATGGAATATATGCAATCGATAGTAAGTGGATATCATTTAATATACGAAAACCATAAACAGGAAGTTATAAAGCAATCCCCACGCAATGCTTTCGAAACTATAGGCAAAATAGAGGATTTCTCTTGGCTTGAAAATTTTGATTTTTCACAAATAACAGAAGAACAGCGGAATGTTATCAATAACATTGTTGATATTAGCATTAAGGATTTAAAAGGTGAATTAGATTTTGATTGGCTAAAAAAAAGAGCCCCAATTTCAGTCGATGAACTCCAAATGGACATATCAACTTTTACATCATTAATGAAATTCGTCTCCCACTATTTTTATGAGAATAAGGAGTCATACAAAATTATGAGAGACAATACTATTGCTAGATATAATCCGACATCAATTAAAGCGGAAGGTGAAAATATTTTTAACGAGCAGTTAGCCTCATCTCCATTAGGATTATCCTTTCTAGATATTATTCAAGCCTCTTTAACTCAAACAGGATTATCATACACTGATTTTGCAACGGTATATTATATGTCATATATACTTCTTGATCTATTTGGAGTTAATAAAGAAACCCGGAAGAAGGTTAAGTTTAGAAATATGCAAGTCGACTGTTACCACAGTTTCTTCGGCTCATACTGCGATTGCATGGTTAGTGATGACGAAGGTATGCGCCTCAAGAGCAAAACATTATACAAACTTTTCAATTTCAACACTAAAGTATATTCAATAGATGAGTTTATAGAAAAATTTGATGAAGCAATAAATAACAATAAAAAATCTGCGCGTGAATATTTTGATGAAGTTCTTAGCGATTATATTACAAGGCAAGTAACTAGAGTCGAAACAAAATCTGGGCAATTTTTAACTTACCTGAGTACTTCTTATAAATACTTCGGATATTTTAACTGCATGATAGAAAGAAAATCAAAAGATGAGACGGTTATTATACTCCATAAGAACAACGACTTGAAGCAACCTATTCTGGCGAAAGAATTAGAGATTATAACTAATAGGATTGTTAGAGTGTTTAATGATATGGGAGCTACCTTTACTTTATTCGATGAAGCAGTAGAAATCCCTCTATTAAAAGCTGACAATTGGAATAGATTTCTAACGTTAAATGATGCTGATGTGTGTTTAACTAAATTCAAAGATACACCTATGTTGTGTTTATGGATTAAGTTAAAGCAGCCAATATTACAAAATAAAAATTGAAGAAATTAAAGATTCCTGCAACAAGCCACTGACGAGGATATAGTGGTTTCCGATTTGTGTCTGCTCGCTAGTATGTATCAACTTGTTGCGTTGAATACGCAAGGAGAGCAAAAGTTTATTTTTCATCAGATTAGGATATATGACATCCAAAAATAGCGAGCCATCAGCTACGGATCCTATCAAAATAGTTTTTTATGCATTATTCTACAGTAAAAGCCAGTATTTACTTTTTTCACTGCTAGAAAGAACAAGAACTATAGAATAAGAAAACACAAACATCATATACTAAAAATATCATACATCCTCTCGAAAAAACAACAATCTTTGATTATAATTTTTTCCAGTGCTCGCATCTTACAGACCTATAGAACTCACTAAAAGAGTTTTCCAACAAAACACATATTAACAGCGATGTAGTCATATAGCTCAAAGAGCGAAGGCTATTGTATTTCCTCCATTCTAAAGAGAGGTTGTGCCAGAGTTTTGACACAACCTCCTACTAGATAATTCTAAATAGAGATATGAAAATCCATCTTTATCTGTGACATCTCACGTATCACTGTACGATCCAGCACACGTGCATAATGACGGGTCATCTGGACATTGGTATGCCCTAACATCTTAGCAACGCTCTCTATCGAGACACCATTGGCCAGAGCAAATGTGGCAAAAGTATGACGCCCAACATGGGTGGTCAATGTTTTTTTAATACCACAAATATCAGCCAGTTCCTTGAGGTATGCATTCATTTTTTGATTACAAAGCACCGGAAAAAGCACACCATGTTTCTTACAATATTCATTGGTGGAATACTTTTCCAAAATCTTCAATGGTATTTCCATTAATGGAATATTACACATGATTTTGGTCTTCTGTCTCCCCTTTCGTATCCACCTGACACCGTTCGAGTCCTCCACGATATGTTCCTTTCTCAAACCATGAATATCCGAGAAAGCCAAACCGGTGAAACAACAGAACACAAAAATATCCCGTACCTGACTTAACCGTGGAATATCAATTTCCTTCGATATCAGCTTCTGGATTTCTGAATCTTCCAAAAAGTCCGGTTCCACCTTATCCAATGAGAATCTAATTTCTAAAAACGGATCGTTCTTCATCCATCCCTTAGCCAAAGCAATACGGATAATCTTCTTAAAATTCTTCAAATATTTGGTGGCTGTGTTATGACAACACTTTTTCTCTGTCTTAAGCCAAAACTCGTAATCCTCAATAAACTGGCGGGAAACTTCATCCAAAAGAACATCTTTCTTATGATATGTCTCCCAGACAAAATCCCGGGTATGCTTCAAGGATGTCTCATAACGCTGCACGGTTGCAGGCGCCATGTCCGTACCGGACAATTGGACACATTTATCATTATGCTCACGGAAAACCTCAAACAGAGTACGTTGTACGGGGGCATCCTTACCCTGGAAACGATCCAGAACACTGTTGGCAGAAACGGATACCTCCTCTATTTCCAGTTCACGTTGAATCTTCATTATCCTCAAACGGATAGAGTCAAGATACAGATTCAGTTCCTTGTACTCACGCTTCTTTTCCAGGGCCTTTCCTTTTGCCGCACTCCAGAACTCCGGAAGAATTGTTTTCTTCACTGAAGCATCAACCCGGACTCCATTCACTGTAATTCTCATCATTATCGGAGCCTCACCGTTCCGATTCAATTTCGTCCTACGAATGTAGAACAATAGACAAAATGTTGTTCTTTCCATCTTACTTGTTTTTTAATCACAAAACTAAATTTCCAAGAGCAACAAGTCAAGATGCAAAGCACTGATAAACAATGAATTATTTACTTAATAGGTGTACCTGGCATTGAAGGCAATCAGGTACACCGAATAGTACACCGAAAGAATGCTTTGATATGCTTATTTTTGCTATGTACCAAAAACAAAAAATCCCCGTAAAGTATTAATTTACAGGGATTTTCTTTGTTTTGCAATTCTTTCCAGCGGAGAGACAGGGATTCGAACCCCGGGTACCTCGCAGTACAACGGTTTTCAAGACCGCCGCAATCGACCACTCTGCCACCTCTCCAAAACTTCCTTATCAGAAGTGCTTTCCGTTGAAAGCGGTGCAAAGGTACGAATCATTTTTAAATCTGCAAACATTCTGATAATTTTTTCGCGAATTAATCGTATTTTTGCAGTCCATTAGTAAGAACAAAGATATGATATACCCTCAAAATTTTGAGCAAAAGATAGGATTCGACCAGATCAGACAGTTACTAAAAGATAAGTGTCTTAGCACTTTAGGCGAAGAAAGAGTCACAGATATGACCTTTTCGGAGCAACATGAAGAAGTTGAGGATAAATTAAACCAGGTAACAGAGTTTGTCCGTATCATCCAGGAAGAAGATGGATTTCCCGATCAATTTTTCTTTGATGTCCGCCCTTCACTAAAGCGAGTGCGGATAGAAGGAATGTATCTGGACGAGCAAGAACTATTCGACCTGCGCCGTTCGTTAGAAACCATCCGCGACATTGTACGTTTTCTCCATCGGAATGAAGATGAAGAAGAGAACGACACCCCCTACCCCAGCCTGAAACGACTGGCAGGAGATATAGCCGTTTTTCCTCAACTGATAGGAAAAATAGACGGCATCCTTAACAAATATGGAAAAATCAAGGATAATGCTTCCACCGAATTAGCCCGTATACGTCGCGAGCTTGCCAGTACGATGGGAAATATTTCCCGCTCGTTAAACAGCATCCTGCGCAGCGCACAATCCGAAGGATACGTAGATAAAGACGTAGCTCCCACCATGCGTGACGGACGTTTGGTGATCCCCGTTGCACCCGGACTCAAACGAAAAATCAAAGGTATTGTACACGATGAATCCGCTAGCGGGAAAACAGTGTTTATAGAACCGGCGGAAGTCGTAGAAGCCAACAACCGTATTCGCGAACTCGAAGGCGACGAACGACGCGAAATTATTCGCATCCTTACCGAGTTTTCAAACATTCTCCGTCCGTCTATCCCGGAAATTCTTCAATCATACGAATTTCTGGCAGAAATAGATTTTATCCGCGCGAAAAGCTATTTCGCCATACAGACCAATAGTCTGAAACCCGCCGTAGAGAATGAGCAACTACTGGACTGGACAATGGCTGTGCATCCTTTATTACAACTTTCACTTGCCAAACACGGAAAGAAAGTCGTACCACTGGATATAGAACTGAATCAAAAACAACGCATTCTTATTATATCCGGTCCGAATGCCGGAGGTAAGTCCGTCTGCCTCAAAACAGTCGGTTTACTGCAATATATGTTGCAATGCGGTATGCTCATTCCCTTGCACGAACGCAGTCACGCCGGTATATTCAGCAGCATCTTTATCGATATTGGTGATGAGCAATCTATTGAAGACGATTTGAGTACCTACTCTTCTCACCTGACCAATATGAAAATCATGATGAAGAGTTGCAACGAGCGGAGCCTCATCCTGATTGACGAATTCGGTGGAGGTACGGAACCGCAAATTGGAGGTGCTATTGCCGAAGCCGTTCTGAAACGTTTCAACCAGAAAGGAACCTTCGGAGTCATCACCACCCACTACCAGAATCTGAAACATTTTGCCGAAGATCATGAAGGAGTAGTGAACGGAGCCATGCTTTACGACCGCCATCTCATGCAAGCACTTTTCCAGCTACAAATCGGAAATCCCGGAAGTTCGTTTGCCGTAGAAATCGCACGAAAAATCGGATTGCCGGAAGATGTCATTGCAGATGCTTCGGAAATCGTAGGAAGTGAATATATCAATGCCGACAAATACCTTCAGGACATCGTGCGCGACAAGCGTTACTGGGAAGGAAAACGTCAAACGATCCGTCAACGGGAAAAACACATGGAAGAAACCATTGCCCGCTACCAAACGGAAATGGAAGAGTTGCAGAAATCACGGAAAGAGATCATCCGGCAAGCAAAAGAAGAAGCAGAACGGATGCTTCAGGAATCCAATGCACGCATTGAAAACACAATACGCACAATCAAGGAAGCACAAGCTGAAAAGGAAAAGACACGCCAGGCACGTCAGGAACTGACAGACTTCCGTACTTCTTTAGATGCGCTGGCTTCTAAAGAGCACGAAGAGAAGATTGCACAGAAAATGAAGAAATTAAAGGAGAAACAAGAACGGAAGAAAAATAAGAAAAACGAACCGAAAGCCGCAGTCTCTTCCCCGTCAAGTGCTCCTAAAGTAGTGCCGATTGCAGTAGGTGAAAATGTAAAAATCAAAGGACAGACAAGTGTCGGTCAAGTGATGGAAATCAATGGTAAAAATGCAACCGTTGCTTTTGGAAGCATAAAAACGACCGTAAAAATAGACCGTCTGGAACGTAGTAATAATGCACCCAAGATGGAAGGAATCGCCAAAAGCACCTTTGTCAGTAGCCAGACGCATGACCAAATGTACGAAAAGAAGCTTAGCTTCAAACAAGACATTGACGTACGTGGAATGCGTGGAGACGAAGCTCTGCAAGCAGTCACCTATTTTATCGATGACGCCATATTAGTCGGCATGGACCGTGTACGCATCCTTCACGGCACAGGAACGGGAATACTTCGTACATTAATCCGCCAGTATCTGGCCACCGTACCGGGAGTGAGCCACTATGCCGACGAACATGTGCAGTTTGGCGGTGCCGGAATCACAGTAGTCGATTTTGACTAACCTGTAAACAAAACATCCAAAGAACTTGTTCTCATTTAGAAAACCACTACCTTTGTTACAGTGGTTTTCTAAAACGAGAATAAAGCATGAAGAATAATCTGTTAAGCGAAAAGCTTATTTACACAGGAGACAGTCTTACTCCTACCCACTTACATCTTTGTACTTACAATGCTACCGAGATGCAGGAAAGCGCCAACGACACCTTTCAAGCCATCAAGGGAACACTGAACAGCGATCGGATCAATTGGCTACAAATACACGGAATGAAAGATACGGAGACTATCCGTGAAATTTGCAGTCATTTTGAAATAGACTTCCTAGTCCTGCAAGATATACTGAATGCGGATCATCCTACCAAGATAGAAGAGCATGACAAATACATCGTCCTGATCTTAAAAATATTCTACCCCAACGAACATAAAGAAGAAGACGAACTGGACGAGTTGCTCCAACAGCAAGTTTGTCTTATTCTAGGTAATAACTACGTACTTACTTTCCTCGAAAAAGAAACCGACTTCTTCGATGATGTCAGTTCCGCTCTGCGCAATGATGTCCTGAAGATACGCAGCCGCCAGACTGATTATCTACTTAGCGTGCTGCTCAACAGCATCATGGGAAACTATATTTCAACAATCTCTTCCATTGATGACGCACTCGAAGATTTGGAAGAAGAACTGCTCACCATCACCAGCGGTGATGACATCGGAATTCAGATTCAGGCATTACGACGCCAATATATGCTGATGAAAAAATCCATCCTTCCACTAAAAGAACAATATATCAAGTTACTACGGGCAGAAAACCTGCTCATTCACAAAGTGAACCGTGCCTTTTTCAATGATGTAAACGACCACTTGCAATTTGTATTACAGACCATTGAGATCTGCCGGGAAACTCTTTCCTCATTAGTCGATCTGTACATCTCCAACAATGATTTACGTATGAACGACATCATGAAGAGGTTAACCATCGTATCCACCATCTTTATCCCTTTGACATTTCTGGTCGGAGTATGGGGAATGAATTACAAATGGATGCCCGAGCTCGAATGGCAATACGGGTATTTATTTGCCTGGATTGTAATGGCAATTATCGGTATTATTGTATATTTGTACTTCAGAAAAAAGAAATGGTATTAACAAAAACACATCATCAGTCATGAAATCGATAAAAGAGCTATATAGAATAGGCACAGGACCTTCCAGTAGCCACACTATGGGACCGCGTAAAGCTGCCGAAATGTTTCTGGAACGTCATCCGGATGCTGCATCTTTTAAAGTAACCCTTTACGGCAGTTTAGCTGCTACAGGCAAAGGACACATGACGGATGTAGCCATTATAGACACTTTGCAACCCACTGCCCCGGTAGAAATTGTGTGGCAGCCCAAAGTCTTTCTACCGTTCCATCCGAACGGAATGACATTTGCAGCTCTGGATAACAACGATAAAGTGCAGGAGAATTGGACTGTTTATAGCATCGGTGGTGGTGCACTGGCAGAAAACAATGACAATCCAACCATCGAAAGCCCCGATGTATATGGTATGGAAAACATGACTGAAATACTCCAATGGTGTGAAGATACCGGAAAAAGTTATTGGGAATACGTAAAGGAATGTGAGGAAGAAGATATATGGGACTACCTGACTGAAGTATGGGCTACCATGAAAGATGCCATTCACCGTGGACTCGAAGCAGAGGGCGTACTACCCGGACCACTAAATCTCCGGCGGAAAGCCTCCACTTATTACATACGTGCTACCGGATACAAACAATCCCTGCAATCCAGAGGGCTCGTCTTCTCTTATGCTTTGGCAGTAAGTGAAGAAAATGCTTCCGGCGGTAAAATAGTAACCGCTCCGACTTGTGGTTCTTGCGGAGTTATGCCTGCCGTACTTTATCATCTTCAAAAAAGCCGTGACTTTAGCGATATGCGCATTTTACGTGCGTTAGCCACTGCCGGCCTATTTGGCAACATCGTCAAATTCAACGCATCCATTTCCGGAGCAGAAGTAGGTTGTCAGGGAGAAGTCGGTGTTGCCTGCGCAATGGCTTCGGCTGCCGCCAATCAATTGTTCGGAGGCAGCCCTGCACAAATTGAGTATGCAGCAGAAATGGGCTTGGAACACCATTTGGGAATGACTTGCGACCCGGTATGCGGATTGGTACAAATTCCCTGCATCGAACGAAATGCATACGCCGCCGCACGTGCGCTGGATGCTAATCTTTATTCAGCTTTCACCGATGGCATGCACCGTGTCTCTTTCGACAAAGTAGTGCAAGTGATGAAACAGACCGGACATGACCTACCGTCACTCTATAAAGAAACAAGTGAAGGAGGATTGGCCAAGGATTACAAACAAATGTAATTATAAAAAGCAACGGACCATTCCTTTTATAGAAATAGTCCGTTGTCATTTTTATGATTAAAATTTATTCAGTTGGCGGCCAATTCGTATCATCTCCGTTACTGATATCTTTCTCATGTATCAATCCGCCATCCTGCGTGAAATAAAGCGAGTAGCGCTGGCTACCTTGTTTCACCTGAATCACAGATTCCATCGGATTCTGTGGAAATGTCAACACATATACATCTGTCACTACCCACGCGTTATATTTAGAATCTATAAAAGCCGTATAAACAGCCGGCACCAACTGATCAATACTGTTCAGTTCATTTTCTGTCATCACCCAGTTGGCATTAGCATCAAACCAGACTTCCAATTCATCATTGCTCACCCAACAGTCAGCTACATAATAAGCACCTTTCATCTCCCATTCTATATTCTGGGCAGCCGGATATACCTGTTTCAAGGCCTCCGTAATATTACTGGGCGGAACAAAAGTATCATCATCGTCATTATCACATGCACCGAAAGAAAGGGCAGTCATAAGCAACACTACTGCCCATGCGCTAAACTTAAATCTCCACATAGTTATCTTCTTGTTTAGGTCTATTTACTGCAACTTGTTAATCATCAGCCTTGATAAATTTTCCTTTCTTATCAAATTTGAAAGAAAGCCCGGTAGACAATTCAATCTCATACCCTTTGCGGTCACGTTCCACTTTTGTCACTCCTTCATTCACAAAATTATGCGCTTTCAGGTAGTTGACAGCAAATCCCGGAACAATACTAACAGGAACAGTCTGCCCTTTCTTAGCACTTACCTCTTCCCAGTTTCCCTTACTGTCAAAATCAATTTCCGTACCATCCATCAATAACACTTCATACTTGGTAGATTCCATCATATCCTTATCAATTTTGATATGGGCAACCTGTGGCTTTGTAAAATTACTATTGATAAAATTACGTGCCGGAAGCGGCAACTGATTCATGTCTTTAGTTATCACATCTTTTGCGAATGAAAACTGCACGGCTACCAGAGCCAGTACAAGTAGAGATAGAAATTTCTTCATAATCGTTATTCTTTTAGCGTTAATACTATACTTTATTCTATGCTACAAATAACGATACAGATTCCGGAAAGATTTAGGAATATTATGAGTTTGCTCTTTTTTTGTATTCTTTAACCATCTATTCTATTTTCCACTCCCCTATGGTACAACGTTCCCTTAAAACGCAATATACCAACGATCCTCACAGACAGTTGGTATATTTCACATATAGATACATATCAGTTTTTACACCGATACGAGGGTCAAGTTAAAAATATACCGCTGTACGATTTCTAACCTGCAAAATGTAGGGATTTCATGAGTTTATCATGAATCTAGGGACCTACATATTTCTTCATTTCAACATTTATCTTATACCATCCCAATGCATTACTACCACCCACTCTTTCGGTTGGTAAGTTCCGTGAAAACGGTGCGGAATCGTAGCAACCACCAAATCACAATTGGAAGCTAATACGGTTCTTAATTCCTTTAGCAACATATCCATTCGAACAATTAAATGAAGATACTTCATCATACACCGTATCACCCGTACATACTGATAAATGCACATATCCTCTCCCCGTCTTATCTCACTCAGTGTATTGGGAGAAATAGCAAATTCGCTGGAAAAGAAACTGTTACTGAAAATACGATCCGTTCCCATTAAAGCCAATACCAAATTGCTTAAAAACTCGTATGGTTTCTGTTTTTCTTTTGCCATGTCATTCTATGATTAATAATTTATAATATTTCAGTTTTTATTACTTTATCAAATATTGTCCACATAGGGAAACAATTAGCGATCCACTGCTAAAATCAACTGTCACTGACACTATTCACAAAAAAGCATATTACGTGAGCTTCCTGCATTTTTTCGAGCACACAAATTTTCGTCCCTAAAAAAGCAACGAGAGTTTATCTACTGGATACAAGCAAGTTATAAATCTCACACACCTCTTCTTTCCCCCACCAACGTGCCCTCCTTTCAAAAGGACAAAAGGACATAAGGACAAAAATCCCCTATGGTACTATAAAAATTCCAATGCCAACGACGAAGCCTATTAGTTGGGAGAGGAATTCCAGAAAGGAGCTCCTTTATTTTCCCCGAATTTGTACAATAATATCACCATATTGTCGAATGATTGTATCATTGAAGGCGGAAGCAAACGCGAACAAGATATCGCTCTTCTTTCCAAGCACGGCCCTTTCACTAAATAATCCTGACAATATAGGTAATTTTGTTCAAGAGTTGCCCAATCATTTCATGACAAACAAAACGATTCAGGTTGGCGCAAAACACGATTTCAATATTCGTAAGGTTACACGTCTATAAAAGCACTTAATATAATAAAGATCAGCAATATACCTCATAGTTCTTATAGTAAGATGAATAAAAACAATCATATATATCCTTTTTGTCCTTTTGTCCTTTTGGAGAGTCGGAAAAACATCGGAAGATTTGAAAAAAACATCTCAATGATTGAAATCAAACATTGGGATATTTCGATACAAATCTCCCAATGTTTTTTCTTTATATTTGTGTGTCTAAATACATCACTATACGTAAAATTAGGAAATATCAACGATCTTCACAGACAGTTGATATAGTGGGAAATTCACATCGGCTTTAACCTCCGATGTCAGGGCGTAGATTAGAAATGCGCCGTCGCGCTATTTCTAATCCACAATGTAGGAGAATCATGCTGTAAACAGCATGAAGCTAGGGACCTACATTTTTTTCATCTCACATACGAAACACTCACGTGTTTATTACATCTCAACATTTATTTTATATACCCAAATTGTTTCAGAAAAATCATCTCAAATACTTATTATCGTTATCTCTATACCAATCCTTAATAGCTTCTTCAAATGTATAATGAAACTTATACCCCGAATCAGCCAATTTCTTTCCGCATATATTAGTAGAAATCATTAACTTCTTCACACGAGCAGGACAAATACCTAAAGCTTTTCCCCCTAACGAACCGACAATCCTTGCAACTGTCATTAGAAGACTTCCCGGCACCTCGACAACAGTACGTTGTACTCCCGTAGCCTTTTTCATCGTTTCTACTATTTGCTCGATAGTAAAAGCTGGTTCATATGTACAGTTATATAACTCTACTCCTTCATTATGATTCTCTAAACGATAAAGCATAAAGCGAACCAATTCTTTCACATAAATGCAAGCTTTAATCGTATCTTTACGGCCCGGATAGAAGAACTTACCGCCACGGATACCCCAATACAAACGAGTAAAGTTACCATTTTCCCCTTTACCGAATACCACACCCGGACGAACAATAGTAAGTTGTCGTTCGTTCGACTTTTTTGCCTGCCAAATCGTATGTATTTTTTCAGCCACTAACTTAGAAATTCCATAAGGCGTGTTCGGTGTGGGAAGCGTCTCTTCTGTTTTCAAATCTTCAGCTGCACCATAAGGAGCTATGGAACTGGTAAAAACGATTTTCTTTATCCCGAACTTCTCGGCAAAAGCACATACGTTCTCTGCACCACGAATATTCGTCTCAAAATAAGCCTGATCCGGATGTCCCGGGGTACGATGAACGGCTGCAAAGTTAAAAATGACGTCTTCGGAAGTAACGGGAATATCAATGTTTATTTCAGAACGAACATCACAATTGATATATGTAGATTTACCTTCATGGTTATTCTTTACAATATCCAGATTGTATATTTTTGTACCCGGATATATATTATCAATTAGAGTAATAAGGTGTGTACCGATAAAACCGGAACCGCCAAATATAAAATAACTCATTTCACTAGATGATTAAATTCATTATATTTTAACTCTACAAACTCCTTTATTTCCTTCTTAAAACGTTCTTCCGAAAAAGTCTCCGCATGGTTACGTATTATTTTAGGATCAAACGGTGTTTCTAGTTTTTCAAATCTTTCTACTGCATCAATAACCGATTCTACAGTTTGTTCATAAAAGAAAAGACCTGTTACTCCTTCTTTTACTGTTTCCAAAGAACCTCCCCTGCCATAAGCAATAACAGGAGTCCCACATGATTGCGCTTCGATCGGAATCATACCAAAATCCTCATCTGCTGCAAAAACAAAGGCTTTAGCTTTCTGCATCTTTTCTTTTAGTACCGCAAATGACTGATATCCCATGACAGTTACATTATGCCCAGCAATCTTGCGTATCTTTTCCAAATTAGGACCTCCACCAATCACAACCAGCTTTTTATTAGGCATACGACTGAAAGCTTCGACAATAAGATCTATTTTCTTATATCCCACCAAACGACTACTAGTTAAATAGAAATTTTCTTTCTCTACGCACAAATCAAAGTTAGAAATATCAATATTAGGGTGAATTGTTACAGCATCCCGCCTATAAGTCTCCTGAATTCGACGTCCCACATAATCGGAATTACTTATAAAATAGTCAACCCGGAAGCTGGATATCAAATCCCATTTACGAATACGGTGAAGCATATATTTAGCTAGATATCCTTTCAAGCCTTTTGTCAACCCCGATTCTTCCAAGTATTCATGATACATATCCCATACATAGCGAATAGGAGAATGACAATAACAAATATGCAATTGATCCGCTTTGGTTAGAACTCCTTTGGCTACAGCATGAGAAGATGATATAATCACATCATATCCCCGTAAATCAAACTGTTCTATTGCAAACGGAAATATAGGCAAATACATCCTATGCTTCTTTACCCCTAAAGGTAACTTCTGAATGAATGATGTATGGACTTTATTCCAGTCAATCCCTAATTCGTCACAAACTTGTTTTTTAGCAACTAAGGTGTAAATATCTGCGTCTGGAAATACATCCGCAATAGCTTTGACTACTTTATCTGAACCGCCAACGGTTACTAACCATTCTTGAATGATGGCAATCTTCATCTTATTTCAATTTTAAACAATAACTTACTGATTTAAAACCTGTACATACGTATCTACAATAGAAGATATCATCTTTTCCATCGTAAAAGTTTTAAGATAAAGTTCACGAGAATTTATCGAATATCGATTCAACAAATCAGCATTTATCGATAATTTTTTTATTGCATCTACAGCTTCTTGTTCTGTTTTAAACACAAGCCCATTATAATCGTGAAGTACAACTTCATTATTACCAACCACATCTGTAGCGACTATTGGAAGCCCTACTGATGCAGCTTCAATTAGGGCATATGGTAAACCTTCAAAACGAGAAGTGGATAGATACAAATCAGCGTTCTTAAGATAAGACATGGGGTATTCTGTGAATCCAATAAAATTTATATTAACATGCTCTTCTACACTTTTTTGTTTTAATCGCACAAAGTCTTCTCCATCTCCCACCCACACAAATTCTATTTCATGATTATTTCTTAATGCTTTTGCTATTCTATATGCCATATCCATATTTTTTGCAAAATCAAAGCGAGATAATGAAATTATTACAAGTTTATTATCATATCTATTAAATTTAAGTCCCTCATCAGCAATAGCATTATATATTATAACTGATTTATCTGTAAACAAAAAACGCATCGATTTCCCAAGTTTAAACTCGCCATTTGACACTAAAATAAATTTATTTGTAAGATATCTTAAACTACGTCCTATTATTTTATGTATACAGGATATAAAATATGAAGAATAATTATTCGTAATCCCATGAAAAGTATGAACAACTTTAATCTGCGGCACAATTATTTTCAAAATTCGGGAATATAAACCTGCACCATTTCCATGAGAATGAAGTATACTAATATTGTTTTCAATAATAAAGCGTCTTAATAAGAATAAGTATTTAATACTGAACTTCCTATATGGAATATTTATACATTTCTTTATTTTAGGATGCTCCTGCCACAAATTGCCATATGGCTTACCCTGAGGGAAAGCTACATAAATATTGAAATCAGAAGGTAACTCTTCAATCAATTGATGAACATGACGCGGACCTCCTCCAAAATCTGCTCTAACTGTTATCAATAATATATTCATTACTCTAAATTCATTTGATTGTTTTTATTATTCTGTTTTTCACTAGCCATAATTCCCAAAACAATTAATACTTGACAATACAATAAATCCGAAGTTATTGCAGACCCAGAAATTAAACTACCTATCAAAAGTCCTAAAAAGTAAGTTGTAGAAATTAAACTCCATGGTCTAAAAACATTTGTACAAAGTTTAAATATCTCTTTCCAAAAAAGAATTGAATAAATGCTAGCAAACACTCCTCCATACCATAAAAATTGTACAAAATAATTCTCTGGCAATAATATAAAAGGATATTTTACTTTTAATGCTATCGACCGTACAATATCTTCATAAAAAGAATAATTGTATCCATATCCAGTCAAAATAAAGAAAGGATTATCTATCAAAGAAGAAAAAAATAATTTCCAAGCGCCAATTCTAAGTTCAATATTTCCTTCATTTCCTGTTGTACTTATAGCCTCTTGAGTATATAATATTTTATTTACTAAAGGAATATATTCACCATAAATACTCACCACACTAATTAAAATAATTAGAATTACAATATACCCTACAAAATATTTCTTTTTTCTTATTGTCTTAATTACTAGACCACATATTACACACATGAAACAAACTAAAGCTTCTCTACTAACAGAAGACATCAAATTTATAACAGTAAACATCAGTGTAGTAAGAAGCATTGATAATTTAATTTTTTTGGAGAAGAACAATACTAAAGCAAATGTAAATATAAGACATGAATAATCTCCAAAGACACCGTGGGCTGATAAACCTGACGAAACAAGAGACATTGATTTCAAATCAAAACATTTATTACTCAAACCTGAATTGAAACCATTGCCACTCCAAATAGAAACCGATTCTGACAGCTGAAACAAAAATAAACATAGACTTAAAAAAGAGCATAAAAAATATGAGTAAAGAATCTTACACAAAATTCTAGGGTTACATTTATATTCAACATAAGCCAAATATCCAAGAGGAATATAAATTATTCCTTTAATAACTTTCAGTAATGACGATATTTCAATAACATAAATAAAAGAATAAATAGTTGAGACTAACACTATTCCCCACATAGCCAAAACTATTCTCTGAAATTTAAGTCTAATAAAAGGAAACAATAAAGGAAAAAATACCAATAAAAATATTTCAACTAAATATAAATTAATTTCCCCCAGTTTTAACTTAGGCATGAAAGGAGTAAATATGGCCAAATAAAGAATTAATTTGCCTATGTCCAAATTAAAGTTGTTCTTCATACTGCTTTTCTATTGCAGAAGCAATAATTGCACTTCCATGTTCCCAACCTTTTTCCGTTTCCGCATAATCTTCCCGCAAATATCTCTCCATTTGTTTTATTATATACGGTTTTTTATACAGAAGCAAAATTGAATCAACAAGCTGTTTTACGCTTCGCGGCTCTATTAGAATTCCAGAATACTCATCAACAACTTCAGAAAGTCCTCCTACATTAGTCGCAATTACAGGTTTGCAATATGCAAAAGCAGTCATAATCACTCCACTTTGTGTAGCATCGACATACGGACAAACGACTATATCTGTATTAAATACATAATCAGCAATTTCCTCATTAGTAAGAAATTTGTGTATAAACTTAAAATTGCTATACTTAAGATAAGGATCTATATCGAAATATAACTCGCCTGATCCAGCTATCGTTAACTCTATATCTTGATAGCCTTGTTTTACTATTTCTTCAAATGCGGAACAAAGATATTCTATACCTTTATATTGAGAAATTATCCCCCAAAATAAAATCTTGAACTTTCCATCTTTTTTCTTATTACACGGTCTATAAACTTTCATAAATTCAAATGTACTCAAATTGGAACAAAATACATCTTGAGGAGATAGTTTATAATTTCTAATAAAAGCTTCATATTGCTTCGTATTAAAAATAACTTTATTACGAATCAGTTTAAAAGCAAGATAACGAAACAATATAAGCCACTTTTTTTTATATCCAGAATGAGGAAAAGGATCATGAACTAATAATACTATTTTATGATAGTAAAACAAAAACAACAATACAGTATAGGGAGCCGTTGTATCAGTTAATATAACACTAGGTGATATTTTTCTCACAACTCTTACCACATCATAAGCTTTCTTTATTGCGTTAAAAAAATTTTTATTAGTCAAAGAATAAATCAAGTAGGTTTTTTGAAGATTAAAAAATGAAGAGAACTTTGTCATTTCTTCATAATCTATAGCCCTATTGATTCCTCGTCTAATATTCTTTATACCAAATTTATTAGGAATATCCTGTCGACAATCAGTGACATAATACAAATCATAAGTTGTATTTAAACGCTTCACAATACTTAGATTTGGTTCCAATAATGCCATTTCAGAAACAAAAGCCACTTTTTTCATTTCCCTAATGTACTATTCAATGCCTCATGTAAGGCGTTAATATATCCCTTCCCAAATGTAAGATCAGGTTCCATATAATTACCTTCTCCCCATTCATTCCAGGATTTCAAAAAGATTAATTTATTTCTTTTATATTGAACTGTCTTAAGGGCATCTTCAACATGCAATCTAAAAAATTCAGGGGATTCATTTAAAAACATACTGCCTTTCATTCCACTTCGTGGAGTATGATCCCAATTAGGTACAATGCATGGAATCACATCTTCACTCCCATCTATATTTTTATTTATCAAATACGGAATGCACTTTTTATAATCAACAGCAAATTGAGGATAATGATAAAACAAAGATCTTATTTTCTGACGTATATAATATAATATTTTTCCTCTTTTATTTTGAGCATCAAATATGACACTAGCTAAACGCTGAAAAGTCACAGCATTATATCCTTTTTCAATAAACATCTCTTTTTTATTAATGCCACCTACTATATTAGCTACTATATAAATGCCATCCAACCACCCAGCCTCACGAGCCAATTGTTGAAACATATCAATATACTTCAGTGGTAAAGACACTGGATCATAAACAACTAAAAGAGGCATTCCATCTATCTTTATATATCTTTTATCCCTAAAAGCACGATTTAAATAAGAAAAATGCATTTCAATATCCTCCTCTCCCGGATATGTTTGTTCCATTAATAATTTATCTCCTGTGGAATCTTTATCAAATGTTTTAGAATACCAAGAATGATTAGCCCATGCTAAACAAAAAGGAAAATCAGGTTTACCAGATTCAAGAACTTCATCAAATACATCTTGCATAAGTCTCTTTCCATTTCCAAACCAATAATGCCAATAACAAAACCCAAATATTCCAGCTTCTTTTGCAAGTTTTACCTGCTGTTCTCGTACAACTGATAATCTCAAATCATAATAGCCCAAATCAGCAGGAACTCGCGGTTGCCGATGTCCTTTAAATAAAGGCTTAGCTTTACCAACATTTGTCCATTCTGTAAAACCATTTCCCCACCATTCGTCATTTTCTGAAAATGGATGAAATTGAGGTAAATAAAATGCAATAACTTGCGCTTTTCTATTCATATATTAATTTTATCATCATTTTTTCAACTTCGCTGTTGACAGTTAGCAATATTTTTACCTATATTGCAAATTCTTTTCAATCTAGCAATGTCATCATTTTAATGACTTTAGCTGGTACTCCCCCTACTACTGCTCCACTTGGAACATCATGAGTTACCACAGCATTAGCTCCGATTATTGCCCCATCTCCAATAGTCACCCCTGAAAGTATACGTGCACTCTCACCAATCCAAACATTATTACCGATCACAACAGGACCTTTTGCATAAAGTGGTCGCAACGATGGAGGAGTATTTAATTCTGACTCTATATTTTTACCATGAGAATTATCAGAAATATAGACATATCTACCTGTTAACACATTATTACCTATTGTAATACTATGACAAGCAGTAATATGACAATACTCCCCAATTCTACAATGACTGCCAATCTGAATAGAAGGAGTGTAATCGTATCCAGCATATTTATCCCATGCCGTAAGCACTATTCCACGAGAAAGAATTGTACCATAATCTATTTTAACATATTGCAGCCCTTTAAGCTGTCGCGCGTGATATATACGACCTTTAATGTCCTTGAAATGCCAATGGATAGCATAATTAAATAATCTACCACATACTTTGCCTGGCAATAAAAAAAAATATTGAAAAATATTACATAATGAAAATACGATCTTCGACAACATACTCATATTTCTTATTTTTCCAATGATTTCCTTAACAGTTTTCACTTAAAATATTTTTACATAAAAAACGATAAAATAACAGAAAGTTCAAACCATGGCATCAAATTTATTTAATACATTCTAGCACTTATTTACAATGAAATCCAATCTTCACACATTATATCACAAGTTGAAAAAAACGAATTGATTGGATTGAAAAATCTTTTGGGCCCAACAACAATCTTATCCTGATTTGCATTAAGCCATGCTGCCCACCAACTATAAGTACTATTTCCTATAATATTATGCTTAGCACATGACATCAACTGCATATCTCGAAAATTACGTTTCCCTGATACCTCATTCCAATCTACTAACATGTATTCAAATTCAGGAAGATTATCTTTTACCCAGCAAGGATTATCCGTGAATACATAAAAATGAGGGTTATTTATATGCTTTCTCATATAATCAATTGCTTTCATATAATAATCGACTGTACATAATCCTTTTCCCATCAATTCTGATTGCATATAATCATCACCTTTACGTAAGTGAATAGCTACAGAATTTTCCTGCGACATTTTTGCTGCAACCTCAATATTTTTTAATTCATCAAAAGGCAAAAAAGTAAACTGTTTACGTATATCATCCTCACAATGTCTAAAATACTTTTCGCTTTGCCAAAAACCCTTATAAATACAATTTCTAGTAGCACATTTCTCCATGTCAGGTACATATCCATACATAGGTTCGTCAATGTATACTTCATCACCGATAAAATTATGCCATTTCTTCATAAACTCTTGAAATCTTCGCTCCAAGCCATTTCGCGGTAAAGAAGGAAATACCCACTTAAAATGCCCCTCCGGCATTACTTTTATATCTATCGAGGGAAAAGCATCTTGAAGTCTAACCAATTCAAATGCCCATTGAGAACGTGGTTTAAAGTTACTTTGATCAAAACAGACATCTAACCCCTTAGCCATCAGCCCCCGACCAAAAGCATAATGAAACATTTGATTTGCCAATCCAGCATTTACATTTACGGCTATCATACTACTTCAATTTATTATTACACAAATCTAGAGCTGCCCCCATTGCTACATCCATATTATAATACTCCCATTCAGCAAAACGTCCAAGAAGAAATAGACCTTCTGGCTCAGTAACACATTTCACACTATTGACAAATTCACGTGTATCTTTTGCTTGGATTGGATATGTATAAGGAGCATAGTTATGTGCTATATATTTGGGATGATATGGTATACGAGAGAGATTATCAATAATATCATTCTTACTAATCTCATCTGTAAACTCAATGGTAGCCGACATTACTCCATTCGCACGATTTGACTCTGCAAAATTACCTGTACAAATGATACGGTGTGCCTCATGAATATGACTTGGCATATAAATCCAGCTATATGGATTATCTTCAATCTCACAAAGTACAGTTGTGGTACCATGGGCTTCAAGAGCTTCAATACCTTCAATATAAGCCGATAAGTCAACTCCTTTAACTATTAAAGGTATTGACTTCATATTGCCAGTAAAAATAACTCTATCACAAATCTCTCCGTTCACAGACCATCCTTTTTCTATTTTTTCAATAGATTTTACATCTACATTATAATGTATTTCAAGTCCTTCTGAAAGGCGGTTAGCGACAAACTGCGAACCCTCTTTTTTCGGATAAAAAAACGAACTATGTACAAAAGACCTTTCCTCAATATGCTTAAAATTATTATAAATAATATCTTCAAGTGTAGGCATTGGTAATTTACCAACCAACCACGACAGTGGAACGTTTGTCAGTGGACGACGCCAGATCTTTTCATTGTATGGTCGAAAATATTCACGATAAAGTGTCTCACCAAAACGAGCTCGCAAAAATTCTTCAAAATTAGTAGGTTCTACAGGCTTATTAGTAGCCATTAACACAATATCATTAATAAAATTTTTCATCATCTCATCTGAAAGTTGATAAGCATGATTCTCTATTGGATAAGCAATTATGGTATTATCAGCCATTGAAACAACTGAATTTCGATCTGCCATAGTAAACTCGTCTTTTTTGTCAAAATGACTCCAAAACCAATCCAATACATCCTGACGTTTTGTGTTAAAGACATGTCCTCCAGTGCGATGAAACAAATGTCCATGCACTCTATCACATTTTACCATCCCTCCTGGACGCGAATCTGCCTCAAATAGTTGCACATCATGTCCATACTCCTTAAGAACCTGCCCAATACTCAAACCTGATATACCAGCTCCGACAATAATATATTTCATATTCATATTATTTATTATTAATTTCAAAACTCTTCTTGTACACAAAAATTAAAGGAATTACAGTCCCTACAGCTACATATAACGGACACCACCATCCTGTGAATTCACTACATCCTAAATGCCATAAATGACCTTTTACTGAAGGATATTTTGCTAATATATTATAACCCAATTACATACAGCAAAGCAACTAAATTAAAGGCCAACATATACCCAATAAGAATCTGTAGCGATTGGTCTTCACAGCATAAAAAACTTAACACTATAAATCGGTCACTTATTACTAAGTAAAGTGAAAGGTCCATCGTCGTATAATGGCTAGAACACGAACTACAGAAACTATTAAATTTTTCATTATTCTATAGTGTAATTAGCCTTCTCGTTTTCCATCCACTCTTCATATATATACTTATGGTTCATGATATTAATAAAATCAGATGAACTTATATGCCGAAATGGATCTCTATAATTGTGCTTACCATCGTATTCACAGTAAAACTGTCCCAGGTCATTGAGTCCATACTTATTCCACAATGTCAATAAGTCCTCCGAATCTACAATATAGCAATACTCACCTAGAAAATTCCACCAATCTTTGAGACTTAAATCAGAATTATGATATTTCTGAATAAAGCGTTTGGTTATATTTATTTCAGACGCTGGCCACTTAGCAAGAGTTTCACCCGTCAGTACTCGCTTTGTATCGAAATTATCTTTTCTATAACAATGAATATTCCTATCATCATATGGAATATCAAATAAGTTTATAAGATCATCAGTATATCCAAAATAGAGAAAATCTTGCAGCCACATAGGATTAAACATTTGCCCCCAATTACCAGCTTGTGTTATTATACGTCCTTTCAATCCATAAACATTACTAGAAGAAATCGTATTTAATTCAACAAGGCTCTTAAGATATTCAAAAGCAAATTCACGATAGACACGTAAATCTGATCTATTCTTTAATGCAAACTCTGCTCCCAATTCTTTAGCTCTTTTCAATCCAGCCAAGCTTGTGCAAATTTGATAGTTTACATTCCCCAAGCCACACACAGGTATATCTTTATTCAAAACAACTTCGCACCCTAATAATTCCAAAGTCCGTACTATAGATGGGTCTGTATAATCCCAAGTACTAACTATGATAATTGCTCCCGGAAACAATCTTCTATATAATTTAATAGTCTCAAAAGTAAATTCATCACGCATCTCTATCAACCCTTGAAGAACAATAGCAAATTCACCAGAAGTAGTTGTAGTCTTTATATTACTAGGAATAAAATAATCTGCTTTTTTGGGACGAAGTTTATAACAAAAATAGTTATCTGAATATTTTTCAAAACTACGAGAAAAAATATCTAGCATAACCTTTTCATTTCTACATAAACGAATCATCAATGAAATAGTACATGAAAAAAACTTTCGCAATATACTCTTAATCAACTGCATTTTTATTTCTTTAAACATTTATTTTGAACAATCGCAAGGCCTTCTAATATCAGCGAATCCTTTAGCAATAAAAGTGAAAGTACATATATAAAAGCTCCTACGCACATCATTATAATGCACATCAATAAATTATTCCAATTTAATGACTGAAGCACAAACAAGCCTCCCCCCATTAAAATAACAGCGAATAAATAATGTATTATTGATTTATCGAATAACCTAATAGAAATATACTTTCTTCCCATGATGTACAACCCTGTAGTTGCAACTAGTTCTGCAGCTAAATACCCCATAGCAGCACCATAATGCTTGAATGTAGGAATAGTCAAAAAACACACTAAGAGGTCTGTAATACATGCCATTAAAGTTACTTTCACCATAATATACACTTTCCCTTTAGGATAAAGAGTCTGCATCCCAAATACATTTGAAAGTCCCACTAAAACCAGCAAAACAGATAAAATCTGAGAAACACCTATAGATGGTATAAAACTATTACCACCCAAAATAGGTATAGCATATTGACTAACAAAGAACAGTCCAACAGATATTGGTAAAGAAACTCCAACAGTAAACGAATATACTTTTTGAGAGATTGTAGCAAATTCTTCATCTCTTCCTTCAGCCATCAAATTCGAAAACCGAGGTAGCAAAATTGCAGTTAACGAATCTACTATTCCAAACACTAGTGAAAACAATTTTATACCACCATAATAATAACCAACATATACATCATCAGTCATAAATCCTAAAATTACTGGATTAAGAGTAAGATATATAGTAGATAATAAAACTAATAAAAATGTTATACCTACAGACTTTAAATGCTTGTAAGGATTAATACTACGTCGATCAATATTACATATACACAAATATTTACGTAATCTAATAAAATTGAATACACTATTTCCTACCGATGTAAGAGTAATTGTAATACCATACCATAGAATATCATTTTTTGTCTTTACTAAAGTAAACAATAATATAATCCCAATCATACGGACAATCAAACCACGAACCGTAATATATTTAAAATCTTCAATGCCTTTATAAAACCATTCACATCCAATGGTAGTAAGAAAAATAGAAGAACTTAACAACAAGAAAAGAGGTAAATCTGTTTGTATCTTGGGAACTGTAAAACATAAAATAGCAACGACCAAATAACCAATCAAGGTAGTAATTCCATGTAGAGATAATATCTCAATCGTGGTAACATTAAGTTGCTTTCTATCGTTTCTCACTCTAGCAATTTCTCTTACTGCATATAATGGTATACCTAATCCTACAACTAAACTGATATATGATATTATTGATTGATAAAAGTTCACTTCTCCTATTCCTTCTGCTAACAAAATCCTAGATGAATATGGAAACGTTATTAAAGGAAATAGAATTCCAGAAATAGTATTCAATAGATTGAAAATATAATTAGCTGTTATTGATCTTGACATAAATATTAAAATATTTGCTTTATAAACAAGTTACATAGACCACTATTTCCTTAACCCTTCTTATACATTAATCATAGAAAGCCATACTAACCTTCTTTATCATATAAGTTATCGCCCAAAAAACATTTATTGGCTTTGTGTGTTAAAAATCACTTTTATCAAATATACTTCACAATAGAATACTAAAAACGGATTGTATTCATATATTCGATCTTGAAATCATTTTCTATTATTATATCAATAAAAGAAATTATCAATACAAATTGATTGTATATTTTATAAACGATACATCGACCAGCTATAAAACCATTTAATACTTCCATAATCTATCCAGTAAATAATAATTATAATCTCTTTCACTTCCCCAATCTTGGAAGTCTTTCACCTCAAAAGGCCTAAAAGGAATATTATCCAATAGCATAGCATAGACTATATGCGACATAAAAAGTTGTTCATACAAATATAATCTCTCATAATATTTGCAGAACACAGCAGCATCATCAAAAATATAACCTCCTGCATTAAAGAAACGGCTGATGATTTTTTTTTCTATTATATTTGTTATATAGAACTGATCATCAAGTTCCACATAACTCTTATTTCTTGGATTCACCATTTCCAACTTATCAAGTGGATAAATAGCTATACTATTTGCAATGGTAAAATCTCCACAAAAATAGCCATCAGGATCTTTCACAAAAATTGCTCCTTCTATGTTCTCGCAATTCACAGTCCGATAGACAGTCTCAGCCTGGCTAGTGGTTGGCTCATCAAGAACTACGACCTTAGCATTACTCAGTCCCAACTTTTTAAATTGCAATTTCAGCAATAATGACAAATAGTATTTTTTATCATATTTTTCAAGAATTGTAAAATAGATATTATCAAAACGATTTAAATCTAACCCTTGAATAGATTTTATGCAAAGCGAGATTCCATCAGGAGCAAAGTTAAATATATAAGGCATATAGTTCTCATACTCAATATTGTCAGCTCCTATAGGAATAATCAAACTAATACTCATAAAATTGAATTGAGGACATTTTTTAAGAATGCTACAGTTCTCTCCTCCTTAGCATATTGTATAACACGTAGGAAATTCATCAACTGAAAAGTACTATAATACTTATTATACCAATCATAATTACTATAATATATATCTATCTCTTTATCTATCTTGTCTGAAATTATTCTCATCCGCACAGAATCAAAATCATGCCCATACATAAGCTGCGACCAACCATAATTTGAATCTTGCCTAATCTTTACTAAATCAAGTAATGGAGATTCCAAAAATGAGTCCAGAAAGTCTATCAAATAGTAATTATTTCCATTAAATAGTATATTTGAAAAAGTCAAGTCTCCATGACACTGTCCAACTGGTATGTTTATCTCTTCATCTAGTTCATTGAATACAATTGAAGACTTCTCTAGAATTATCTTAATATCTGTATCCTTACTAATAAAATCATTTTTAGCAACTTTATCACAAACATCATTATATTTATTTATTACAACATTTTTATTAATCGGAGTCATTTTTGAATTTTCAATTTCAGAATCAATAAAAATTTTCAATGCCTTGATAAAATAACTAATCTGGTCAAATCCTGCATCTTCAAAATAATCTACATAATTCTTACTATATATATACTCCATCTTAATATTTAGATATTCATCCATACGTTCAATACCATATATTTTCGGTACACGAATATGCTGATAAGCTATCTTTGAAGCATTACACTGTTTCAAAGCTTGCTTATACAATCGTGGAATATAATTCTTATCACGAGTACTCTTGTTAATAAACAAGCTATCCCCGCCATTAACAATGTCTATCTGACAACCAGAATGCCCTCTTATTTCAATCTCCATAATAGTTTGAATTAACAACTATATAGTTTATACCTGCTGACTGGGCTGCCTGTACACCCACTTCCGAATCTTCAAAAACAAGTGCCTCATTAGGTTGCATAGAAAAATGCCTTAATACTGTCCTATATATCTCAGGGGAGGGTTTTCCTTGTCTCACCTCCTCACCCGCCAAAATAAGATCAAATATATCAGTTACCTCAATGTATTGCAATGCTTTTTCTAAATTTTTACGACATGCAGTAGAAGCTATCGCTGTTTTACCTCCAGCATTGTGAAAAGTTTTCAGTATAGCTAATAAAGAATTATTCACTTTAAAATATCTAAAAAAATCGGGGTAACAATTACCTTTAAACTCACTTATTTTTTGAGTTACAACCGGATCTGTTATGCCAACAGTTGCCATAAACTTTTCAAACCTAAAACCAAAACAATGACGATAGTCTACCTCTTTAAGAGCTAATCCCACCTGATTAAAAGCCTCTTGATAAGCCATAAAATTAGCTCGAAAAGTATCAACTAATGTACCGTCAAAATCTACAATTAACAGTTTTATTTCACTTCCGAGCATTACATATATCGTTTAAGTTCTTCAGGTGTCCCATAAGAATAATAATTTTCCATTAAGCAAAGTTTGACAGTTTCTCCATTCTTCAACAAATAATTATAAAGTAATGACACATAAAATTCCGATTTATTAGGTATTGAATTATCTAATAATTGATGCGCAACTTTTAAAAAACCTTTTCCTGAAGAAAAGAAATACGCTCCACAAAGAGCATGATTAGATATTACCTCTTTCTCTGCTGTACGCCTTACTATATTATTAGCATCAATCTCAGCATAACTATACTTTGGAAGGTCTGATTCAAATGATACCAACAAGCCGCCATTGACCTCATCTACAGGTTTTGCTAATATTTGACGAATATTTTCAAGAAAAGCCTTACTAGAGAATTCCAAATCACAGTCCATAACTATAACAGAATCATTAGGGTCTATTGCAGACTCAGCCATCAAACAAGTTTCAACTGCACCACGAGTGGTATTAAGTACAGAAAAAACTTTAGCATTTGGCAACTTGTTTTTTATATATTCGTTTATATGATATCTATCAATATGTTCCTGACGAACAATAAATGAATACTTCAAATTTATATCGTCCATAATTACGCTCCTAATAGCTCTAACGAACAAAGGTATCCCCTTCAATTCAATCAATGGCTTTGGTGTAGTCCAACCTTCTTTAAGAAAACGTGTTCCCTCACCTGCCATTGGCATGATAATATGTAAACTTCGCATAGTCCTCTATAATATTAAGTGCACATTATTTAACTATCCAACCTTTTCAGCTTAAGATAACTAAAAGTGTACTGATTGATTAGTCATTCCCTAATAATTAATTACAATATTTCCTTCGTTAATACACTTTCTTAAAGCTAAAGATTTCATTAGCTATATTATATCAACATTGAGAAATTGATATCTGTATCTGCTCAATTTTAATCCATTCCTTATCTTAATATGCATTCTTTTCTCCAACAACTACATTTGCTATAGTCTTATAAATGATATATATATCAAGTAGCATTGTCCAATGCTCCATATACCAAATATCAGCTTTAACACGTTCCTCCATCTGTGAGAGTTCTCTCGTTTCACCACGAAAACCATGTGTTTGAGCCCAGCCGGTTACTCCAGGTTTTATAAAGTGCCGCACCATATACTTATCAATCAAACGGGCATAAGTCTCCGTATGAGCCAACATGTGTGGACGTGGTCCCACTATTGACATATCACCCCTAAAAACATTGATAAACTGGGGAAGTTCGTCAATATTAGAACGACGAAGGAAGTTCCCAAACCGAGTTTTACGAGGATCATCAGCCGTAGCCTGTTTACTGTCAGCTTCATCATTCACTTTCATAGAACGGAATTTATAACACACAAAATCCACACCATTCAACCCCGTACGCATTTGCTTAAAGAATACAGGACCGGGAGAAGTCAACTTTATAATACTTCCCACTATGAGATAAACAAAGGGAAAAACTGTAACCAGAAAAAAACCGGAGAAAACAACATCAAACATCCGTTTCAACATACGGTTCTCCATCTTACCCAAAGGTTCATAACGCAGATTCAAGATAGGCATATTGCCAACCATACTGTGCCAGATACGACGCGGAAAACCTTTACATACATTAGGAACACCGTGAAAATAAAGCAAATGGTTTTCACAATAATTCATGATAGAAAAATTGTAACGTCCCTCCTCCATCGATAGAGAACAAAAAACATGCTTGATGCTTGGATGTGCAGACATAAAATCTGAAAAACCGTCAGGATTACCCAAATAGGAACATTGAGAAGAAAGAGCATCATTCGGTTTTATATCAAAATAACCCACGACTTCATATAGGGAAGACGCCAGAGAACTTTCCATCTCCTCATACAACACCTGCATATTATTGCCTCCACCTATAAAAACAGCATAACGTCTATGCTTGCCCTTAGCACAATAAACTATCAGAAAATGACGGATGATAATGCGATAAATACTTAAGATAACAAAGAGAAAAGAGAAATATGCAACAAAGAAAAAAGGAGAATAGATAGAGATTCCACTAAAAGTCATGATACATGCCCAAAAGATGGAAAAAGCTATAATATTCTTCAACACGCGCAACACTAGCTGGTCGGGGCGTATTCCCCGACTATCCCAAACTCTCCCACGAGAGCCCGAACAGGCCAGATAACAGAGACTTAACGAAGTCATCATCCAGGAAACTCTACAAGAGAAAGGTAAAGAAACAAAAGCTTCCTCCCAAAAGAAAAGGAGAAAGGACAATACCAGATTCAGAATGATCAGGTCTCCCAGAACTGCTATAAATTCTATAAATTTATTGATTTGACTGGTGGTTGATACCATATCACATTAAAAATTGATTTTAGGCACATACTTCTTTGAACTTGCTCAGAAGGTCTTTCCCGAACAAATTCCAAGAGATTACAATACAAACTGATAGGAAAACAAAAACTAAAACATATACTTTCCTACTGGTTCCCGAAGGATATAATGGTACAACTGCAGGCTCTACAACAGCAAAAACAGGCTTCTCCTCCTGAACTTTAGCTCTGGCAACCTGAAGCTGACCGGCAACCTGACTATATACCTGGTAAGCCAAACTCATGTCATTCTGCAAACGTTCCTGCTCGGTACGAACACTCTGCAAAATGATATTGTCATGAGAGTCCATATAATCGGCATATTTTCTCTGCGCTTCGTAATATTCCTGCTGACGTTCTTTAAACAATTTCTCCAAATAGAGACAATCCTCTTTAGATTTGGAAGTACGATAATCTATGATGTATTCCTGCAATTTCTTAACCACGGAATCGGCTACGACTGCAGCAACTTTAGAATCCTGAAAAGTTGCAGTAACGGAAGTCATTGAAGTTTTCTTATCCACAGAAGCGACAATCTTTTTCTTTAGTGATTCAATCTTCTGAGATTCCTTTTTGGATAATTCAATGGTACCTTGACTCGCTTTATCCGAAAAAATAGATTCATCCTCATCTTCGATAAACAAAGACTTTACTCCGCCAATTACCATACCAGGAAACCCGATTACATAACTCCACCAGGGAGAAGATTCTTCATCTAAATAAGAACTTAAAGAGATTTCCTCACTCCCTGATACAGGGACTTTCATATTAGAAAGTTCCAACAAAAAGGGAGTAGAAGAGACGATATCTGCAGATAAGGAAGCATTCAAGGCATCGGTTCCATCTCCCATAGAAACTCCACTTCCTAAAAAAGAAGCAGCCAAACCGGATAAACCACCACCTTTGTTATTACCCATTTCCGGAGAAAGAGTAACTTCAACCGTATACTGCTTAGGGATACTTATCGCAACAATAACACCAATTATCAGTCCGATACCGGCCGCTTTATAGATCTTCTTACGAATACCTATAACCTTACGAAGAAGATCCATCAAATCGATTTCAAGCTCCTCGTCATTGTGATTATTATACACCTGTTTTGTTTCCTTTTCAGATGTTTGTTCCATCAAAGTAGACATAAATAAAGGTATTCGTTATTTCTTGATTAAATTAGCGATAGAAGCAACCATCATTCCCAAAGTACTGAATGTAGTAGCATAACCTAAAATGTTGCCAATATTAGTCCTTTTCTTTGCCTTACTAGGTACAATTATCTCGCAACCCGGTTCAATCTGTTTCTTACCGCTACCTTTTACCTTAGTTACCTGACCATTCATATAAACAATGAACTTCTTGCTCTTCTTCGCATTTTCAGAATAGCCACCAGCTTGATCCAGATAATAATCAACTTTCTGTCCTTCTATATAAGAAACCGTATTAGGAACCATCACAGCACCATTGATCGTAACTGTATTATTGTTCTTCGGAATAGAAATCACATCACCCTCACGCAAGACAATATCCGCTGTACTGCCAGGATTAGCTAATGCTTTCTCCAAGTCAATGCCAACACTAAAAGTATCTTCCACACGAACACCCAAAGAGTCCATCATAGCCTCACCCAACTGTCGGCTCATCAAACGGATCACATCTCCCATACGTTTCTTCTCACCTTCAGTAGCGACACGAGTCAACTTGGCACCGCGTAAGTAAGCATAATTCGTAGCACCTCCAGCTTTATTGATCAAATCTGAAAGGCGTTCTTCACGATTGGTCATGGCGTATGAGCCTCCGAACAGGATTTCACCTTCAACAACCACATTCTGTTGAGCCTGATAACCCGGACTACGACGTACATAGACCTCATCATAAGGTTGAAGTACGAAACCCGGTGTGCCGTCGACGACAAAGCCTTCTTTCAGGGAGAATGTATATATCTGACCAATAGTATCGTTATCTACTGTACTACGGGGATTCTTAATTCTACGGGATACATCCACACGAACAACAGAAGCGGCTTCACGCAAGCCTCCGGCCTGAATGATCAAGTCTTCAAGAGTCATATTATCCGCAT